>ENA-ORXT01000063-ORXT01000063.1-marine-metagenome-genome-assembly--contig:-NODE-63-length-159004-cov-8.686881_pt1 | contig 159004 bp, 133 predicted proteins | sample MGYA00237868_ERZ511482 | MGnify/ENA metagenome assembly ERZ511482 | reverse complement strand
GGAGAAAAATTGCAATGGAATCATGTCCGTTTTGTTCACCCCAAATCTATCGATATGAAAACATTGTACTAGAAAACGAGCTATGCCTCTTCATCAGTCAACCGCAACCAGTGCTCATCGGTTCTGGCTTAATCGTCCCTTGTGCGCACAGAGAAACGAGCTTTGATTTGACGGCGGCAGAATGGCAAGCCACCCACTCTTTGCTACACGAAGTAAAAGAGCTTATCGATCGCACCTACGAGCCGAGCGGATACAACATCGGTTGGAACTGTGGTAGCGTAGCAGGCCAGCACACATTTCACTCACATCTACACGTGATCCCCCGCTACGCAGACGAACCATACGCTGGACGTGGAATTCGCTCTTGGTTAAAGCGAGAGGAGAACAAACGACCCGAATAACATCTAGAAACATTTCAAATCTGTAGAAACAGGTAAATCTACCATAGGGACATGAGTACGGCGGCCACCAATCACCGCCACGCCCAATATTTTCACCCGCCGTTCTCGTGTCCGCCCATGACGGATAAATAATGTGGTCATACAAGTATTCGTTAACAGTGGATATGGTAGAGAGAATCAGTGAAGCGAAGCATGTGAAACTTATTGAGATAATTTCTCTAATTTTTCACGAACAAAGCTTTCAGTAATCGGTTGATGGTCGTTTAAATCAGATAAAACATCTCTTTTAAAATCAGACAACTCTATCGCAAAGCGTTCTAAAATAACATCAAGGTTAATCCAAAACCATTCGTTTGTAGACCCAAATTCTACAATTGCTCTTACTATGACGTAAAGACATCTTTCATATTGGTTTTGATGGTAATAGCATTCAGCCAGTTTTTCTAAAATATACTCTGGTTTGAACAATTGATCATCTACAAACTTCAAGAGCCTTTCATAATATTTAATGGCTTTATCGTAATTCTTGATCTCTAACGCTACATCTGCAACGGCGCAACATGCTGCATAATTTTCTTGCTGGTCATTTGCCTGTTCAAAATAGCTTAATGCCTCAGGGAAGCTATCTTCTGCTTCAAGAATGGTACCATAGTGGTAATACACCCAATCTGGCGGGGTGTCCAATTTCAATGTGTTTTCCAACAGCTTTCTTTGGTTGACAATATCATTTTGTTGTCGATACAGATGATTCAGTTCACTCAGTGCAAAAAAGTTCTGAGGAGCATCAATAATGCGTTTCTGGAAAAAGGCAATGGCCTCATCAAATGATTCAAGTTCATCATTCCGTCTTAAATCATGCAAGATTATTTCTTTCGCACGTAGTCCGTCAGGATGCACAGGATTTGCACTCAGCAATTGGTCAATTCTATACTTCGATTTGGTAAGTTCACTTACAAGATAGAGTGCCTTACTATACCAATATAAGATTTGATCCCCTTCGTCAACCAAAGAAGGGTTATGAGAGATTCCGCGCTCAAACAAATCACATGTAGCAAAAAAGTTCTTCCTTCTAGCTTGTAAGTTCCCATATGCAATATAAGCAACCCACAATGTTGGATCAAATTGAATCGCATTCTCATATGAGGAAGCAGCGGCTTCAATATCACCAAGCTGAGAATGAGCATTACCTAGGTTAGTCCAAATTTGTGCCGCCAATTCTGCGGCGGGGCTAAGTGCGAAGGCTTTGTCATAACGTTCTATTGCTTCTTCAATTCTGTTAAGGCCATCAAGGCAGTTTCCTATATTGAAGTGTTGTAAAGCGGGGTTATAGTCCTCCAACCCTTTGAAAAGCGAAATAGCTTCAAGCAACATATTTGGTGGGCAATTGTTTTTCTTTGCATATTCAGCCAATATGGCAGCTCGTGCTTCTTGATTAGCCCTATGCTCTGGCTCAAGTTCCCATGCCTTGTTGATAAATTTCAATGCATTATCAAGATCTTCTACCTGGTAATATGCAGTAGCAAGTTCCCACCAAATTTTGGAATTAGTAGGTTCTTTATAAGCAGCGGCTTGAAGTTGGGCAATGTTCAGTTGGTCACGTATTCTAGTTGGCAGATCTGCATCAGGGTGGTCATTTAGCACAACATCTGTCGGAAGCAAGGTTTCAGAAAGCTGCTTTCTCAATCTACCATGTTCGGAAGAAATTAATTGAGATAAAGCAGCAATAGAATCGTGATGAACTATTGCTGTTGTTGGAATTCGTATATACCCTGTCGGCTTTTTCGAATTTTTCGGATTCTCAAGCCAATTAGGATCAGACTCAAGTTTCTGCGAAATAAATGGTTGGACATGAAGCCAATATCCAAGTTGTTTGTCGATATCCCACAGAATTACGATTACAGGATACGCGAATCTACGCCATTGTCGAAGATTCGCAAGACTAATTGGGTAACTAAAGTTTTTTGATCTTTTTAATCTATATTGTTCAACATTATCAGTACCTTTTAATTGGATGTAAAAGTCATGGCCTGTAAGTGCTCCTTTTTCAACCGGTCGGACAAAAAAGTCTTCACCATAATCCTTACTCAACGACTCTAATATCCATTCATGGATTGCAAACGCGTCGCCAAGTTGGTAACCACTTCGGTCTTCAAATATGTGTTCCTGAGGTCTACGAATATCCATATTCAACAATATACCATGCTAAAATATGATGACCAAACTCCATCGTTTATTAACTAGACAAATGTTCTATTCGATAGGCACTCAATGCCCATTCCATCTCCACTCTATGATATAATTTTGTGGTAGTCGTGACATTTATTGGAGGATCAACATGCCACAAAATGCAGGGCCCAAGTTACAAAAGAAAAGAACCATTCGTGCTTGATGATCGTATCAAGAAAATAATTGCAAGCGCGGTTGCAAAGACTGACCCAAAGCAAATCGCGATTTTACGCAACTTAACGGTTGCCCAACGAGTTCAACAAGCCACCTCTATGATCCGAGCCGCCGAACAAGTCGGTGTCTATCGGCTACGGCAGCGCGAACCCGATCTGTCAGAACAAGAAGCCTACTACATTATCCGCAGTGGAACGCTTCTATCACGAGAGATAAAAAAACGTGCAATACCATCATCTTGAATTTATGGAATTTGCGCGAACAGTTATTGATGCGCTCGATGCAGCAGAGATTGATTACTTGATCGGTGGGGCTGTCGCAGTATGGGCATATGGCGAACTCCGCACAACGCGTGATTTGGATGTTGTCGTAAACCTGCCGGGTACACGCATTGTTCAACTGTTCGAAGAACTAAAGAAAAGAAAAATGCTGGTTCCGGCAGAGATTATTATTGATCTGCTAATTCAACCTGAAGGCGATCTGCCCATTAATGCAATTCATCTGGACACAGGATATAAAGCGGAAATCTTTCTTCTTCGAGACGGAGATGTCTACCGCAATATGTCTCTGAATCGTCGTAGGCAGGTAGACTTTGGACCTCCGCTTGGGAATGTATATGTTCACTCGCCTGAAGATTTAATCCTGAACAAGATTCACTATTTTGGTTTAAGCCAACAAGCAAAACATGTCAATGATATTGCCAGCATTATGGTTCTAGCCGATGATCAACTCGATGTTGGCTACATTAACCAGTGGGTTGAACGGCTCAATCTAAGTGACACATGGATCGAAATGCAAGAGCGGATTCATGATGTAATTGACAGCTTATAACCATCTTAATCCCACTTTTGTGCTCTGCTCCATCCTGCTCTTCCCGTGTCCGCACTGACGGGATATAGATTGTGGTTGTACAAATGGTTGCCACGGCCGGACACGGGTTTAGGCGGCCGCGCCACGGGTCATCACCATACCGATTCCCGCCTGAGCTCATATCCCTACGAACGTTCGGCAATAAACGCATTTATCCCAAAATATGGTTTTTGCTGTTCTCCGCGCCCTCTGCGTCTCTGCATTAAACCAAAAAGGAGGAATCATGACCCACCCAAACATCATCTTCGTCTTTGCGGATCAATGGCGTTATCAAGCAACTGGCTTTGGCGGCGATCCAAATGTCAAAACACCGCATCTCGACGCACTGGCCCGACGCAGCCTCAACTTCTCGAATGCCATCTCTGGCTGCCCCGTCTGCTGCCCGGCCCGTTCCTCGCTCTTGACCGGCCGCTATCCCGATCAGCACGGTGTCTTTGTCAACGACGTCCACCTCAATACGGATGCCGTGTCCATGGCCCAAGCTTTCAGCACTGGCGGTTATCACAGCGGCTACATCGGCAAGTGGCACGTCGATGGACACGGTCGATCCAACTACATCCCACCCGAACGTCGACAAGGCTTCGACCACTGGATGGTGCTCGAGTGTACACATGACTACAATGACTCGGCCTACTATAGTGGGAAAGACGAAACCAAACGCGTCTGGCCCGAGTATGATGCCATTCCACAAACGTATGAGGCGCAACGTTACATCACAGAACAGGCCGAATCCGACAATCCATTTCTGCTCGTGCTTTCATGGGGTCCGCCTCACAATCCATACGAGACAGCGCCCGAAAAATATTGTGAGATGTATGACTCTGCAACCCTCACCCTTCATCCAAATGTACCAGCTGCAAAAGAGAGTGTTGCACGTGAAGAATTGGCTGGATATTACGCGCATTGCACCGCGCTCGACGATCTGATCGGCGAGTTGCTGACCACCGTCGACGAAGCTGGCATCGCCGACGAGACTATCTTCGTCTTCTGGTCGGATCATGGCGATATGCTGCACTCACAAGACGAAGCGCGCAAACAGCGCCCGTGGGAAGAGTCGATCCACGTGCCGTTGTTGATCCGCTACCCGCGCAAGTTTGGCAACGGAGGCAGGATCATCGACGCGCCGATCAACACGCCCGATCTGCTGCCCACGCTGCTCGGTCTCGCGGATCTGCCGATCCCCGCGACGGTGGTTGGCCGCGATTACTCCAATCACCTACTTGGCAACGCACCCGCCCCCGCAGATGCCGCGCTGCTGGCCTGCTATCACCCCTTTGGTGAATATGAACGACGCAACGGTGGCCGTGAATATCGGGGGCTGCGCACGCGCACACATACTTACGCCCACACGCTAGATGGTCCGTGGTTACTCTATGACAATGTGGCGGATCTGTACCAGCAGCACAATTTGATTGGTCAGCCCGACGCCGCGTCGATCCAAGCTGAGTTGGATCAAGCGCTGGATGCAAAGCTGGCCGAAATCGGCGATGAGTTTTTGAGTGGGGAGGAGTATCTGGCAAAGTGGGGGCATGTGACCGATGAGCATGGAACGGTCCCGTTTGTATGGTGATCTTGTACTTGGTGGGTTGCATAATTGAAGGTAAGCATAAAGAGCACATGTAAGCCGGTTTTGACTGGTTCCCTGTTCAAGCCAATCACTTCATGTTATAATTTACGAATTCGTATCTATTTGTGAAAAGGTAATGAGACATGATGGGTCCAATTCGTTCAATTAAAAATCAATATACTGGGATCAATGCGCACTTGCACAGCTATTGGCAAAGCCAAGGTGGTTGGAATCGCTTTCATGGGAACCATATTGCCGATTTGATGCGCTTGCTCAGCACAGAATTGATGCCATTGGGTTATGTAGCAGAGTTAGAGCCATCTCTTCAAATTCGATATCTTGACACACCTGATTCAGATCCAGAATCTGATGTTACGATTTACGATCCCAATCCTGTTCGTGCTTTGGAAAGTACAGAAATACTTTCCACCACACTGAGTTTACTTGTGCTACCTGCGTTAGATGCACTTGCGGCACCAAGCAAAAGTGAAAAAGAGCTGAGCGCAGTCGCAATTTACGAGATTGAAGAAAGTTTACGCAATGAGGGGACGCCGGTCGCATGGCTCGAGCTACTATCTCCGTCGAATAAAGGCAATGGTCCCGATGCAGAAAGCTATCGCCAGAAACGCGCCAAAATTGTGCGCAGCGGTCTGGTTTTTGTAGAGCTAGACTATTTGCACGAATCAGGCTCTACACTACAGCAAGTTGCCAGCTATCGCATTCGTCAAGGGCGCGCGGCCCAACTCGATTCACACCCCTATCGTATCGCGGTAATCGATCCAAGACCCAGCTATGTTGAAGGCAAAGCATACATCACGGAGTTTGACGTAGACAGCCCCATCCCAACTGTTGCCATACCGCTTAGCGCAGCAGACGTGCTACACTTTGATTTTGGCATCCCCTATAATAAAACAATTGAAGAGACCTTGTATGGCTGGCGCTTTGTAGATTATAGCCAGTTGCCTTCTCGCTATGAGCGTTATAGTGATTCTGATCAAGAACGTATTGCCCAAAGGATGCTTGCAGTACTAGAAGTGGCTCAGGCTGATAAAGATCTAGAATTGGGGCCCTTTGAAACCAGCGAAATCTCGAAAGAAGATGCTTTGAATCAAATTCAAACGATACAAGAATAAGCGCTTGCTATGAAACCCTGCCCCTTCTGTTCACCACAAATCTACAGCGATGAGTACGCCGACGTCGCGCTCGAAAACGAATTCTGCCTCTTCATCAGTGGACCCCAGCCGGTTCTGAACGGGTCCGGCATGATCATTCCACGCGCCCACCGCGAGACACTCTTTGATCTTACTCGCGAAGAGTGGGAAGCCACCTACGATTTGCTACACGCAGCCAAAAATTTGATCGACGATGTCTTTAAGCCTGATGGCTACAACGTTGGCTGGAACTGCGGCAGCGTTGGTGGGCAGACCGTCTTTCACGCCCACTTACACATCATCCCCCGTTTTGCCGACGAACCGCGCGCGGGCCGTGGGATCCGCTGGTGGTTGAAGCAAGCAGAGAACAAGCGCCCCAATTCTACATAATCTCACTATATATGAATCGACAACAAACCAGTACGCTGACCGGCACATTGAGCATCGCCATCACACTCGGTTCCATGCGGCCACTATTCTGGACAGGCCTCGTGGCAGACGCGTGGAATTCTAAGACGCGTTGGGTGTGAATTATAGTGTGGTCGTGATCTTGATTAGTCTGGTGGTTTAGTTACGCTGAGTGGATCTGTTAGGGGAAAGTAAAAGATGAATTGTGCTTCGATCCCGTTCGCATCGTCGCCCAAAGATTCCGTGCAAATCGTAGCGGCACGAACTATCGCGCCCGTCCCGTGAGCTACGCCACAAACATTCGCTCAACCTGTCGCGTCCAAGCCAGCAACTGTTCATCTTCGCCAAAGCGCCCCGTCAACTGGATTCCAAGCGGAAGCCCGCCGATCTCTTGGGCCGTCGGCACAGTCGTTGTGGGCATCCCCACATGCGTCCATGGCAGATTCATATCGGGATTGCCCGTTGCGTGGATTCCAAGTGGTGCCGGACCGGGTGCTGGCGGCGAGACCCACAGATCAATCTCAGCATCACCCATTTGTTCTTCGATCTGCGAACGCAGCATGCCACAATTCTTGCGTGCGGCAGCTAATTCAGTCGCATCTACCATTTGACCAATTTTGATAATCTCGGTGGTATGTTCGCGATAAAGATGACCATGCGTGGCAAATTTTTCAGCATGTTCTTGCGCAAACTCGGCAAACGAAAGACGACGATGCAGCAGGTTGAGCGCCTCAATATCTTCGAATATTGGCACCCGCTTTACAACATAGCCAGCATCTTGCAGTTGACTCAGCGCATCCTCAAATTTTTGCAATGCAGCAGGCTCCGTCTGATCCAAAAACGCGCCATCGGGCACACCCAAAACAGGCAGCTTCATGGGGATGGCGTCAACAACATCGCCATGCCACTCTTTACACAGCACGCCAGCCGCCACAATCATCCCATCAACATCTTGTGTAAATAATCCCACATGATCCACCGTGCGCGAAAAGTAAAGCAGCCCGGTAGACGCAATTCGCTCATACGTGGGCTTAAAGCCAACAATGCCACAAAATGCAGCTGGGCGAATAACCGATCCGATGGTTTGCGTGCCGATGGCAAGCGTACACAATCCAGCCGATACCGCAGCTGCCGATCCGCTGCTTGATCCACCGGGTGTGTGTGCCAAATTGTGCGGGTTGCGCGTCGGCCCGGGATCAAAGTAAGCAAACTCAGTTGTGACTGTCTTGCCCACAATCAGTGCGCCAGCCGCACGCAATTGCGTTACGCAAGTTGCTTCGTCACCAACCAAAAGTTCCGGCGGCACGTTGGATCCAGCGCGCGTGGCAAACCCGTCCACGTGAAAAATATCTTTCACGCCGAGCAGCGCGCCGTACAAAGGTGGACGGTCAGTCGTATCGGGAAAGCGCGCGTCAAGTTGTGCGGCATCGGTCAAAAGGCGAGCGCGTCGATCTTCCTCGCCCAGCAATGCTTCGACGTGCGGTTCTACTTCATCGATCCGATCACAGATTGTGCGTACATAGTCGGTCAGTTTGGTCTCACCAGTGCGCAATGAAGCAAGCGTTTGGGCCAGCGGAGCGGGATTTGTCTGCATAAAATAGTCGCTTAAGTCGTTCTATTGGTAGATGATTAGATTCGGGGTTGTCTTCATTCGATAGTAGCCCGAATCGCCATAGCTAGCCGACCCCATTGCCACCTCTTCCGAAAGAATCGGTTCATCCCAGCGGTAAAAGAGCTTAAATGCACTATATTTGGTTGCTGCATTTACAAAGGAATTATATTTCGAAATTTTGTTCCACGGGCCACCCCAGCCGTCAACAGAGACAGTCAGATCAACTTGCGGATAAGACCAGTCAAGGTCGGGCTTATTGACAATCATGCGATCCACAAATTGGTGCAGCAGCAGGATTCGCGATCCGCTCAGTCCGTTGGCGATCAAATAATCTTGCATGGCGCGCTGCGCATTATTCACCTGCGCAGCCGTCACGAAGCCAATCGGATTGCCGGGTACGGCTTGCCCTGGGTGGCTCATTGCAAATTCTGGATCTAGCCCCAGATGCACATTTGGATATTTTAACCATTTGAAGGCCAGCGCCAGCGAATCAGTCGGTGTCAGTGCGCCTATTTGCACATCCAAAATCACGTCAAAACCCTCTACTTGAGCACGATCAATATAGGCTTGCACAACCTCATCCTCTAAAAAGACCAAATAGGTACCGTCGCGTCCAGGTGCTCGTGCAGCCATGCCGTAAACAAGATGGTAAACGGGTTTTACACCAATTTGTGGACCATTGGCTCTGTCATATGCGGCTGCCTGATCTTTTAAAATTGGCGTAAGCTGATCAATCGAATACTCGCCAAGAATCCCCATAATTGGCACATTGGGTCGGCCATAGTAGGTGACAAGCGTGGTGTAATAGTAGGGTGATGTCGATGTTGCAGCCTGTGCAGCCAAAGTTAATCGGCTAAATGCATTTTCGGGCGAGATAGATGCCTCGACGTCTGCTGTGTCCGGAGACGCAGCAACATTTGCAGCAGCCACGCCAGTTTCAACCCCTAGCGCTTGATCATATGAAGATGGTTCATAGTTTGGCAGTTTTAAACGCATACCAACTCGAATCAAGCCAGGATTATTAATCTCATTTGCCTGCGCTAGCTCTTGTGCGGTCAAGTCAAATTTCGCTGCAATGACGGACAAAACATCGCCAGGCTGCACGGTATAATAATAATCTTCTTGCAGCGCCGGAACCGCAGCAACCACAGCCGCCTCGGCAGGAGGTGCTGTTGCAGCAGGCAGCGGAATAGGCGTGCTTGTTGCCGATAAAATAGCAAGCGGATTTGCCGTTGGGAGTGGTGCAGTTGTTGCCACTGCGGTCGGTCGGTCGGTCGGTCTAGCAGTCGGTGCTGTAGTTGGCGCAACTACTGTCGTAGAGGTAGCCGTGGGAACAGCAGTAGGAGCGGCGGTTGCAGCCTGCACTGCGCTAGTTGGTTCTTCCGACGATGAGGCTGCGGATGATTGCGGTGGCCAATTTAAAGTTGAAGGAAGAGATGACGTGCCAAATACTCCCAGATACTTTTCATTTAAGGTAACCTGCACGGCACTACCACTCTGCACTTCTAAATATACTTTTTCGCCAGACCATTCAGAGGAAAAGCCTGGTGATAGCGTACCAGAAAACTTTAGCACGCCGTCGATGCGAATAACCACCCGACTTACTTTTAAAACGGCAACCTTTAGCGAGTTTATGCTCTCATCTTGGCTAACGAGTTTGGCATTAGCCATACTTTGGGTACCAAATAATTGAACACTAAATAATAGCATCACAGCTAAACAGATCGGTACGACAAAACGTACAATTTTCACCATTATAATTTACTCCCTATCAGTTCTCGAAGCGCTTCTTCGGAAAGTATGTCTACTCCAAGGTCCACGGCTTTGGATAATTTACTTCCAGCTTTTTCGCCCGCCAGCAGGTAACTTGTTTTGCTGCTGACGCTGCCAGTTACTTTGCCACCGTGTGTTTCGATTAACTCTTTCGCTTCATCTCGACTCAAGCTAGGCAATGTCCCAGTAACTACAAATATTTTTTCGGCAAAGATTTTTGGTGGTGAAGATGCATCCAACACGACCGGTTCTTCTTTTACTCGTACGCCTGCCGCTGCAAACTTTCGTACAAGCGCGCGATTTGGCTCTAGGGTAAAAAAGCGCACGACACTTTCTGCAATCTTCGGTCCGATCCCGTCGATGGCCGCCAATGTCTCTTCGTCTGTGGTCATCAATTCGTTCAAACTATGGATCTGCTGCATCAACAGTTCGGCAACGCTCGATCCAACAAATCGAATGCCCAGTCCCGTCAGCAGACGATGGACGGGCTGTGCCTTACTTGCTTCAATACCGGCAAAAAGTTTAGCAACACGTTTTTCCTTATAGCCATCCAGCGATAAAATCTCATCCCAAGATAAGTAATAGATATCGGCCAGATCTTTTATGTAGCCTTTTTCGACAAACAACTCAGCCTGTTTGGTACCAAACCCATCTACGTCCATTGCGCCGCGCGACGCAAAGTATTCGACCGAGCGCGCCAGCCGAGCCGGACACGCGCTATTTTCGCAATAGGTAGCAGATTCACCTTCGAGCCGGACCAAACGCTGCCCACATTCTGGGCAGCGTTTGGGCATTTGCCAGACAAGCTCTTCGCCCGTACGCAGATCCACCATTGGCCGCACAACTTTGGGAATCACTTCGCCCGCGCGCAACACAACTACCTGATCCCCAATGCGGATATCCAAGTCGCGCACATAATCCTCATTGTGCAGCGTTGCGCTTTGAACCGTTACGCCACCAATTTGCACTGCTTCGAGCACAGCGTTGGGCGTAATTGCGCCGGTGCGCCCTACCTTTACCACAATGTCCAGCAACTTGGTGACTACTTCTTGAGCTGCAAATTTATACGCAATTGCCCAGCGTGGATCTTTGCCCGTAAAGCCTAGCTCTTCTTGCAGATCGAGCCCGTCTACTTTAATCACGATGCCGTCAATTTCATAGGGAATCTGCGACCGACGCCCTGCCCACGCTTCAACATATGTAATTAGGTCGTCAAAGTTGTCATCCTCAAAGCGCTCTATCTCATTACAAATTGGCAGCCCTAGTTCCTTAAGATAGGCCAAACTGTCCCAGTGGCTTGTTGGTGGGTTGTCGATCCCTTCTAAAATCAACGTCTGATAGACCCAAGTTTTGAGCGGACGAGTGGCGGTGGTCGAGCTATCGAGCTGACGCAAGCTGCCCGCAGCGAAATTACGCGGATTTGCGTAGGTGCGTTCATCTTGTTCGGCCTGCCGCTGATTAAATTGCGCAAAGTCTGCAATATCAACATAGGCCTCGCCACGCACAACCAACCGGCTCGGCATAGATTGTTTTGTTGAGCTAGAAACGGGGATGGATAGAGGGATTGACTGCACAGTGCGCAAATTTGGGGTGATTGTCTCCCCATATTCACCATCACCGCGCGTGGCACCCAGAGAGAATTGCCCATTCTCATAATGTAAGACAACCGTCAGCCCATCGAATTTCGGTTCAACATTGTAGGCAAGTTCAGCCTGTTGCACGTCTGAAAGGAGACGCTTTATACGGTCGCGCCATGAATTAAGATTTTCGGGGCTGAACGCATTGGCTAGGCTCAACATTGGCAGCGGGTGACGCGTCTTCTCGAATCGATCTGAGATAACGCCCCCCACGCGTGCGGTTGGGCTGTCGTTACTTTGTACTTCTGGATTTTCTGCTTCTAACTTTTGTAGTTCACGGAACAAGACATCAAATTCTGCATCGCTGATTGCAGGTTCATCAAGAACATAGTAGCGATGCTGGTGGTCTCGAATCGTAGCGCGGAGTTCATCTATGCGCGCCACTATATTAAGCGTCGCTTGTTTAGACATATAGAAATTTGTCCCTCACTCTGATGCAAGATCAGACAGGAATATACAGCTTTCGCTCATAGAGTTTGTGGACGTTCAATCCCCATCAGTCTCTATCCTCATTGATTTCGATACAAACCAGATACTACCTTGGCTCACTCAACCGGCAGAGAGGCTGAACATCTACTAAATTTTTCTATTCTATGGCAGAAGCTTATAGGGTCAAGTAAAGAGTAGCACTTGGCTATTTTGCCGTGAGTAAGCTTGAATCAGCCCACCCCAGCAGCCCATTTTCGTCACGTATGCGCATCCAAGAAATGCCATCAACCTCTACAGGATAGCGCTCAAAATCCGAGCCTGGTTCTACCAAGCGAAAGGAGTCACCAGGGTTATACACTTCGCGCGTCGGTGCATCGAGCGAGGCCATTGCATAGAGCCTTAATCCCTCATCCTCGCTTTCGGCTGCCGCATCTACAACGGTTAGGTTACTGTTCAGGGGAATGGCAAACTGCGATGAATCACCGTCAGCCGTATCAGCAACGATGTTCGATACCTCAGAATTATCGTCCCCACCTGTTGCACCAACGGCGCTTGCGTTATTACTATTTGCGTCATCACTATTTGTACCAGTGTTATTTGTACCAGTGTTATTTATACCAGTAACCGTTTCTGCATTTGCATCACTGTTTATTGCATTTTGATCCGCAGATTCATCACCGTCGGACGCATCTTCAGTAGATATATTATCCATGACCGTATCAGTAGCAGAATCTGAACTTTCAAAATTTGTATTTTCAGTTTCAGCACTTTCAGAATCGCTCGCATCATCATTGCCATCACTATCGGCATCAGACGAGACAGTCACAGATTCAGGTACTGGCGTCATTTCAATCTCGGCCCGGGATCCCAAGTTTAGAAAACTTGCACCCTGCCAGTAGATAATCCACAGAATAAGCAAAGCAGAGGCAAGCAATAAAGGCCACATAATCTGACCAATACCACGTTTCTTTTTGGTTTTTTCTTCACTCATCTTCTACTCCAACGCTCTCTTTTGGAACGTTTATTTTCATTTTTGGTTTTGCTTATAATTCTATAAGACTAAAGTCATCCTACTTTAACGCGGCCAACATCTCTTTCATTGGCAACGTATTAATCACATCCGCAGGCTGCACCCATGCGCGCTGTGCAGTGGCAATGCCATATTGCATCATCTCCATGCCGTCAGTTGAATGGGCGTCGCTGCTGATCGCGAGTTTGCAGCCAAGCTCGATCGCGCGTCGTGCGTAAACGTCGTTCAGATCGAGCCGACTTGGGTGTGCATTAATCTCGACTACGGTTCCAGTTTCGAGACAAGTCTGCAAGACCTGCTCCACATCCAGATCCGATGGTGCCCGCTTCCCAATAATGCGGCCAGTGGGATGGCCCAAAATATCCACGTGCGGGTTGCGCACCACCTTCAAACAGCGCTCGGTGATGACCTCTCGGGCCTGCCGCTGGCCGCTGTGGATGCTGCCAACCACCACGTCAAGCTCAGCCAAAACCTCATCGGGCAGGCCCAGCGTACCGTCGGCCAGCACCTCCACTTCGATACCGCGTAATAGTCGGAATTCAACCCCATCAGCTTCATACTTTTGATTTAAAGCAACGATCTCTTCGGCTTGCTTTGCCAGTTGTTCCGCATCCACTCCGTCGGTCACACCCAATCCAACGCTGTGATCGCAGATAGCCCAATACGAATAGCCGCGAGCTTGAGCGGCAGCAGCCATTTCGGCAACGGACGCGGCACCATCGCTGTAGGTACTATGCCCATGCAGTTCGCCGCGGATATCCGTCAACTGCACCAATGAGGGCAGCGTATCGCTACTTGCCGCCTTCACCTCGCCTCGATTCTCGCGCATCTCTGGCGGAACCCAAGCTAGATTCAAAAATGCGTAAAGCGCTGCTTCTTCTTCAAAAAAGCGCTCCTCACCTTCGGCAGCCTTACCACTACCCGTTGCAGTGAGACAATATTCGTTCAGGCTCCAGCCTTGCTTTTGGGCAATTTCGCGCACGGCAATGTTGTGGCCTTGGCTGCCGGTAAAATATTGCAGCGCCGCGCCCCAATGCTTTTTGGCCACCACGCGCAAATCCGCTTGCAGACCACCACCAAGCAGAATACTCGTTTTGGTTTCGCCGCTGCCAATCACGTCGACCACAAGCGGCAACGTTCGAAACGCATCCATCACCGCAGCAGGGTCTTCGCTGATCACCAAAAAGTCGAGATCGCCAATTGTTTCGCGCCAGCGCCGCAAACTGCCGGCAATTTCAATGCGCTCAATTGTGCCCGAAGGCAACGCAGCAATCAGCGCAGCTTTAATCTCTTCGGCCAACGGTCGCGCTTTGCCAATTGGCGTGCGCCCATCAGCTCGTTTTGCAAGCAGCTCAATCCCTTTTAGGATCTTCTCTTCGCTCTTGGTGCCAAAGCCCTTTAGCACGCGAATCTGTTCCGCTTCGGCTGCGGCTTTTAGGCTCGCAATATCTAAAATATCAAGCTCTTGCCACATGCGCCGCACGGTTTTTGGCCCAACATCCGGTATTTGCAACATCTCGAGCACGCCAGCGGGCACCTCTTTGCGGAGCGCTTCCAGCCCCTCGAAGGTACCACTTTCAAGCAGATCGTGAATGTCTTGTGCGATGCCTTTACCAATACCGGGTATCTCTTGCAGGCCTCCGTCTGCTGCGACATCGTTCACGTCGCGCGAGTGCGTACGAATTGCTTCTGCCGCATTTTGAAACGCGATAAAACGAAAGCGATTTGCACCAGCAATTTGCAGCATGTCGGCCATCTGGTCGAGCACTTCGGAGACGTCTCGATTGGTAAAATGCTTGGTTGCGACTGCCGTTTTGCTCATGAAATTCGATCTATATTATTGAAACTATTTGGTTAATTTGTTTGAAAAAGTGGAGAAATCAGGGTGAGCGTTTAAATTTAAGGGGTAATTAATGGATAAATGAGCGCATAATCAGGCAAAACTCCTTGTTTATGCCGGAATTATAGCATGAATTATGCCTGCATGGAAAAGAAGAAACTCGGCTGTTTTAACCGAGTTTCTAGGTAAATCTTACGATGTTTCAATGAGTCAGCCTGTTGAAAACTACCGCTACAACAATCTAACTGAAAACCAACAAATTTGATCAGCTAATCGGATCCAAATTTCTCACATTCGATCCAGAAATCGTGTGAAAAATTCAGCCCTGTTCGCGCTTTGAGCGCGAACATAGCAGCCTCTTCTTTATCAATGTTCTCTTTTGGAGCATCAAACAATGCCATCAGTTCTAACACGCCGCGAGTACGTAACGCTTCTGCACCCTTTTCAATCACAACTTCTACTGGGTAATTCGTAATACGATACAAATAGGCAGACTCAACCGGCGCATCCATGCTCTCTAAAAAATAGGTGCCCGCTTTCACAATCCGGCAGCCAACGTCGATCACAATTACGCGATCACCAGTGCGACCGGCGCATAGTTGTGGCACAATTGCAACAGACGTGGCATCGTCAAAACTAACCGTTCTGCCCGTTGGCCCAAAAAGATCGGGCACGTAGAAGCTTAGCGTTAATTGATTAATGGCGGGCAGCACCGCAATCTCAAGTCCCCAAGACCTCTATCGCGCCCCCAATAACAGATCAATCACCAACTGATCTAATCTCTCGTAGGGTTGACCCTTTTTGCCCATTGCCACCCGATCAAAATTGTGGCCCTTCAGCGCGCTCATTTTGGCTGACGAATATTTACCCATCATTGCGTCCATCGATCCATCGCCTGCCGTGATTTCGGCCAGCAGCGCCTGAATTTCGCTGTCGGCATTGAACTGTTCGGCCTTCTCTTTTAATAGCAGATAGGTGCGCATGGATCCGATTGCAAACTGCTTTACATCATCCATATCCGACGTGCGGTAGGCGTGCGAATCGAAGTGCTTTGAGCTATCGTAGCCCACATCTTCCAAAAATTTCACCAAGAAGAAATTCTGTTTGATGTTGTGCGATCCGAAGCGGAAATCCTGATCGTAGCGACCGGGGTTTTGGTCGTTCAGATCAATGTGAAAGAGCTTGCCTGCGTCGTACGCCTGCGCCACCGCGTGTGTGAAATTTAGCCCGGCCATTGTGTCGTGCGCAAACTCTGGGTTTAGCCCAACCATGTCGGGATGGTCCAATGTATAGATGAAAGCGAGCGCTGATCCGACGGTGGGCAGATAGATGTCGCCGCGCGGCTCATTTGGCTTTGGCTCTAACGCAAATTTGTAGCCGTAGCCCTGATCGATGTTGTATTCGCACAGATAGTTCAGCGCCTCGCGAAACCACTTGCCTGCATCCAACGCGCTCTTGCCCGAATCTGTTTCGGTGCCTTCACGCCCGCCCCAAAAGACGTATGTTTTCGCGCCAAGCTCCGCGCCCAAATCCATTGCGGCCATGGTCTTTTGCAGTGCAAACGCTCGTACTTGTGGGTCGTTACTGGTAAACGCGCCATCCCGGAAGACCGGATCAAAAAAGAGATTCGTCGTGGCCATTGGGCACACAATACCAGCATCGTCCATTGCGCGCTGAAAATCAGCCACAATTTTATCCCGTTCAGCAGCCGTGGCATCAATCGGTACCAGATCATTATCGTGCAGGTTAACGCCCCACGCGCCGATCTCGCCCAGCAGCGCCACCGAATCGAGCGGGTTAATTGGTTCGCGTACCGCGTCACCAAATGGATCGCGGCCAACGTTGCCAACGGTCCACAGGCCAAAGGTAAATTTGTGTTCGGGTTTGGGTTGATAGTTGGACATGACATCTCCTTTATGATTTGCTAAATATTTAGTTCGGTATTTGTAGGTCAGACAGATTTGGGGATCTCCAGTCAGGGAATGAGGCGAATCCAGAAAAATAATTGTACGTATTCGGTCGATTTTTTGGGGTGGCCTATCTACTATTATGTAGCGGTTAGACACTTAACGCAATAGGGGGAATTCTCTGCAAATTCTAACTGTGTTTCGCAATATTAGCGATTGCGTTAATCATATTTTTATATGCTAGCGCAATCATACCAATGCTCCACTTATTCAACACATTAAAACATTGAACTAAATATTTTCAAATACATACATACTCGGTGGAAAATAATATTTCCTTTCCAAGCTATTTTCTGCTTGCTATCGCGTATGAATTTGGCAACCGATGAAAGTGAAGTTTGGCCTTTACCTGATGGATGGAATGCGCAGGATATCGATTTTTTTCTGATACTAAAGCAGGTTGTTTTAACCTACTGGGATTCAGAAACGAAGAGGAGGATGGGTTATACGCTTTCGACTTTGAAACTGGTGAGTTGACTCAAATTTTGCAAGTAAAAGAAGCAGCAGACATTATCGTGACGAGCCGATAAAAGCTAGGCAACAAATAAAAAGAGGGCGCGTCGAATGACGCGCCCTCTTTTTATTTGTACTGATATAGTAGCAGATCTGTCAGCTAGTAGAATTTGCCAGAAGTTGTTCATTTGCCAACATCGGACGTAGTTTATCTGGTAAAAAAGCTCTCTGTAACGCGCATTTTCAAAACTGTGGATTCAGCGGTAAGATGTGACTAAACGCATTTTCATTCACATTCTGCTATTCCTTCCCAAGTCCTACTCACCAACTGAAAGAGAATGAGTAAGCAGAACGGCCCTACATCAGGAGGATTCCATGAATATCAAGACAAATCACATCGAAACCATAGCCATCCACGCAGGCAAAGAGATCGACCCGACCACCAGCGCGGTCATGCCGCCGATCCATCTTTCGACCACCTTCGAACGGCACGCCGATGGCACCTACCCCAAAGGCTACACCTACACCCGCGCCGAAAACCCCACCCGCCAGGCGCTCGAAAATGCACTCTGCGCGCTCGAAGGTGGGCAGTGTGCAGCCACCTTTTCGTCGGGCATGGCCGCCATTATGAGCGTCTTTCAGGCACTGCAAACGGGTGATCACGTGCTGCTGCCGGACGATATTTACTTTGGCACAGGCCACTTGGTCAACGAGGTCTTTGCACGCTGGGGATTGCAATTCACAACCGTCGACATGACCGATTTGGACAAGGTACGAGCGGCCACTCAACCAAACACCACACTCATCTGGATCGAAACGCCGTCGAACCCGCTGCTCAAAATTACTGACGTGTCAGCAGTCGCCGAGATCGCCCACAGTATCGGTGCGACCTGTGCGTGCGATGCCACGTGGCCCTCACCCATTCTGCAACGCACACTCGATCTTGGTGCCGATCTCGCCGTCCATTCGACCACGAAGTATCTGGGCGGCCACAGCGATCTACTTGGTGGAGCCGTCATTGCCCGCACGCACGACGACATCTTCGACCGCATCCACAAGATCCAAAAAGCGGGCGGCGCGGTTCCTTCCCCGTTTGATTGCTGGCTGCTTCTGCGCGGGATCAGCACGCTGCCCTATCGAATGCGTGGTCACTGCGAAAATGCCAAAAAGGTCGCAGCATTTCTCCTTGAGCATCCGTCGGTTTGCAAAGTACACTATCCCGGTCTGCCCGATCACCCCAGTCATGAAATTGCGGCGCGCCAGATGAACGACTTTGGCGGCATGGTCTCGTTTGAGGTCTGTCCTGACTCGCTCCATTCGGGTCAAGAAAATGCGCAGTCTATGGCAGCGCGCACAAAGATCTTTACGCAAGCAACCAGTCTTGGCGGCGTCGAAAGTTTGATCGAGCATCGCTACACCATCGAAGGTCCCAACAGCAAAACGCCAAAGAACTTGCTGCGTATGTCCGTTGGGTTGGAGCATCCTGATGATCTGATTGCGGATCTAGAGCAGGCGCTGGTCTGCATGGCAGAGTTGGTGGAGGCGTAAAGCTAATTTGGCTATCTCTTCCGATTTCATCGTGATTTTAACACCATTTGAGCGATAGGCTAAACCAGAAAAATAATTATACAGATTTTAGCGACTTTCTGGAGTAGCTTGCGGCCATACTGTATATTTTAATATTTTATTTCTTGGAATGGCGATATGAAACTTAGCTGGAATTTGTTCGTAATAAATACCAGCAAATCTATTTTCTTATCAATCTCAACTACAAATGGAGCGAAGTATGAAGTCAGATCAACTGAACGCGATGGTTTTAGAAGATGTAAAAGTAGATGTGAAGCTGAAACTTTCCGCCTTATGGGCGGCGCTAATGTTCATCTATTTATATGTAGATATTTTTGGCTTTTATAAGCCTGGCTCCATTGAAAATATTCTTGCCGGGCAGGTCTGGGAATTCGATATTACGCAATCATGGGCCTTAAGCGCAATGACTCTCATGACAATTCCAAGTCTAATGGTTTTTCTAGCGATGGCATTGCCAGCAAAAGTTAATCGTTGGACAAATATCGTCGTTGCCATCCTCTATATTGTCGTATCGATTGGGAATGTAGTTGGCGAAACTTGGGCATATTTTTTTCTTGGTGCAGGGGTAGAATCTATGCTGCTGGTATTGATTGTATGGCACGCATGGAAGTGGCCTAGCAGCCTGTCAGAGAGAGCTAGAAAAAGCTAATTTTGTATTCAGATATTTTGCCTGCGTGGTATAAGCACAGATACACTCAAATTTTCAGAATTGGGACGGCCATGTCCCACCCTTCGCTATCCTGTGGCTAAATCTGAGTACAAAAAATTTCCCTTCGACAAAGTGTCAGAGAGAAATAATAGAAAGGAATATAGACATAGGCATGTCGAATATAGTGTCGTCGCAATTATAGTTCAAGCCAGTGGGCATTTTCAATGAAGGTGGCACAATTGAATGAAGCGCTTTTTTTAAGGGTGTTCTTTGGGGTAATCTGAACGACTTGCCCGTAAGCAAGATAATCATACATGTTAAGCCAATAAACCCTACGAATTGAACGACTTCGAAGTTTGATGTTCCAGAATTTGGAGACATTTTTAACTAAACCTCATTTTTGATGTTGTCCACAATATGTTAAGGTGCCATAGTATCTTTTTAATAAGTAGCGGTAGCGTCGGTTGAATGCTGCGGCAGTATGCAGCGTATCGAAACCAAGCGACTTATTTACCCCAGAATATTGAGAAGATACGTGCCATAGACATAAATTATGGTTGAGGTATTGACCGTAAATATCCAGTATTAGTATAAGCTAGTACATCCCAGCGCAAATAGACCGTTAGATATCTGCTCTGTTTTGCGAGTAAAACTAATAAATTAACCGTCGTGGTATTTACGCCATGGTGTACTAGTGTAGTCTGAGTAGGTAGTATAGTGGCAGAAAAGAAGGACAAAAAGAAGAGAAAGAAGAAAGATTCAAAACAGATCGGGACATCTAAGGCCGTCGATACCATGTTCCGAAACGCCTATCGAGCAGAGCTTGATATGATTGCTCTTGCAGCCGCAAAAGCGAATATCATGATTTCGCTAAATGGGTTCATCATCTCGGCACTAATGATATCGGGAGCATTCATCTTCTCCTCCTCACCAGGATTTCTCATACCAGCAGGCGTTTTTCTTTTTACAGCTGCCGCATCTATCGTCTTTGCACTTCTTGCTGCCTCACCCGAGCAGATAGATTTCTTCGGTTCAGTGTGGGAGTGGGGCAAGGCCGTCTATCGACGCGATGCAAAATTAAGCGATTTCCACGGCTATATTATGATGCGCGGAAACGATGCCAAAGCGGACGATGAACTTAATCTACTAATCTATTCTGACCGGGTTCGTCTTGAAAGAGAGGAATACTGGTTGCATATGGAAAACTTCCTGCGTGATCGCGACAATGTCTATCAAAAAATGGGCGATCAGCTTTACTGGCTGGGGCTAATGGCCAATCGTAAGTTTAAACTTTTGAACATCTCCTATACTGTTTTCCGCTGGGGCTTGCTGGCGTCAGTGGTGGCATTTGTCGGCATCAGGATTTTTCTGATGCTCTTCCCAGGCGTGTCTGGCGACACGCCCATTCGTCTGCAAAATTTAGGAATCTCTGAACTCAACGGCATCTATGAACCATCTGCCGTGCAGCAGTTGGGTGATGGTCGCATTCTTGTGGTTGAAGATGAGGCATCTCGCGCGATTAACGTGATGTCAATTGCAGACGACGGTACTTTGATCAAAAATGGGCCTACCGATCTAAAGCTCATGCGTGGTTTTGGCCGCAAGCTAAGCGATTTAGAAGGTCTCTCCATTGATGACAGTGGCTATATTTACGCAATTACGTCTCATTCTAGAAACAAAGAGGGCGAGCGACGCGCTGATCGCGAGCAGCTATTGCGTTTTCAGATCGAAGGCAGCAACGTTGGAAATATCAGCAGCTATACATCGCTGACCGACACCATGCAAGCAGCAGAAGAACTTAAGGCTGCAATTGAGGCTCAGGTCGGTGAGGAGATAGATTTTGACCAGCTGAATATTGAAGGGTTGGCCTACTACACACAGGCAAACCAACTTTTGCTAGGGTTGCGAGCACCCAAAACGGGTAAATTTTCTATCATTGTCGTTATTGAGAATCCAGCAGACATTTTTGACAACCAAGCAGCCCCAGAATTTGGGAGCCCAATCATGCTAGACCTCAAAGGTGGTGGCATTCGCGCGCTCAGCTATGATCCAGTTCTTGCAACCTTTTTAATCGTCAACGAAATTGATAATAGCGTGGGGGATCCATATTCACAACTTTGGTCGTGGAGTGGGGATCCAGCAGATGGGGCCGAGTTGGTCGCGCTGCCCGGCATTATCAATTTGAACAACGTTGAGTCCATCGATTCGATTACGATCCATGGGGAGCCTCGCCTCTTAATTATGAGCGATGAGGGCAATGAGCAAAAGAATCAATTTGCCAAGTACATGATGTTGGATTATAACCAGCTTCCGAGGTGACACCATATTAGAACAAGCGTACTGCTCACGCTGAACTCAGCTTGAGGCACTTTATCCAACATAAATACACCAAAATACGCATAATAATTTTATCGTATCATCTTAACTACTGGCAGAGAGTGCCGAGTCCACGCCTTTAATCTTCTTTTATTATACTTGCAGCGCCACATACCTTAATATTTCTACTACTTGGGCAGGCGTTTCTGCCGTTGCCATCGCCGCGGCATCCACCTCTTTGAGTGCATGGCGAATGTCCGGTGAATGGAGGGTAATGAGCGATTTACCCTTGGCTGCGGCATACCCGGCATCGAAGGCCGCGTTCCACTGCTTGTATCTCTCGCCAAATTTGACAATCACAATATCGGCTCGCTCAATTGCTGTGCGAATGCGCATCGCATTGATCTTGGCTGATTTGTGATCCTTCCAAAATGGCTGATCTTCTTCGCCCAAAATGTCGGTACCAACGTCATCACTAGCTGCATGTGTCGTAATCGGCGCGAGGATCTCGATGGGCAGCTTTTGGTCCACAATGCCTTGCTCGATTTCGGCCCGCCAATTAGAGTGAATTTCGCCAGAGAGATAGATAGTTAAGTTCATGGGATAAAATCCTTTGTTCGTGATTCATGTTAGATGGTTCGTGATTTTGGTGCGTGAACTAGAGCAGTTTGTGGCTGTACGATTAGAGATGTTAACGGTAGATTATCGGTAGATATTCAATCTATTAGTACAACATGGTTAAACATCAGTTTACGCACCACGAGTTTTACATATGAATATCACCTCGTACTACATTCACAACCTCTTCTATCGTGGCGCCCCATGTTCCCAGCACGGAATAAATAAACTTTCGCTATCAAAACCGATTAGAACTCCGCGCCGAGGACATGGGTCTCAACCTTCGTCGCACACCACGGAGGCTGAGACTTCGACCATGCTCAGTCATGCTCAGTCTCAGTCGTCATCAATACATTCCCAAAAAGTGATCAATCGCGTCAGCCAGCGAAAGCGCGCCAACCCCATCAGGATCCTCCACTTGCCAGCGGAAATAGAGCCGCAGAAATGGCACTATATTATAGGTTGCTGTAGCAAGCTCGCGCAGAAAAAGTCGCCCAATCGGATACGTCGCCTCCAAGTAGCCACTTTCATCAAAACGACGAAGGGCGCGTTCAACATCATACGGAACTGCATAAGCGGTATTATGCCACTGATTGTCCTGCCGCTCTACTATGCTGTATCGAGCAGTCGTGACACCGTCCACCGCCCAACCGGTTGTGCCAACGGTAATAATCTGCTTGCCCTGCCAGTGGCGAGTGTGCTCAATGTGATTGTGCCCACGAATAATGGTCTGCTCAGCCACGTTGGCGAACATTTTCGCAACAAGATGCTCTGGCGTAAATGCTTTTAACGAATCTTGATCGTTGCGCGCCGAAGCGTGTGCGATAAATAGGTCCGGCAGCTCTAGCAATTGAAGGGTCAGCGGTAGTGCGGCCAAATCGTCCCTTTCTGTTTGGGTAAGCTGCGCGTTGGCCCAGCGGACGGGCAGAAAGCGCTCGCTCTCCCAAGCTGGATCAGCAGTAGGCGTCCCATAATCAAAGACATAGCGATCCTGATTGCCGCGCACCATTGGACAATTCAAACTCTGCGCCAACTGCCAACATTTGTCCGAATCGGGTGCGCCGTTCACAATATCGCCAGCAATGATGATCTGGTCAACGCTTTGTTGCGCAATGTCTTCAAGCACCGCTTCAAACGCAGCAAGATTGCCGTGAATGTCGGCAAGAATGGCGAGTCGCATACCGTTATATCGTCCAAATAAAGATCAATCGTTTACTAAACTATGTCGATCTTAATCTAGCCGATCCGCAAAGTCAAAACAGTTGATTCACCTTACTCTACTATAACGCGTTCATATATAGACAAAACAGGTTTGGAATCCAGCCCTCCAACAGCGGCATCGGTATATTTGTCTAACTCATCCACAGATGATTCAATTGCTAAAAATCAACTTTGAATTACTGGAGGAATCATGACTCGGAAAACAATCATCTATGGTGGCGCAGGTGGCATTGGATCAGCAACCGCCCGGCTTTTACATAGTCGCGGCGAGGCAGTGCATCTTGTCGGGCGGGACGAAGAGAAGCTGGCCGATCTTTGCGACGAACTTGATGCAGCATATACAGTTGGCGACGTAACCGATAGCGCCCTTTTTTCACAAGTAATGGCGGATGCGGGCGAGGCGATTACGGGGCTTGTCTATGCAGTGGGGACAATCAATCTGCGTGGAGTGGCTCGTTTTAGCGAAGAAGATTTCCTGAACGATTACAAGATCAACGCGCTGGGCGCGGCGTTGGCGATCCAAGCGGCGGTGCCGGCCTTAAAGAAGAGCGAAGAGAGCGCATCCGTCGTGCTTTACTCCACCGTAGCAACGCAGCAGGGCTTCACGTTCCACTCATCGGTGGGTATGGCAAAAGGAGCCGTTAACGGGCTAACGCTTTCGCTCGCAGCAGAGCTTGCGCCACAGATCCGCGTCAACGCTGTCGCGCCCTCTCTCACCCAAACGCCGCTCGCCGCGGGCATTTTACGCAACGATAAGGTCGCAGCATCGCTTGCCGAACTACACGCTCTAGAGCGTCTGGGCACGGCAGATGATATAGCCCAACTAACGGCCTTTTTACTTGCGCCAGAATCTAGCTGGATAACGGGTCAAATTATTGGGGTAGACGGCGGGCGGTCAATGTTGCGGACGAAGGGGTAGCTGCGGAGAACTTGGTGAAGTTATCAATCTGAGTGCTTTGGTCTATCTTAGTTTGATTTCTATCATGCGGTACAGCCGATTGTTTTGAAGAGGTGACAGGGTGACAAAAGGCAATGTGTGGAGCACCGCTTCGGCTTCGGCCATTCACTTTCGGTTAAGCTCAACCTGCGCTATTGGGACCATTTCTTCATCTTGTCGCTTTTTGTCATCCTGTCAAAACAATCGCCTGCCCGACAACTAATGATACCCTCAATAACTGACAGAAGATGAATTGCGCAACTCTTCACCTCTTCACGCAGTCTCAAAGTGCTTTGAATTGTTCAAACGGCTGCTGGCACGCATTGCAATACCAAATCGAGCGGCAGAGCGTGGGGCCAAAATCGTTTTTTCGTTCCGTCTTCGTTGACTCGCAGTAAGGACATTTGATAGACATCTCATCCATACTATCGTAAAGCAAAATTTCGATCTTGCCACCATGCTGCTGCGGCGGCACAACGCCAAACTTCTTGAGCTTGGCGCGCCCAGCTTCGGTAATCCAGTCACTGGTCCACGGTGGATTCATCTGCTTCTGCACATGACATTCCTCAAAGCCAAGTTCGGCCATCTTCTCGACAATTAGCTCTTCCATCATAAGCAGCGCCGGGCAGCCCGAAAAAGTGGGCGTCATCGTTACGGTAACGCTGTCGTCAATCCGCTGGGCATCGCGGATAATGCCCATTTCCACGAGTGAAATAACGGGGATTTCAGGATCCATAATTTCGGTTAACGCTTGCCAGATTTGGTCAGTCTCTACCATATTGCCTCCGGATCCTCGCGCGCGACTTTTTGCATGTCCGCCAGTAGATTCGCTAAGTGCGCCGTGTGCTGATCGCGTGCCGCGTTGAGCATGGTCGCGCTTTCGGGCACAGTCAATGTACACTCGCTCAGGTAGGGCAATACGACCGCTTCCCAAGCGGAGTACACGCCCCTCGACGCTGGAATGATCCCCGCTGTTTCTAAAAGCCCTGTCGTTGGCGTGGACACAAAAAGTTGGGCCGTGAAGGGCCAAAGCTGACCCAGCGCGGCCTGCATTCGGCGGTGGCTTTCGTCGGTGCCTTGGGATAGGCGCTGCACCCACGCACGGGTGTGCCGAAAGTGGTAGATCTCTTCTTGCTTGATTTTGGCAGTAGCGTCAGCCAAGGGTTGATAGTCGCTTTGGACCAGTCGCGTCAGCAGCGCGAGTTCGTATGCGTCGAAAAAGAATTGGCGCAACATGGTCACCGCCCAATCACCCTTTGGCAGTTCGACAAGCTGAACGTTTCGGTAGCCCAAGGCATCGCGAAAATAGGCTAATTGATCCGGGTCAGCGCCAGTCAATTCTTGGTGTAGGCCAAACCAAACAATGGCGTGGCCCAACTCATCTTGCGCAATATTTGCCAGCGCGATATCTTCTTCCAAAATGGGTGCGTGGCCGATCCATTCGCTGTTGCGGTGCGCCAAAATTAGTTCGTCATCGGCCATGCCTAGCAGAAATTCGGCCAGTGCGGCTTGGGTCTCTGCGTTCATGTTTGTGCCTCTGGTTGAATTAGCCCATAGCGGCTCTGCTGTTTGTAAGTTTTGCCGATGGCTGGTTCGAATAAACTGGCGATGTTTTCGTCCTCGCTGCGGATAATGTCGCGGTCGGGCACGACCCACCAAACGTAGATTTTATTGGGGTCGGCCACCAGATCGGTGCTGCCGCGAGCGATTTCGAGCGCATGTTGTGGCGTCGAAGCGTCGACCGTACCAACGTGGACGGCGGCCACCATCGTCCGACGCAGGGTCTTTTTGCAGAAGATCTGATACGTTTCTAGCTGGTCGGTTTGTGAATAACCAGTTTGCGGTTCAGCGTCCTGTTGCGTTGGGTTCTGCTCTATCTGCTGCGCCGTCCTCTTCAAAATTTTGGTTTCGGACGCAACCCACAAACTGTGGCAGTCGGGTCGCCGCACGTGAACATCGCGCGCGTTCTGCAAAGCCAATTCGTCATCCGTTGCGTGGACGGTGCCGATAGCTTCGTGCGGCTTGTTTGGTTTGTCTTGTTTAAATACCTCGTAGCGAGGCCACTGGGTGTCAGTCATGATTGGTGATTTGTGTTGCGTGATTCGTACTGGATATTCTATGAGTTACCTCCTATGCAAATGCTTTCTGCTTTTCCGCGTATGCCACCATTGCCTCGCGCACCCACTGTCCATCGTCATGTGCATCCTGCTTTGCGGCTAAGCGCTCTTTGTTCATCGGTCCATTGCCTTTCACCACTGCCCAGAATTCGTCCCAATTAATCGGGCCAGTGATCCAATGTTCGCTAGCCTCGTCATAGCGCAGATCGGGGTCCGGCACAGTGAGGCCAAGGGCCAACACCTCGGTCACGGTTTCGTCGATAAATTCTTGGCGTAGCTCGTCGTTGGTCTTCGACTTGACGCCCCACTTGGTTAGCTGCGCCGAGTTGGGTGATTCGCTATCCGGTGGGCCAAACATCATCAGCGTAGGCCACCACCAACGGTCGAAACTTTCTTGTACCATGGCCTGCTGCTTGGGTGTACCTTGGACGTACTGATAGATCATCTGCTTGCCCTGCTTGAAGTGAAAGGTCTCTTCGGCGCAGATGCGCACCATCGCACGCGAGTAGGGTCCATACGAGGCTTTGGTGAGCATGGTCTGATTTTTGATCGCCGCACCATCCACCAGCCAGCCGATCCACGCGACGTCGGCCCACGTAAGTGATGGGTAGTTGAAGATGCTCGAATATTTAGCCTTGCCTTCGAGCAGTGCATCGAGCAGCTCTTTGCGATCCACACCCAGTGATTCTGCCGCGTGATACAAATATTGACCGTGCCCGGCTTCGTCCTGCACCTTGGCCATGAGCACAAGTTTGCGCTGTAGGCTGGGCGCGTGGGTCAACCATTCTCCTTCGGGCAACATGCCGACGACTTCGCTGTGCGCGTGCTGTGAGATCATGCGGATCAGCTGGCGGCGGTATTCGTCGGGCATCCAATCGCCCGGTTCGATCTTGTCGCCGCGCTCGATGCGGGCTTCGAATTCGATTAGATTTTCTGTTTCGGTTTGTTGTGCGTTATTTTGCATAAGTTATTTCTCTTTATCACTTCGAAGCTGTTCAAGTTGAGCCTTTAGCTGCGATATTTCGTCTTCAGCTTGGATTCGTGCACGACGCTCTTCGTCTAAATCTTGTCGCTGCTGGTTGAGCAATTCAATCAATTGACCAGAATCTTTAACGATTTCATCTGTCTCCATATCCTTAAAGATAATCTGCTGTCCATCGGCTAGAATACCGATGTCTAATTCAGGCAAGGTAAAATAGCCTTCTGAATCAGGCTGCATTTGCTGCATTTTCCCATCAATAAGACGCCATAGGTACAGATTGATCTGTTTACGCAATTTTGAGGTTGGTGTTACAGCATCGACCACTAAATAGGTTGAAATGCCTAGCCCCATGTAGAACGCGCTTTTTTCTTGCAGATCGGCAACATGGCTATCCGGCGAAGTTACCTCCACAACCAGTGGCGGTGGAGGCTGTGTGTCCAGATCATATGCAGACGGTGCGACCAGATCAAATGGCATTAAGAGCAAATCCGGTGCAATGCGCCTTTTCCTTCCATCCACGCCGCGATAGAGCATAAACGTATCGAGCAAGAACATCATACCTTTTGACTCTGTCAAGTGCATAACCAAAGACAAAATATAAGCCAAAATGCGGCCATGTGGTCCACCAGCAGGCATTAATTCCTCCTCGGTCTGGTATGCGTAGGGGCTTGGATCCCAATTTTCTATGATGTGATCTGGAATCCAAGCTGGACGGTCTACAGATAATCTATTCGTTCGTTTTATTGGTTTATCAAGAAGTGAACTCATGAAATTCCTCCAGAAGATACATGCGAAATCACTTGCATTATAGCACGATAGTAGACTCTACAGCAGTACAGAATCACCCATCTACAGAGCACGCCCTAGCACGATTTAAACCCGGGACAATCATTTCCTAAGGTTTAAGGAATATCTATACGACCGTTTTACGCTGGCTGGCTTTAAAGACTCATAGAGAAAATTAGAGATATCTGGTTCTGCATTCGAGGCAATCCATGCCGTTTCAACGCCTAGATTGGCAAGCCGCTTGAAGCACTCTTTTGCTAAGGCTTTCCCAAAACCATTTTTTCTGTACTCTGAATGCGTTCCCATCGGCTCAATGTAACCAACCTTTGGATTGTTCTCTTCGACCCAACCGGTACAGTACGCGACGCTCTCGCCCTGGTTGTTCACAACGACCAAATCCAGCCCTGGTTGGTAGTTGGGAGAACTCTGAAGTGAGCGGAAGCTGGCCTCAGAACTATTGGGATTGTTAAAGGCATTCTGTGCCAGCTTGACCCGGCTCTCGTAGTTCCCGTACTCGGCAAAACTCATCAACTGAAAGCTAGGCTTTAGCTCGTAGGAAAAATCGTACTGTTCCAAGGGGTAGATTCTGACATTTTCTATATGACCATCTTCATAAAAGCCAGCCGCCGTTAGTAGACCGATCTTTTGTTGGCCAAAGGTGTAGATATCGGTGGTGATCTTGGACTTGCCTTGTGCCCAGACGGTAAGTCCCCAGTTCAAAACTGTGGGGAACAGCTCCCAGTAATTCGGATGCACCACAATGAAGAAATCATCGCGGCCATATTCAGTGATGAATAAACCAACGACTTGATCCGTTTCAGTCTTCCAATAGTGAGCGTTAGCCTGAAAGAAGGCAGCATCTTTTTCTGCATGACTAAGGTAGCGCCACACATCCATTCGACCAGGTTCCCAATTATTATCAATCTCCGGATGCGTTTCAATTTCTAGCAACAATTCCTTGATCAGGTTGTATTCGGCATCGGTATTTGTGAATGAATGATCTGTGATATTCATATTTCCTCCGATTGACGAACCGCGATATAGGTTGCTTCGATGCTGTCTATCTCACAAGACACTAGTTGATGCAATATACAGCAGTACCTCATCGATATTATCATCCAACTAGTTTACTGAATCTACGATCACTCACCCTTCCGTCCACAAAACTCTGTGTACTGAGCACGCCCTCGTGCGGCGGCGCTAACCCGTGACTTAATTACACCCCGTGTACTGAGCACGCCCTCGTGCGGTGCTAACCCGTGACTTACTCACGCCACGCTGGCGACTCCACTAAATTACCGCCACCCCCGATCAATTTCGATCAACCAATTTTCATCACGCACATAATTCCGATAACTTGAATAAGGAAATTCGGCTGGCTCCTCCACTAGGTTTGCTCGAAGCGGATTCGCGTGGATGTAATTCAGCTTCTGGTGAACAAATTTTTGGCTGAAGATGTTCATTTCCCAATAACTATCTTGCCACACCTTATTTGCACTGCGACTAGTTTCAATACCCGAATCAGAAAAATGAGTAAGCCATTCAGTACGTTTCTCTACTTTTGCCTGTCGGATTATCCGTTTTGAAGTAAAGGATTTGAAATCCCGCATGAAATCCGATATAAGCGCTTCACTATTGGGCCAGATTAGCAGGTGGATATGATTTGGCATAAAAACGTACCCTAATAGTTTGATATCGTAGGCATATCTATAGTGATTCAAGCTGTCATATAAGGGGATCACAAACGAAGCGATATTGAATATTGGAAGCCATCCATATATATTTGTCGTTATGTAATAAATATGTCCCTAAATATGGTATCGCTTCATGTTTCGGTAGGTTGAATTTTTCGTTAGCACATCATTAATTTGCAATCTCACAGGACGCCGCCGCACGTAGGCGTGCTCACTACACGCAAAAGTCTCTCACGAGACGTCAGCCCGCACGTGGACGTGCTCACTACACGGGTTTCATGTAAGATTTAGAGTTCCCGCAAATCAGCCATCCGTTTCAGCTTGCCACCTTCGCTGCGCGGAGCCTCGCCTGGAGAGAGGAGATTGACGGCTGTGTTCAGCCCCAATGTTTCGCGCAACCTGTGCTGAATCTTTTGCTGTAAGTCACTCATTTGGCTCACCGCACTGCGGGCATGATTGTTAAAGCTCTCTGCGCCAATGGTGCTGTAATAGTCGTTCGTCACTTCGGCCTGCACTTCGAGCGAATCGAGCCGATCCGTGCGGGTGACGACTAGCCGGTAGTGGGGCGAAAGTTCGTCTAGCCCAATCAGAGCAGATTCGATCTGGCTGGGGAAGACGTTAACGCCGCGGATGATCAGCATGTCGTCGGCGCGACCGATGATACGGCTCATGCGGGCGTGGGTGCGGCCACAGATGCAGCTTTCGCGGTTGATCGAACAGAGATCCCCGGTGCGATAGCGCAGCAGCGGAATTGCCTCTTTCGTCAACGTTGTGATCACCAACTCGCCTACGTCACCATCCGCTACCAGCTCGCCCGTTTCGGGATCGATAATTTCGCAGAGGAAGTGGTCTTCCATCAGATGCATCCCGTCTTTGGCCTCGACACATTCGTTCGAAACGCCCGGTCCAATGATTTCGCTCAGCCCATATATGTTGACAGCGTGGGCGTGCAACTTCGCCTCGACTTCGGCCCGCATCTCTTCGGTCCACGGTTCGGCACCGAGAATGAAGGATCGTACAGGCAAATCGGCTGGGTCGACGCCGCTTGCAATCAATGCATCGGCGAGCGAAAGCGCGTAAGAGGGTGTACAGGCCATGATGTCGGTTTCGAAATCTTGCAACAGCATGACTTGGCGTGCAGTATTGCCACCCGATACGGGAACAACAGCCAATCCCATTTTCTCGGCACCATAATGCATCCCAAGGCCACCAGTAAAGAGACCGTAACCATACGCATTCTGGAAGACATCATTGGGTTTGGCCCCGCTCATGCCAAAGCAGCGCGCGACCACTTCGGTCCACACGTCGATGTCGTTTTGGGTGTAGCCAACCACGGTCGGTTTACCCGTTGTACCAGATGATGCATGGATGCGCACAACTTGGTCACGCGGTACGGCGAAGAGGCCAAAGGGATAGTGGTCGCGCAGGTCGGCCTTGCGCGTGAAGGGCAATTTTGTTATATCGCTCAAATCTTTAATATCGGTGGGCGCAATACCCATCTCATCAAATTTTTGCTTGTAAAAGGGCGTACGTTCATAAACATACAGCGCTAACTTCGAGAGCCGATCACCCTGTAGCTGATCCAGATCCGCACGAGCCATTGTCTCCACAGCTTCATTCCAAATCATAAGTTTGCCCTCGCTACTCTTCTATTTCGTTGCCGATCATCATCGTCATCAGACCGTCGGCAAAGCGATTGGCGTCGGCACCAGTAGCGGCCATTTCGGGGCTCTTCATCGCGGCTTTAAAGGTCTCGGCGTCAGGGAAAATCATCTCGGCCATCAGGTAGAATCCATCACCTGCTAACGTTTTGGAAATGCGTGTTGCGCTCCAGCTAGAAAGCCCGGGAATTTTCTCGACAAATGCGCCATGTTTTGCATACTCAGCGTCAAATGCGGCGGTATCTTCTGGTTGCGTGTAAAGAACTATTAACTTCATGGCGTGCTCCTATTTTGGTACTTGATGGAATCGTTGGTTATTTTAAATGGGTCTGCCGATGGCAAATAGAAATTCTAGTAGTGCTTGGCTGTACGCTAATTTGTAATCGTTCACTCCCTTCCGCCGATCGAATGCCCACGGCTGTCCGTGGGTGTATCGAAACCAAGGAGAGAATGAACGATTACGCTAATTTTACCCCCGCGCAATCGTTGGAATCTGCTGCCCAAAGCCTGTGGCCTGTTCAAATGCGTATGCTAATTGTAACACACCGAAGTCATCCTCGTGTCGACCCACGATTTGCACGCCAACCGGCAGACCGTCTGCGGTAAAGCCACACGGCACCGACGCCGCGGGAAAGCCCGTAACGGTGATGAAATAGCAGGACTGCATCCAGTCGATATAGGTCTCCATTTCTTGCCCATTAATTTCGGTGATGTATTCCTGATTCACGTCAAAGGGCGGCACTTGGGTTACCGGGCAGACGAGATACTCATACTCGTCCATGAAAGCGCACAGTTCGTGGTAAATTGTGGTGCGCTGTTTTTCGGCGTTGGAGATGTCTAGCCCGTTGAGCGCAACGCCTGCTTCGGTGTTCCAAATGACCGTCTCTTTGAGTTGATCGCGATTGCTTTCAAGCAGTGGGGCAAAGCCAGCCGCAAAAGCGTGCGCCCGCAACGTTTTAAAGACTCTGTCTGCGCCATCAAACTTTGGTTCGGCTTCGATCACGTCGCAGCCTAAAGATTCAAACGCGCCTCGCTGCTGGTTGATCGTCGACGTGATCGCCGCGTCAACTGGGATGCCGCCTAGATTTTCGCTCCACGCAATTTTTGCGCCAGCCCAGTCACGTTCCAATGGCGCGGCAAAGATTGACCCCGGCTCGCGGATCGCAATCGGCGCACGTGGATCTGGCCCAGCCATGGCTTGCAGCATTAACGCAATATCTTGCACCGTGCGCGCCATGGGACCATCCACACCCATAAATGACCATGCGATTGGTTTGGGCCAGCTTGGCACGCGGCCGGGAGAGGGGCGGAAGCCAACGACGTTGCAGAAAGCAGCCGGGTTGCGCAGGGATCCACCCATGTCGCTGCCGTCGGCAATTGGGATCATGCGTGTGGCCAGCGCCACCGCTGCGCCACCGCTGCTGCCACCACACGTTTTGCTCAAATCGTATGGGTTGAGCGTACGCCCAAAGACGGGGTTGAAGGTTTGCGATCCCGCGCCAAATTCGGGCGTGTTGGTCTTACCAATGGTGATCGCGCCCGCACTCTGCATCCGCTCGACGAGCAGTGCGTTCTGCTGTGGCACCCAGTCGGCAAAGAGTGGCGAGCCATAGGTCGTGCGGATCCCTTTTGTGTCGGTCAGATCTTTGTGGGCAACGGGCAGCCCGTGCAGCACGCCTATCTGGTCACCTACCTCATTGCTTCGACTCAACGCCGCGTCGGCCTGATCTGCTTGGTCCAATAGCACAGTTTCATCTAACAGCGTGACAATGGCGTTAACCTGCGGGTTGACGCGTGCGATCTGCTCCAGATGTGCCTGCATGACTTCGCGAGCCGAGATCTCTTTACTTTTTATCAAACGCGCTAGTTCGGTCGCGCTTTTGTTGTATAGTTCGTTCATATTAGCCCTTTCGTTGATAATTGGATTACCTGATATACTTCTATCATACTCCATTTTTCCCGATACAAACACATTATTTAACTGAGGACATTGCCATTCAAGCATTGTTATATTGAACCGCAGATTACGCAGATTTACGCAGATTTTTCAGTGGAGAAATACAATAATGCAGAAACAACAACATCCAAGAACATGGGCGATCATTGGCGTGGCAATGAAAGTGCATACGCAGCTAGGGAGTAGTTTCTTGGAGCGGGTTTATCAAGATACGTTAGAGCTAGAGTTCATTGCCCAGAAGATCCCTTATGTACGTGAACAATCTTTGCCTGTATTCTACAAAGGTCAGCAATTACAGGGTACATACTGCGCTGATTTTATTTGTTGCGGCAACATTATCGTTGAGTCAAAAGTAATAAAAGCGTTGACAGAAATAGAACACGCCCAAATTATTAACTATCTCAAAGTAGCCAAACACCCTCTTGGGCTACTTTTCAATTTTGGCTCGTTGTCGCTGCAATATCAACGCTTTATCAGCAGTAAAAATCTGCGTAACCTGCGGTTACCCCTTAAAAAAGGAAGGAGCACATGAGCACGCAACTACTTAATTCCCTTGCGCAAATTGTGGGCGACGCGTACGTCTCTTCTGCGGATTCGGTGCGCCGCCTGCATAGCGAGGATCAATCGTCCCACGAAATGGTCTTGCCCGATGTGGTGGTTTTCCCTGAGAATACCGACCAAGTGAGCCGAATTGTGAAACACGCCAACGAAGCACAGATCGCGATTACGGGCTGGGGGGCAGGCAGCAGCTTGGAGGGTAATTCGATCCCGCTGAAGGGCGGCATTGTAATCGACTTTGGGCGCATGAATCAGATTATCCAGGTGCATGAAAATGACTTTCAGGTTACGGTAGGACCCGGAATTTTTTACCGCGACATGAACGAGAAGCTGGCGCGCTATGGTCTCTTCTTTGCGCCGGATCCGGGGGCGAATGCCAGCATTGGTGGCATGGTTGCCAACAACGCTGCGGGCACACGTACCGTGCGCTACGGTGCCACGCGCGACAACGTGCTGGCGCTCGAGGTGGTGCTGGCCAATGGCGAAATCATCCGCACCGGTTCACGCTCGGTCAAACAGTCAGCAGGCTACGATTTAACCCACATCTTTACCGGAGCCGAAGGTACGCTGGGGCTGATCACGCAGGCGACGCTCAAGCTACACCCGCTGCCAGAACACTTTAGCGCGGCGCTGGCAACGTTTAACTCGACCGCGGAAGCAGCCGAGGCGGTTTACGGCATTATGGGGTCGGGGCTAAATCCAGCCGCGATTGAACTGTTGGATGGCGAGGCAGTCGGCTTTATGAACATGATCGACAAAATCGATCTGCCCGAGATGCCAACACTGCTGATGGAGTATCACGGCGCAAGCGAGGAGACAATTGCTGCTGAATTGAAGATTGTGAAAGAGGTTTGTAATGAGTGCGGGGCAACCCGTTTTGAGGCGGGCGTGGGCCGCGATGAACGTAATCGACTGTGGGAAGGACGCCATATGCTGGGCGAGGTGCTCTTCCGTGTCTACCCCGATTCGACTTATCTAATCACCGACGTCAGCGTGCCGATCTCGCGCTATCCCGATTTGGCGGCGTTTGCCAAAAATCAGCTAAACGAGATGGGCATCAACGGCACAATTTTTGGTCATGCGGGCGACGGTAATTTACACACCACGACCTTTGCACCCAAAGGGGACGACGCCCAATATGCCATCCTGCAAGAATTTAACGATCTAGTTGTACAAAAAGCAATCGAGTTCGACGGAACCTGCACTGGCGAACATGGCGTGGGGATCGGCAAGCAGAAGTATATGGTCTACGAGCATGGCGAAGAGGCGGTCGATGTGATGAAGCAGATCAAGAGTCTATTTGATCCGAAAAACATTCTGAATCCAGGCAAAGTTGTGGCAATTGGATAAAAACATAACAGGCAGATAAAACGATGTCATTAGTCCAAGCACCGAATGCGGTTGTGATGATTCGACCGTGGAATTTCTTACCAAACCCAGAGACTGCCGTAGACAACGCGTTTCAGCAGGACAGCGAGATGCCAGCGAACGAAGTTTCGAAGCAGGCGCGCCAAGAATTCGACACGGTTGTCGAAGCGCTTCAATCACGCGGTGTGAATGTGCATGTCTTTGACGATTTTGGCGAGCGCGAAACGCCCGATTCGGTCTTCCCCAATAATTGGTTTTCGACACACCACGGTGGGCACGTTGCGGTCTACCCCATGTTTTCGCCAAGCAGGCGACGCGAGCGACGCACCGATGTGCTCGAAATGCTCAAGGCTGAATATCGCGTGCAGGATATTGTCGATTTTTCAGGCTTAGAGTGGGACAATCTATTTTTAGAGGGGACGGGCGCAATGGTGCTCGATCATTTAGAGCGCGTGGCCTATACCGCCAATTCAAATCGAGCCAACCCAATTTTGCTTGAGCGTTTTTGCACACACTTTCAATACGAGCCGATGTCGTTCGACTCGACCGACGCGCGCGGCAACGCAATCTACCACACCAACGTTATCATGGCGATTGGCACAAGCGTTGCGTTGGTCTCGCTAGATATGATCACCGACAAGCAGCGGGCCGAAGAAATCGGGCATCGTTTAGAGAGCAGCGGTCGTGCGGTTGTGACGCTTGATTTTGAGCAGATCGATAACTTTGCGGGCAATGCGCTCGAACTGACCGGATCGAATGGCCGTATTATGGTTATGTCGGAGCGGGGGGTCAACTCGCTACGCGCGGATCAGATCGGGGTGATTGAAAAGTCAGCAAAGATTGTGCCCGTCTCTATCCCTACAATTGAGCTTGCTGGTGGATCGGTGCGCTGCATGTTGGCCGGAATTCATTTGGCTAGACGGTTCGAGTCTTAAATGTTTCTCTGAAGATAGAGATGCAGCAATCCGCCGGGCAAGTCCACAAGCGGGATGATTAACCAAAGTAGACTTGCGCCATTAATCACGTGATAAATAACAATCCCCGAAAACAGCAACATTCCCCACCCTTCATAAATGCCCAGCAAGCGGCTTGGGTGGCGAAAGCGCAAAAGCCCCCAAAGAAAGGCCAAGCACGCAAAAAGATTAACGAACATCGTCTGCCCCGAGCTAGCGCTTGGCCACGCGCCAGACAGTTGAAGCGTTTGGTGAATTGTGCCAAGCAGCATCCACACCCGATCTGAAACAACGGGTAGCATAAAGGCAGCAATCGCTACCATATGATAGAGCCCGAATCCGCTAACTAATTTTAGATATCGACTGTCTCTCACTCTTTGACTTTCCTATTCTATGAATAGAGTTGTTCCCAAATAATGATACATTCAGATGACAGTCACTTTACAAGTCGTTTCGCTTTGAAAACGAAGAGGCTAAAATGACTGTCACCTACTCATGCTTAATCGGGAACAGCTCTAATAAATGGCTATGGATAGATACTCCACGGGCCGTTGCCCCCATTATTGCGTGCTTGCACAAGCCATGTGTAACTGCCAGAAGAGAGAGAGATGCCGAGTTGAATTGTACAGATTCCACCGCCGCTGCAACCAGCTTCTGCCGCAGAATGTGTTTCGTAATGCATGACACTATCAGTTGTAACATTGTAGAGAACCAGTGCATACTCGGTTGCGCCAGATACGGTGCTCCATTTGAAGATAGGCGAAGTTGTATTAATCGTGCCAGTCGGCTCTATCTGAGTTGCTCTGTCCGTTGGTGGCGCAACTTGCAAATCGCCATAGTAGATCCCATTACCGCCGGTGCCAATATAGAGCCGTCCGTGAATTTGGCGATCCCCAACGAGAGCTTTAGGTCCATTGCTTAGTGTCCAATCACCCATAATATGCTGCCACGTTGGTGGTTGATTACAGACGGGCGAAGCGGCAGTGTAGATGCCATACTTAGTGTCGCCATTCGCCCGACCATAAAGAAAAAGGGTAGGCGCAGTTGTGCCGGGCAATGGTGCGCCAAAGCCAAAGGAGATGGCATTCTGCACGTTAGCAATCTTGGTGAAATCATCGCCCCCACTGCAACTGCGGAACAAGCCACTGGCCGCCGAGCTAACCCACACATCGCCGCCGGTTTCAGGCGACGCCTTGACACTTTGGATATCCCACAAGCCGGAGTTGACCGCAATATTGCTCGTGAAATCCCAGCTACCGCCACCATTAGTGCTGCGGTAAAATTTTCCACTACTATAATCAAGCAGATAAAAGTGCTGATTGATCACTCGATCCGCTGCCAGAATCTTCTTAGGTGCCCAGCGGCTATGAATCAAATTAGCGAGAATCGTGCCAGTTGATTGTGGCCAGCTATCATCGCCCAGTGCAGTATTGCCTACCGCAGACGATGTATACGGTTTGCCCCCGACTGGGATCCAGACCGAGTGCGTACCATCTGCCGACATCGCGATCACGCCACCTTCCGCCGTATTATTTTGGGGTGTGGTGGCAAAGGGCGTCCAAGTCTGTCCATTGTTAGTTGAATATTGTCCCTGACCATCTTGTGGGGCATTGTTCCAACTGCGGCTCCCCACACGTACAATTAGATCGGGATTGTTCTCGGCCCAGTCCAACCCCTCGGTATCCTGAATGCGCGGCCGACCAGCGGCAGGCAATTGCGAATCTTCAAGTCGCTCGCCTGGCGCACTCAAGAGCGGGTCCGTATGGCGGAATCCACCTTGATCGGCAACGCCGCTAATTAGATTTGCGCCGCTAGATGGGCTGATCAAGACATGGGTGACCAATTCCTCATGCCCGTCTTCAATCGGCTTCCAAGCACGTGGTGCAGCGGTGATATCGTCCGTACGCCACGCGCCAAACCAGCTTGTCAGCCAGATTCGTTTGGAGTCGGTTGGATCGATAGCCAAATCAGCCGTTGCACTAGACCAGTTTTGCTCGCTCCCCCACGTTTGGTTTAAATCAAATGACACATTGTTTTTATCTGTAACAGACCAAGTGCTGCCGCCATCAGTCGACCGATAGACGCGATTGTTGCCCAGTTTGCCCTCATCTCGTTCAGCAACGACTAGCGTATTTGCATTGCCCTTATAAACATCGAGCCCGCTAAATGCACGGTCGCCACCGGGTGGGGTAATGGACACCCAGCTACCGTCGAACTTGCTGACTCCATCTAGGTGCGTGACGTAAAGCGTACCGTCACTTGCAACGACGCCACGTTCCGGTTCAACCGGGCTATTGTTAAGCAGTGAAAAGGTTGCACCGCCGTCTGTACTGCGGTAGACGCCTTGCCCAAATGCACCCACGTAGATCGTCTGCGACGATGTGCCATTGCCGGACGTTGGATCAAACGCAACAAATGAAAGTAGCCCACGCTGCTTTTCCGACACAGCTCCTGCATAATTGAAGTCAGGATCATTGATCTTTGACCAGCTATTGGGGCTAGAGGCACTGGTGCTTTGCCATAAGCCATCGTAGCGAGAAGCAAAGAAAAGTATATTGCTATTGTTGGGATCGACAACAAGCCGCTCACCAGACCAGCGACCAACCGCATTGCCGCTTATGCGCACGCCAGTTAAGTTGGCAGCCGTCCACGTGTTACCTTGGTCGGTTGATTTGAGGATATCACAGTCGCAGTTGGTGCTCGGTTTGGCCCCTGCCGCGACGTAGAGCGTGTTTTGATTGGTGGGAGCAAGGGCAAGAGATTCAATTCCCCACAGATTTCTGTCTTGATAGGGGATCTCTCCTTCCAACAGTTGAATCAACCTATCAGTCGCAGGATCCCAGCGGTATGCGCCACCGACATCAGTACGTAAATAGACCAAATTCGGGTTGTTCGGATGGATTTCCACGCCGGTGATATAACCGCCCCCACCGATAGGAACTTGGCCCCAAACGTACTCGCCCGAATTTAGCGGTGGCGCGGTGCAATTGCCCTCGGCCAAAACCATATCGTCGAACCAAAAGATGCGTATTTGCTGACCGAGTGACAAATTGAGGCGCGTGTTGGACTGTGTCTCGGTTGCGGTAAAAGGGAGTTCAACCCTGTTCCAATTTGTGCTTACAGGAATATATGTATTCAAGCCGATCTTGCGCCAATCTGCTACATCCCGCATCACCTCTACTTTGATATCGCCGGGTGAAGTCGCTTTGATATCAAACGCTAGACAATACTCCTGTCCGTTGGTGACGGCAAACTGGTCTTGTTGCATGGCAATATGCCATTCGGTCCCGGTGACGGTTGAAACTGAGACTTTAACGGATTGAACCCCTTCTGTGAATGTCCCGCTATCAGTGGTTATTGTTGCAGCCGCCGAGGTTCCCCCTTTGAGCCAGATATCCCACTCATCTGGCGCGCCGATTTCAAAGCTACCGTTTTGAAATAAATTATTGGCTGGCGGGTTATTGTTTTGCAGCATCAACGAATCGTGCAGTACGCCATCGCTTGTGAAGTATTGGAAATTGATCTGTGACGTATCAGCATCAATGATCATGGCCCCACCACCCATGCCCGCAACGATCTTTTTACTATGGGGCGAAAGCGTATTATTCCAGCCATTGTCCGATCCGGCTGTACCGTTGACAAAATAAGGGAAGCCATCCACTTCCAACCGTTCATAAATGTGGTTGTGCCCGGCGATAACGGCATCTGCCCCCCATGCCTCAAAATCAAAGCGTCGATTATTTTCTGCACCAAAGTTTACACCCGATGCAGAGACATATGGGGGAAAGTGAAGCAGAACGACCTTCCAGGTTGCCGTTGAGTTGAGCAAGCCATTCTTCACGGTCTGTAGCGCAACATTATTATTCTCGTTATAGGCCCAATCCGCATCGCGATAATAGTCCGAGAAGAGAAAAATTTCGACTGCACCTTGCGTAACTGAGTAGGTGCGTTCATTACCCGGCAAATCAAAATAATCGTACCATGCTCCCTGATCTTGGCTGCACGCGTTTAGCCCACCATCCGCCACACAATCGAGCAACGGGATGTCCGTGTCACCACCGTGCCCATAATCATGGTTGCCCAGCAGAGGAAAGAAGTGATTGAGTTGATCGGCTGACCCTGCGCCGTATGCGCCCAAATAAGGATAGATATATTCGTGATAATATTGACCAATTTTGTTGTCAATGGCGTCCCACGCAGAGCCATCGTTCTGCCCAGCATAGACGTTGTCGCCCACTGTGGCAACAAAGTCAACATTTTTTCCATCGATCATGTCCGCGACATTTTGCTCAACTTGGTTTGCTTTGCCAAAGTCGCCAATTACGGCAAAGCGAACGCTGCCCGCCGCTGCTGCAAGGGTCTGTTTGGGAAGCCCCAGCGCATCTACAATTGAGAGATCGGGTGATTCAATCTCTGTTTGACTTTCGTCATTTTCTGAACTTTCATTTTCTGCTGCGCCCCCATTATAAGTTACAAATGGCACAAAAACTTGCGAATCATCTTGAGCGAATACCGATTTTTGTGTTACTACTTGAGTTAGTAATAACATCGTAAATATCAACACAAGCGTAGAGAAAATTTGTTTGTAGTTCATAGAGGATTGTCCTTACATTTATAGCAGAAGTTGTAGTTCATTCTGCGTAATTCCCCACATTTTTAGACTATCTATACATGTTCCCAGCAAAAGCATAGACGGGGTTCAAGTCATATTTTTCGGTTATCGATACTATTTTGCTCATTTTGTGTTGCTAATGTAGTCAAGTGGATCGTAGCATGGATTGGTGGTTGAATCAAGCTGTCTTGTGCTAAACCTGTGCTAAAGAGCTACTGAATTGACTCGCCAAAATCCAAACTATCCATCCGCTGCCTGCACTTGTCCTCAAATGTTTGAATCGGGGATACCCATCGATATCGATTGTTGTCGGTTCAGGGCGCGGTAATTTCGTTCGTGCGGACACGAGAATCGCTGGTCGCGAATTGTGCGGTTGTGGTAAAGATCTTTCCCTGCGATCCTCATATCCCTACAGATTGACCACCATCGTACTTTTGTTTGCTCGTTCAAAATAGACCTAGATTTTATTCTACGTCCCCGGCTTTGGAATAATATTTCCGTAGCGATGAAGCAACTCCGTCATGGCTTGCTCGCGCAGATAGTAGCGTAGCTCCAGCCGCCCGCAGCTCGTGACCGAATCGCGCAAAATCGGCACGTGCGCTTCGTGCGCGGCGTCAAGTAGCTCGTGCGATGGCGTGCCAAGATGGCGTACCCGATCATATGCTGCGAGACGTTGCGCGAGTTCATTTTCGGACTCGACAACCACGGTTAGATCGTACGCATCAAATGCATTCACGTCTGCTTTTGGGGTAGCGCTCACATCTAGCGGCACACCGCACAATTTGGCGGCTTCGTTGGCTTGCAAAATGGAGAGTAGCGGCGTTGTTTCATCGATGCGCAGCGCAACTCGATCCAGCAGGCGGTAGCGGAAAATGTTACTTTCGCCCATCACATTGCTGGGATCGTGTTCCACGTTGAAATGCGTTTGCCACGCTTGCTTGTAGCTGATTTTACTGGCGGCAAGCTGTGTAAGTTCGCCGCTCGTGCCCGCTTCGGTCCACGTGCCAAGCGACAGCACATAGTTGGGTCCACCCGCCTTTGCGCCACTGCCAAATGCGGAACGCTTCCAGCCGCCGAAGGGTTGACGCTCGACAATCGCACCGGTTGTACCACGGTTGATGTAAGCGTTGCCCGCCTCCACTTTTTCTCTCCACAAAGCAATTTCCCGATCATCTAGACTATGCAAGCCGCTAGTCAGACCAAAGTCCGATTCATTGTCAATATCGATGGCCTCTTTCAGATTCTTCGCGCGCATGACGGCCAGTACGGGACCAAAACATTCGGTGCGATGCAGGAAGGATCCACGCTTTACGCCAGTGACGATGCCGGGTGACCAGAGATTGGGATTGCCATCGATCATGCACGGTTCAAGCAGCCATTTTTCGCCCGGCGCAAGCTTGGTCAGCGCATGTTCGAGCACGCCGCTCGGCGCGTGGATCAGCGGGGTGATGCGACTGGAAAGATCCCATGCGGAGCCGACTTTTAGGCTGGCTGCGGCATCTTTTAGCTGACGCATAAAGGCAGGGTTGTCGTAGACCTCAGCTTCTAAAATGGCTAGGCTCGCGGCAGAACATTTTTGACCGTTATGACCGAATGCAGAGTAGACAAGATCCTTAATTGCCAAATCATGATCGGCTAGCGCGGTGATAATCAGACTATTTTTACCGCTGGTTTCAGCGAGCAAATTCATCTCGGGCTTCCACGAAAGGAAGAGGCGAGCGGTCTCGTAGCCACCAGTTAGGATCACCGCATCGACGCGCTCATCGGTGACGAGCGATTTGCCGATCTCGTCGTCGGTCGTTGGCACAAACTGTAGCACCTCGTGCGGCACGCCCGCAGCATAGAGTGCGTTGACCAGTTGCCACGCCACCAGAACCGCTTCGGGCGCGGGCTTCAAGATCACCGTATTTCCAGCCATAAGCGAAGCCAATATGCCCCCACACGGAATCGCTATTGGGAAGTTCCACGGCGGCGTAATCAGCACGGTGCCAAATGGGGCAAAGGTGCAATTCTTGGTCTCTAACTCATCAAACGAGCGGGCGTAATAGTTGGCAAAGTCGATGGCCTCGGTCACTTCGACATCGGCCTGTTCAGGCGTTTTGCCACCGTCGAGAATGGCCGCACCGATGAGATCGCCTCGGCTGTTTGCCAGGCTTTCGGCACAGCGCACAAGGATTTCTTTGCGTTCGGCAACGGGACGCTGTGACCAACTTTTTTGTGTGGCGACCGCGGTTTGCAACGCAGTCTCGACCTCAGCAGCCCGGGCGTGGGCGTAACGATAGGCGATCTGATCGGGGTGGCTTGGATCGACGCCGATACCCGCTTCGTTTGGCGTAATAAATTCGCCAGCGATTTGCAGCGGCACGGTCGGCAGCTCTTTGCTCTGCCATTCGTCCACAATCTGGCGAATCCACTGCTGGTTGGCGGGCAGCGAAAAGTCCGTATCCGCTTGGTTGGCAAAGGGTTCGTTTGCGTCGAAACGAATGGTTTCGGTCAGCCGATTTTGCGTGCGGTTGGGCAGCATTTGGGCTTCGTCCCGTCGTTCGACCGCCTCTAAAAAGAGAGCCTTTTGCTTTTCCCAATTTTTGTCGCCCACGCATAGGCCAAAGAGATCATGCAGAAAATTTTCTTCGGAGGTGTTCTCATCAAGTCGGCGCACGAGATAGGCAATTGCGCTGTGAAAATCTTCGTGCTTTACCACCGGCGCATAAAGTAGCAGGCCACCCGCCTGTTCTTTCACCGCACGGGCCTGATGATTTGCCATGCCTTCGAGCATTTCAAGCTCCACGTAGGGTTGGACGCTGCGGTTGGCGCGCACGACTAGCCCGAAGGCCACGTCAAATAGATTGTGACTGGCCAGCCCGATATTGACTACAGGCGCGTTGGCCGGATTACAGCCGTAGAGGACCATGCGCTTGAAGTTGGCATCGACATCGGCCTTGGTGTAGTAGGGCGCTTGTTCCCAGTGGTGCATGGAGGCTTCGACCCGCTCCATTGCCAGATTTGCACCTTTGACGATGCGCACTTTGATGGGCGCGCCGCCGTTGGCGACACGCTCTTTAGCCCACTCGGTTAGTTGCTGCTGCACCGTGTGCGAGTCGGGTAGGTAGGCTTGCAGCACGATCCCCGCACGGTGGTTGTAAAATTCTGGCTCGTCGAGCACCTGCTGGAATGCGGCCACGGTCATATGCAGGTCGCGATACTCTTCCATGTCGAGGTTGATAAACTTTGGGTTGGTTGTGCCGTTGCGTGCGGTAAATTTGTGCGCAGCTGCGGCGCGATAGAGTTCGCGTAAACGCACTTTGATCTGCTCGACCGTTTCTTCAAATGCAGCCATGTTGATCTGGCTGAAGACGGATGAAATCTTGACAGAGATATATTCGACATCGGGCCGCGCAAGCAGATTTAGGTAGGATTTCTGGCGGCGGGCGGCTTCGGTCTCGCCCAAAATTGCTTCGCCCAAATAGTTTAGGTTCAGACGCGTGCCGTCGGCGTGACGCTTGTCAAGGTACGCGCGGAATGGTTTCTCCTCGCCTGATAGGATCACGTTTTGCGTTTCGGATTTGAGCTTGGCCGTAATAAATGGAACGACCAATTGGGGCAACAGTTCGCCCACGCGCGTGCCAAGACCGAGCGCGGCTTGCTCCCAACCAGCCAGATAGTTAGGCACGCCGTAGCCCTCAATCAAGTGGCGGATCTGGTCATTGATGCGGGCGGGGTTGTGGCTGCGAAAGGCTTGATCCGAAAGTGAGATGGTCATTATTTTGCCCAGCGGATCGGCCATCATTTCGGCCATCTTCTCGCCCTGCTTGCGCTCATCGCTGGTCTGCTGCGCTTTACCTGCGGCGAGTAGCTCCGCAGCGAGATCCACTGCGGCGTGGGCGAGCTCTTCGGGGGAGAGTTGTTGGGTAGGGGGTGTTTTTGTTGCGATCATTTGTGTGTTCCTTTGGTGTGTGGCTAACGCTATGTCCGATACCCTAGTCTTGCTGAGATCACCGCGGCAGCTTCGACTAATTTCTTTGCCAACTCATGCAATCGTTCCTCGCTAATGCGCGAATCTGGCCCTTCGATGCTAATGGAGGCCACGGGTTCGCCACTATAGCTATGGATGACCGTGCCCGCGGCCATGAGCCCAACTTCGAGTTCGCCAACGGCAATAGCGTATCCACGGCTGCGAATCGTTGTTAGCTCGGCATCGAGCTTTTTGCTATCGACGACCGTCTTTTCCGTAAGTATGTCGAAGTGCTGCTGGAGCGCGATATCACGCTCCTCTTCGGTCATAAAAGCAAGTATCGCTTTGCCAGTAGAGGTCGCGTGCATGGGCAATCGGCTGCCCGTATATTGATTGATGCTGATTAAATATTTTCCCTGAATTTCGACAAGCACAAGCATGGAGTACGAGCCATCGGGATTCGTGACAAGCTGCTCCAACGTTGTTCGTTCGCCCGTCTGTTCGACAAGGTCTTCAAGTACAGGTCGCGCAACCTGTATCAGATCATTGTGCAGCATGGCGCGCCCGCCCAAGGCAACAACCTCAGGGCCGAGTTTATAGTCGCCATGTTGAGTCCGCTCAAGCAGTCCTTCGCTTTCGAGCGCGGTCAACATGCGAAATACGGTCGACTTGTTTAGTTCCGCAGCGTCGACCAACTCGTTTAGGCTCCATTCATTTTTATCGCCGCTAAACAATTTAAGCAGCCGCAACACACGAACAACAGATTGGGTGCCAGAATAGGATGTTGTCATGATTGTTAGGAAGTCGGGACTGAGAACTAGGGATTATGGACTAGTCGATAGATCCTTCCTTATCCCCACTCCCTAATCCCTTGCCCTTATTTTTCGAACACGGTCTCGATATGATCCATCGCCCAGTCGATTTCATCTTTTGTGATCACTAGCGGCGGCGCAAAGCGGATTACTGTATCTTTGGTTTCTTTAGCAAGAATACCGCGCTCCATCATTGCGGTGGCATATGGGCGTGCCTTTTCCGTCAACTCTATGCCGATTAGCAATCCCTTGCCGCGTACATCTTTGATTACGTCACTTTCGATCCGCTCGAGCCGTCCACGGAAATATTCACCCATCTCAGCAGAGCGCGCCACTAATCCCTCATCGCGCAAAACCTTTAGCGCCGTATGTGCAACTACAGCCCCTAGTGGGTTGCCGCCAAAAGTGCTGCCATGATCGCCGGGTCCAAATAGCCCCAAAATGCGATCATCCGCAATTGCCGCCGACACGGGATAAAATCCGCCGCTCAACGCTTTACCAATCGTTACAATGTCGGGCCGGATCCCAGCGTGATCGCAGGCAAAAAGTTTTCCCGTGCGCCCAAGTCCCGTTTGGATCTCATCCGCAACAAAGAGCACATTGTTCCGCTGACAGATTTCAAACGCCTCAGCTAGGTACGCTTCCGGCGGTACTAGGACGCCCCCTTCTCCCTGAATTGGCTCGACTAAAAAGCCCGCGGTGTTGGGCGTAATCGCAGCCTCCAACGCGGCCGCATCGCCGTATGGAATAACCTTGAAACCGGGCGTTAGCGGACCAAAATCTTTCTGGTAGGCTCGCTCACTTGTAAAGCTAATAATCGTTGTTGTGCGTCCGTGGAAGTTACCCTCGCACACAATAATCTCAGCCTGATCATTCGGGATCCCTTTTACCTGATAGCCCCATCGTCGCGTCGCCTTGATTGCAGCTTCGACTGCTTCGGCCCCAGAGTTCATGGGGATTGCTTTCTCGTAGCCGGTCATTTCGCTAAGCGTCTGCAAAAATGGACCAAGCTGATTGTTGCGGAACGCGCGCGAGGTTAGCGTGACGCGGTTCAATTGCTCAATCATTGCATCGCGAATACGTGGATGGCAATGGCCCTGATTGACTGCTGAATACGCACTGAGACAATCAAGATATTTTTTGCCATCAACGTCATACACCCACACTCGATCTGCTCGCTCGATTACAACATCAAGCGGGTTGTAGGTATTCGCTGCAAAGGTCTGTTCTTGCTCAATATATGATTGGCTATTTGCGCTCATTGCCGCCACGTTTTCGCCACTTCCGTTCTGCTGCATTGCATTCATTTTCACTGCACACTCCATAATATGATATTCCATGTCACAATATGAAACACAGTATCATAGTATGATAAATAATACAACCCCCACAGTAAAGTCAATAGAGCAATCGCGTACATTACATGTGTATACAAAATGCCGGTTGAAACCGACATCTGCTAGAGGAAACAGGCTGAAGCCCTGTTATGTATAGCAAAAAATAGGACAAAATAACAGGGCTTCAGCCTGTTTCCCATGCCAGACTGGGATTTCAATCCTAGTTCACAGAAGTACGCGATTGCCCTGGTAAAGTCAATAGTGTTAAGTTAAGCTTTAGTCGGGTCCGCAACACGACGGCACCCCCCCTGATTGTTCCAACTAAGCCTATGGGTGTCGCAAAGCAGTTTGGTCACGACCGCAAAGCGGCACTACTTCGCAAACACTAGACCTGTTGGAAGCAAAGAGAATTATTAACTTAACGCCATTGCCGCAGTAAGTGGGGTAGAGCAATCTCGTACTTTACTCTATACGCGAAAAGCCCGAAGCTTCGGCACTTAGCATCTGCTATGGGAAACAGGCTAAAGCCCTGTTGCTATATTGAGAAATAGGGCAAAATAATCTGCCTTCAGCAGGTTTTCCGTACCAGGCTGGGATTGATCCCCAACTTGATATAGTTCTCCAGAAATGCAAAAGAGCACCCAACCCTTACGACTCTATTAATAATAGAATGGCAAAAGTGGATGCTCTTTCATACAGTAAAAAAGTGATTCAATCACTAAAATTGAATTACTCTCAACGCTTTAAGCTGTCACCAAGATGATAAAGTATTGTCTACTCGATGTTTGCGCCTACAACAGCAGCCATCTGCATCATGTTAATGGTTTCGCCTTTTTTCAAACCAGTAAGGTCGGTAAGCTTACCAGATTTGCTTGTAGACTTTGTATTTTTGAAAATAGGGAGTAACTTCTCATCGGCAACAATAAACTTGCCTGCATTCTCAGGTGCACCATTTTCAGTCTTTGTTTGGAGTTTATTCTCTTTAATGTATTCCCACAACTTTTTTGTGACGTCAGCTCGCGAGAGTTCTGATGTACCAAGCAGGCTTGCTAAATCACTCTTCAATTTTACGGGCTTGCTCAATCCTGTTGCTTCTGCCATTTCTAGCTCCTTCTAAATTAATGTATTTATACTAAAATGAACTTATCCTCAGGAGCAGATCGTCTGTCCCTATTACAAAATAGTAAGCTCACAAGTTACGAACGACCCATTTTACCACTGCATTCAAACAATGGAAAAATAATGTCAAGTGGTTCGTTTTTCAGCCTTAAGGCTTTATTGACACGCATTTCATCCCCCGTTAATGCAACAATCAAAAATTGATTATGGCTAATGAGTAGTTTTTAGTCAGTCCGTCAAAAATAATATTCTATTTAGTTTAATTAGTTTAAAGTCTCTTTTATAAACCCAAGAAATCTTTACACAAAAACAGAACATATTTTCTAATTTTATCACATATATCGTGCATAAATCAAATAATCGCCTTAAGGGAAGTTTATTTGATTTTCTGAGGCAAGAATATTTTAGATCGTTCTCGGCTAATGCAACACATCCCCCCCATGGGTTACTACTTTTCGTCAACCTGCTATCATTACAATCTATATCTGCAACAATAGTTTCCTAAAAAGTTTATTCCCCTTTGCATAAATCTATATACTTGATTTACGATTGACGAAAATCAACCCACTCAGAGCAAAATTATGATACCGGCCACAATGACAGCCGCCGTCCTCACTGGCCACGGCGGTTTCGAAAAATTAGAACTCCAGCACGACTGGCCTACACCGCAGCCTCAAGCGGGCGAAGTGCTGATAAAAGTTGCGGCCTGTGGCATGAACAATACCGATATAAACACCCGCGTTGGCTGGTACGATGACACAGTCGAAGGTGACACAACCAGCGGCGGATTGGGCGGCTTTGATTCCGTCTCCAACGATTCCGAGGGGGGCTGGGGCGGGACCGGGATCCAGTTTCCGCGCATTCAGGGGGCGGACACGGTTGGCACAGTGGTTGCCTTGGGCGATGGCGTGGATCCCGAGTGGATGAACGCCCGCGTCCTCAGCGACAACTGGCTACGCGACTGGTCTCACCCCATGAATCGCAATAAGGCTGGCTACATTGGCAGCGAGTGCGATGGTGGTTTTGCCCAATATGTTGCATTGCCCGTGACAAATGTGGGGCGCATTCATTCTAACTGGTCAGACGAGGAGCTTGCAACCCTCTCCTGTTCGTATACGACGGCAGAAAATATGCTATGCCGCGCGGGTGTCGAGCGATGATACAGTCTTGGTTACGGGCGCATCCGGCGGCGTGGGATCGGCGCTGATCCAGCTTGCCAAACGACGTGGATCCACCGTCATCGCATTGACCACCGAAGCCAAGGTAGACGCAGTGCTTGCTGTCGGGCCAGATGCCATCATTCGTCGCGGCGTAGACGACTGGCAGGCGATCATCAAAAGCACCACAGGCAACAGCAAAGTCGCCGTCACCACGGACGTGGTTGGCGGCCCAGTTTTTGATCAGCTGATGAGCGTACTGGCGCGCGGTGGACGTTACGTTACGGCGGGAGCTGTCGGTGGCAAAAAGGTTGAAATTAATATCTCTCACCTATATCTCAACGACTGGGAATTAATCGGCTCGACCGTTACAGAACTAAACGTATTTCCTAATTTGCTACGCTATGTAGAGAAAAATGAGATTAAGCCGCTGCTGGCTGCAAGCTATCCGCTACACGAGATTCAGCAGGCGCAAGAAGCATTTTTAGAGAAGAAGTACGTAGGAAACATTGTGTTGATCCCCCCGAAATAACACAAATAAAATAGGTTTTTCAGGTCTCAGAGGATGACAAAATCTTACAGTGTTGAAGTAACTTGCTTTTATTTTTCATAATTACTTTTCTTTGCTTCTCCACGTTAACATTAACACATTGTATCAAGTCCCTCACTCATTTACACTCAACAAATAGAAGAAAACTAGGAGAAAACCATGAGCGATCCAGTAGTTACCTTTACAAAAGATGGCTTCATCGGCATAATCACCTTGGATCGACCACCGGCCAACAGCTACGAAATTAACTTCATGACAGAGCTGAACGCGGCCATTGACGCAGCGGGTAGCGACAGTGACGTGCGCGTCGTCGTGATGCGCAGCGCATCTGAAAAATTCTTCTCCGCAGGCGCAGACATCAAAGCCTTCCTCGCAAACAGTTCAGAGGCCAACATGGACATGATCGACTTTGCCCATGGCGTGCTCGACAAAATTGCGGCTAGCAACAAGATCTTCATCGCAGCTATCAGCGGGCATGCGCTGGGCGGCGGCTTGGAAATGGCCCTCGCCTGCGATCTGCGCTTTGCCAGCGACGGAAAATTCTACCTTGGCTTGCCCGAAGTGGGGCTTGGCATCTTACCCGGCAATGGCGGCACGCAGCGCCTACCGCGACTGATTGGCGCAAACAAGGCGCTCGAAATGATGATCACCGGCGAGCGTGTGGATCCACAAACTGCGCATAAACTTGGTATCGTCAACAAACTCTTCCCGGCCGACAGCTTCGAAGCAGAGGTGACTGCCTATGCAACCAAGCTGGCAGCGGGTGCCTCGGTCGCGGTTGGCAACATCAAGCGTGCGGTTTACGATGGCATCCAGTTGGATTTGGCCGACGGTCTTGCGCTCGAACGCGAACTGATCGCGCCGCTCTACGACACAGAGGATTCTGCCGAAGGCTTCGCCGCCTTTGCCGAAAAACGTGAGCCTGTTTATAAAGGGAAATAGCTGCTTCTGTCAGATCTAGGAGAATAAGTCGATATGATGTTAACCGAAAGCCAAGTACGCGAGCGACTCGGTCATGGCAGGCTGGTCGAACGCATCGATCAGATGGATGAGACCTACCTTGCGGGCATCAAGCGCATCCTCACCGTCTCGGCAGACACCGAGCTAATCAGCGCGCCCGCCTACTATTTGGCCGCGCAAGACGCTCCCTCCACCAACGCCTACGTCTCGGCCATGAGCATTATTCAAGACGAAATGGCCCACGCCCACATCGCCTATCGGATGCTTGAAGATTTGGGCGTCTCCAAAGAGCAGCTCGTCTACGAGCGCCGCCCCGAGGATTTTAAATATCCATACGCGTTCGACGTGCCATTAGAATCGTGGGCCGAACTAGTCGTTGCCAACGCGCTCTATGATCGGGCCGGTTTTGTGCTGCTCAGCGACATTTTCGAGCATACAACCTACGGGCCGTGGAAGCGTGCGCTCGTCAAAGTCGACAAAGAAGAGACCTTCCATCTGCGCCATGGCGAAACGTGGATGCGCAAGATCAACGAGCAGCCCGGCGGCCACGAAACGCTGCAACGCTGCGTCGATTGGATGTTTCCGCTTACCGTCGAATGGTTTGGCCTGCCCGACTCGCATAAGCGCCACAATATTCAAATTGAGTATGGCTTCAAGGGCTACACCAATGACGAGCTACGCCAAAATTGGATGCGCACCGCGGTGCCGTTCCTCGACTCGCTCGACCTAGATGTGCCCGCCCACTACGACGCCATGCAAGACAAATATATTGTCACCTTTCCCTTCCCTTCGCGCTTTGACGTCGGCGCTAAACGCTGGATCTTTGAGGAGGGCGAAATCGGCTGGGACAAGGTGATAGATCGCTGGAAGGCGCGGGGCCCTAACAATCGTAAATATGTCTCCGAAATCCAACGCGGCTACGGCGATCTAAACGGCACCGGCCTCGGCACGCGGCAGTGGAAAGAGATCGTGATGTAAGGAAGAGTTGCAAGGTGGCAGGGTTGAAAAGTAGCAGGGTTGAAAAGCGGCAGGGTCGAAAAACTGAACTACGGGCATTTTGCTCGTTGCCACATTCCTTTTCTTTTTTACGCCTCTGCGTCTCTGCGCTCAAAATTTACCGAGACAATACCATGGATACTGAAAAAAAAGATGTGACTTTTCGGCACGTGCCGGATTGGGTAACCGGGGCCAAGGCCAACGCGTCGACGGCAGAATTGCGTTTGTGGAAAGCGCTGGAAGAGGTGGATGATCCAGAGTACCCGATAAGCGTCATTGACATGGGCCTGATTTACAACATCCACCTGCAAAGCGGATGCGCCACAATAGATCTCACCTTTACCTCCATGGGCTGCCCCTGCATGGACTATATTCTGCACGACATTCGTCAGCGGATCTTGGCCGAGCCAACCGTCAACGAAGTCGAGTTGAAAATTGTGTGGGATCCACCGTGGACCGTTCGACAGATGACGCCCGCAGCGTTGACGCGTCTACAAGCGTGGGGCATCGGCACATGAACCAAGCCACCCAACCAGCAGCACGCACCCAAACGTCCGAAGGCACAATCTACGAAGTCTTTGCCCGCTTCCGCGACGAAGGGCTGCATCATGTCGGCAGCGTCATCGGACTCACCGAGGAGCTTGCGCTGGTCTACGCCGAAAAATTGTACGATGAATGGAACTGGCGGGAATTGATGATAGTGCCGCGAGCCGAAATCGTCTCTATTATTTTCCCAGATTAACGATATGAAAACATACCACATTTACGGACGCACAACCTACGCAGAGCCATTAACGCTCATCTCATCGATCCGCATCGATGACAATAGCCCCATCTCCCAAATTATACTCGACCAACAGGCCACAATCGAGTGGGTCGAACTCGTCGCCATCCCTGACGACAAAATTATTTGGGCCAGAAGCGGTGAAGGTCAGACACAATGATGTCTACGCGAAAAAAATATGGAGACAAAGAGTCGCTCCCACCCGAAGCAGTCGACGCACTCTTGCGCTGGACCCTCTCGCTGGCCGACACAAAACACCGGATCGGCATTCAGCTTTCGCACTGGGTCACCGGAACGCCTGCGCTCGAAGCAGCCGTCAGCGCGGCGGCTATTACGCAGGATGAGTTGGGTCACGCCCGTGCGCTTTTTTCGCTGCTGCGCACCTTTCCCGACGCGCCAGAAGGCATGGGAGCCGAAAATGATCTGCAAGCGCGGCAGATCTACTATTCGCCCAACGCGCTGGAACCACGTTGGGAAAGCTGGCTGCAAGTCGTGGCAATCAATGTTGTGCTCGATCGTGCGCTGCACTTGGCGATAGACTCTTTTCAAGAATCCAGCTATGCGCCGCTAGCCTCATGCGCGGGCAAAATAATGCAGGAAGAACGCTTCCATCGCATCTTTGGGGATACGTGGTTGACGCGACTTGGGCAGAAGAAGGCAACGCAGGCACAGCTACAAACGCAGATCAACTGGGCGTTTGGTATCACCGATGAGTGGATCGGCCCCAACGACGATCCAGTTAGCGCCGTGCTGCAAGAGGTGGCTATTTTGCGCAGCAGCCGAGCCGAATTGCGGGCAAGCTGGCTGGGCGAACTCGATCCGCTGCTGGCCGCGGCCGGATTGGCGCGCCCCACCTGCCGCACAGAATGGAATATGTGGCGACCGGCCTATCGGGACAGCGCGTTATGACCACGCAGGTCGACGATCCGCAGCCGGCCTGTCTCTACTGCCAGTCGACCGACACGGAGCTTTTTTCGCTCTACGGCCAAACGCTGCTCGGATCTCAATATTTCTGCAAAAGCTGCCGCTCGATCTTTGAAATCATCCGCTTCGACGACGCAGCAGTCCCCCCATTTCAACCAGCACACAACTCAACTCAGGAAAAGCAAATGGACTTTGAAACCTTACTCTACGAGCTGACCGATGACGGCATTGCAACCATTACGCTCAACAGACCCGACGCGCTCAACGCGGTCAACATGCAGATGCGAATCGACTTCACCGCGCTCATGGATGAACTTTTCTATAACAGCAATGTCAAAGTGGTGGTCTTTACGGGCGCGGGGCGCGGCTTCTCGGCAGGTGGAGACATGGGTCACTTCGAGCACGACTGGATCACGCCCGAATTTCGCGCTAACAGCCGCCGATTGACGAAGTTCTTCGACGATTTGGAAGCGCTCGAAAAACCAGTCATCGCCGCCATCAACGGCCCATGCACTGGTGCGGGCTTTGAACTGGCGCTGGCGTGCGACATTCGCGTCGCGGCAGAAGGGGCAACTATCGGTTTCCGCGAAAATTATATTAGCTTAATACCGGGTGTGGGTGGCTGTGCGCGCCTTGTTCGCGAGATTGGTGTGGCGCGGGCCAAAGAGATGGTTTGGATGGGGACAATGTATTCGCCAGCAGAGGTATATGCTATGGGCTTTTTAAACAAGATAGTGCCGTTAGCAGATCTGATGGATGAAGCATACGTTTACGCCAACACGTTGATCAAGCGTGCGCCACAGTCGATTGGCTTGGCCAAAAAGCTAATGAATAATATTCACAATATGGATCAAACGTCGGCGATTGCAGTAGAGGGGTTGGCGCAATCCATCTTAATTAAGACCGAGGATCATGCCGAGGGAGTAGAAGCTTTCCGCGAGAAGCGTAAACCTCAATTCAAGGGGCGATAAGCAACACAGAAAGCAAAACAGGTGATGTAATCAAGGTTTGCGTGTTCAGCCATCAAATTGCTTAAACTGCACTACAGAATTGCCACTATGAATCTGCACAATACCGTACATCGGCGACTCCCCTGTTGGCACAAATTCATTCCAATCCCAAGCAGGATAAGGTAGCGGCGCTTGAACCCGCGTCGACGGCATAGTCGTCAACGGAATACCTGAAATACTGGCCGATATGGGGCGATGTACATGACCAGCAAAGAGATGCTTCACATTCTCGAAGTTTTGCAAAAATTCGATAAACTTTTCGTGGTCTATCAAACAGATCTCATCTAATACCCCAAGCCCAAGTTTAGCTGGGGGATGATGCATAAAAATATAGCAAGGGGTTGAACCAGCATCGGTTAGCACCTTTTCAATCCAAGCCCGCCGCTCTTGGCAAAGAATGCCGTAATTCTCGCCCGTTACTTGCGTATCTAAAAAGATTAAATGGCCATCCGGTATATCGATCACATATTGTAGAAAGCCAGACTCTGCGTCCGTGTACTGTTTGAACATCTCAGTCAGCGCGACACGATTATCGTGATTGCCCACTAGTGGCAATATCGGCAGCGAAATCTGTTTCAGAAGCGGTTCAAGTGGAAGATAATGAGCAGGGTCACCTGAATCAATCAAATCACCGCTGATCACACAATAGGCAGCATCGTTATGCAGCGCGCTAATTTCATCGATAACAAGCCGGATTCGTTTGGTTGGATCCACTCCCGATGGCGGCGAAGGCTCAAAATGCAGGTCCGACATCCAAATTATTTTCATGCCAATTTATCCTTATCAATTAGACAATAAAGCCCAAAATGTCACCATTATATGCTATAAACTGTTCTAGTATATTCTATAAACCTTACAGATTCATAATGACGCATGTTTCTATAACACAATAGTGGATATATAATTCATGGCATACCTAATTCCATACAATGGCAAAGAACCAATTATTGGCAAAGATGTATTTTTAGCACCAACCGCCACGCTAATCGGCGACGTGCGCATCGGAGACGGTGCAAGCATTTGGTTTGGTGCCGTCTTGCGCGCTGATTTCGGACCCATTACAATCGGCGCAGGCACAAGCATCCAAGATAATTGCGTCATCCACACCTATCAAGAGTTCCCAACGTGGATCGGCGAAGATGTAACCGTTGGTCATGGAGCCAAAGCGGAAGGATGTCGCATCGGCGACAATTCACTAATTGGCGTCAACGCAGTGGTGCTGCCGCACACAACAATTGGCACACGAGTTGTGGTTGCGGCAGGCAGCGTCGTGCTAGAGAATTCTGAAATCCCAGATTTAACTTTGGTGGCGGGCGTTCCCGCAAAAATCAAGGGCGAGCTAAAGGGCAATGCGCTCAACTGGACAGAGTTTGGAGCCAAAGATTACCATACATTGCAGGCCACCTATCGAGAGCAGCAGATCGACAAATGGAGTGAGTAAATTCATGAGTACTGTGTTAAATCTCCCCGATCAATACAATGCCAGCGAATTGCTTTTTCACAACTTAGATGCTGGCCGTGGCGACAAAATCGCCATCTATCACGAAGAAGAGCAGCACACCTATGCGCAACTCTGCGAAAGCGCCAGCCGCATCGGCAACGCGCTAAAAGATCTCGGTTTGGCTAGCGGCGAGCGCGTTATGCTGCTGCTGATGGACACGCCCCATTTTCCCGCTGCATTCTTCGGCACCATGCGGGCGGGCTATATTCCCATCCCAACCAACACCGTTTTGCCGCCAGACAACTATACCTATTTTCTACAAGATAGCGAGGCCAGCGTTGCCATTGTCAGCGCGCCGCTTTATGCAAAGATAGCCGAGATTCGTGATCAATGCCCAGCGCTACAGTATGTGATAGTGGCTGGCGGCGAAGCACCCATTGGCACGCTCTGCTATGACCTCTCGTATGACGAAGTAAGCGAGGCCGCATCGCCCGCGCTAGATCCAGCGTTGGCAGCGCCCGATGATCAGGCATTTTGGCTTTACAGCAGCGGCAGCACCGGCTTTCCCAAGGGCGTTGTCCACCTACATAAGAATATTCGCGCCACCACCGAGACTTATCCCAAGCACATTCTTGGCATGACAAGCGATGATATCTGCTTTTCGGCATCCAAAGCCTTCCATGCGTACGGGCTGGGCAACAATGTCACCTTCCCGTATTCAGTTGGCGCAACGACGGTCATGCTCAGCGGTCGCCCCACGCCGGATCGAGTCTATGCTGCGATTGAACGTTTTCGACCAACGCTCTTTTTTACGGCACCCACGCTCTATACGGCCATGCTAGCTGCATACAATGGAATAGATATGAGCAGCATTCGCTTATGCGTTTCCGCGGCAGAAGCACTTCAGCCCGAGGTGTGCCGACAGTGGAAGGAGCGCTTTGACCTCGATATTCTTGACGGTATTGGTTCGACCGAAATGCTGCACATTTTTATATCCAATCTTGCGGGGAACGTTATCCCCGGCTCCAGTGGCTACCCGGTAGCGGGTTACGAGGCTCGAATTGTGGATGAGCACGATAATCCAGTAGCACAAGGCGAAGCGGGTGATCTGCTCGTCAAGGGAGAGAGCGCAGCAGCTTTCTACTGGCAAAAACCTGAACAGAGCGCACACGTGATGCGTGGCGAGTGGATCTTCACTGGTGATCGCTATCATCAAGACGAGGCGGGTGCGTACTACTATGAAGGTCGTTCAGATGATATGTTCAAGGTCAGCGGTCAATGGGTCTCCCCGATCGAAGTAGAGAATGCGCTGATTGAGCACCCCAGCGTTTTCGAGTGTGCCGTGGTTATCGGGAAAGATGCGGATGGTCTGCAACGCACAAAAGCCTGCATCGTTTTATCTCCAGAAGCAGAGGAAAGTGATGAGCTTACCAGCACGCTGCAAGAGTATGTCAAGAGCCGCATTGCGCCCTATAAATATCCGCGTATTGTTCATTATTTCGACGATTTGCCTAAGACTGCAACGGGAAAGATTCAGCGCTTCAAGCTACGTGATTGATTGTTCAAGCACCATGCCAACCCCCTATCTTTCAATTTTTCAAAAGTCTCACATTGCCTTGGAGTCCATCTATGTCTATTTGGATTACTACTTATACACCCGACTATATCAATCAAATCCATAAAATGGCAATGCCGGGACAGATCGGGATTGCCATTATCGAGATCGGCGACGATTATCTTATGGGCGAGATGCCAATCGATCATCGCACGGTACAGCCCTTCCGCATGATGCATGGTGGTGCGTCTGCCACATTGGCCGAAACGTTGGGCAGCGTGGGCGCGCTGATGATGGTCGATACGGAGCAGAAGCATTGCGTTGGGTTATCGCTCAATGTGAGCCACATTCGCGGGGTTGCTGAAGGTGGCAAAGTGGTTGGTGTCGCGCGACCATTTCATGTAGGGCGCACAACGCAGGTGTGGGATGTTCAGATTACGGATGAGCGGGAAAAGTTGATCACCGTGGCGCGATTAACAATGGCTGTGATAGATAATCCAAAAAGTGGGCAGTGAAAATGATTCAGCTATAGACCTAAAATAGTACCACCGTACTAAAGACAAATGTCCACCCCGTTGCTACAATTGACCTCGATAGACTTTCTCCTCCTTTGGGTAAGTTTTCTTCTTTTTGGGTGCAGGAAATGGGTACAAAGGGCTTGGCGTATGCCAAGCCCTTTGTTAATTGGGAGACATTTTTTTTAGAGGAATTGTCCCTTAGTACCACCGTACTAGAGACAAATGTCCACCCCGCTGCTACAATTGACCTCGATAGACTTTCTCCTCCTTTGGGTAAGTTTTCTTCTTTTTGGGTGCAGGAATGGGTGAAAAGGGCTTGGCATATGCCAAGCCCTTTTCTTTTTTTACTATATGAGCACACTGATCTATGAGCACACTGATCGTATAAGCCATTGATAGCTCCCCTGCCATCTGTCACATCTAATTCCACATCATCTATACATGGTTTGTTATCACAATAATTATAGTGATAAAATCTATTCCCCGCTATATCAACATATCGCGCACAGGCTCGTCTATGAGCGTGCTTTATGTGTTAAACCAGCCTAAAACAGAACAGAGAGGTAACGAAAAAACAGTATGAACACAAGAACCGGCAATTATTCAATTGGCTTTCGTATGAGAGGCTGGACAACCAACAATACGTTTAGCGACGTTTTGTCTTGGACAAGCGAAGTTGGCCTTGGTGGCGTAGATATCGGTAAAGATGCCGATCAGGTTGGGCAAAAGGTCTTGGATGCAGGCTTATGGATCGGCTCGGCAGATTTGGCAGAATGGCGAGGCATGATTTCGGCTAACGCAAAAACGCGTCAAGCCGCTGTTGCAACCAATAAAGCATATATTGAATCATGTTCAGCATATGGACCGATGAATTATTTTTTGGTCATGCTGCCAGAGGATGCTTCATTGTCTCGTGCAGATAATTTTGGATATATGGTAGAAAGCTTTACCGATCTAGCCCAAACATTGGAGGCAAATAATGCAAAGGTTGTCATAGAGGGTTGGCCCGGCCCAGGCGCGCTATGCTGTACCCCTGAAACATGTCGAGCCTTCTTCGAGGCAGTTCCATCATCAGCAATGGGGCTTAACTACGATCCGTCCCATTTAATCCGTATGGGCATTGATCCCATTCGGTTTCTCAAAGAATTTATCGGGCGGATCTATCACGTTCACGGTAAAGATACCGAGATATTGCCAAATAATGTTTATGAATATGGTACGGAGCAACCCGCAACCTTTGTCAAGGCACCGCCCTTTGGCGGCCATGCTTGGCGCTATACAATCCCTGGGCATGGCACCACACAGTGGAATGAGGTGTTCCGCATTTTAGTTAAAAATGGCTATGTCGGTCGCGTATCAATTGAGTTAGAAGATGCCAACTTTAACGATGGGGGCGATGAGGAAAAAGCTGGAATTCTATACGCGGCGCGTTATTTGGAAAGTATTTAAAAACAGGTAAAGTATTTAAACTAGGCCGTTCCAAAAAATAAAATATACCGTATAGCCGCAAGCTACTCTAGAAGAACCTGTAAAATCTGCATAATTATTTTTCTAAATTAGCCCTAATACAGTAAGCGCGTCTTATGCGACTGTTCCCCAGCGATGGATTCGTCTAGGTCAATGAAGGGAGAAGGCGTGCTTGCTGAACGGCTGGCGTTTACACTTACACACATTAGACAGTTAAGATAGTTAATACCAAGACCGCTTAAATAAAAATTACTCTGCCCTGATCGGATCTAGTGTTTGTTTCCTGTCTAGAGCTTATTGAAGTAGTCTTGCATCTAATACACATTATACAGATGCATAATCCCACTCAAGCTGAAAGTATGTAGAGATCGTGTCGAGTAGGTTTGTACGATTAACAGGCTTTGATACAAATCCATCAAAGATCTCTTTCATACGTTGATTGTTCTGAACTTCGTTGATGCTGGCAGAGTAAACTAATTGGACTACGTCAGGGTGAGTTTCTCGAATCTTTTCAGATGCAACATCCCCTTGCATGTGCGGCATATGCAAATCCATCAAGATGCCATCGGGTTGCCATTCATCAGCCATTTGGATCGCTTCTAGACCATTGGTAGCCTGCGCGGTTTCAACGCCGATTTGGTCAAGCATACGTTCCAGAATGCGGCGATTTACTCTATCGTCATCAACAATCAGCAAGCGTATTTTTTTGCCGCTATAACCGATAACATCGCGCTTTTCCTGCAAATTAGGGCCTGTCGAAGATTGAAGTTGTAACGTAATATCAAACCAAAAGCGGCTGCCTTTCTCCGTTTCACTTTCAACCTGAATTTCTCCCCCCATTGCGCCGATTAGCTCTTGACTAATTGCTAGCCCTAGCCCTGTACCACTGCGTTGTAAATCTTCGTCTCCGACTTGTTCAAATGGTTGGAAGATGCTCTTTACGCTATCTGGCTTGATGCCAACACCCGTGTCGTATACTTCAAAGCACAATGTCTGTGTAATCGATCCAGCACATACATCGGCAGGGTTTTTATTTGGCAATGCAGAGACATGAAGGGCAACATGACCAGTTGACGTAAATTTGATTGCATTACCCAACAGATTAATTAGCACCTGCCGTAGCCGTTTTTCGTCAGCTAACACAATCTCTGGCAACGTTGGCTCAATCTTCGTTTTTAGCTGTAGCCCTTTGCTTTCGGCATTCATCCCCATCATGGCAGTAATACCGTCTAGGAAAGGTTTAAGTTGTATATCTGCTTTCTCTAACACAACTTTTTTGGCTTCGATCTTAGAGATGTCTAAAATGTCGTTAATGAGCGTTAGTAGATGGGTGCCACTTTGGTAAATTGTAGAGAGTCCTTCATCCTGCTCATTATCAAGATTTGGATTGTCGAGCAAGATTTGAGTAAAGCCCAGAATACCATTTAGCGGTGTTCGAAGTTCATGGCTCATATTAGCAATAAAGCGGCTCTTCGCATCATTCGCAACTTCAGCTTTCTCTTTGGCTTTTACCAGCGCCGCTTCGACTCGCTTGCGTTCGGTGATTTCGGCCTCTAGCTCCTGATTCTGCTGGCGATAAAGCTGTGTTTCTTTTTGAGCAGCTTCCGTACGATAGCGTACTTCTAAGTTTGCAAAGTTGCGATCTCGCTCATCGGCAAAGACCAAGCTATGGTTAAGGTGATAGGCTCGATGATGAATTAGCGCCTGTTTATAATTTCCAATTTCGCCATATAAGTCAGTCAAAAGTTCATGACTTTCGAAAATGATTTGTTGGCTGTCAAGGGTCTCAGCAAGTACCAACGCATTCGTCGCAAATTCAATTGCATCCGCAGGTTTCCCTTGCAACATGAAGACCCGTGCAATATTGAGTTCGGCATAGGTATGCGCACGCTGAAGATCGTTTGCCTCTGCCAAGGCATGAGCTTTGGTCAAATAGCCCAACGCATCTTCGTAGCGGCCCAGCTTCGTTAATGTCTGGCCGAGCGTATCAAGCAATGTTACGCGTAAATCAATCATCTCAGATTTCTCGGCAAGATGCCATCCACTCTCTGCTTCTACCAATGCCTCTTCAAGCGAATCGTTGGTAATATGGAGCATAGCCATATTGTTATGTGCTAAGATAATACCGCGACGATCATTCAGGCGTTTGAATAGTGTGCGTCCCAATTCGAGCATTTCGCGCACCTTCTCAAAATCATTCAGCCGTGCATAATTCATGGCCGTATTATTATACGCGTGTGCTTCTAGATATTTATCACCAATTTGTTGCGCCAATGACAGAGAGCGCAAATTATAATCTAATGCCGTGGAATAATCTCCAAGCTCCCAGTGGATCTGGCTTACGGTTCGCGACACGTGAGCCAGATTTTCTTTATCCTCTATGTGCTCAAAAATTTCGATACTCTGTAAGCCATAAAGCAATGCACTGTTATAGTCGTTTGTCACCATGCAGCAATAGCTAAGTGTGCGCATAGAAAGGGCCTGCCCCAATTCGTCGCCAACTCGACCCGCGAGTTCGTATGCCCGCATGGCAAGGGCCTGCGCTTCTGAAAGATCATCATACCGTATACGCCAAGCTTTTTCATTTATCTCATTAATTTTCAAAAAACCTATTTCGGTGATAGATTCAACGGTCTCGACTGCGGGCATTATTGTGGCCATAATATTTTTCCTAAACGACTTTGTTTATTCTCGATGAATGCAATAACCTTTGTTCAAATTTTTTGCCGAAAACTAAAGATTAAAGGTTAAAGGTTATTTGCTTTATACCAGTTAGAGCCATAACTTACTATCGCTCATAGTAATATGTGTCTACTATTTTGTGTTATTTCGGTTCATTGCAAACATTAATTCTCATCCGAGAATATACCAGACCAATAGTCATCACCAGACCAATTCTGCTCGTCGTTCCAATAAGCACTAGATTGCCAATACTGACTCTTCATAGACGATTTTATATCGTCACGCTCATCGTCTTCATCATAAGTTCCGGAGTAGGCCCATCCACCGGAGTAAGCCCATCCACCGGAGTAAGCCCATCCACCGGAGTAAGCCCATCCACCAGAGTAAGCCCAACCTCCAGAATAGGCCCAACCGCCATTCCAAAAGTAGTCTTGCCCTACTGGCAGAGGAGTGCCGTTCTCGCCCAATAATACATAGCCATTTCGCTCTGCATCGAACCTTGCTGGACCCACATACTTCTGACCGTTGCGCAGCTCCTGATTTGCTTCTCCTTCTAATTGCCCAAAAATGGCTTCGTAGGGATCGATCTTGCCTGCGCCTTGTTGAAATAGACTAAAGGTCTTTGCATGACCCGAGCTAAAATTAACGATTGGGTCGGCAGATGCAATTAAACGGTACTTGACTTGATCCGGCGTTAGGTTTGGATTTTGGTCGAGCATTAAAGCGACTACGCCAGAAACATAAGCTGTTGCCGCAGATGTGCCCGAACTGATAAATTTACCATCTGGCGTTCGTTTTAATGACTTTGCAAGTCGACTTGAACTGTGCAAATGTGCGGCAAGATGCGCACCCGGTGCGACAATGTCTGGCTTTACAAAGCCAGATTCGGTTGGGCCAGCAGCGCTAAACGGAGTAACAAAATCATCATCTGGATTATCGGGTGTATAGTTGTCCGTATAAGCACCAACGGTTATCACAAATGGATCGTTGCCTGGTGTGGTAATAGAACTGGCTTCTGGCCCGGTATTGCCAGCAGCAACCACCACTACTGTTCCCGACTTCCACAAAGCTTCAACAGCTTGATTTAAAGGATTCTCCCAGTATGGGCCAACTACCGGGCCCTGTAGCGACATGTTAATCACATCAACTTGACGAATTCTAGCAATCTCCAGACTTTGAATAATCTCAGAGTACCTTCCTTTCCCATCAGCGTCTAACACACTCCAGCTCTCCATATGGGTGTCTGGTGCCACACCTAAAATTTGGCCCTCATGCCTATGGTTGCTGTGTGCAATTGCAGCCATAAAGGTGCCGTGACCGTTTTCATCGTTATTGCCGTAGTACCAACGCCATAGGGAAATCAGTCTAGATTTAATAGAGTTAGGTTCGATACCAGAGTCTATATAGCCAACCGTGACATTTTTCCCCGTGATCCCAGCATCGTGAACAGAATAGATTTCTAGAGAACGGTTGTAACCAAGCACATCTAGCTCGCTCGAAGTCGTATCAGGTAAAAATGGTGAGAGGTACATACCGTCAACTATCTCCATTTCACCACCAGGCACCTGCCAGCCGATAGATAAATGATCTCCACCTATACCTCCTTTCATCTGGGACTCGACATAATATTTCTTATTCGCATCTAAATAGCGCAGTTCAGATAGCTGCTCTGCATTTCTATTCCATTTGCGGTAGGTAGTTCCAGAGTTGCCGTAAGCAACTACTTCTGCATCAGCCGCATCATTACTGGTGCTTAACCAAAGGCGGTGCTCATTATTACCTGCTATCGCAAATTGATACCAGCCTGAGACCGGTGGGTGAAGGTAGCCACGTAGACGCAAACCATAATTGTTTTGCCAGTTTAATGGACCTTTAAATGCGGTAGCGTAATCTTTACCTGTTGGATGTTCAGGATAGTTGCTGTGCTCCTCTAAATTACTTATCTCATCTCCGTCTATATTTTCCCACCATTCACGTAAAATTGTGCCGCGGTTTGGATCCGCAGATGGATCGCTCCGAAAGAGTACATTATCAGGAAGAGTCTGTTTAGATATATTTGGTCCGTAATATCCAACCTCAAGTCCCTGATTCCCAAAGCGCTCAAAGAAATCGACTTCTATCTTATGGTAGCCAGCCTGTAATTTTATCCACCCACCTCTCTCCCGCCATCCATGTATTCCATCATTATTAACAACCTGTTGGTTATTAATATATAGTCTGCTGCCATCATCTGATTTTGTATAAAAACGATACCAACCATCTTCCTGTACGTATATAAAGCCATTGTACGCAATCCCATATTTGTTGTTGCGATCGCGCATCTTGATTGTAAAATTTTCTACTGTACCACTATATGCTGCGACGCGGCTATCGAAATTCGGTATTCGCGACCATGTGCCGTGATATAGGCTGTAAGTAAGACCGTTTTGATTTGCAGACGCAGCGTTTAATTGCCCTTCCAACGCAGATTTTTTAATCAACCGGATATTATCAAGATAAAAAGTTGGCAGGCTGCCATCTTGTAAGCTTTGCCAAATTAATCCAGAAATTGTATCTAGCGTTGTGATGTCGCTAAGCGCAATCTCATAATAGGTCCATTGATTTGCCTTCGCAGCAATTACAACGTCGGAAGTACCCCACTCTTGGTTAGAGCCATCGGTAGTATTAAGCCAGATTTTCTGATCTCCGTCTGTACCGCCGTGCATCCAAAATGAGAGCTTAGCATAGTCAGAGGTTAGGAGGGATCGACTATGCTCTAAGTAAAACCCATCCCATCCATTGGCAAAGGCCACGGCAATCGCCGCGCCATTTTCGGTTTCTTCCAGCTCATCATTTTGCTCACCAACCGCAAAATCAGTCGAAGCCAAATCTACTTGCGCCCAAGGAACAACTGACCACTCATGATGTAAAATATCATCATAAATTGTTATAACAGGTGCGGCTTGCTCAATCGCCAGATCCGCAACAGAAAGTTTGCCGCTATCATCCCTAACCTCTGGTGTCGCAATGGCGTCAGCAAGTAGCATATCATCGGGACGTAGATTGTCGACAACAGGTGTTGGTTCTTCAAGAAGCGTATTTGCCGCGGAAATTTCTGGCCGTTCACTGTCAGCATTCACCCCCGACATTAACATTGTCGGTAGAAAAATTGAGTGAGAAGATGTCTCAGAAGAAACTCTTACAATTTGAGCATCCTCAGTAACCAGAGGAGTTGTATTGCTTTCTGGAGAAGTATTACCTTCTATACTCTCTTCTAGCGTTATATTACTAGTAGATTCAGTTGCAGTAGTAGAGCTACTCGATAGAATCTGCACTGGTGCTGTAATAAAATTCTCGCGACTGTGCATTGGTGCATCAATCGTGACGGCTGCAATCCGTATATCATTCTTTAACGAATGAATTTGAGAAGCAGGAACGTTTGCAACAACGGCATCAATCAGATCCAAAGAATCAAGTACAAGGCCTCCGTAGCTCACAACTGTATCAGTCAGTACGGAGCTACTAGCGGCAGCTTGAACAATTACCTGCAATGCGGGAAGCTTTGAATCAACTGATTGTTGTGCGTATAATTGTTGTGCATAAATTGACTCTGCTGCTCCATGAAATAATAAATTCAGAAATGGGTTGGCGGATATAAATATAATTACAGCAATGAGTAGAGCATGTATAATTTGACGAAATACCGAGTATAATTTTTGCAAAGACAATTGAACACCCTCCTAACAGGGACAGTAACTCTCGTTGCTCTATCAATTTGTGACAGACCAGTGTAATGTTTAACTTATTACAGTAAAAAGACTCGAGAACCGATGTGAAATCTGCCGTAACCAATGCAGAAGTATGTCAGACTGCAATCATTCTACTTTCAAAATGTCGTCTTCAAGCTGTCAGCGAACTGTCAACGGGTGGTTTATAGCGACAAAACTCGATAAATCCGATAAATGACATAGAAAAATCTATGACGAATGTTGTAGCATCATGTAGTTTAGGCCGATTTAGAAAAGCAAGTACACGCGAACGGATTGCTAGCGAGCCCAGTGAAACAACTAAGCAGGCTCACCGGACACACCCTTTATATAGTTAATTTTCTGCAAAAACGCTATTACTATTGCTCACTGAGATTACATGAGAAAACAAAGCGAATAGGATGCAAAGAGGAATAGATTTGACACGAAAAAACAAGTGATGTATTCTGAATGGCATCTAACGAAAACGTTTTCGTTAATTTCGATATATGGCATCTCCTGTAGTTTTCTCACCTAAGTAGCCTTCTCATTCAGTAGTCTGTTACCATAAATTGCCTCTACACACCGTTTATACACATCGCCAATTTACGTAGAGAGTTCATGTAAAGAATTTCGACCTATCTCCCATTTGCTCTTTCAGTCCAGCTCATGGCATGACAAAATTTTGTTGATGAGATTTTTCGCTTATCTGGACAACAAACTGAAATTGCGCTATTTTTTCTTTGAAGATGTGGGCAATTTCAGCCGCATACCGATATGTTCCAGTTTTTTATAGAGAACAGTAGGCACGCAGATTATGTCCATAACCATTAGGGACATTTCCGAGCATTTGGGGGTGTCAACATCTACTGTCTCTAAGGCGCTAAATGGGTACAGCGACGTCTCACATGAAACTATTCAGCGCGTTTCCGCCGCCGCCATTAAGCTTGGCTACTATCCAAATACGGCCGCTCGCAGCCTCAGTCGCCAGCGCACGGACAAAATAGGCGTCGTTCTGAATTATCCAGTCAATATGGTCAACGATTTCCTTTCGGAGTTGATTCCTGGAGCAGCAGAAGCAGCCGAGCAAGTTGACTACAATCTTACACTCTACACCAGTACCGAGCGACAACCAGAACGCATTAACAGAATCTGCCGAGCGCGCGAGGTCGATGGCCTTCTATTACTTTGGCCGTCAAATCTCGATCAGATGATTAAGCTCATGGTCGAAGAGGCTATGCCTTATATAGTTCTCCCACGGCGTATACAAAATCAAACTGCTTCATATGTGGCAGCCGACCATCACAAAAGCGGGCGACAGCTAACCGAACATCTAATTAAACTAGGCCATACACGCATTGGTTTTACACGATATCCAGAGCTGTTTGAAACACATGCAGATCGCTTAGCTGGCTATCGCACTGCATTGGAAAATGCCACTATTTTATTTGACGAATCGCTAGTAATCGAAACCACAGTTCATGCCACGAAGCATGATAGATCAATTCTTTACAAATTTTTGGCCCTTGAAAATCCCCCAACAGCACTTCTATGCTTTACCGATCCAATGGCGATGCGAGCACTTGCCGCAGCGCATCAACTCGGCTTACATGTGCCAGATGATCTATCAATTGTAGGCCACGATGGAATCCTGACATCAGGCATGACTGTCCCTGCATTAACCACGGCGCGACAGCCAATTCCTGAAATGGGGCGACTAGCGGTAGAATGTCTGTTAGCACGTATCCACGATCCAACTTTGCCGCCAGCACAACATTTACTACCGATTGAGCTTGTCATTCGTCACTCCACCGGAAAGTTATGATTATGAGTGAATCATTCGAAGACACATATCATAAAAATGGGTACGTTGTTGCACGTAGTATGCTCGATGCAGAGCTAATCGTGGAAGCGTCTGCTCACGTAGAGTGGTTGCTCAAAAAAACCCAGACTTACGCCCCGAAAACCTCGGACACACGCTTTTACCAGACGCTTCCTTCTGATTGCGTTTGGTTAGTGACGAACGACTGCTGGATATCGCCGAGAAATTTATCGGACCAGACATTACACTTTTCACCGCACATTACACCTGCAAACCACCCCGCACAGGCAAACATGTAGCTTGGCACCAAGATGGCTCTTACCGGCTGCTTGAACCGATGAATGCAGTTACGCTTTAGCTCGCGGTGAGCGATTCTATCCCAGAAAATGGCTGCATGAGGGTCGTACCCAATGCGCAGAATAGTCGCTCGCTTCGCCGTAATGAGATGGTCGAAGATAAGGAAAGCGCCTCTGCACCGGAATCGCACGCGATTAGATAAATGAAGAGGTGGTCATCGATCTGATTCTCGATGCAGGTGATGTCTCCATCCACAATCCAAATGTTATTCATGGCTCAAACGCAAACACACCAGAAAAGTGGCGTAAAGGGCTGACTGTCCGCTATATTCCTATCAGCACACGCGCGCTACGGATCCAACTCATCAACGGCCATTTATGATGCGCGGCAACGGCAGCAATGAATATTTGCCGACGTCCAACTATAGTGCGAGTCGCCACATGGCATTTTGCGATTGTGAAGTGTGAGCATAAATAAATTAATTTGGCTACTTAGTGAATTATCAAGCCTAAAAATTAGGGATTACTCGTGTCCGTATTTACCCCACACTTGTTATACTCTAACAATTAAGTCTTGACGTTACACTAGTCGTATTAGCAGATAGTACTCTTCATAAGTTTTTACCTTTTGTTTTCAATATTAGATATAGGAGAAATACTACATGAACAAAATTTATCCGAAATTAATGTTGTTGCTTGCGGTTGCTGGCCTTGCGCTTAGCGCCTGTGTTGCACCAGCGCCAGCACCAGCAGATGGTGACGAAGCCATGGCTGAAGAATCGATGGCCGAAGATGCAATGGTTAATGGCTGCAACATTGATCCCCCCGCCGAAGATGTCGAACTCAACATGATGGGTTGGTCGTTTCCCATTACAGATTTTTACGCCGCAGAGCTAGAAAATTGTAACGAAGTAGAGAATCTCACGGTTAACGCAAATCTTTTGGCCTCTGCTGATGCACAAGAACAGGTCCGCTTGGCGCTTTCTGCTGGTGGCGATTCGCCTTTTGACATTGTTCACGGCGCAAATGGCCAAGTTGCCGAATGGGGCAACCCAGGTTGGCTCATGCCGCTCAATGAAATGGTAGACAAATACTGGGACGAGTACAATCTAGGTGACATTCCCGAAGCAGCATGGGAAGGTGCAACGCTAGACGGCAATATTTATGGTGTGCCGATTGTGGGCAATACGCTTCACATGATCTATCGTCAGGATGTGTTTGACGAGTTGGGTCTAGAAATTCCTGTAACATACGACGACGTGATCGAGATGTGTAGCGCTATCGGCCTCGATAATGCAGATTATGATATGCCATTCACGGTGAACCTATCTGCTGGTTGGGCGTGGGAGATTGAATTCTTCGCCATGCTGCGCGGCTTTGGCGGCGACTTCTTAAATGAAGACAGCACGGTAGCCTTTAACAGCCAAGAGGGCGTTGATGCAGCCAACAAGCTCAAAGAAATTGCGGATGCCTGTATGGGTGAAGATGGCTATTCATTCAGCTTGAATGATCAGGAAGTCGCCATGCAGTTAGGTACACTTCCCGCCACACAAATGTGGGCCAGCCGCGCCGCAAACATGACCGATCCAGAGCGCACGGACATAGGCGACCTGATCGCCTACGCACCAGCACCGAAAGCCACGGCTGATGGGCCAGGTACAGGCACAGCATGGAACGATTACTACATGATTCCAGCCACAACAACCAATGATCCAGAGCTCATCTTCAAGATGATTATGGAAGTCGTGGATGAAGAAAGTCAATCTCGTGCAGCCGAAGTCGGCATGGCATCCCGTACCTCTGCGGCTCAATTTGGTGGCCCATACCAGCCGGCAGCAGTCCAATCTATTGCTGATGGTGTAGGTATCTATGCGAAGAATCCAGCCATTGCCATCGTACGTGCCAAACTGGGTGAATTCCTCCCACTTATCGGTACAGGTGAAATGAGTGCGCAAGAAGCACTTGATGCAGCCGCTGAAGCATACACCGAAGAAGCAACTGCACAAGGGTTCATTCAATAACGATTTCATTAATAAAAAAGTAATAACCGTTCAGCCCCCTTGGGTTTCGACACAAGCTAGAAACTGCTCTAGCTCGCTCACCCCATCGGGAATTAAACGGTTACGAAAAATAGCAGAATAATAGAGTTGCAGCATTAAAATATACTTATAGCCGTTGCAACTCTATTATTCTGCCCTCTGTGGTACCCTATACTCATGAATAAAAAATCCTTCTTCCAATTTGCTACCCCCAGTATCGTCTTGATGATTTTACTGATGTTTATTCCCTTGTTGATGGCAATCTGGTTGGGGATGAACTTCATGACCTTTGCCAACATTAATGATCCACAATTTGTGGGTCTACAGAACTATCGCGATGTACTAAGCGATTCTCGCTTCTGGCGCTCCTTACGCTTTACGGGGCTTTACATTGCAATTGTTGTACCCATGCAGCTATTAATTGGCTTCATGATAGCACTATTGTTGGATCAACTTTCTAAATTTACTAGAGGCATTTATCTCTCTCTCTTCTTGTTGCCATTTATCATCGTGCCCATTGTTGGGACCATTATGTTCAAGCAACTTTTTGAGGCATCCGGTCCACTTACTTGGCTCTACCAAACAATTTTCGATACTAGGTTCCGCTACAATGAGCTAAGTGTCAAAACGCTCATTATCTTTCACGGCATTTGGTACACCACCCCTTTTGCGCTTGTCACTTATTTTGCCGGGCTGCAAACGCTTTCTCAGGATCAAATGGAAGCAGCGTCCATAGATGGTGCGACACCTTGGCAGAAAATACGTGCAATTGTCCTTCCTCACGTGCAATCATTGACAGTCCTCATTCTGCTCATTTCGATTATGGATGCGTATCGCGTCTTCGACAATGTCTTCGTCCTTTCAGAGTTAAACCCAATCTATAAAGCCGATACCGTCATGACCTATACCTTCCAGACCGCTATCACGGTTCAGCGGCTAGGCAAAGCCAATGCCATGGCAATTTTAACTATTGCCGGTATCTTAATCATTCTAATTCCAAATATAATCCAGTCCTACAGACAGCAAATGTCAGAGCGATAATCTCGCTCGGCTTTTTGGAGAAATTAATTATGGATAAAGTAAAAAGCCCGTTTGGACGTTTGCTAATTCACTTAAGCCTGATTCTGTTTGCAATTTACAGTGTTGTGCCTTTTTTTTGGACCACGCTGCAATCGTTCAAGACACTAAAAGACGCCAACTCGCGTACACCCAAACTCTTTTTCACGCCCACCTGGGATAACTATTCAGAGATATGGCTGCGCTCTACGCCAGAAAATGGGGCAACAATTGCCTACTTTTTGATTGCATCGATAGTGGTGCTCATTTGCCTGTTGCTCTTTGCTGAGCACATTCCCGTTAAAAATGGGTTTATCTATGCGGCTGTAGCAGTTGGCTTTGTTGCAATACTCTGGGGGATTCCCCGTCTTGTCGATACAGCCAAATTTTACGATTATTTTATCAACACAATAATCGTCACCGTTGGCACCGTAGTCGTCTCTATATCTATTGGCTCTCTAGCAGGGTATGCGCTGGCGCGCTACGCGGGATATTTGGGTGTATTTGTGCTCCTTGCTGCGCTTGCCTTCCGCGCCTTGCCGCGTCTGTCCTTTATCTTGCCCTACTATTGGATGGGCAGTGCCATGAATCTGCTCGACACGCACGTGCTAGTCATTTTGACACTTGTCGCCGTCAATCAGCCCTTTACAATTTGGATGTTGCGCAGCTTCTTCATGGAAGTGCCAAAGGATCTGGAAGAGGCCGCCACCTGCGATGGTGCGAGTCGCTTTACTGCCTTTCGCAAAATCATTGTGCCGATTATGTGGCCTGGCATCATCTCGACCGCACTCTTTTCACTATTGCTTGCTTACAACGAATTCTTACTAGTGCGCCTTCTAACTCAAACCAACTGGACGCTGCCGGTCGCCATCTCGCGCTTTACTGGTGGTGAAGACCCACGCCATCTTACCTTAGCCGCGGCGTCCTCCGTCTCTGCAACAATTCCAATCATCATCGTGATCCTCTTTTTCCAGAAGAATCTGGTTAAAGGGCTGGCAGCAGGTGCGGTCAAAGGCTAACTTCTGGATCCAAAAGCATTACCCTTTATTTTGGCGCTTGGCCTAGCGTGGGGTCTTAACCTTGTATTCTCGCGCTTCGGCATCAGTCAATTTAACCCGTACGTCTTTATCGGGCTGCGGCTTACCATTGCCATGACAATCTTCGCCGCAATCTACCTCATCTCGCCACAGCGCCGCTGGCCGCGCAACCCGCGCCTGTGGGGGAATGCTGCCGTTGCTGGATTCTTCGGTATCGTCGTTCCCTTTTCGGGCTTCATTGGCGCGCTCCAGTTTCAATCCGCTGGCCTTACTTCGCTCCTCGTCACCACAGGCCCCATTCTCACCGTAACCGTAGCGCACTTTTTATTGCCCGACGCTCGCCTCAAACGCATAACCCTCGTCGGCGTACTCGTTGCGCTTAGCGGCGCGCTGCTCATCGTCAGTCGCGGCGAAAGCGGTCTGCCCGACATCACCCGCGCCAACCCAATCGGCTACTTAATGGTCTTTGGCGCGCTCTTTTCCGACACCTTTACCATTATCTTTATCCGCAAAAGAATGCAGAGCGAAGACACCTTCGACGTCACGAGTATTCGTCTACTCGTCGCTGCGCTCGTTATCCTACCCGTTGCACTGTGGAGAAACCCACCCGACTTTTCGGCCATTACGAACATGGGTTGGGGGGCGCTACTATTCACCTCGGTCGTTAGCACCGCGGTGGCGCAACTGCTTGCGTTTTACATCATCCGCACTTATGGATCAACTTCGATTGCAATGGTTGGATACGTCGTACCTTTAGTCGCCATCATCGCAGGCGTACTCATCCTCGGTGAGACGATCACGTTGGGGATGGTGGTCGGAATGATCTTAATCGTTTCAGGCGTTTTGATTGTAAATCGTTCAAAATAAGTTTTGTCTCAATAGTAACAGCGTCGGGCAATCGGCTACTGGTGGTACAAACCAACTAGCACTTAGTATGGTAAACTAAGTTGTTGCTTTATATCCCCAACATCTCCCAACAAACAGATTAGTTTTAGTACTTTCATATCTAAAGGCAACTCAACAAGAAGGCTTGACGTTGCACTAAATGCAGACAACTGAAATTTGATGAATGACGAGTGTGCATTGAGCATAGAAACATAGCGTACGCCCGACAAAACATGTTTGCTTGTTCTTAGGTAAACAGTTATAGCTAAGTATTGCAATATTACCAAAATATAATTTAAGGAGTTTTAAAAAATGGGCAGACGATTTAATCAATTTCGCTGGCTCAGCCGACAGATAACACGCGCACTCACAACATTCTGCTTGCTCTGCGCACTGTTGCTGCAACCGACGTCAGCGCTATTGGCGCAAACCGCAGAGCTACCGCCAAGCGGCTTGCTCTATTTACCCTTTGTCAGCAGCGGATCCGCCACGCCGAACAACACCGTAGATGATACAACTCCTGAGCAAATCTTCCCAGAGCAAACAACAAGCTCAAAACAAGTCGTGCGTGTCTATTTTGACTATGCTGATGACCTAGCTTATCTCTCCACAAATTACGATGTGTGGGAAGAAGCCATCAGTCGCCAAGATTACGTCACCATTCATGCCTCTCAAGCAGAAATTGAGGCAATCGAAAAAGAAGGGTACGAGTTCGAGATTGACCAATTGCTCAGTGCATCTTTAAATGGGCCAGCACCTCAATTTGGTCACGCTCAGCTAAATGAAGACAATATGGTATTTGCGGCGGATATTGACGCAATTCCAGGGTACGCCTGTTACCGTACCGTTGAGGAAACTTACAGCAGCCTAAGTCAACTGGCGGCAAACAATCCCACGCTGGCGACCTGGACTGACATTGGCAATAGCTACGACAAGAACACCGCGGGTGGCCCAGCCGGATATGATCTAAACGTGCTGAAATTGACCAATAGTGCGATTGCTGGACCAAAGCCGCCATTGATGATTATCTCTGCCATTCATGCACGTGAATATACCACCGCAGAGACAAATACTCGCTTCGCCGAACATTTGATTGCCAACTATGGGGTCGATCCAGACATCACGTGGCTGCTTGACTACAACGAGATCCACATCCTGCCACAGGCCAACCCCGATGGACGCAAAATTGCCGAAGAGGGCCAGTTATGGCGTAAAAATCGCAACCCAACCAATACATGTAATGGCAGCAGTTATGGTATTGACCTTAACCGAAATAGCTCATTCCAATGGGGTGGTGTCGGCTCAAGTGGCAACACCTGTAGCCAAACCTACCGTGGCCCGGCCCCTGCATCCGAGCCAGAAGTGCAAGCCATTCAAAATTATGTGGATTCTATCTTCACCGACTGGCGTGGCCCAGGGATCAACGATGCGGCACTTGCCAACACAGAAGGCATCTTTATTACCATTCACAGTTATTCCGAATTGGTACTTTACCCGTGGGGTTGGACTAATGATCCAGCGCCAAACAACGATGGTATGGCCACTTTGGGGCGCAAGTTTGGTTACTTTAATGGGTATGAAATTTGTAACGACTGTCTATACATTGCCGATGGCATGACCGATGATTACACCTATGGCGAATATGGCGTGCCATCTTATACATTTGAACTTGGTACATCGTTCTTCCAAGATTGTAACAGCTTCGAAAACACAATTTACCCGGACAATTTGCCTGCGCTTATTTATGCAGCCAAAGCCGCACGTGCGCCTTATCAATCGCCATCTGGCCCCGATGTCATCAACCCAACATTCAGCAGTTCGGTGGTTGCGGCTGGTACGCCCGCAATTTTGAGCGCCACGGCAGACGACACGCGAGCCAACTCGAACGGCCATGGGACTGAACCAACGCAAGATGTTCAGGCCGCACGCTATTCAATCGACGCACCGTCGTGGACGGGCGCAACCCTTTACCCAATGAGTGCAGCCGACGGAACCTTCAACAGCACGATCGAAAGCGTTACTGCATCTATCGACACGACCGGGTTGAACAATGGAACCTACACGATTTTTGTCGAAGCGCAGGATGCGGCAGGCAACTGGGGTGTTCCAACCGCACTCAATTTAGAAATTGGGACGCCACCCACGACGATTTTCTTTGATGATTTCGAGAGCAATCTGGGTTGGGTTACAAATCCATCGGGTAGTGATCCAGCAACCACCGGCCAATGGGAACGAGGAAATCCAGAAGATACAAACTCGAATGGGCCAAAACAGTTGGGTACAACCGTTAGCGGCAGCAACGATCTGGTGACGGCTCGCATTGCGGGTAGCAGCGTAGGCGTCAACGATATCGACAACGGAGAAACGTCGGTGCGTTCGCCAGATATTATGATCCCAGCAAGCGGCGACACAACCTTATCGTTCTGGTACTATTTGGCGCACACTAGCAACTCATCGGCAGACGATTATTTGCGGGTGAAGGTTGTCGGCTCGTCGACCCAAACTGTCTTCGAAGAGTTGGGCGCGGCTAATGATGACGATGGTGCGTGGGAAAGTTATAGCACGGATCTTAGCAGCTTTGCAGGAGAAACGGTCTATCTGCTGGTGGAAGCGGCGGATGCGAGCGGTGGCAGCATTGTCGAAGCAGCGCTGGATGATGTGCGCGTTAGCTCAACCGGTCCGGCTGGTCCAACCCCGACAGCTACGTCATTGCCTACAAATACGGCGACGCCAGTTGCAACGGATACACCGACCCCGGTGCCAACGAATACGCCAACATCGGTGCCGGAAACGAACACACCAATTCCAACCGATACGCCAGCACCTGTTCCAACCAGCACGCCAACACCGGTACTAGGGACGAATACACCTGTTCCAACTAGTACACTAGAGCCAACTAACACACCAACGTCTGTACCTAGTACAAGTACATCTGTGCCTACAGCAACGCTAGCACCGACCGATACAACAGGCGGCGCTGAGACAATTTATGTGAGTTCAACCACTGGTGGAAACGTCGGCGGGATTGGCTTTTCGGACGAGGATATTATGTCCAATATCAGTGGTGTGTGGGCGAAGTTGTTTGACATGTCAGATGTGAGCAGCGGCACGGAGATCAATGCGTTTGCGCTGCTGGATGATGGCTCTGCGTTGCTCAGCTATGCTGCGGCAACAACGGTTGCGGGCATTTCAGTAGACGATTCGGATATTCTGCGTTTTATCCCAACATCTACTGGAGACAGTACAACCGGCACGTTCGAACTCTATTTTGACGGATCCACGGTGGGGCTAACCACAAATGGCGAGGATATTGACGCGGTCGCATTGCTTGCCAATGGGGATCTAATTATTAGCACTATTGGCAGCGTTCGCGTTCCAGGCGTTTTCGGGCGAGACGAAGATTTGCTGCGATATAGCGGCGGATCGTGGTCTCTTGAATTTGATGGTGGTGACATCGGTCTCACTTCATCAACCGAGGATATCTATGGCGTTTGGATCGATGAAACGAGTGGAGAGATTTACTTCACTACGCGTGGTTCGATATCAGCATCTGGTACAACGGGCGATGGTGCGGACATATTCGTTTGTGCGCCAAGCTCGCTGGGCAGCAGCACAAGTTGTGCATCGCTCTCAGTTTATTGGGATGGATCCGCAAAGGGATATGCGGGCGAAACAATGGATGTGCTACACATCAGTCGATAGCAGTAAATCGATAGCGTAATTTGATAGAGGTAAAGGGGGTCGACGCACGAATCGTGTGTCGACCCCCTTTTTTTTTAACCCCGAAGTAGTGATTCAATCTAGAGAAGCTGGGAACAAATAATATAGTCACAGAATTCAGAAAAGTTTTTCTAATTCTGTCGGGTTTAGTTGGGAACTCCAGAACAGCCATTTAGAGTAAGAGTAAATAGCGAATCGACTTAATCTTTTTGCAGTGAGCTTAACTCTTTTCGATAGGCGCACGGTATCAAGGCGGCCTAATTTTTGAGAGACGAAGGTGTATCCAACAGTCAAAACGATCTTTCTCGGAAACATCCAGAGTCGATAACGTAACGACTCATAATGTGGCTGCCTTTCTTAACACATTGCGTATTCAGACAACTTTTTTGCATTTTGGGATAAGTTTACTATGGGTTAGATCGATTATAATGCTATTATAGCTAAATCTAAAAAACCATTCTTTGGCAATAATTTTTAAATGGAGGATAATCCTATGGGCGCACGACGTAGCGAAGAAGTGATTGCACGATTTAAAGAACAACCGCCAGCCATTTATCACTGTGGTAAAAAAGTAGAAGATATTACGACGGAGCCAGGGATCAAAAATGGTGTAAAGAGTCTGGCCTCTCTTTATGATCATCAGTGGGAACACCCCGATGCTAGCCTCTACATTTCCCCAACGACTGGCGATAAAGTTAGCATTACTCATCTCATTCCCAAAACGAAAGAAGAGTTAACCAAAGTTGGCGACGCCATGCATTTGCGCGGCGAGTTCACTCAGGGGATGATGGGCCGTATGCCAGATTACTTAAATCGAGCAATGGCCGCTTATGCTGGCGGAGCCGAATTTCTTAATAAAAACCGTGACGGCTTTGCCGACAACATGCGTAACTATTACGAAACGTTGCGCGAAGAGGATCTGTCGCTCACTCACACGTTGATCAACCCACAGATCAACCGCGCGGTTGGTGCAGCCCAACAAAAGGATCCATTCTTGGCCGCTCGCGTGAAAGAAGAGACGGACGCTGGCATCACCATTCGCGGCGCACGCATGTTGGCAACATTGCCTATCTCCGACGACATTATGGTCTTTCCGTCCACGCTTTTGCGCAGCCCCGAAGAAGATGCGCCTTACGCTTTTGGTTTTGCCATCCCCAACAATACGCTTGGCCTAAAATTTCAGTGTCGAGAAACTTTCGATTATGATCGCAATGTCTATGATCATCCATTGGGCGCACGTTATGAAGAGATGGACGCAGTTGTCTTCTTTGACGATGTTTTTGTTCCGTGGGAGAAGGTCTTCCTCTACCGCGATGTAGAGCTGTGCAATCAGGCTTACGCTGCCACCGGCGCGGTGATTCACATGGCGCATCAAGTGCTCTGTAAAGCAATTGCCAAGACCGAATTCTTGCTTGGGCTAGCTTCGTTAATGGTCGATTCGATTGGCATTGAACAGTTCCAGCATGTGCAGGATAAGATTTCGCAAATCTGGGTAAATTTGGAGACGATGAAAGCGCTACGTTTTACCGCTGAACAACAGGCAACGCTGAATGATTATGGCGTTATGACACCCGCTTGGGCACCGATTGATGCGGCGCGCAATCTCTATCCGCACCTTTACCCAAAGATGGCCGAAATTATCCGTCAGCTTGGTGCAAGCGGCTTAGTCGCTATGCCCACTGCGGCAGATGTTAATGGTCCACTAGCTGAAGAAATTGAGCGCTATTACCAGAGCGCCCGCCTCGAATCCAAGGAGCGAATTCCCCTCTTCCGCCTAGCGTGGGATACGGCTCTTTCGGCCTTTGGTTCACGTCAGACCCACTATGAGTACTATTTCTTTGGCGACCCCGTACGGATGGCGATGTCGAATTTCAGCGCGCATGATCGCACTGAATATATGGACACTGTGCGTGATTTTCTTGAGCGGACAATGAAAGAGGCTGATATGGATATGCTGGCCGATGATGCTAAAGAGATAATTGCGTAGGGGCAGCTACACTGGCTCGGTTAACTCACTCAGAGCGATAGCCAATGAGAAGGTATACGATAGATAAAGTAAGGAGGGGCTGAGCTTTGCACTCAACACTTCGCCGGAGTGAAACCGAAGCGATCATTCACCATTTATTGAGAAGAGACCCAAAGAGCAACTAAATGAAATTCGCTTATGTGGGCGATAAATCGAAGTTGCCTAGAATAGCCTACCCAATAAGAGGATAAAAAAAAGCGTTTAAATCACTTGCGCTACGGAGAAAGATATGGCTGCGACAGCAACAAAAGAAGAGAACCAATCCAAAGTTGCCACGTATCGGGCTGGGGTAGCCGAACGAGGTGTCAAAAATTTTATCAACGGCAAAACTATAGATGCGCTGTCGGGCGAGACCTTCGAAACCCATACGCCTACAGATAATTCGCTCATTAGCACAGTTGCGAAGGGTAATGCGGCTGATATTGACGCGGCTGCAACCGCGGCCAAAGATGCCTTTCCTGCGTGGCGCGACATGGCTGGGACTGCACGTAAAAAAGTGCTGCACAAAGTGGCGGATCTGATCGAAGAAAACGCCGAAGAGCTTGCGCTTCTCGAATCGCTGGACACGGGCCAGCCGATCCGCTTTATGAGCAAGGCAGCAGTGCGCGGCGCTGCCAACTTCCGCTTCTTTGCGGATCGAGCAGAAAGCGCCCGCGATGGATTGAGCTTGCCAACAGATGGCTTCCTAAACTACACCTTGCGCCAGCCCATTGGTCCCGTTGGTGTGATCACGCCGTGGAACACGCCCTTTATGCTCAGCACGTGGAAGATTGCACCGGCCTTGGCGGCTGGCTGCACCGTCGTCCACAAGCCCGCTGAATTTAGCCCCGTTACCGCGCAGCGGCTAGCCGAGTTGGTTCACGAAGCGGGCGTTCCTGCGGGCGTGCTCAATACAGTCAACGGCATGGGCGAAACCGCAGGCAAAGCGCTGACCGAACACCCAGACATTCATGCGATTGCCTTTGTAGGCGAATCGGGCACAGGTAGCCGCATTCAAGCCCAAGGTGCGCCCACGCTCAAACGCGTTCATTTTGAATTGGGCGGCAAGAATCCGGTCGTTGTTTTCGCGGATGCTGATTTGGATCGAGCGCTGGATGCAGCCATTTTCATGAAATATAGCCTCAATGGAGAACGCTGCACCTCCAGCAGTCGCCTGCTCGTCGAACGCTCTATCCACGACGAATTTACTAGCCGTTTGGCCGAGCGCGTGCAGAAATTAAAGGTCGGCGATCCACTCGATCCAGCCACCGAAATCGGCCCACTAATCCATCAGACCCACTGGGACAAAGTAAGCAGCTACATGCAGATCGGTCAGGATGAAGGCGCGACTCTGACGAGTCAAGGTAGCAACGGTTCTGTGCGTCCTGCTGGTTTGGATCAGGGCAACTATATTTCGCCCGCCTTCTTTACCAATGCCAATAACAAAATGCGCATTGCACAGGAGGAGATCTTTGGTCCTTTCCTCGTTGCTATCCCCTTTGACACCACAGAAGAAGCCATTGAAATTGCCAACGATATTAAGTATGGCTTGACTGCCTACATTTGGACCAGCGACGTGACGCGCGCCCACAACTTTGCCCACAAGGTCGAAGCAGGCATGATTTGGGTCAATTCACCCAACGTGCGTCATCTGCCATCGCCCTTTGGTGGCATGAAACAGAGCGGCATTGGGCGCGACGGCGGGGACTATAGCTTCGATTTTTACATGGAAACAAAAAATATCGCCATTGCATTGGACAACGCCCCTATCACACGGTTGGGTGCCTAACAGGAGCGAACTATGGGAATATCACAATTTAACCATACCCCACCCTTTAACACCGTCCGCTTGAGCCATATGGAGTGGGTGGTGACAGATCTGGGCTATTCCAAAGAATATTACGTCGATTTAGTGGGCTATCATCTTGAAGAAGAGACAAAAGACACTCTCTATCTGCGCGGTATGGAGGAGCTAAATCACCATTCGCTGATCCTCACAAAGGGTACAAACCCTCAAGTGAACCGCATCGCCTTTAAGCTCTACGCTGAGGATGATCTCGATAAGGCGCACGCCTATTTTCAGTCGCTCGGTCAGCCAGTTGAGTGGGTAGAGCGTCATGCCCAAGGACGCACATTGTATACAACCGATCCTTTTGGCGTACCGTTGGAGTTCTATTCCGAAATGGAGCGCGTCAGCGACATTTTACAGAAGTATCATCTCTATCATGGCGCACGCATTCAGCGCATTGATCACGCCAACCTCTTTCATCATGACGTCAATGCAGCAACGCACTTCTACACAACAGAGCTTGGTTTCCGCGTGACCGAAGCCACGGTGATCGACAAGAGCGATCCCGATTCCGACAGAGTGGCGACATGGCTCCATCGCAAGGGGGGCGTCCACGATATTGCATTTACCAATGGGGCTGGCCCACGTATGCATCATATGGGCGTATGGATGCCGTCGGTGCAGGATATCGTCCATCTTTGCGATTCGATGGCCGCGGCTGGCTTCCGCGATTCACTGGAACGTGGCCCCGGGCGACACGGCATCTCCAATGCATTCTTTCTCTACATTCGGGATCAAGATGGACATCGGCTCGAACCATATGTCAGCGACTATCAGACAGTGGATCCTGATCACCCGACCCGAATCTGGAACTTGCATGATCCCATGCGCCAGACGTTGTGGGGGCAGGCCGCGCCGCGCAGCTGGTTTGAATTAGGCAGCGAGTTTCCAGAGGTCGAACCACAGCCCGCAAAGGTGACTATCCAGCCGATTGTGGCACCTGAATAACTATAAATAATGCGTCTTCTCAATCCTTATCGGTTGGACAGAACCTAACCTTTAGGGATGGTCGAATATGGACTCTAGTTCTCGACTGTTTCTGACCGCCCCCTGAAGGCTTCGCCCCAGTTTATTGAGAAGATACAAATTGAGCGGGAAATATCACAGCGCTTCTCGCAGCTCGTGCGCCAACTCGTACACAGCCTCTGGTGAGACCAACGCACATTTGACCAACGCACTCCCCACGATGACACCATCGGCCAAGCCACCAACGGCTTTGGCTTGCTCGCCATTCCCAATGCCAAAGCCGACTGCGAGTGGGATATCAGTTTCTGCGCGCACCCGATCCACAAAAGCACCAAGATCCGATGCAACATCTTGGCGCGCGCCCGTTATCCCCGTCACCGAAACAAGATAGATAAACCCCTTGGCCTTGCTGGTCACCAGTTTGATCCGTTCGGGCGTGCTGGTTGGCGCAAGAAAGTGGATCAGCGCAATGCCGTAAGTGTCACAAATTTCTTCCAATTCATCAGCCTCTTCGGGCGGCAGATCGGGCACGATCAGCCCGTCGATGCCTGCATCCACTGCGTCTTTGACAAACTTTTCCAGCCCATAGGCCATCATCGGATTGACGTAGCCCATAAAGACAGCCGGCGTGTCCATGCCTTCGGCGCGCAGGGTTTTGGTCATTTGCAGACACTCTTTGACCGTAGTGCCGTTGTCCAGTGATTTTTGGGTCGCCTCTTGAATGGTCGGTCCATCGGCCAGCGGATCGGAGAAGGGGATGCCCAGTTCGAGCAAGTCCGCACCGGCGGCAGCAACTTGGCGCACAGTCTCCATGCCCGCCTCGCGATTTGGGTAGCCAAGAACGGAGTAGGGCATAAAGGCAGGTCGCCCTTTTTGGAATGCAGCGTGAATTCTGTCTACACCACTCGTTTTAGCATCACTCATTTTAGTCGTATTCATACCTACACCTGATCTCCCAGTTCTCGAATGATGGTTTCTAGATCCTTATCGCCGCGTCCCGAAAGGTTGACGATGATGACCTTATCTTTGGACATGGTGGGCGCACGTTTGACTACTTCGGCAATGGCGTGGGCTGATTCTAGGGCTGGAATAATTCCCTCTAGCTCGCTGAGAATCTTGACCCCTTGCAACGCTTCGTCGTCGGTGGCATAGGTGTAAAAAGCGCGTTCTTCGTCGCGCAGCCACGCGTGTTCTGGCCCGACGGATGGGTAATCTAGCCCGGCGCTGATGGAGTGTGTTTCGGCGATTTGGCCATCTTCGGTTTGAAGCAAATACGATTTCGTGCCGTGCAGTACGCCTAGTCCAACCCGAATGCCGGTTGCCGCTTCGGTTGATTCAGTTGTGGCAAAACGTGCCGCGTGTTTGCCCGTTTCGGGGCCGTTACCGCCCGCTTCGACGCCAATCATTTCGACGGCTTCATCTTCTAGAAAAGGATGGAAGAGACCGATGGCATTAGAGCCACCGCCCACGCACGCGATGAGGGTATCGGGCAAACGGCCTTCTGCGTCTAGGATCTGTTCGCGCGCCTCGCGGCCAATTACGCTTTGAAAATCGCGCACCATGGTCGGGTATGGGTGTGGGCCAAGGGCAGAGCCGAGCAGGTAGTAGCTGTCGCGCACGTTGGTGACCCAGTCGCGGATCGCTTCGTTGATGGCATCTTTGAGCGTGCGGCTGCCGCTAGATACGGGGCGCACTTCGGCTCCAACTAACCTCATGCGGAAGACATTTGGTTCTTGACGCGCAATGTCGACTTCGCCCATGTAGACGATACATTCGAGGCCCAGCAGCGCACACGCGGTTGCGGTGCCCACACCATGTTGGCCCGCGCCCGTCTCGGCGATGATGCGCTGTTTGCCCATGCGTTTTGCCAGCAAGGCTTGACCCAGTGCGTTGTTGATTTTGTGTGCGCCGGTGTGGTTGAGATCCTCGCGCTTAAGATAGATTTTTGCGCCGCCTAAGTGCTCAGTGAGTCGGCCAGCGTAGGTCAATGGTGATGAACGTCCAACGTAGGTTTTGAGCAGGTGATCGAGCTCGGACTGAAAGGATGGATCCGCCATTGCTTCGACGTAAGCTGCCTCCAATTCGGTGAGCGCAGGCATTAGGGTTTCGGGCACAAATTGACCGCCGTAGGGTCCAAATTTAGATGGGAGCAATGTAGCTGTGGCTGTCGTCATGGATTGTTCTCCTTGATACAGAAAGTTAGTATCTTCTCAATATTGTGGGAGGTGATCGCTTGGCTTCGATCATTTGCACTGCGTGCAAAGCTCAGCCTGTATTATCAGCGCCCCATAATAAAGATATGAAAATCAGATTAAAATTCTGGGATTATTGGCTGTTACTCTTCCGTCAAATAGCTAAACATATTGGGCGACCTTTCATCGATCATGTTGAGCTGGCATTTTGTGCGCTTGCCCATATGGTCGACTGTTATGACAAAACTGTCATGTTTCAAAATCGCTTCGTCATAGATCAGCGGCACACCGTCTTGCGTTGAGCTGAGACGGATGGATAGCCAAGCTGGCTCGCCCGGCTTGCTTTGCAAATGTGTGGCCTGTTCGGATGATAAAACGATAGGTATCACATACTCTTTTGCCATTGCCATGGCTTGTCCTGTTTCGGCCTGCAACAAACGATAAAGAGATGAATTACTTGTGTAGGTTGACAGCATATCGGCAAATTTAGCTGGCAAATAAGAGCGCTGGTAGGCAAAGGGTGTGTTGTTCTTAATACGTAAGCGCTCCAAAAGACTAACCAAATTTTTCTGCGGCAATTTCAGCGCCTGTCGTGCCTGTTCGTGTTCTGTTGCGCGATCAACATGAAGCAAGCGAGTTTCGGTTTCTTCCGAGGAGCGTTGATTCATCTCGCTGCTAAGGCTCAACAATTGATACTGTTCCTCTTGCAGATCGGGGCGTGCGATGAAGGTGCCAACGCCATGCTCCGAGCGGATCAGTCCCTCTTCTTCCAGAACGTTAATCGCTTTGCGAATTGTCATTAACGTTGTGCCAAATTGCTCCGCCAGCGCACGTTGTGGCGGCAGCATTTCACCTGGCGCTAATTCGCCACGGGATATCTGCGCCTGAAGTTGGTTTGCGAATCTAATGTATCGCGGAAGAAACTTATTAGTCTGATTCATTATTGTATAAGCTATTTACCATACGGAAGATATAGAGTTATAGAACTCTCTTGCATATGGAAGAGTATCATGCGGGCAAAAATATGTCAATTAGTAAGTTTGAGATTTGATAATGCTTGACATTTAAAACGAACGACCATACCATTACGCGTATTCAAGACGGTTGCACATTTTTGCAATACACTCATCTAGTTGGAGGTAAACTATGACTCAACAAAATGGCCATCTACCACAAGCGCTACTCGATCTGCCCGACGAATCGACACCTGATGCCCCTCTATTCGATCCCATAGGCTTTGAGCTAACCGAAAAGCAGATTGAACTGACAACCATTGCGCGTAGATTAGGGCAGGCTAAGTTGGCGGACCGCGCCCCCGACTATGACCGCGAAGCGCGTTTCCCCACAGAGAATTATGCCGATCTTTATTCTGCAGGGCTTATGGGCATCTGCGTGCCAAAAAATTATGGCGGCCATGGCGCGGATCTGCTAACCTACTCGATCACCGCGGCAGAAATCGGGCGCTATTGCGGAGCCACCGCCCTGACTTGGAACATGCACGTCGCCTCTACGCTTTGGACAGGCGACCTAGCCGATGAATTGCCCATCGATGAAGACGATAAGGCCATTCATCAAGAGCGGCGCGGCGTACACTATCAACGAATTCTCGCCGGAGCCATCTACGCCCAACCTTTTTCCGAAGGGGGCGCGGCAGCCGCTGGCAAGGTCGCCTTTAGTACCCAAGCCACGCCCGCCGAGGGTGGCTGGCTTATCAACGGAAAAAAGATCTTCGCCTCGCTCTCCGGCCATGCCAACTACTATGGGATCCTCTGCACCGAACTTGTTGATGGCGGCAAACCCAGTCGACGTAACACCCTCTACATGGCGGTCCCAGCGGATGCGCCAGGCGTCTCTGTCCACGGCGAATGGGATCCAATGGGGATGCGCGGGACCGTCTCGCGCACCTTAGTTTTTGAGGACGTCTTTGTTCCAACCGATGCTTTGCTCATGCCGTGCGGAGCTTATCACATGGCGGCCCGCTATTATCCCCACATGTTTCTCACGCTCACGCCAACCTATATGGGGCTGGCCCAAGCGGCCTACGATTTCACTGTACGCTATCTGCGCGGCGAGCAACCCGGCGCGGGACCAGTCAAGCGCCGCATGTATCCCACTAAGCAGATTGCGGTGGCCCAAATGCGCATCATGTTAGAGCAGACAAAATCTCTCTTCTTCCAGACGCTTTCCGAAGCACGAGCCAACCCGAGCCAAGATCAGATGCTGCGGGCATGGACCATGCAATATACCGTTATGGAAAACGCCAACGAATTAGCGCAACTCGCGATCCGAACTTGTGGCGGTCAATCCATGTTGAAGAGTCTACCGCTAGAACGCATCTACCGCGATTCACGCTGCGGCGCGCTCATGCTCCCGTGGACGGCAGAACTCTGTTTGGACATGATCGGCAGGAATGCGCTGTATGAGGCAGGAGAGACTGATGAATAGCACGAACAGTACAGATGCCAAAGAGGTGGTGCTACCCTTTTGGGAGACCATGCGGTCAAACGATTTTTATGCTGCTGCGGAGTTACTAAGCGAGGACTATATAGGTTTCTGGCCTCAATCAGCAGGACAAACTCGTGGGCGCGATAACTTTGCAAAGATCAATAGTGCATACCCCGTCACGGGACGATGGATGTTCGAGCTTAACCATATCGTCTGCGAGAAGAATGAGGTTGTTACCGATGTGAGCATAACGGATGGCGACATACAAGCACGCGTCATCTCCTTTTCAACCGTGCATGATGGGCTAGTCGAAAAACAGATCGAATTTTGGCCCGATCCAATGCCTGTTGCAGAATGGCGTCGCCACTGGATACAACGGCTGTGAACATCTCACGATGGATCGACAAACACGCGCGCTTTACCCCCGATAAAGTCGCCATCCGCTTTGAAGGGCAAACCATTAGCTACCGCGACCTCGCGCAACAGATCGAGCAAGCAGCGGCCATGATGCAGACAAAGTTAGGCGTCGAACATGGTGACCGCGTCTCCATTCTATCCCTAAACATCCCCGAGTACCTGATCACCCTCTTCGCCTGCGCCCGCATCGGCGCAATTTTCAACCCACTCAACTGGCGATTGGCAGTGCCAGAATTGCTCTATATCTTAGAAGATGCAGAAAGCTCAGTGCTGCTAATAGAAGATGAGTTTGCCAGCGTCGTGACCCCCGCGCAGCAGTCATTGCCTCATTGCCAAATCGTTGGCTTTGACTTTACACCAGCAAACGGCTCGCGCTGGAAAGAGCTACTACACGAATCAGAAAATGTCAATACTACCGTCAAAATTAGCCTCGATGATCCACTCCTGTTGGTCTACACATCGGGCACGACGGGCCATCCCAAAGGCGCATTGCTCACCCAAAGCGCGCTCTTTTGGAACGCGATCAACAGCCAGCACATGCAAGATCTGACCGCAGCCGATCACGTATTGACCTGCCTGCCGCTTTTCCACGTTGGCGGTCTAAACAACCAAACAACACCCGCGCTACACGTTGGGGCCACCGTTACGCTGCATCGGCGCTTTACACCAAATGATGTGCTCCACACAATCTCGAAAGAAGGCCCAACCCTCACCTGCCTTGTGCCAGCCACCATGCAAGCCTGCATCGCCTCGCAGCAGTGGGCCGCAACCGATTTCTCTCGCCTTCGCGCAAATGTAACCGGTTCGACCATCGTGCCGGGCCATCTTTCTGATCAGTTTCGCGCACGCGGGGTTGCCGTGCTCGAAATGTATGGCGCAACCGAGACCGGCCCCATTGCACTATATCATCGTCCCGACTCTGATTTTGACAAGCGTGGATCTACCGGATTGCCCGGTCTGCATACAGAAGCACGCGTTGTTGACGCGGATGGCAAGCCGCTTGTCGCTAACGAAGAAGGCGAAATTCTGCTGCGCGGTCCACATATTATGCGCGAATATTGGCGCGACAAAGCGGCCAGCAAAGCAGCGTTGAAAGATGGCTGGTTCCACACGGGCGATATCGGTTCTTACGATGAAGATGGGTATTACACCATTAAGGATCGGAAGAAAAACATGATCATCTCTGGCGGCGAAAACATTTATGCCGCCGAGGTAGAATTGGTGCTCGCTCGACACCCTGGCGTTATCGACTGTGCGCTGATCGGCGTGCCAGATGAGCGGTGGGGAGAAAGTCCAGTGGCCGTGGTCGTCTGTCAAGCAGGTGTAGACGAGGCAGCGTTACATGGGTTTATGGATGGCAAGCTCGCCCGCTACAAATTACCCTGCGCCTACTACTTTGTGGATGAACTGCCCAAGAGCGCACTGGGCAAGATCCAACATTTCTTGGTCCACCAGATTGTTCGCACTTACTTTTCCGCAGCACAGCCGGACTGAGTGTAGTTCACACACGACGCACCACGTACCATGTTTCAACTCATCACAATGCCGCCATCCACATTGATCCCCTGACCGTTGATTCCGCCACCCACTTCGCTGGCAAGGTAGAGAGCCAGCGCAGTAATTTCTGCACATTGCACTAGCCGCCCTTGCGGACTTCGTTCAACCAGCGTACCAACCGCCTCCTCGCGCGACATACCGGTACGGCTTGTAATATTCTCAATCGTTGCATCGGTCATGGGGGTATCTACATAAGCGGGGCAGATGGCATTTGTGGTGATGTGTGGGGCAAGTTCCACAGCCAGCGAACGGGTCAAGCCGAGGACGCCATGCTTTGATGCATTGTAGGCTCCGATATATCTGCCCCCAATTTTAGAAGCCACCGACGCAATCATAATAATTCGCCCCCACTTTTGTTCCAACATGGCTGGGACCACGGCCTTGGTCACATAATAGACGCCCGTTAGGTTGACCGCAATAGTCTGATGCCACAGCTCATCGGGATGGGTGGCAAACTTCGCGCTTTGGGCGATCCCTGCGTTGTTGATCAAGATGTCGATCCCGCCCAACGCGTCCTTTGATCTTTCGATAAATTGTTCAACCTGTAGCAGATCGGTAACATCGACGGAGATAGGATAAGCCTTCCCACCACTGTCATTGATATTATCGGCAACTGCTTTGAGCGTTTCTGCACGTCGTGCGCCGACCACGACAGATGCACCAGCCTTGGCAAAGCCTTGGGCCAGATCTTCACCGATTCCGCTGCCGCCACCAGTGATGACAACTCGTTTTCCAGATATACTGTTCATGGTTCACTATGTGGCCTTTGATTCTTGATTTTGCTCTCAATTTTGATTAGATAATACTTCAGCGTTAAGTTCTATCCGAGACTTCTCTACAGCAGTCGTGCTATCGTAACGTTTTGGATAGAAAGGAAATCTTACGACTTTGTCATATCCGAGCGTTTATATAGCGCACAGCGCACACTTCGCAAACGGCATCTATGATTATCCTGTGGTTCAATGCTATTTGTTCAACTGCACAATCCAATCGCGGAAAGCCTCTAGCCACTCGCCTACAAACTTGGCAGTTGTCTCATCCGTGATCGCTCCGTCTTCGAGCTTCTTATTAAGTTGTGGCACGGCAATCGCAGGACGCGAGAGCACGTACATGCCCAAATGAGTCATCACGGCGCGCAGACTTTCTTGGGCTTTGGTTGCGCCTAACGCGCCAGGTGATCCACTAATGGGCGCGGCGATCTTCTTGCCGAGCAGGCCACCGCGTGAAAGCCAATCAATCGCATTCTTGATCACGCCAGACATGGCCCCATTATATTCGGGCGTCGCAATGATCAACGCATCCGCGGCAGCTACTGCATCGCGCAATGTCTGCACAGTGGGCGGAAAGCCATCAGCTTCCTCCACATCCTGATTGTAGACAGGGATGTCATTCAATTCGAAAACGGTAATTTCCATCTCATCCGGCGCGATTTCTTGTAGAGCATTCACCAGTTCTTTAGTTAATGATGCTTGGCGTAAGCTGCCGGGTAAGGCAAGAACGTTAATTTTATCCATCGTAATTCCTTAATTTCTGGTAACTATTTTTTGTTGTATCGCTACTTTTTCTACTACATTAGGGTAAACGTAGAGGCATAAAGTACACAGAGAAAGCATCCGAAGGTACACACAGTTGGGGTAAATTGTCGGACGATCATTCCGCGAATGAGGGTCTCTCTTGGTATCTGTGACTCATGGGTAATCACCGAACTTCTTAGCTTTCGATATAGCTCTCTATTTTCCACGCAGTCGCGGGGCCATGATCAACGGCCACGGGCTTGGCACCTCGCCCATCGGAATCTCGATCAGTGTCGGTTGATCCGCAGCGAGACCAGTCTCCATAGCCGTGCGTAAGTCATCCGGATTGGTTGCGCGTAGCCCCAATGCCCCAAAATTCTCGGCTAGTTTCACAAAGTCTGGGTTGTGAAGATTCGTGGCAATCACGCGATTGCCGTAATCCTCTTTTTGCATCCGTTGCACGTTGCCAAATGCGCCATCGGTGAAAACAAGCGTGACGATGTTGAGTTTTTGCTGTACTGCGGTGGCAAGTTCGGGCATGGTGTACATAAAGCCACCATCGCCACAAGCCGCGATGACGGGTTTGTCGGGGTTGGCCGCTTTAACGCCCAGCGCAGTGGCAAAACCCCAGCCGAGCGTACCTTGGTAGCCAGGCGAGACAAAAGTACGTGGCTCCTCAATCGGCATAGTATATTCGCTCACATAGCCGATCTGCGTGACGTCGCGCACGAAGAAACCATCGTTGGGCAGCACGTCGCGGATCGCGTTAATGTACGAAAGCTGTGGCTCGAGATAGGCCCATTGACTGTCGGCTTCGGCACGCACATCGTCCATTTCTTCAGCGCGTGAGGGGCGTACGTCGACACTCTTCTCCACGGCAGCCAGCAACAGCGGAACCGCTTCTTCGCAGCGCGCCACTAGCCCTACGTCTGACCGCACTGTGCGGAAATGTTCGTCTGCGTCCACGTCGATGCGGATGATCTTCAGACCCGAATCGGTGCCCCAATTCAACAGCGGGCGTGCAACGCGCGAGCCAAGGGCCACAACCACGTCGGCTCTTTCCCACAGCGTGTAAGCGGCTTGAGGACGCAGGCTCAATGAATGGCTGCTTGGGAGCACGCCATGTCCACTGCGGCTGGAAATAACGGGAGCCTGTAAAAGTTCCGCCAGATTTTTCACCGATTCGCGTGCGCCAATTGCGCCCCCTCCCACGAAGATGAGTGGATTTTTTGCCGCGCTGAGGAGCTTGGCGGCTTCGGCAATTTTGTCCTCGTCCACGGCTGGATGACGCAGTTCGAGCGGGCCGGGGATGGACGCGATCTCGGCGCTGTCGGCCAAGATATCCATCGGGCATTGGACGGCAACGGGCTGCGGTCGCCCCTGCTGAAGCTGTCGAAACGCCTCAGCCACGGTCCACGGCGCATCGGCCACGGATCCAATATGTGCGGCCCACTTTGTGAGCCGTTCGAGGATGCCAAGCTGGTCGGGCAGCTCGTGCAGCTGACCAAAGCCGCGGCCCATCATTGACGAACGGATTTCACCCGTATAGCAAAAAACTGGTGCGTTGACGCTGTAGGCGGTGGCCAGTGCAGCCGATGCGTTGAGCATTCCTACGCCGGGCACCACCGAAAAGACGCTCGGTTTGCCAGTCGACATTGCTGCGCCCAGTGCCATATAGCCCGCGCCTTGTTCGTGACGCGTGTGGTAGGTGCGAAACGCATCGCCCGCATCGTGTAATGCGTTAAAGAACCAGTCGTTCTGCACACCGGGGAGCGCGAAAATTGTGTCGATTCCGTGAGATTGCATTGTTGCAATGATGGCTTCGCCGCCAGTCATTTTCATAGTAGTAATGTCTCCGATTATGATGTTTTGTTCATAAAAACAGGTAAAACATGAAGAGGTGAAGAGGTGACAAGATGAATTTGGGTGAAGTTGCCTATCCATGCTCGTTTAGGCAATCTCACCTTGTTATCTCTTCATCTCTTCATGCTTTCTACGTTTCGTATTATGTTTTGCTTTTTTGCCTAAAACTTGAATTTCTGACCACGCGCTGGCACCTGAACATCTGCCTTACCGTGCTTCTTTAAGCCATCGGCCAGCGCGTTTGCGGCTTCTGGTTCGCCGTGGACGAGGAAAATATTTTCGAGCCGCTTGGCGTCGAATCCACGCGCCCAGCGCAGCAGATCTTGCCGATCCGCGTGCGCGCTATAGCCATCGATCACCTCGACCTGCGCCTTCACATCATATTCGTCGCCAAAGATGCGCACAGGGCTAACGCCATCACGAATGCGTCGGCCAAGCGTATGTTGGGCCATGTAGCTAACGAGCAAAATTGTATTTCTGGGGTCTTCGATATTGTTTTTGAGGTGGTGTAAAATGCGTCCAGCTTCGGCCATGCCGCTCGCGCTGAGAATAACGGCCGATTCGTTAAAATTGTTGAGCCGCTTGCTGTGGATCACCGCGCGGATGTAGTCGACCTGACCATCGTAATCAAAGGGGCTGCGGCGTCTCCCCTCGATGAGAAACTCTTGCACTTCATCGTTCCACGATTCGGGGTGCATTCGAAAAACGTCGGTCGCGTTGACGGCCAGCGGGCTGTCCACAAAGACGGGTAAATCGCCAGGGATGTCGCCCTCGGCATCGAGCAGGTTGAGCGCGTAGACAATCTCTTGCGTGCGGCCCACAGAAAACGCGGGGATGATGACCTTGCCACGCCGTTTGGCCGTTTGGCAAACAATATCGCGCAGCCGTTTGCGCGCGGCCCCGGCGTCACCATGTTCGCGATTGCCGTATGTACTCTCCATAATCACAATGTCGGCAGAGTTTAGCGAAACCGGCGGGCGTAGTATCTTCATCTCTTCGCGACCTAGATCGCCACTAAAAACAAGCTTCCACTCTTTGCCCGTGTCGTGCTCTTTGATGTCGATTTCGGTGATGGCCGCACCCAGGATGTGTCCCGCCGTATGAAAGGTAATCTCGACGCCGTCGGCAATTGACATTTTGCGCTGAAAGCCGATCCCTATAAATTGAACCAGCGCCTTCTGTGCATCTTCGCGCGTATAAATCGGCTCGACCGGCTCTTCACCTTTGCGCCTGCGTTTTTTGTTCACATACTTCACATCCTGCTCTTGAATGTGGCCGCTATCCATAAGCATGTAGGTGCAAAGGTTGCGCGTGGCCGCAGTCGACCAAATGGTTCCATCGAAGCCCTGTTTGACCAAGTTTGGCAGGTTGCCCGAGTGATCAATATGCGCGTGGCTGAGCACAACCGCATCGATCTCGCTCGGGTTAAAGGGAAAGTTAAGATTGCGTTCGTACGTATCGGCGCGCCGCCCTTGGTAAAGACCGCAGTCAAGCAATATCTGCTTGCCGTTGACTTTAATCAAGTGCATCGAACCTGTGACTTCTTGCGCTGCGCCTAAAAATGATAGTTCCATAATTGGGGAATCCTTATCGGGTAATGGGGAGTTGAATTAACAATGTACATTCATTATAGGGGATGCGCTCTTGCCATCATAAAAATAGCAAGATATGATTGCAACTTATGAGCAACTCACACACGCCAGACTTAACGATGCCGGTCAAAGAATTTCTCTGCGCCACCACCTGCCCCGACTCGTGGCTGCGCTACGATCTATACGCGTTTAGCGAAACCGAGCTAGATGCAAAAACAAACACCTCTGTTTTTTACGTGGGCCAGTCCGAGTGCGCCTATCATCGCGTGTGGCAGCACATCCAAAATGGGTTCAAGGGGCGTTCTGTCATGGGAAAATTTTTGCGCGTCAATTGGCCCACGTCCATGAATTTTCGGCTGGCCCTATTCGACTCGCAAGGAGAGCAATTCGCTACGGTATCTCACGATCTATTGGCAGCGGAACGGGTGCTGATTGAGCAGTTGCGACCCTGCTTCAACGAAACGTATAATTACGAACCCACGCCGCTGCCCACGCACTATCTTGCGCCGACTGCGACGGTAAAATTTCCGCGCCATCTTGGTCGCATGATGCGCGAGGCTGAAGCCGCGTGTCGGGTCCGTCCGGGGGATGATGTGTGGTAACAACACGGGTGCCTTTGGATCTTTGGGGTATGTAGAAACCTTGCCAGACAGAGACTGTGTGATATGTGGATCAGTGAAAAGAGATCCTTCATTGTCATTCCCGCAGGTTGTTTAACGGGAATCCATACATGCACCATACCCGCCAAGATGCGCTCCAAGTCTAATTTTGCATTGACTTATCATTTTCCATCAATTAAACTTAGCTCTATACGTTCCCTCTATGCCCGCTATCGATTTATCAAAGGAAAAATTGAAATGAGTTCAGCCATGCGAATCACCGGAATTCGGTTAAAGAATTACCGCCAGTTTCGCGATTTCAATTTAGATTTGACCGATCCCAAGACAAAAGAGCCGTTGGATAAAGTTTGCTTTATTGGCGCTACAGGCACGGGGAAGTCAACACTGCTTGCATTATTCGCAGAGCTTTTAGACACAGGTAGCAAGACTGAAAATTATAAAAAAGAAGAAGAGACCAATCAATTAATTGTATACAAAGTTTGCCAAAGCAACGAAAATTTCTTTATCCTACATGACAAAACTCATAATAGTGGCAAATGGAGTAAAACACCCTATGTATTACCACTATCTGCTAGTCTAACAGCAGAATGGATACAATTATGGGATGCAGAAATTGATCATCACAAAGACGAAAATCTACAAATATTTCTGGCTAATAACGACCTAACAAAGGAAGATAACAACATTCTTGAACGGCTGACACTGCAAGATAATGGAACTGATTTAGCAATTTATGCGCCACCGGACGGCTCTAGCTACATTGATGATGTACCACAGACAAATTTGAGCAATGCATTAGCTCTTTTCAATAGTTTTTCGGCCTACCATGAAGCATCCTTTAGTAAGCTTGAGGATTTCTGGAATGTATTAATTTATCAAATAAAGCGCCGCGAAAGTGATTATCTCCAATTTCTTGATTCTTCAGCAGCACAGACTCTATCTGTCGCTGAGGCTAATGCACAATTCAATCAAAAACATCAGCGAATTCTCAATGAGCTGGCAAAACAATGGGAGCCAGTCTTAGGGCCGTCTGGATTAGAATTTGATGTAGAGGATGCACAAATACCGGTTCAGCTCACAGAAAATTTGCAAGTATACATTAAACAGAAGTATTCAGATGTACAGATACCATACAACCTGCTTAGCACAGGTATTCGAATTTTTATATTTAGAATTGGGCATATCTTTACACTCTATTTCAATCGCCAAATTGAACGTGGCTTTTTGTTAGTCGATGAACCGGAAACGAGTCTGTCTCCAGATCTACTGCATGACATAATCGCTCAGTATGAATCCATTATCCATAATACCCAATTTTTTGTGGCCACCCACAGTCCAATTGTTGCCGCGCAGTTCCGACCCGAAGAGCGCATCATCCTCGAGTTTGATGAGAATAGAACAGTTAATTGGCGTCACGGTGTTTCGCCCGAAGGCGACGATCCGAATGACTTACTAATGAATGACTTCGGGATCCAAAGTTTATACCGCGAAAAAGGGAACAAAGAGTATAGAAAGTACTTGGCTTTGCGGCAACAAATTTTAGCCACCGAACACAAAGAAGATAAGATAGCTTTGATTGACGAATACGCAAAAATTGGCAACGCCTACAACTTTCCGGCAAACGATGCGATATCTACAAAAGTCAACTGAATCGTCGGTTATTTCAAAAGGGCTGACCTACGTAAAGGCCCATCAGCGTAAAGAGTTACGCGAGCTATTGATAGGAGAACAGTCGGGGTTTCGCGCTTACACAGAAAAATATATCGATCCTATTGACGCTTGCGACATTGAACATTTTGACGACCGCAAGAAGAATACGGCTCAAGACAGCTACTGGAATTGATACGCTGCGCTGCACAAAGTTAACCAAAGAAAAGCTAAAATCGAGAATTTTCTGCCCATATTGATGCCATATAGTGATGAATTATCTGAGCGGATCCAATATCAGCATGGTATGTTCGTTACAACAAATTCCAATGACGTGGAAGCTCAAAACTTGATCGAATTATTACGCTGGAACGATCCCGGATTGGCCGAAACACGCGACAGACACGTTTCACGCATTGAAAGTCTACGCGCATATTTTCCAGACAGTGATGAGGAATTTGTGGAATTTCTCAGACGCGACCCAGCCAATCTGAGCTACATCTCGGCCGTCGAAGCAGCGCTCGGGTTAGCGTTCACCTAACCGAACGTTCAGTAAGCTATGTTGAATACAAAGAATGCGACCCGCATACCCAATTGCGCAATGCGTTTTATCTCTTTATCCCCACCACCGTATGCACGCGGTGATCAAAACAGAACTCGTCCGCCTCGTTTGTGTAAACGTGCATTCCGCTCAACCCACTTGCCTCATCCGAGCGCAATAGATCTCGCACCTCTTCGGTCACGCTTGGCGGTGTTTGTGAATTGCTCAACCACTCTTCGATCACCTGCGGGCGATGTTCGGTCTGCACATTCTCAATCTCTACCTCAACATTTGTGAACAGCTCCAACAATTCCGTCAGCGAAAGCGCATCCGTGTGCGATGGATCTCGCAAGCGCTCCCACCGATCTTGGTAATCCCCTCGTGCGGGCACTTCGCTGGAACAGAGATCCTCAACCGCAATTTTGCCACCGACGCGGCAGACTCTCACCATTTCTCCCAAAACAGCGGCCGGATTGGGCATGTGATGAAAAGCAAAGCGGCAGACGATTATGTCAAAGCTCGCGTCGTCAAACGGCAGCTGATTAGCATCCGCTTTTTCGAATTGAACATTGGTCAGGGCGCGCTCATCGCGGTTTTTGGTCGCGATTGCAAGCGGCGCATCGGTCAGATCGATACCAACAACTTCGCATCCTTTGGCGGCAAAAGCCAACGCCACATAGCCAGGACCGGTGGCAATATCCAACACGCGATCGGTTGCACGAGGCGCACTGTTTTCAACCAACCGCTGCGCCCACATTGGATCGATAATGGTGGGGTTGGATGAGTATGCATCGGCTTGTTTGGTAAATTCATTTTGGATTAACTGGTTGTGGGTTGTGCTTTGGTTTGACATTTCCGCCTCCCGGGAAAGCTGCAAAATTTTGTAGAGAGCGTTATTATCAAGCTCGATTGTTTAATTGTCAAAGGGTAGATAATTCTCTTCCCAGAGCAAGCAAAGGAGAAAACAATGGACTATCGACGCATGGGTCGTAGCGGACTCAAAGTATCGGAATTATGTTTGGGCACGATGACTTTTGGTCACAGCACGGATGAGACAGAAGCGGCTAAAATCGTGGACATGGCGTTCGATGCTGGGATCAATTTTTTCGACACAGCCAATTCATATGCGGAGACGCGATCTGAAACAATTTTGGGAAACACGCTAAAAGGGCGGCGCGACAAAGCCATTATCGCCACTAAATTTTCGAACCCGATGGGGCCAGGGCCAAACGATTCGGGCATGTCGCGCGTTCACATTATGCAGGCCCTTGACGAAAGTTTGCGCCGCCTGCAAATGGACTATGTGGACCTCTACTACATTCACCACGTCGACGAACAGACGCCGCTCGAAGAGATGCTGCGTGCTCTAGATGACTTGGTGCGCATGGGCAAAGTGCGCTATATCGCGTGCAGCAACTATCAAGCATGGCGGCTGATGGAATCGCTCTGGATCAGCGATAGCAATGGGTGGGCGCGCTTCGAATGTTATCAGCCCCAATATAATTTAGTGGTGCGCGACATCGAACAGGAACTGATGAAAGTATGCAGCTATAAAGGGTTGGGTGTGGTCTGTTGGGCACCGATGGCGGGTGGTTTCTTGACCGGCAAATACGCGCCTGGGGAGAGAACTATCAGCGGTACTCGCTCTGAAGAAAATTGGGCTTACCCCGAAGCATACTTTGCTGCCAATGCGGATGAGACGCTCGAAACCTTGCTCGACGTGGCAAAAAAGTTGGGGAAAACGCCAGCGCAAGTGGCCATTAGATGGGTATTAGAGCAACCGCTCGTTACCAGTGCAATTGTCGGCGCACGCACCACCGATCAATTTGCGCAAAATCTGGGTGCAGTCGGCTGGCGCTTGAATGGGGACGCGTTTGATCGCCTAAATAGGGTTTCGCTCTTACCAGATCGCTACCCCGAGGCAATGGAAAAGAGCATGACCGAGCGGCGCAATAGTGCAGTACAGATGCCATGATAGAAAACATTCTATAATACTCAATAAGGAAAATCGCATGATTAGACTAACCGTGCTGTACAATCTTGCCGATCACGTCAACGAGGATGAGTTCCTCGAATGGCGCTTGGGCGAACATCAAGAAGAGAACATGTCCTCGCCCGGCGTCATCCGATCCGACTTTAGCCGAATCGATACACTAGCCATCGATCCAACCGAACGCGGTACCCCGCCCCACCGCTTTATGACCACCGCAGACTGGCCAGACATGGAGAGCTTCCGCAAGGCCTTTTACGATCCCGAAATGCAGCAGAACATCCAAGAATCCATGCACAAACTCAAAGATCCGCTATTTTTGGTCAGCGAAGTGCTGGCAGCAGAGAGTAATTTGTAAAGTGGCCATCACTGGGGTTGAAATCAACTTTGATACCACCTTGTGTACTGTCGGTGAGTGGGATTCTGTTGAACTCTAATGAGATAGGCTAGAGTGTATAAAACAGAAAGGGGCCAGACAAATTTGTCTGGCCCCTTTCTGTTTTATACACTCTTAAAAATCAAGCTATTTCTTCTTGTTGCTTTTGCTCTTTGCATTGACGACAATTTGCTTTGGCTTGGCTTCTTCAGCTTTTGGTACGCTAACGGTCAAAACACCGTTGTCAAAATCAGCTTCGATACTGTCAGCATCAACGGGCGAATTGAATGTAAGTGTGCGCTCGTATGCGCCGGTGAAGATTTCGCGGCGGAGATAAACTGGCCCATCTTCTTTCACTTCTTCATAAGCGCCATTAATGTTAGTGGCTTCTGCTAGTGCGTGTGCAGCACGAAGCGTTAACTCGCCATCTTCAAATGTAATTTCTACATCGTCTGGGCTAAAGCCAGGCAGATTTGCCCGAAGCATGTAAATATCGTTCTCAGTCCAAATGTCAATTGGCAATCTTGCGGTAGTCGCTGAACTGTTAGCGGCTTCACCTGTGCTACCACCATTCTCAGTGTAATCATATCCTACAGCGGCGTGTTTCATCATTTCCATCATCTTCGCACGGTGCATGTTGTTCATTTCACGGACGGTTGGAGAAAATCGGTTATGTCTCATAGTTTAGTATTCCTCTTAAATATTGATTGTTGAATTTTAATTTAATTAAGCACTCGGCAGAATTTATTCAATTCACTTTGTTTCCGAACTGTGCTTGTTTTCTTGCTACGATAAACAGTATATGCATTTTTCGTTAGCGCAACGCTAGCAAACTGTTACTAGATGATTAGATATTTGTAAGCAAAACGTTAGCGTTACTTGTTGCTCTGTTTTAAGGCTCTTTGATATACTCCGCAGCAGTCGAACATATGATTAGTTTTTAGTTGTATATCAGTACATTTTTTCTAGAGAGAAATTTATGCGAGAGGTAAGTATCGTGGGGATCGGTATGATCCCGGTTCGAAAGCAGTATGAAAAGTCGCTGCGCGAAATGGGTGCTCAAGTAATCCGCATTGCCATGGAAGACGCAGGCATCGACAAAGTGGATTCGCTGATTGTTGGTAACATGCTTAGCGATGAATTGCAGGGACAAAAGCATATTGCCACCCTCATTGCGGATGAAGCTGGCTTGATCGGGATTGAGGCATTACAGGTGCGTGCGGCAACGGCTACTGGTGCGGCAGCATTGCGCATGGCGTACTTGTCTGTGGCAAGCGGGGATGCGGATACAGCCATCGCGCTGGGGGTCGAACAGATGAGTATCGGGCAGCCGACCCCCGCTTTGGCTAAGGCGCTAGATGCAAAATATGAAGTAGCGGTTGGTGCCAATTTGATCAGCCGTAATGCAGATCTAATGCGGCTTTATATCAATAAGTATGGAATGCCCGAAAATGGGCTGGCCAATTTTGCAATCAACGCGCACGCCAATGCCATGCACAACTCCAATGCACTCTTTCACAAAGAAATGACGCGTGAAAGCGTCATGAATTCGAAGATTATTCATCCGCCGATCCGCCTGATGGATTGTTCGCCAATCTGTGATGGTGCGGCGGCCGTGATTTTGGCTCCGACAGATGAGGCGCGTGCGTATACAAGCCAGCCGGTGCATATTCTGGCGTCCAGCGTGGCAACGGATCGATTCCGTGTCGAGGATCGCGTTGATCCGCTGATGCTGGCGGGCGCGCGGCTATCGGCTATTCGTGCGTCGCGGCGTGCAAATGTAAACCGCGAAGATGTATCGCTCTTTGAGGTTCACGATGCGTTTAGTATTATGGCTTGTCTGCTGCTCGAGTCGATTGGCTACGCGCGGCGTGGGGAAGGTTGGCGCTTGGCAGAGGAGAAACGAATTTTTCAAGGCGGCGATATTCCGATTGCGACGATGGGTGGGTTAAAGGCGCGCGGTCATCCAATAGGTGCGACTGCGCTCTACCAAACGTGCGAGATCGTTTTGCAGTTGACCGAGCGAGCGGGGAAGAATCAGATTGCCGATCCAAAAATTGGGTTGTTGCAGTCTGTGGGGGGTGCGGCGTCTACGGTGTTGACCCACATTTTTGGGGTGTAGGGGCACGACATATCGTGCCCCTATTAGGATATCAGACAATCTGATTAACCAATGGTGATTCATCCGTTTGCAGGCGGCGAATATTCTCGACCAGAATGTCGATTAGGTTGCGCTCATAGTGGACGGTTTCGCCGCCGGTGTGTGGCGTGATGATCACATTTTCCATTGCCCAAAATGGTGAATCTTCAGGCAGTGGTTCGTCGACAAGAATGTCTAACCCTGCGCCAGCGATAGAGCCAGATTGGAGTGCCGCAAGCATAGCGGCTTCGTCCACGCAGGCACCACGCGCCATGTTGATCAGGTATGCGCTCGGCTTCATTGCGGCAAAGGTGGCGGCATCGACAATTTTTGTGGTTTCGGGCGTGAGGGGGCAGGTGAGCAGGACATAATCGGCGCGGCCATAGTGGTCAAGAAGTTGGTCAGGAGTGATAACTTCGTCGGCTGGACCTTGGGCTGTGGCGGGGTTGCGCTTAGATCCAATGACGGTCATGTCGAATGCTTTGGCAAGCTTGGCAACGCGCGAGCCAATATCCCCCATGCCAACAATCAAGAGCGTTTTGCCCTGTAGCTCATCCTCTCGCTGATCCAGATTGGCTATCATGCCGCGCCAATGGCGTCTATTCTGATTGTCCCGCCCCGTGTGCATGTGCCGTGCAAAGGAGAGGATATGCGCTAGTGCATGGTCAGCCACCGCGAATTTGTTGGTCCCCTGAGCGCTCGCCAGCGGAATCCCGCGCTCTTTCAATTCTTCCAATGGAAACTGATTGTACCCCGCGCCAATTGATTGGATAAACTTAAGGTTCGGGGCTATATCGAGCAATGAATCGCTCCAGAATGCAGAGATCACCAACACATCCGCATCGGCTAGCGGAATGGAGATTTCGTCGCGGCTCCAAGCTTGAACAAAGCTAAAATTTGCGTTGCGCGTCTCTAGTTCAGCAGCAAGTTGATAGGCAGGGTGAGCAAAGCAGATGGTGACTTTATCTGTAGATAAAATGGGCATGACTTTCTCCGGCGGACGTTTGAGGATTACAGTTGCATGAGCGCGATGCTGATGACCGTGATCAGCGCAAGGGTGGCAAAATTGATGATGCTCAGCCGAGTGAGATAGTTGTAAAGAACGCTCTGACGCAGCGCGTATTCTACCCACAAAATGTAGATAAGTACGATTGAGCCGAGGCTAAAAAGGGATAGGCGAGAGACTGAAGCAACGCTACCGTCGTGCCAATCTGTGGGCCGCCACGGGCTTTCGATTAGGCGTTCGGTAAGGTGGATAACGGTATAATGCACGCGCCAAGCTGCGAAGGCCGCCAAGAGCATGAGCAGAAACCAGATGAGGTATGAGGCTATCCAGTGAGATGTTTTAGGCATGGGTACGTTTCCAGAAGAGGGTAGTGGTTGGTTCTAGAATTATACCAATAGAAGCTGGTGGCGCATAAACTACAGATCGGAGCAGTGGGAAAAAATTTAGGGCCAAAGATCTCGCTATAAAACGGGATCTTTGGCCCTAAAAGGGAGAAAAGAAAGAGAAGGAGGCTACGAAGAGATAAAATATGGACGTCAAAATTTATCTCTACAGTAAATTAATCGTTATTATCTAGTTAATCCTTCGCGCAATTCAAAAATTCACTACATTTCTTTGAAATTGGATGTAACTGCTCAGCTCCCCCTTATTTTCGATACAGCCGCTGTGCTTCCAGGCCCACAAAAAGTCGCGGCTACTAAACTGGCGGCTGGGGCCGAACGGTTTACAATTGGCTATATTTAATGAAGTAAAGACTTTGCATCTTCACGGTTCCTGTACTATCGTTCTTGTTATGTCACATGAATTTAAGCATCCTCATCTGGGTCATCTCGCTTCTCTGCTTGCGTTAGAGGGGAAAGCCGAACAGCAAAAACTGCAAAGTGATATACAGCGCGCCTCGCTAGGGAATGCCAAACGGGTAGACAGTGCGCTCTTTGATTTGGTAATCCGCGATGAGGTCGGCGGGTTGGGTGGTCATATATTGGTGACGCTGGGCAAACGCAATCAGCAGTTAACGCTCCCGTGGACAAGTTTACGCGTGGGGTCGCCCATTTTGCTCTCTGAGACAGATACGCAAGCCACGCCACTTGAGGGAGAATCTGGATGGCGCGGTGTTGTGACACGCGTCAATCGCGAGTCGATTCAGGTGGCAATTAATGATTGGCCCGAATCAGAGAATGACAATCCACGCTATCGACTTGATCTATCGTCGGATGCCATTGCACGGCAGCGGCAGCAGGCCATGTTGGAGGATGCAGATAAGGCGACTAATAATCGACTGGCTGAGTTACGCGACGTTTTGCTTGGCTCGGAGCCGCCACGGTTTGATGAACAACGCGATGGTGCGGGCGATTTCGAAGCGTTTGATCAACAGTTAGATGAGTCACAGAGAGAGGCGGTCTGTTTTGCGCTCTCTGCGGCTGACGTTGGCATTATTCAGGGGCCGCCGGGTACGGGAAAGACAACCGCGGTAGTAGAGCTGATTCGGCAGGCGGTGAGCCGTGGGCAGCGGGTGATAGCCTGTGCGCCCAGTAATTTGGCCGTGGATAATATTTTCGAGCGGCTGTTAACAGCGCCAGAACTGAGCGGCAATGGTCGCGTGGTACGATTAGGTCATCCCGCACGCGTAACGCCTGCATTGCGCGACAACACGTTAGAGATGTTGGTGGGTAATCACCCGGATATGCGTGCCATTCAAAAGTTGATGAAAGAGGCACATGCACTGCGCCGTCAGTCTGGGAAGTGGACTCGGGCCAAACCCGAGCGAGGTGCGCGACAGAGTATGCGTGCGGAGTCTAGAACGATGCTCAGCGACGCGCGGCGCATGGAAGATCAGCTGGTGGAGCGGGTGCTCGATTCGGCGCAGGTGATCTGTGCGACGCTTACTGGGTTGAATCCACGATTTTTGGGCAAACGCACGTTTGAGCTATGCATAATTGATGAAGCGGCGCAGAGCACAGAGCCAACCTGCTGGATGCCATTGCGCCATAGCCAGCGCGTCATTCTAGCAGGCGATCAGTGTCAATTGCCGCCAACAATTATCTCGCAAAAGGCGGTGGCAGAGGGCTTTAGCCTGAGCTTGATGGAGCGGCTTATGCAGCGAGATCGTATGACAATTTCGCGTCGTTTGAATATTCAATATAGAATGCATCAGGCGATTATGTCATTTTCATCAGCGGAATTCTACGACAATACGCTGATGGCGGATCCGCAGGTGGCCGATCATCTGCTAAGTGAATTGCCGGATGTGGAAACGAACGAGTTAACTAGTACCTCCGTACACTTTATCGATACGGCTGGTGCGGGGTATGATGAGGAACAGGAAGCAGATTCCGAAAGTCGGGCCAATCCACAAGAAGCGGATCTTGTCTGTCGCAAAGTGCAACAATTGATTGATGCCAACGTAGCGGCTCCGCAGATTGCGGTGATCTCGCCCTATTCTGCCCAAGTGCGACTTTTGCAGGAACAAGCCGACAGCGAAAGCACGTTAAACAATGTAGAGTTCAACAGTATTGATGGCTTTCAGGGGCGTGAGCAAGAGGTGATTATTATCTCTCTGGTGCGCTCGAATGCGGATGGTGCAATCGGCTTTTTGAGCGAGACACGGCGGATGAATGTCGCATTGACAAGAGCACGACGCAAGCTAATTGTGATAGGCGATAGCGCGACGATTGGAGCCGATCCATTTTACGGTCGATTGCTCGACTACTTTGACGAGATTGGTGCGTATCATAGCGTTTGGGAAGAGACGCCTTAATCAGAAATCAGATGTTGGTTTGTCCTGTGGACAGGCCGATTTTATTAGGAACTAGCATGATACAAGAACAAGAGAATTCGGTAGTACCCGCCAAGATAATAGGACAAACCATCGCAGAGGAGATAGCCAACGCGATTACGCACGGCATCGGTGCCGCACTCAGTATTGCTGCGCTTACGTCTATGGTTATTGTGGCGGCAATGGGTGGCGATATTTGGAGCATTGTTAGCGTGAGCATTTATGGCGCGACGCTAGTATTTTTATATTTATCCTCCACTCTCTATCACGGCATCCAAGTTAAGCCAGCAAAAGAGGTCTTTCATGTGATGGATCACATTGGTATTTCGTTGCTGATTGCAGGCACGTACACGCCAATTTTGCTTGTAAAGATGCGAACAACAGAAGGGTGGATCTTTTTCGGTCTTATTTGGGGGCTGGCGTTCACAGCGGCCTGCATCAAATCATTTTTCACAAATCGGTTTACCTATATTTCTACAGCAATCTATATTATAATGGGCTGGCTTTCGCTCTTTCTGATCAACTCGATGCTTGAAGTGCTCGGTGTTGGTGGCCTCGCTTGGATTGCAGCCGGTGGCGTTAGCTATACGCTAGGCGTTATTCCCTTTTTATGGGAGCGAATACCATTTAATCATGCGATTTGGCATCTCTTTGTAATTGGCGGCAGCGTATGTCATTTTATGGCAATTTTGCTTTATGTACTGCCCGCATGATGGACCACGAATCAACATCTGCGTTACTTTTACGTCTCAACCTACCCAAACAGGATTAATAAATATATGGCAGAAAAAGCATCTTCATCTACTTCTTTAAAAAAGCCTCGCACAACGTCCAAGAAAGAGGATACGGGTAAAAAAGACACGGGTAAGGTATCAGAGAAAGTGACACACAAATTTTCGAATAAAGAATATGATGTGATTGTCATTGGCAGTGGACCCGGCGGCGAAGGTGCGTCTATGCAAGCAGCCAAAGAGGGTAAGCGAGTTGCGGTAATCGATGCCAAAGCGCAGGTTGGCGGCAATTGTACTCACAATGCTACCATTCCAAGCAAAGCGCTACGCCAAGCTGTTCAGCAGATGGTCGATACCAACAATTATCAAGATGACGACTATCAAGACCTGTTGAATAAGGCAAAGCGAGTAATTGCGCAGCAGGTTAACTTGCGCAGCGGCTTTTACAGCCGCAATTCTGTCGACGTTATCCATGGACGGGCGTCATTTATCGACGAACATACTGTCGAAGTCAGCTCGGAGCAAGGTGCAAAACGCTACAGCGCAGATACATTTGTGATTGCCGTCGGCGCAAGACCGTATCATCCGGAAGGGGTCGACTTTTCGCATTCGCGTATTTTAGACAGCAACAAAATTTTAAAGCTGACCGAGCATCCGCGTTCGCTGACAATTTATGGTGCAGGCGTCATCGGCTGCGAGTATGCATCTATCTTTCGTAGCCAGCGCGTGAAAGTAAATTTGATCAACACGCGCGATCGGCTGCTTACCTTTCTGGATGATGAAATTATCGATGCGCTTGCCTATCATTTACGCGAGCAGGGTGCGTTAATCCGCCACAATGAAGAGATCGACAAAGTGGAGCCCGATGATACAGGCGTAACCCTCTATTTGAAATCGAACAAAAAAATTCGCAGCGACTATTTTTTGTGGGCCAATGGTCGGACCGGTAATTCGGACAATATGGGGCTAGAGGCATTGGGGATCGAAATCAACAGCCGCGGCAACATCATCATTAACGAAAATTTTCAATCGGCTCAGCCCCATATTTATGCGGTAGGCGATGTAATCGGTCAACCGAGCCTTGCCAGTGCCGCCTATGATCAGGGGCGTTTTGCCGCAACACATCTGGTCTATGGCGAAACTAACTATCGCCTAATCGAGCAGATCCCAACAGGTATTTATACGATACCTGAAATCAGTTCTATCGGTTCAACAGAACAAGAGCTAACAGAGCAAAAAGTGCCCTATGAAGTAGGCCACGCATTCTTTAAAGATTTAGCCCGAGCGCAGATTAGTGGCCGAACGGTAGGGATGCTAAAAATCCTTTTCCATCGTAAAGATCTGAATATTTTGGGCATACATTGTTTCGGTTCGCAGGCGTCCGAAATTATTCACATCGGGCAGGCGATTATGTCGCAGCCAGAAAAAGGCAACACCCTTATGTATTTTGTCAATACGACGTTTAATTATCCCACAATGGCCGAGGCTTATCGGGTGGCTGCGCTAAACGGACTCAATCGGGTCACGTAGACTTTAGTGCTAGACGGCAACACATAGCATGAACATTCAGTACCGGACATTTCTACGAAAAAACCGTGACAAAAAAGGTGCGAACGAGATAAAATTCTCGTTCGCACCTTTTTTGTCACTATCAATATGATCCCTGTAAAACAGCCCATTTATTGCGTTGACTGTAGATGCACTGTTTGTATATTTTCTGTAGAATTGCCAGCAAGCACAAAGTAAAGTGAGATCAAGAGTAGAACGGTCTGAAACTCAATCCCACCCATTGGATGTGATTCTGTTGGCATGAACGACCACTGCCCCCAGTGCGCCATGAAAATTGCCCCGAGCATAATAGGGAGCAATGCCAGTGCGCCAACTCTTGTTAAAAGATCATTACCAAATCCACCAAGCAGCACCAACAAGGCAGCACCCACTTCCACGACACCCACCATCAGCCAAATGATTGTGGGCATCCCCATCATCGCAGCCATATCTGGATTCATCAGCTTATCGGCTCCATGAAAAATGAAAACAGCAGCCAGAGCGATTCGTAACATCCAATGAGCATAATTTGCAAGTTGATTCATTGTAAGTTCCTTTCATAAAGTAATTCAATTGGTTGATTCTGGTTAATTCGTACTTGCGCTAATTGCCAGTATAAGCGCACAATTAGCTTATGTGGTGGGCGGGCTTACGCAACCTCGACTCCTTTAAATGAACTGCTAATATTAGTGGAACAAACATGTAGAAAATAGCGTTCAAAAACAACTGAAAGAATAGTTAATCAAAAGAAAAACTGCTCTATATTGTGAAGCGGTCTCAAGAAAGATAAACGCTCAGTCCTACCTTGGTTTCGATAAAGCCGCTGCGCTTCAAGCTCACAGAGAGCTATAGCGTAGCGGCGGGCTCTCAAGCGGTTGGTAAGGACAGAGTGGTTACAAGGAAAGTAAAAAAAGCATGAGTCCTATCGTAGAATTTTGGCACATCCACCGTGAACGGATCTTACTCGTCGCGGTGCTATCTCTCTCCTCTGCAATGAGCGTTTCCCTAGTCGCCGCGCGCATCTTTTACCTGCGCGATATACACCATATCGGCCTAATTTGGAACCTCTTCCTCGCATGGATTCCGCTCTTCATCGCGCTTGGCATGTGGGCACTCGTCCATCGCGGCTATCGATCCACATTTCTGCTAATCGGGCCATTCAGCGTCTGGTTTGCGTTCTTTCCCAACGCGCCCTATCTTGTCACAGATATCATCCACCTTCATCCTCACTACCGAATCCCGCTTTGGTACGACGCGACCATGCTCTTTTCCTTTGCGTGGAACGGGCTATGCGCTGGGCTTGTTTCCCTATGGATTATTCAAAATCTAGCTATCCTGCAATTTGGCAAATGGTTTAGCTGGCTGTTAGTCATGGTGGTCGTTTCGGCCAGTGGTTTTGGCGTTTACCTTGGGCGCTTCCTGCGCTGGAACAGTTGGGACGTGATCACAAACCCGCAGCTTCTTCTCGTGGACATTGTGGATCGTATTATCAACCCGCTTGCCCATCCACGTACATACATTTTCACCCTACTCTTTGCAACGTTGCTCTTCCTCGCCTACGCCACCATGACAACACTAATCAACGCAAAGTGGCAACATTCGTTTTCCCCAGAGCGGTGATGCAATAGCAAAACCTACCCACTCTTCCGGCCAACAAGCAACCCTTCCGTTAAGTAAAAAACAATATCTGTCCCCGTCTGCTCGGATTGAAAAAATGCCTTCGCCCCGGCAGGCGCATCCAAAAAGAGCGTACGCAGCTCTGCCACCGTTTCAGGCGACGCGCCCAAGCGAATGGCCCAGCTCTCAAACGCCATCTTCTTGGGTGCCGTTTCCTGCTCAACAATTTCAAAGCCAGCAGCCTCAAAAAGCGCAACCCACTCCGCCATATCCAATGCCCGCACGTGGCTTGGATCGCGCAGCTTCTCCACCGCATTTACATAGTCCCCCGTCTCGCCCGCAAGTACCACATTGTCCACAACCGCCAATAGACCGCCAGATCGCAAAACGCGGCTCGCCTCACGCACAAACTGACCAATATCAGGGAAATGATGCGGTGCAATGCGGCACGTCACCAAATCAAAGTGCCCATCATCATAGGGTAGCGCCTCTGCATCAGCCTCCTCAAAGCTCACATTCGTGATCCCCTTCTCCGCCGCCACCCTCGCCGCAACCGGCAACATCTCTGGCGTTAGATCAGACGAAATAACGTGCGCAACGTGGGGCGCAAAGACAAACGCAGTATGCCCCGCAGCCGAGGCCACATCCAGCACCCGCCAATCCGATTGAGGCTGCACCAGTTCGACCAGACGTGCCAAACTAGCCCCCTTTGCATGAACCGCACTCGTCGCATACTCTGCCGCCGCCGGACCAAACTGTGCCTGTACCAATGCCTTTGCACTTTCAGAATTCATATCATTCTCCCCCTGTATGAGCAATAATTTTTTTTCGATTAACAGACTAGCTATAGTTTACACACTAAATTAGAGTATGCTAAACTCCACACAATATACATTAAAAAGAAAGCTACACAAGTCACCAAGGCTAAACAAAAAAACTCTTGGCAAAACTTCTCTCTTCATTTGGCGTCATCGCACTCATCTTAGCCCTAATTGCCGCTGGATACATATGGGTCACCTACCCCATACTTCAAAATCATCTTTACCTTGTCTGGCTCATCGCATCAGGCATTATCACATTCCTCTTCTATGGATACGATAAATTCCAAGCATGGCGCGGTGGCACCCGCGTACCCGAAAATTTGCTCCACCTCCTTGCTCTCTTTGGTGGCTGGGGCGGTGGCTGGGCAGGCATGTATCTCTTCTGGCACAAAATCAACAGCTCTGCTTTCGGCGCAGTCTTGCTAATCGCAACCATCATCCATCTAGCACTCTACTTTGTTAATTAATCTTTTATTATTCAACAGATAGGCCAACCCATGAACATTGCCTTAATATCACTATACGAATTAGGGCGACAGCCATTTGGCCTTGCCTCCCCAGCAGCTTGGCTCACGCGCGCGGGCGCAACCGTCACCTGCCAAGATCTCGCCATTCAAAAACTGGATCCGCACCCCATCGCAAATGCTAGCCTAGTCGCCATCTACCTGCCAATGCACACCGCCACGCGGCTCGCCATCCCCCTCATCCCACGCATCAAAACGCTCAACCCAACAGCCCACATCTGCTGCTACGGGATCTACGCACAGCTCAACCAAAAATTCCTGCTCCAGCAAGGTGTGGACACAATCCTCAGCGGCGAATTCGAAGAAGGGCTTGTCGCGCTCTATACGCAGCTACAAAATTCACAGGTAGCGCCACAAAAAATTAACCTTGAGAGAATAGACGCGGCCCCATCGCTCGCCCGCCAAAAATTCCTCCCCCCAGATCGCAGCACGTTGCCATCCATCGAAGAATACGCTCATCTTGTACAGAGCCATCCAGCGGGTTTGGACAATCAGCAAGCGCACCTTGTAGGCTATACCGAGGCTAGCCGTGGCTGCAAACATCTCTGCCGCCACTGCCCCATCGTCCCCGTTTATAATGGACAGTTCCGCATTGTGCAGCGCGACGTTGTGCTGGCCGACATCCGCAATCAAGTTGCCGCTGGAGCCATCCACATCACCTTTGGCGATCCCGACTTCTTTAACGGACCCGGTCATGCGCTGCCGATTGTTCAAGCGCTCCATGCCGAGTTGCCCAGCATTACATACGACGTCACCATCAAAGTCGAACATCTGCTGCAACACGCGCGCCACCTGCCCACGCTCAAAGAAACGGGTTGCCTCTTCATTACCACCGCCGTCGAAGCACTAGACGACACCGTACTTGGTCACTTCGCCAAAGGGCATACGAGCGCTGACTTCATCCACGCCGTCCATCTGCTTAACGAAATCGACCTGGCCATCAATCCGACCTTTGTCACCTTTCATCCGTGGACAACGCTAAGTGGTTATGCCAAATTTTTGCATACAATCGCCGAGCTAAAGCTCATCGATCATGTCGCGCCCATCCAGTATGCAATTCGGTTACTAATCACAGCGGCCTCTAAATTAATGGAGCTGAAAGAGATTGAAGAACTTGTCGAGGAATTTGACGAACAGGCATTAGTCTATCCGTGGACGCACACCGATCCAGCAGTGGATCAGCTACACGCTGACATTCTTAAATTGGTGCAAAAATGTGAAGAGAGAGAAGAGTCGCGCTATCAGATCTTTACGAAAATCTGGGCGCAAACACAAGCCGCGCAAAAGGAACGGGCCCTTGTTGCCCCATCTGTTGACCTGTCGAACAGCCTGCCCCCATACACGCCACACGATCCGCTGCCGCCTCGGCTAAGCGAACCGTGGTATTGTTGAGCAGAGCCAACCGAGGAGCAGTTGCTTCTCTCTAGCGCGATCTTATAACGCGGTTTTACAGCGTAAAAAATGTGTTTAGTATGCCGATATACAGCAGACAAAGACGCTCACAGTCTAAAAGGTTAGAAAGCTCATTCTGTTAAAAGTGACTACGGACTGCACACCCTTGTAGGGCAGCATCACCCTTGTAACAGCGACTGCCCGCCGTCGATCCACATCTCCGTCCCCGTAACGTGGCTCGATGCATCCGAAGCCAGAAAAAGTATGAGGTCGGCAACCTGAGTGGCTTTGCCCGGCCTGCCGTCGGTCAAGGGAATGCTCCCGTTAGGATAGTTGACCGGCTCGCTAATCTCTTTCAACTCGCGCGGAAAGGTGTTCTCGCCAATTTCCGACTTGATCCAGCCGGGGCAGATGGCGTTGACCCGTATCTTGTGTTTGGCTAACTCCAAGGCGACCATCTTGGTAAAAGCAATCTGGGCCGCTTTAGAGCAGGAATAAGCCGTTGCGCCTGTGTTGCTGAACATACGCGTGCCGTTGACCGAGGAGACTACAACAATCGATCCGCCCGCTTTTTTCATAAACGGCACAGCATATTTCACGGTCAAAAAAGTGCCCTTAAGATTAACCTCAAGCGTAGTGTCCCACTCCTCGGGCGTTAATTGGTCAATGGCAGCCCAAACGCCGTTGATACCCGCATTGGCAACCACAATATCCAGCTGCCCCCAAGTATCAATAATCTTTTGGTTGGCAACCTCCATCTGGTCAGGTTGAGAGACGTCACCGGTGAGGGGCAGCGCTTCGCCGCCCGCCTCTTCAATTTCTTTGGCGACTGCGTTAATCTCGCTCTCAGTGCGACTCAAAATTGCAACCTTGGCTCCTTCTTGCACAAACCGCATGGCAGCGGCTTTGCCCAAGCCCGATCCCGCGCCCGTAACATAGGCCACTTTTCCTGTAAGCTGCATAATTATTTTTCCTCCATGAATGATTGTAATTGATGGTGCATTTGACGTGCATCCACGTGTCGCTTATTATTGAGCCAAAGGCAGCACAAGTGTTCTTTGATGAGTAGTGACTATAGTACAATGCCACTGTATCGGCATGATGACATCAGTGCACGTTTTATGCAAACCACGGAAGAAACGGATATACATAACAAACCCAAACAATTAGGAGGCCATTGATGGATATTGTTAATAAAAGCAATGCAGAAGAGGGTAGTTGGGTGGCAGGTATTGATGCTATCACCCTGTTTGTTGAGGACTTGGAAGCAGCGAAGAAATTTTATCTAAACGTTTTCGAACTACCTGTCGTGTTTGAGGATGACGATTCGGCTGTCTTCAAATTTGGGAACACGCTCATCAATCTTCTGAAAATCACCGAGGCGGGAGAACTTGTCGAACCGGCAATGGTGGCAAGCCGCAATGCTGGCTCTCGCTTTGTCTTCACGATCAATGTCAAGGACGTGGACGCCATGTGTGCGAAACTATCCGCACGCGGTGTGGAGTTGTTGAACGGCCCCATGGATCGACCGTGGGGTATCCGCACGGCTAGCTTCCAAGACCCAAGTGGTCATATTTGGGAGATTGCAAAATAAAATGAAGTGATGTTTATCTTCTGGCAGACAGCAGAGGAGAAGTTGACGAATGAGCCAAGGCAGTCAAAAATGCGGGCGGAACAATTTTTAGCAAACCCCAGACGATCATGAACGACAAATGGTATGGTTGCAGTTTTGCAGATTTAGACGGTCACAAATGGACGTTTTCTACAACGGGGGATAAAGGCAAGCCTAAGTTTGTTCTTAAAGGAGATACCGAATGATTGTACGCTTGCCCTTCCAACGACAACGTTAAGACCAGTGATGAGAAGAAAAGGATGCATACATGCGTAAAGTGATCGTTACGGAATTTCTAACTTTTGACGGCGTATACGAAGATCCAACCCCGTGGCAGCAGGGCTACAGCCTAGACGACGACGGGCAGTTCAAATACGACGAACTTTTTGAGAGCGATGCCCTCTTGCTGGGGCGCGTCACCTACGAGGGCTTGGCCACCTATTGGCCGACCGCAACCGACACCGGAGATTTCGGCGAACGAATGAACAGCCTGTAGAACGCTACCGTGTTCGAAGGCAATGTAGTCACAGCAGTGAAGGCGCTGAAGCGACAGGAAGGCCAAAACCTCCTCGTCTACGGCAGCGGCACCTTTGTCCAGACGCTCCTGCGGCACAGCCTCGTGGAAGAACTTCCTGGCGTTTTTGACTGAGTTGGCTTGACAACGATGGTTGAAGCAAAGTTCATAATGCAGTGCCAAAAACAAGATAAATGAAATAAGGAGAAGAGAAAAATGAACGATGACAACAACAAACAATCTAAAGGCAGCGACAATATGATGGGTGCGGGTGTCGCAATTGGTATCGGTATCGGTGTTGCCCTGGGGTAGCAATGGATAATGTCGGTTTGGGCATTGCGCTCGGTGCTGGCATCGGTGTCGCAATTGGTATTGCGATAGATCAGCGGCGCAACAAAACGGATAAACAGTGGATGTGTCCGCTGACTCGCCCCAACAGCCGATTCTATTGGGGCTGACGGGGCAGTGACCATGAGCGACATCAGCGCGTCAGACATGAATCTGCTAAAAGTGAAAGCATATGATGCGGGCGTGTTGTTGTTGTGCTATCAACCTAATATAAGGAAACCTGAACAGAAGTGTATCAGTTGAACAATGTTTAATAGAAAAATTAAAACTTATGCTGGTCGAAAACACAAAAGCAAAAACTTATCTCCTGATTCCCGGTGCGTGGATGGATGCTTGGGTTATAGGAATCGGTCACTCAAGGTTTACAAAAGCTAGGTCACCATGTCTATCCCATCACTTTGTCTGGCCTAGCGGAAGATGACGACAGCGCAAATATCAGTCTTGCCACACACGTTAATAATGTGCTGACGCTGCTGCAAAGAGAAGATTTACGCGATGCCATCCTCGTCGGGCACAGTTACTCGGGCGTCGTGGCGGGTCAGGTTGCCGACCGCACGTCCGAACGCCTAGCGCATACCGTGTAGGTGGATGCGCTTCTGCCGCACGACGGTAAATCCATGCTCGACGCCTTTGACGAGGAGCAGCGTGCGGACGAACTGCGTCAAATCGCCGAAAACGGAGGCCGCTGGCCCACGCCCAAAGTTGAAGGTGCAGCGGATGGGCATAGTCTATCCATAGAGCAGGCGAATTGGTTGTTGGAACGCTTGCTCGACCATCCGGGGCGTACGCTCTCTGAGCCAGCAGTTATGAGCCATCCGCTGGCCGAACAGCACGCGACCTACATCACATGCTCGATTGAGGAATCAGACGACGTAGCCACGCTGCGCAAAGAGCCGAAGTGGAGCTTCCGCATTCTGGAGGTGGGTCACTGGCCGATGGTTGCAGCACCTGGCAGGTTAGTCGCGCTGCTAGATGAGGTTACACCATCACGCCAGACCAACGTTTAAAAGAGTGAATCACATCGAATTGTCAGACTATTCCATAAAAATAAACCCCAACGGAGCGAATAAATCCTTATGCTAACCATCGATATTGATATCGCCCGCCGTTTCATTCTAGGTAAACAGGGCTTGTGGCCAGGGCGGCGCTGGCGCGGCATTGAAGGGACAGAGCAGGCCATGCGCACAATGGAATATGTGCAGCTTGACCCATTACGGATCATCGCGCGCAGCCACGACATCAAGCTGCACAGCCGCGTAATCGACTACAAGCCCGGTATGTGGGAAGATGTCACCTACGAGCAGCGCAAGTTCTTTGATTGGGGTGGCTGGCTGGCGGTTCGCCCAATGGATGAATTGCCTCACTGGCGCGTGGTCATGCGTCATGAGGCAGAGCACAATCAACGTTTGAACGCCACAGCCAAAGAGCATGCCGACGCCATTGTCGAAATGAGGGCCATTTTGCAGGAGCGCGAAACAGTCACCAATCGAGACTTCAAGATGTCTACGCGAAAACGTACAGAGAATTATCGCGGGCGCAAAGATAGTGCCGTGGCGCTCTATCACTTGTGGCGTATTGGTGAAGTGATGACCCACCATCGCAATAATTTTGAGCGAGTCTATGCGCTGACAGAACGAGTTGCGCCGCCTGAACTTCTCTATGAAAGCGATGAGGAGACAGTTGACCGCTTTTTGATCAAAAAGGAGATTGGTTTTTCTGGCCTTTCGCGGCTAGCTCATTCAAGCGATGCATATCAGCGCGGCCTACCCCTCGACAAAGCGCAGCAATTGCGCGATTCTATGTTGGCCAGGGGCGATATCATTGAGATAAAGGTCGAGGGTTGGAAGGCGATTCATTATGCGTTAGGCAGCGATGCCGACATCCTCAATGAGTTGATTGACGGGCGCATGCCTCGAGCGTGGAAACCGTTAGAGACGACTACAGCCGAGGAGGTTCTTTTCTTGGCTCCCCTTGAACACGTCAGTGCACGTGGGCGCGCCAAAGTGCTGTTTGATTTTCATTACATTTGGGAAGTCTACAAGCCGGAGGATAAGCGCCAGTATGGTTATTATGTTTTGCCAATTTTATGGGGAGACCGACTGGTTGCGCGTTTCGATAGCAAACTTGATCGAACGACTAATACATTTATCATCCTTAATTTCGGTTTGGAGGATAAGGTACTGGGCAAGGATGACGCATTTGCCGAGGCTCTGGCACGCGGCTTTGCCCGCTTTGTGACCTTTCTTGGTGCAGATAAGCTGGATGCCAAGGCAATTCGAGAACCGCTACTGCGCCGAAGCGTAATGCATCAGAAAGGCAAAGCCAAAGTTGAGTAGGCGTTCAGCTCTACCTGCCGATTGAGTACTCAACGGTTGTTTGTGGGCTTGGAATAAATATCTTTCAGTATTTTTCTAGAAGAACCTAACAAGGAGCTATAATATGGAACTTGGTGCATTTTCAGTCAGTTTAGCCGTTAAGGATATCGAAACATCAAAAAATTTCTACGAGAAGCTTGGCTTCACAATCTTCGGTGGTGACCAGTCGCAAAACTGGCTCATCATGAAGAATGGGGATCACATAATTGGGCTTTTTCAAGGGATGTTTGAGCAGAATATTTTTACCTTTAATCCCGGCTGGGACAACAACGCACAACCTTTCGATTCTTTCACCGATGTGAGCGAGCTACAGAGTCACTTGAAAGCGCAAGGTATTCCACTAGTACAAGAGGCAGATGAAAGCACAACCGGACCAGCCAGCTTTGTGGTGATCGATCCAGACGTAAATTCGATTCTAGTTGATCAGCACGTTTGAATTGCCTCACTCTGTCTGGCGAATAAGAGGTCGGTTCATTTAGCACCCTCTTTCGCCGAGATGTTGGCGAATTACTCTCCATTTATCGCACGCTTGTTTGGGCGCAGCGTCAAAACCCTTATCAATTTATCCTCGGCTGCTGCTACATGATCGATGGATTATCAGGTGCTGCGACATCACCAACGCCGTAGACAATCTAGCAATCCACGAAAGATCGCAATTTTCAAGAAGCATACACAGCACATCCGTTGATAACGCTAAACGACCTTGGCTGTGCGGTCCTCTTTCAAAACAATTTGGCTCAGGTGATTGAGATAGTCCAAAGTGCGTTAGCGGCCTGTTTTTGTGCCGATTTACAAAGGGCAGTCTTCTTAAGCCACCTTTGAAGGCGCAAATATGGCTGCTCTAGAAAATTAATCATATAGATTTCAGCGGTTTTCTAGAGTAGCTTGTGGCCATACTGTATGTCTTATTTTTTGGAATGGTCTATAATTGTTCATTAGTGGCAGTGCATTCGTTCTTAATTCATCGTACCTTGACAAGCACAAAGCAGGGAAAAATTGAAACTAACTGAACAAACAGGCGGCACGGCGGTTCACGCGGCAAGAGGGGCTAGTAAAGGTCGCTTTGGCACATTTGCTGGCGTACTGACACCTAATATTCTGACGATTCTGGGGCTGATTCTCTTTTTACGCAGCGGTTGGGTTGTTGGTCAAGCGGGCCTGATTGGCGCGCTTTCGATTGTGATTCTCTCCAATGTTATCACCTTTCTGACCGGCCTCTCGCTCTCTGCCATTGCGACCAGCATGACAGTGAGAACGGGTGGGAACTACTACCTGATTTCGCGCTCATTGGGGCTGGAAATCGGCGGGGCGATTGGTATCCCACTTTACCTATCACAAGCGATCTCCGTTGCGTTTTACGTAATTGGCTTTACGGAAGCCCTCATGTCCATTGAACTGTTTCAGTCGATTGATCCTCGGCTGATCTCAACCGCAGTTGTGCTACTCTTTGGGTTGATTGCCTATTTAGGTGCAGATTTTGCTCTACGGATTCAGTTCATTGTACTGGCTGCGCTTGGTGCAGCACTTGTTTCCTTCTTTGCTGGTGGATGGGATAGCGTCATTCAGCCACAGTTCAGCGCAAGCTACACTGGGTCTGTTGGTTACTGGGCTGTCTTTGCCATCTTCTTCCCGGCTGTGACGGGGATTACCGTGGGTGCCAGCATGTCGGGCGACTTAAAGGATCCGGCCAAGAGCATTCCCCAAGGCACAATCTGGGCTATTGTCATTACCTCAGTCGTCTACATCGCCACCATTATCTGGCTTTCACTACATGCATCACCCGAGCTATTGCAGACCGATACATTGATCATGACAAAAATTGCCCGCTGGCCGATACTGATTCTGGCGGGTGTATGGGCAGCGACTCTTTCATCTGCATTGGGTAGCGTTGTTGCTGCGCCGCGTACATTGCAGGCCCTTTCATTTGATTCTGTTATGCCGCGCTGGATGGCTAGACAGCTTGGCAGTGCAACGGAACCACGGGCAGCAGTGTTGATTACAATCGCGATTGCCCTCTCCATAATATGGATGGGTGATCTGGACTTTGTCGCGCCGGTAATTACCATGTTTTTTCTCAATACCTATGGCATGACTAATCTGGCAGCGGCGATCGAGAAATTTGTGGGCAACCCTAGCTATCGGCCTCGGTTTAATGTGCCATGGATTGCTTCATTACTAGGTGCTGTGGGCTGCTACGGAGTCATGTTCCTCATTAATCCACTGGCTACGGTGGTGGCTATCATTGTCAGCTATGGTATCTATTTCTATTTGGATCACCGAACGGTTAAAAGTTCATGGGGAGATGTACGGAGTGGCATCTGGTTAACGGTGGCCAGAGCAGCCCTTTTAGCATTAGGAGGCCAACGTTACCACCTTAAAAACTGGCGGCCCAACGTTCTGGTCTTTACTGGTCAGCCTCACAATCGAGAACACCTAACTCTACTTGCCGATTGGCTTAGCATGGGGCAAGGTATTATTACCTTTTATCAGTTGATTGTCGGTGAGCCAGAAAACGCCAGCACAAATGGCCTTCGAAAGCTCGCCCGCCAGCAAATTCAGAATTTTATTGTCGAAAGACGCATGAAGGCATTTGCAGAGGTAGATATTGTACGAAATTTTCACACAGGAGCGTTAACCGTAGCTCAAACCCATGGCCTCGGCGGGTTAAAACCTAATACGGTTCTCATGGGGTGGAGCCGAGAGCACCAAGGGCAGATAGCCCAGTTTAAACTGCTAAAAGAGCTACAAATTGTGGGCAAATCAGCGCTGCTCTTTGCATATAACGAAGAGCAGTCTTTCGGTGGCTATAAGGTAATTGACATTTGGTGGAATGGTCAAACTGCGAATGGGGCATTCATGATGCTATTGGCCCACGTCATCAAGCAGCACCCTACATGGCAGTCAGCTCATATTCGACTACTGCGTATTATTGCTAGTGAAGAAGGCCGCCTTCAAACTCAAAGCTATATGCAGCAACTGTTAGCCGATGTACGGGTTGAGGCTGAACCAGTTATCATCGTTGAAGCCGATAGAAGCAAATTTTTTGGTAAAATCGTTGCGAACCATAGCCAAGAGACAGGCTTAACTATGCTTGGCCTCCGGCTAAGAGATATTGAAGATATTGATGGGTACGTCCAAAAGTTGGACAAACTTCTTCAAAGTATTAGTACAACCCTCATCGTCTCCGCAGCATGGGATGATGATTTACTCAACATTGATTAAATTCTTAGCAGTGAAACCCGTGTTTTCAGAGCAAGAAAATGTTGAATTATCGAAGGGAGTCGGACAAATGAACTTTTGGGTCAACGATATTTTTATCAGCGCTCGTCTGCGTCCCTTGTTGGTTCTGGCCTTGCTAGGTTAGGAATAAATCTGTTAACAGAAACCTTTAAAATACAATAGTTACTTTTTTAAAAGGAGCGTTTTACACAATGGCACAGTACGTAGGAATTTTAACAGCAGGTGGAGATAGTCCGGGTCTTAATGCAGCGATTCGTGGTGTTGGCAAGGCGGGCATTGGAGCCTATGGTATGCACATTATCGGCTTTCGTGACGGCTTTCGAGGCTTAATGCAAAATCGTATTGTTCGCATTACGGGGGCCGAGCTTTCTGGCATTCTCACTGCTGGCGGCACCATTCTGGGAACGAGCCGAGACAAGCCACATCGTATGCCGGTTGGCGGGCGCACCATGGATATGACCAGCGTGATTGTGGATACATACAATAATCACAATTTGGATGCACTCGTTTGCCTAGGCGGTGGCGGTACGCAAAAAAACGCATACCATTTGCTGCAACAGGGCCTTAATATTATTACGTTACCCAAGACGATAGATAATGATGTAGCCATGACAGATATGACCTTTGGCTTTGATACTGCGCTGGGTATTGCCACCGAAGCCATTGATCGCTTGCACAGTACTGCACACAGCCATCACCGCATCATCGTTGTAGAAATTATGGGGCATAATGCCGGTTGGCTTGCGTTAGGTGCAGGGTTAGCGGGCGGTGCGGACGTTATTCTTATCCCCGAAATCCCCTATGACATTGACATTGTAGCCGAAGCGGTCAAACGACGGCAGCGACGCGGCAGTAATTTTAGTATCGTTGCAGTCTCCGAAGGAGCGCTGTCGACCAAAGATGTCAAAGCGCTAGAAAAAGCTAAAAAAGAAAAAAAGAAGGCCAAGGGTGGAAAAGAAACTGAAAAGGCAGCAAGCAAAGTGGCAGAGGCCAAGGCCAGACTCAAAGACAAAACCTTGAGCATCTCGCGCGAGCTGGAAGAACTCACTGGTTTAGAATCGCGTGTGACAATTCTAGGTCACTTACAGCGCGGCGGCACGCCTTCCGCCGCGGATCGACTCCTGGCAACGCGCCTTGGCACGGCCTGTGCGTCATTAATTAACCAAGGTACCTTCGGGGTGATGGTTGCGTCACGTGGTGAAGGGGCCGAAGCCGTGCCGCTTGAGGATGTGGTGGGCAAGCGTAAAACCGTGCCGCTCGATCACGACTGGATCCAATCAGCCCGCGACATCGGGGTTTGCTTAGGGGATTAAGGCTAATCCAAAAAATAATTGTACAGATAGATGAATTCAACAGATTACTTCAATACGCTGATTGAAATCGCCGAAGATTCTAACGTCGACGTAGGGACAATTCCATCGATCAAAAGCGACAAGAAAACGGCAGCCAATCTACAATTTGAAATGTTGCAAAATCAGCCCTATAGATTTACGTCAGATGATGTTTTGTTCTCCATTGCACTGCGAAAAGAGATCCCGCAGGAAGAACTGCCAGCCAACGGGAGCTTTTCTTCTCCAAGGGACGGCCCTGTTTTCGCGCTTTGCTATTGACCAAAAGTTATGGCTGGGGCATTCACAGTAAAGAAGAGGGCAAAATTGCCATGTATGGCGTAGATTCGGATGAATATCAGGGACTTGTTGCGGATGAATCGGTTAAGAAGAAAAAAGCCATGCGGTCTAAACGAGGATAGTGTGATCTCAAACGATAGAGAGAATTCAATCAGAAATGAAGATGTTTATTCGTCACAAAAAGGCTCATGCATGAACACCTATATCATGCTGCTCAGAGGCATCAATGTGGGTGGCAACAACAAACTGCCCATGAAAAAACTGGTCTCTGTGCTCGAAACGCTGGGTTTGCAAAATGTCAAAACCTACATTCAAAGCGGCAATGTTGTCTTCCAAAGCACGCGCATAGACGTCGCCACGCTTGCGCAGGAGATCAGCGCTGCGATTGACAAAAATCACGGATTTGCGCCCTACGTCTTTATCTTGAGTATCGAAAATGTGCAGGCAGCAATGAGAGCCAATCCCTTTCCAGAAGGTGAAAACGAGCCAAAATCGCTGCACTTCTTCTTCTTAGATGGCACCTTGCAGCAGACGGATATTGACGCGCTTAAGCCGCTCCAGACAGAGACCGAACGTTTCCGATTGATCGACAATGTGCTCTATCTTCATGCGCCAGACGGCATCGGGCGCTCCAAATCGGTGGCAAAGATTAGCCGAGGCTGGAAAGAGGTAAATATCACCGCGCGAAACTGGCGCACGGTAAGCAAAATTGTGGAAATAGCGGTCGATGTTATGGGAAAAGCGTGAGCGCTAGCAGGCTACCCAATCTTCTCCACCTTTTGACAAGCAAATTCGAAGACAGAAAGCGGTACCAAGATTCCCAGTGTGTTATAGCCACGGTTTGGGATCGGCGGTGCCGCTCTCTCTTTTTGGATCCATTCTGGGAGCAGTCTGCGCAGTTTAGTAAACGAGAGAATGAACGCGCGCTGCTTTTGAGGAGTATAGTAGACCAGCCAATCAGATTGTGATGAGTAGGCCCATCCAGGGATCTTCTTTTTGTCGACAGAAACCGTTTCGATAAACACGTTGCCCGTGCGGTCCGCTGTCCAGTCGGTTTTGTATTCGACCAAATAGCGCAGCCGCGATGGACGCTGTATAAAAATGCGATCAATGCCCAAACGCTGCTGTTGTCGCGTTGCGGGGTAAATTGTAAATCGCTCCGCAAAGTGGCGATCTAAGATTTGCTCGGATTCTTCGCCAAGCAAAAGCTGCTTCTTCATTGAATAGGTCATCTTCAGCCTTAATTTTTTGAGCCAAGATGACTAGTTCACAATTGTCTACGGCACGCCAGCACCTCGTGCGGCAGCCAACAATCGATACCACTCAACTCGGCTTAATTCTACATCATCGGCAGGCACAGTCTGTGCCAACCGTTTATCACTCTGTGTCCCAATAATCGGCTGGATCCCGGCGGGATGACGCAAGAGCCACGCCACCGCAATCGCCTCGGGCGTCGTGCTATGGCTCTGCGCAATCGTGGTGATTTCCGCAGCCACAGCCTTCACATTATCCGCTGCATCGGCAGGTGGATTGAAGATTGCACCACCAGCCACGGGCGACCACGCTTGGACCATCATGTCGTGCATTCGACAGTAGTCGAGCGTTTCCACGCTGCCCGTATAGGGTGCGTCAGTGGTATTTGCCACGAGTCCATCGCTGATCAGGTAATGGTGCAGCAGATTGAGTTCTAGTTGATTGAGCACCAGCGGCTGATCCACATATTTTTTTAGCAAAACCATCTGCCCAACATTGTGATTGCTCAACCCGAAGTAGCGCACCTTGCCGCTGCTGTGCAAGTGATCAAAAGCGCGCGCTACCTCTTCTGGTTCCATTAACGCATCGGGGCGATGCAGCGCCAGCAGATCAACTCGATCTGTGCCGAGTCGCTGCAAAGTGCCTTCCACCGCGCCAACCAAATGTTCGTAGCTAAAATCATAGCGACCGGGATCACCCGGGTTTGGATCATCGCCCAGTACAATACCGGCTTTGGCTTGCAACACCAACTTATCTCGCAAGCCCGGTGATTGCGCTAGCGCGTGCCCTACCACCGAATCTGATTTGCCCTTCGTGTAGATGTCGGCTAGATCGATATGCGTAATGCCAGAATCAACCGCGGCGTTAATCATGCGCACTGCAAGCGCTTTAATTTCATCGGTCGGTGGTGTGTTGTTCCACTCGCCACCCAGATGCCATGTGCCATAGGCCAAGCGCGATACGTCTAATTCTGTGTTGGGAATATGGTATGTCTTCAATGCAATTTCTCCTTGGGAGTTTTGATCTATTCTCTGTACTACAGATGTCAGGTTGTTGCTAGGCTTTGCGTAAGAGTCGGAAAGGGTCAGACTAAATTCTATGGCCGTAAGGTTGACTTTGTAGGTCTTTGTGCAGAGGCGCAGTTTTCGGATTGGTGTAATTAGACGGGCGAGATTCCCGTGGTCAGCTAACCCTTACCCTCGCTGCCCAGCACCAAGTGGTGTGGCTGGCACGCTAGCTGGGATCCGCCCCTGCTCTTGCGGCAACGAGATCGTTTTGAGATCGGGCAGCACATAGCGTGCAAAAAGCTCACACTCTTCCACATGCGGGTAACCCGAAAAGATAAATGACCGAATGCCCATCTCCGTATAACGTTGCAGCTTGGCCTTGATCTGATCCGGGTTGCCAACTAATGCGGCACCGCAACCAGATCGCGCGCGACCGATGCCCGTCCATAAGAGTGGCTCGACAAAACCATATTCATCCGCGCTTTCACGGGCTTGCGTTTGCAGCGCCACGCCAAGCCCCTTTGCATCCTGCGCACGGTTGCGGATCTCGGTGCCAAAATCGTCATCAAGTTTCGAAACAAGTTTGCCCGCGGCCGCATGGGCTTCGGTTTCGGTCTCGCGCACAATCATGTGAACGCGCAGGCCAAAATCAATCGTTCGTTCGTAGGCGGCCGCGCGTGTGCTCAAGTCCTCCATGTGTCCGAGCAAATTTTCTTCGGTGTCCGGCCACATTAAATACACATCACAATGTTCGGCGCACAGATCTTTGCCCGGAGGCGAGTATCCACCGAAGTACAAAAGTGGGCCGCCATTTTGCTGATAAGGCTTAACCGGATCCGTTGTGTCGAGCTTAATTTTGAAAAAGTCGCCGCTATAATCAATCTGCTCCTGCGTCCACGCCTGCTTCAAAATTTCGATCACCTCGCGCGAACGCTGATAGCGCCCCGCTGAATCGAGATCCTCGCCCGGCATATTAGACGAAATGATGTTGATGGTCAGCCGCCCCGCCAAAATGTGATCAAGCGTGGCAATGGCGCGCCCCAACATCGGCGGCCAAACTTCGCCCGTGCGCACAGCCACCAGCAAATTGATATTTTCGGTCTGCGGTGCAACAGCCGAAGCAAAGGTGAGCGTGTCTTGCCCAACCTGATAGGAGGACGGGCAAAGAATATTGCGATAGCCGAGCTTGTCCGCAGTCAACAACACGTTGGCCGTGTTGTCAAAGGTAGATTTGTGTTTATTCTCTGGGAAAGCCAAAAATTCATAGTCATCATTGCAAATCGGCGCAAACCAAGAGACTTCCGCACCGTTAAGATGCTGGGAGCGAACTTGAATCATATTGAAATTATCCTTATAAATTTTGAAAAAGCCATCGAGAAATTATAACCCATCAACCGAAAATGGTAGACCTTCGGGCCACACGTTCTGCGGTTCGTATCCAATAAGCTGGTGGGCAGGAGCTAGATCGAGGCGTTCTCGTTTTAGGGGTTTGCTTGTAGCAAAGAGGATTGCCGATTCACCACGGGCAGGGGTTGTAGATTCGACACAGCGTTCAAAAAACCGCTGTGCATCGGCATGACTGAGGAAAAAATCAGGACCAGATTCGCGACGAACCAACTCTTTGGCTTCGTCAAAATTACGCGGCAGCCATCCAATGCGAACACTGATCACCGAGAGGCTGTGGCAACGTGCGTAGAGTTCACCAGCGGCTTCCGCCCATACTTTGGTCAAGGCGTAGTGGTTGGTCGGTCGCGGGCCATCGTCCACCCGAATGGTACGCTCAGCAGAATCATGTCCACTAATCGTTTGCACCGAACTCGCCAGCACCAGGCGCTCGACCCCAACCTCCCTTGCAGCCTCGCAAACGTTGTACAGCCCGATCACGTTTGGTCTTAGCAGCGTCTTCACAAAATCAGCCGGATTGGGGTACGCGCCCAGATGCAGAATGGTGTCCACACCAGCCGCCGCATCCAGCACCGCGGCGCCGTCAGCCAAGTCCGCCACCACGCAGTCGTCCAGTTCCGGCGTCGGCACTAGATCAAACCCACGGACGGTGTGTCCGCGGGCGATCAGATGCTGGCAAACGGGTCGACCAATTGCGCCGCTGGAGCCAGTGACGAGAATTTTTTTTGGCGTGTCTGTGAGAGCAATCATTTTTCGATTCAGATTTCAACTATTTTTTGATTTCATGTTGCAGTTATGTCGCATATCTTCAAGACTTTCAAAATGAATAGAAGTATTATGGTTGAGCTCGTCTATCAGATCCTAAATTTAGGCCAATCTAAAAGTTAACATGTACAGTATGGCCGCAAGCTGATCCAGAAAATCGACCGAATACGTACAGCTATTTTTCTGGATTAGCCTTAATGGAGAACTTTATGAATTTTGCTTACACCATTTTATATGTTGATGATGTACCGAAAGCGCTTACTTTTTACGAAGAAGCATTTGGCTTTACCAAAAAATTTTTACACGAAAGCAAAGATTATGGTGAATTGGAAAGCGGCGCGACAACGCTTGCTTTTGCAGAAAGAAAGATGATTGTGGAAGGGGGAATATTAGTAAGTGAACCGAACGCATCATCCCCTAGCTTTGAAATTGCTTTCACAACCGATGATGTTGCGTCATCGATTCAACGTGCGCTAAAGGCTGGTGCAACATTAGTTAAGCAGCCCGAAGCCAAACCGTGGGGCCAAATTGTTGCCTATGTGACTGATAACAGTGGGTTCTTGGTTGAGATTTGTACACCTGTTGCTGCTTAGTCATTGATCTTAGCCATTGATTATAGAGTCGGGATATCCTGACTCTATAATCAATGATAATGGTTGCGGATCATTCCGCAGTTGTGTTGGTGTGTGGCTAAACCATCGTCGCATCTCACGCGTCATATGTGCTTGGTCAGAGTAACCATTCTTTAAAGCAATTTGTGTAAGAGAGCAATCTGACGCTAGAGCCACCGCAGCTTTTCTTGCACGTGCAAGAGAGAGCCAAAAACTTGGTGATTTGCTTGTTGTTGACGTCAACTTCCGCTGCAATGTTCGAACACTTACACCGATTCTCTTCGCTACACTTTCTACGGTCGAATAATTACAAGAGAGACACGCCAATGCTTCGCACGTTTCGGAACTCAATGTCGAACAGTCAGTGATTGCAGCGATTGCTTTGGCTTTTGAAAGATGTTGTCCTTGTAAAATAGCCAGCAGTTGAGATTGATTAACGCTCACCCCCGGATGTAGACGATATCCTATCCACTGTTCTCTAGAGGAACTAACTACAATTCGCGCCGATTCATCCAAAGTTGTCAAGTGCCAAACAGGTTGTGAATTACCTATCTTACGCATAATTACGTCTTGGCACCCATCAGGATAGACCCATCCGGAAGAAACTGCGGAAGATTGATACTGCCAGTTAGCGATAACGACATTCGACATACAATGCTTTTTACTTAGAGTCGATAGACATTAGCTTGATAAAAAGCCTTTCACGAAAATGAAATACCCAACATGGCTTCATTGTCGCATCTTATTCATCGAGCGCAGCGGAATCTCTTTATGATCAAGATTATGCAGCGTCTGAATAAAGCGAACCGTACGGTTACGCACACGCATCAAAACAGAGTGAGTGGTTGCCGTACGTCCTCGCACCGCCATACCGGGTAGAAATGGGCTTTCTAGAATCGCGGTCGCAACAAAAAGTAGCTGCTCGCCGCGGGCTAAATCTTTTGAAAGAAAAACTGTATCCAGTTTATCTCCCCAGCCTTCTGCAATCAGCGATGCTTTCTCTTCTTCATCGCGCGGCCATATTTTTGCTTGCAGACCACCTCCCAAACAGCGCATCCCTACGGCGGAAAGCACACCCTCGGGCGATCCACCGATGCCCATATACAAATCCACACCCGCACCAGGCATAGCGGGGGCCAACGCAGCCGTGATGTCACCATCTGAAACAAGACGCAGATTTGCACCAAGAGAGCGAACGCTTTCGATAATGTGGGCATTGCGCGGTCGATCCATCGCCGTGATCACCATATCGCTCACATCTTTTGAGAGGATGTGGGCCGCCATTTCAATTGTCTCTTTTGGGGACGTATTAATGCTCCACGGTAGGCTTGGGTTGCGCACAAACGCATCGCGAATCTCTGGCCCATATGCAAGTTTATCCATGTAAAATGCGGGCACATCGAGCAAACCAGAATTGTCATCGCTGTGGCCTGGCCCGTCCCCTTCGTGCAGCGACGCAGCGATACAGACAATTGCATTGGGCAACCCCTTGCTCAAGTTTGTGGTACCATCAATTGGGTCAATCGCAATATCTAGCGGCACGGCGTCTTTGCCCCACGTACCCACCTTTTCACCCTTAAAGAGTCCAGGCGCATTGTCTTTGATGCCTTCACCGATTACGACCGTGCCAGCAATATTCATTAGATCAAAGGTACCACGTACGGCATCACTTGCTGCGGCATCGGCCAGCTCTTTTTCACCACGACCGACCCAGCTAAACGTATTTAAAGCGGCGGCTTCGGCAGCGCGAACAAAGTCTAGCCCAAGCGTGCGTTCAATGTTTGATGTATCCATATTAAAATAATAATCTCCGTTGATTATGGTAACCGTTCACCGAATGTGATTAAGGAATAACGCCCAAATAACTGCCACTTAGTTGCTGGCTAATTAGTTGCTGGCTAATTAGTTGCTGGCTAGAGGTGCTGAACTGTTACAATTATGGGGTATATGGTAGATATATAAAAATAACTTCGACAGGGCCTTCTATAGTTGGCATGAAAGGGCAAGCTTTCCGCGGATGAACCAGATATCGAGATAATCGTAAGACGATCTTTCAGCCTATTCGCGATGTGCGGATATATTCATTATTGCCAACTTGGACCTACTCACTACATCTATTCTATTAAACTCTATGCACTTTTCAAAGTCTACCGACCCACAATGTATCTCTTTGCAGTCATATGGCCTATAAATTGTCAGCTCTACGTCATAAAACACGAGAAGAAAGATGATTCTACTTACAGGCGCAAACGGAAAAAGCGGCAGAGCAATCATTCAAGCTCTCGCCAAACAAGAGTTAGTGATGCGCGCAATGGTGCGTAGTTCAAATCAAATCAACGAGTTGAAAGCCCTCGGCGCTGTCGACTGTATCGTTGCGAATCTCTCTAAGCCAGAGGAAACAGCCAGCGCATGTAGGGGCATATTGCAGATTTATCTTCTATGCCCGAACATGCATCCCGATGAAATTGGCCTCGCAGAAAACGTCATCGCAGCCGCCAAGATAGCCAACGTTGAGCGGATTGTCTATCATTCGGTGCTGCACCCGCAGACGCAAAAAATGCCCCATCATTGGAGCAAGCTGCGTGTGGAAGAGCTGCTTTTCGAATCGGGGGTTCCCTATACGATTTTGCAGCCCGCTGCGTATATGCAAAATGTGTTGACGAACTGGCCGACAATTGTGAAAGAGGGAGTCTATCGCGTGCCGTATGCGCTGTCGACACGCTTGGGTATGGTCGATCTGAACGACGTTGCTGCGGCTGCGGCCACGGTGCTTGCCAGCGACAGTTATACATATGGGAGCTACGAATTGTGTGGCCCACAACTACTGGATCAGAGGCAAGTGGCGCAAAAAATCAGCCAGCAAATCGGCAAGCCAGTCGCGGCAGTAGAGCTCTCGCACGCGACGTGGTCGCACAACGCGCAACAAGCTGGTTTGAGCGATTTACAGATCGACTGGCTGATCAAAATGTTCGATTACTACGAGGCGTTTGGGTTTTGGGGCAACTCGACTGCACTAGCAAACATACTTGGCCGAACGCCAAATTCTTTTGAAAATTTTTTGCAAAAAATACTGGCCTAAGTTTTGAGTCTGCTGCAAAAAGATTAAGGCGAATCCAGAAAAGTAATGGCTCTCTGGGATCTCATGTGGTTGACAATAATGCCACCAATCAGTGTGGGTCCTCCTGTCGAGTGCATCGCACTGTTTGGAGAGTGATTCGAACTAGAATCTATTGGTGAACAGTGCGACACACTCTGTCAACCACATAAGAGCCGGTTGAACCAAAATAATTATGCGGATTTTATAGGTTTTTCTAGAGTAGCTTGCGGCCATTCGCAGGGAGCGCAGTAAGAGTAAAACAATACCAGAAGAGCTGATCCAATTTTTGCCTTTCTACCAGCGCAGTGTTACCCTATTTCACGAGTTCAAACTAATCTTATTTATACCAAAACAGTTGCACAACGCACCACTCAAGTAGCTTACTAACAGATGACAGTTAAAATAACCGTCTATGATAGACGTGGGCACTCTTCTAACCACGTCGTACGTAATGCCAAAGCCTTGGGTATCCCAAGCTTAACCACTTGTCGCACCTCCAAACTATATTTTTTGGCAGAAGCAAATACCCTAAAAACAGATATGCAGCCCATGAGCACAGAGTCTATCAATCGACTTTGTGCTTTTCTTTTGGTCGATCCAGTGACTGAGGAATTTAGATGGGAACGAGTTGGCGAACGTGACAAAGAGAAAGAGAAAAGCGCGCAGAGCGCTCACATTATCGAAGTGGCTTGGCGACCGGGCGTAACTGACATTGCCGCGCGCGAGCTTGCTCGCGGCATGGCCGAAAGTGGCCAGCCTATCTGCGAAGTAGCCACCGCCACCCGCTATGAATTAAGCGGCAATCTCAGCAAGACCGATCTGCACCTGCTGGCCCAAAAACTGTTGGCAAATGAGACGGTACAAGAGTACGCGCTGGGCGAGATCGCGCCACACTTTGGCGCGGATGCCGCGGCAAGCAACTATGTCGAACGGGTGCCGCTGGCCGGGTTATCTGACGATGCGCTGCTTACCCTCAGCCGCAACCGTCTGCTTTCGCTCGATTTGGCCGAAATGCAAGCTATTCAATCCTTTTACGCAAAAGAGAAGCGCGACCCGACAGATGTTGAGCTAGAAACATTGGCCCAGACGTGGTCCGAACATTGCGTCCACAAGACGTTTAAATCGGCCATCCACTTTACGCACCAAGATGCCGACGGCAACAGTATAAAAGAAGAGGAGATAAGCAGCCTTTTTGATCAATTTATCCGAGGTGCAACCAAAAAAGCCATTCAAAATTCAGGCAAAGAAGAGTGGGTTCAATCTGTCTTTGTAGACGATGCGGGCATTGTGCGCTTTGATGATCAATTCGATTTAGCTTTCAAAGCCGAAACACACAACCACCCCTCCGCGCTTGAACCATTCGGTGGCGCAAATACGGGCGTGGGTGGCGTTGTGCGCGACATCTTGGGCGTCTCGGCGCGACCGATTGCCACCACAAACGTGCTCTGCTTTGGCCCACAAGAGTACCCACACGAAGCGCTGCCCGATGGCGTTCTGCACCCCAAGCGCATTGCGGATGGTGTGGTCGCGGGCATTGGCGATTATGGCAACAAGTTAGGGTTACCCACTGTCAATGGCGCGGTGGTGTACGACGAAGGCTATTTGGGCAACCCGCTAGTTTTTTGTGGCTGTGTGGGTCTGCTGCCGCACGGATTGCACCCCACCGCCGCGCGAGTTGACGATTTGGTCGTAGTACTCGGTGGGCGCACCGGCCGCGATGGCTTACATGGAGCGACCTTTTCCTCTGCCGAATTGGCGCACGACACCGCCGAAACAACGGGCAGCGCGGTGCAGATTGGCGACCCGATTACCGAAAAGGGGCTGATCGAATTGATTGAAGCGGCGCGCGATCAGCAACTTTACACCGCGATTACGGATTGCGGCGCGGGTGGATTGTCGTCGTCGATTGGCGAAATGGGCGAAGCGCTTGGTGTCGACGTCGAGCTGACCAACGTGTTGCTCAAATACCCGGGGCTGACGCCGTGGGAAATATGGCTCTCCGAGGCGCAAGAGCGTGTGGTACTGGCTGTGCCGCCCACAAAACTTGACGCGCTGCAACGTATCGCGAACATGTGGGATGTGGAGCTTTGCGTGCTGGGGCATTTCACGGGCGACGGCGATCTGATCGTGCGCTACGACGGCGTTCCGGTGGCAACGCTGCCCATGGCGTTTATGCACGATGGGTTGCCACAGCGCACCATGACCGCCATCTGGAAAGAGCCACCCACCCTGCAAGGATCCGCACCAAGTGTACAGGATGCCAACAAGATCTTGCTCAAAATGCTTTCCCATCCAACCGTGGCGAGCAAAGAGTCGATTGTACGCCAGTATGATCACGAGGTGCGCGGCGGCACGATTGTGCGCCCCTTTACTGGTCCAGAAATGGATGGTCCGGCGGATGCCGCGCTGCTGAAACCGTTGGGCACGTGGCAGCACGATATGGGTTTTACGCTCAGCGTTGGCATAAACCCGCTGCTGGGCAAATGCGATCCATATGCGATGGCCGTCAGCGCAGTGGACGAAGCCTTTCGAAACGCGGTGGCCGTGGGCGCGGATCCGGATCAGATTGCAATTTTGGACAATTTCTGCTGGGGCAATCCCACCTATCCCGACAGGCTGGGCGCGTTGGTGCAGGCAAGTCGCGGCTGTCACGACGGTGCGGTGGCCTATGGTGCGCCCTTTATTTCGGGCAAAGACAGCCTATATAACGAGTTCGACGGGCGACCGATTCCAGGCACGATTCTGATTTCGGCGCTGGGCATTGCGCCAAACATCCATCGGCGCACAACGTCCGACTTAAAGGTAGCGGGCAATGCGCTCTATCTGCTGGGCGAAACGCACGCCGAGTTGGGTGGTTCGCTGCTCTACCATCTGCTGGATCACGCCGATGGGCAAGCGCCCGCCATGCCCGCGGATCCGCTGACGCGCTATCGACTTTTACATCAGGCAATTCTACAAGGCTTGGTGGCTGCGTGTCATGATTTAAGCGAAGGCGGTCTGGGCGTCGCAGTGGCCGAAATGGCGCTTGGTGGCCGTTTGGGGGCACGCATCAATCTTTGGGGGGATCCAACCACTGGGTTAGTGGCGACAGACATTCTCTTCAGCGAGAGCAACGGTCGGCTCTTGCTCGAAGTTGCCCAAGCAGATACGGATGCGCTAGAAGCTCACTTTGCGGGGCAGACATTGACTCGACTTGGCACTGTGACAGAGAACGCCACGGGCAGCGGAACGCTGACGATAGCGTCGGGTGATGAGACGTTGGTCGATCTGTCGGTGGATCAATTAGTGAAGGCATGGAAAAGTCCAGCAGAGAAGAATCTATGAAACCATCTATCTTAATCGTCCATGCCTCGGGCACAAACCGAGATGCCGAAGCCGCCCGTGCGTGCGAATTGGCTGGCGGCGCGCCCGAAATTGTGCATATCAATCAACTACGATCCGGCGAGCGAACGTTTGCCCAGTATGATATGTTGCTGGTGCCAGGCGGTTTTTCGTATGGCGATGCGCTCGGTGCCGGGATCCGCATGGCGCTAGATATGCAGACATTTTTCGCCGATCAGCTGGCCGAGTTTGTGGCAAGCGGCAAGCCGGTTTTGGGCATCTGCAATGGTTTTCAGGTATTGGTCAAGGCGGGCTTGCTTGGTTTAGGGGATGAAGAAAAGGCTGAGGCGCAGGCTGAGTTGGCGGTCGAGCGTACGGGTATGGCGGATGTTCAGGCTAAGAAAAAAACGGAAGGGAAAACTGAGACTGAAACAGATAGCGTACGGCGGGTTACGTTGACCGAAAATGAACGCGGTACGTTTGAATGTCGCTGGGTTCATTTGGCAGTTGAATCGAACACAAAAGCCGCGGCGCTACACCAAATTGATGAGCTTATCTTTTGCCCGGTCGCGCATGGGGAAGGCAATTTCCAAGCGAAAGATAACGAGACATTAGCACGTCTGAAGGCTGAGGGATTGGTTGCGCTGCGCTATGTTGATGCCGATGGCAAGCCGGTCAATGGTCGCTATCCACTGAACCCAAACGGATCCGTTGGCGATATTGCGGGCATTTGTAATGCGCAGGGCAACGTTATCGGGTTGATGCCGCACCCGGAAGATCATCTGTTACCGATTCAGAACCCGCTTGTCTCAACGAGCAGTTTGCCCAATGCAGCGGGCAGACTGGGACTGGCGTTGTTCGAAAGTGTGATTGCAAGCGCGTAGAAATTGTTTGAGGCTATTGCAGAAAAACAAGTACGCACAAGCTGTGGAGAGAGCATTTTCTAATGCAACATTTGTTTAGGAACGCGGCAGTGGAGAATGCCTTTTTCGGCGGAGAAGGACGGGCTAGATGTTTCGTTGTTGCCAGCAATTTTGACAGAATTAAGAATATCAGCTAAGTACATTTTTATGGCATCTGGCACGGTCTGGTGGTGGTAAAACACGCACTAACCCAAACATTGCGCCACTGCCCAAAACGTACAAAGCACATAGATATAGTTTACCCAACTAATCTACTTAAAAAACCCAAAGAGAACCCAAAGAGAACCCTAAAAGAACCCAAAGAGAGGAGAAACCCAATGGCACTTACGTTGCAGCCCACCGATGTATACGAAGACAGAGATCTCCAGCCAAATACCAAACAGACAACTATGGTAAAAAGTTTTGGAGACAGAAGCATTGGGCATAGAAAAGAAAAATATCCTATGAAAAAAAACAGTCGTGATGTCAATTTTTCTGGCGTTGATCTGCCATTTTTAGGTCCAAAGACAAGTGGCAAAGTACGCGAGATCTACGAGTATAATGATTCGCTCGTTTTGATTACAACCGATCGCTTATCCGCTTTTGACCACATTTTGGGGATGGTTCCCTATAAGGGGCAAGTCTTGAATCAACTTTCGGCCTTCTGGTTTAATGAATTACGCGACATCATTGGCAGCCACTTTCTCGCCATGCCCGACCCAAATGTAACGGTTGGCGTTAAATGCACGCCGCTGCCAGTAGAGGTTGTGGTGCGCGGCTACATATCGGGTGTAACCGAAACATCGCTCTGGCGACGCTACAGCGAAGGAGAGCGCACCATTTATGGCTATGAATTTCCCGATGGATTGAGCAAAAACGAAGTGCTGGCTAGTCCACTCATTACGCCGACAACCAAGGCGCGCGATGGCGGGCACGATGAGCGTATCACCAATGCGCAGGTAATCGACAGCGGCTTGGTAGATCCGGGTACGTGGGGCCAAGTGTGCGAGGCGGCTTGTGCCATTTTCCAGCGGGGCCAAGAAATTGCGCAGAGAGCGGGCCTTATTTTGGTGGATACAAAGTATGAATTTGGCATTACGCCGCAGGGCGAATTGGTGCTAATCGACGAAGTCCATACGCCCGATTCAAGCCGTTTTTGGATCGCCGAGAACTACCCCGAGAGACAGGCCGCAGGCGAAGAGCCAGAAAACTTTGACAAGGAGTTTATCCGCTTGCACTATGCGGCCGATGGCTACCGCGGTGAGGGTGAACCCATGCCGCTGCCTGCGGAGCTAGCGGAGCAGGCTTCAAAACGCTATATTCGCACCTATGAGATGTTAACGGGGAAGACCTTTGTCCCCGGCGAGCAACCAGCGGCTAAGCGCGTTGCAGCGAGTCTGCAAGAGTGGATTCGCAACGGGGCCGACAGTTTGTTGAAGTGCGGTGAAAACGTACGCTCTGGTGGAAATACTCGATCCAATGCGACCTCTTTATCGGCATTCTTGGGATTGCTGTAGAGCACAATCAAAATAGAGCATGACATCGCAATTACCACAATCGATATCTGAATTTTGCAAATAAAGGCTTCTGACATCATCAGTAATAGCGATCTAAGCGTAGAAATAACCTGAAATTCGCAAGTACGGTTAACTAGGGTCGGGCGCATTCAGATGGATACATCATCAGGTTCAGGGTCTCTCTACCTGCCATTTATTCAATCGTACATATAGAGTAACCAAGTATGACATCCGAAACGCCAATCGTTGGCATCATCATGGGGAGCAAATCGGACTGGGAAACCATGAAGAATGCCGCCGATACGCTAACCCAATTCAACGTCCCACACGAATGTCGCATTGTATCCGCGCACCGCACGCCCGATCTCATGAACGAATACGCGGCCCAAGCCGAAACGCGCGGGCTGCAAACAATTATTGCGGGTGCGGGTGGTGCGGCCCATCTACCCGGCATGGTTGCGGGGCACACACTCGTCCCCGTCATCGGCGTGCCGATCCAAAGTCGCGCGCTCAACGGCATGGATTCGCTGCTCTCGATTGTGCAGATGCCCGCGGGCGTGCCGGTCGCAACCATGGCCATCGGCAAAGCAGGTGCGATCAACGCTGCGTTGATGGCCGTCGCAATCTTGGGCAACGCCAACGCAGATCTACGTATCGCATTAGCAGATTTTCGCGCCAAACGCAGTCAAGCTGTATTAGCAGAAATTTTGGATTAAGCATGATCTCTACATCAGCACCCCTCTGCCCCAATCAGACCACAATTGGCGTCTTTGGGAGTGGACAACTAGGACGGATGCTTGCCATTGCCGCGCGCCGCATGGGTTATCGCGTCGCAACCTTTTCGCCCGATAAAAATTCGCCTACCGGCCAAATTGCGGATCAAGAGATTGTTGCAAGCTATAGCGATGCAAGCGCCGTGCGTACGTTTGTCCAGTCGGTTGACGTTGTCACTTTTGAGTTTGAGAACGTCCCTATCTCTGTTGCCGAAATTGCAGACGAAGTGGGCATTCCTGTCCGTCCAAGTGGTCAGATTCTTAAGACAGCCCAAAATCGGCTACGTGAAAAAACTTTTTTAGCAGAAGCCGGTTTACCCGTTACTCCCTTCGTATACGTTACATCCCTTTCCCAATTACATAGTGCGCTTACCACCCTTGGCACGCCCGCAATCCTCAAGAGCGCAGACTTTGGCTATGATGGCAAAGGCCAAGTGCGCATCGATTCGATTGCAGATGCCGAACGCGCGTGGGAGAGCCTTGCTGCACCCGATGCCGTGCTCGAAGCCTTCATCGACTTTACATGCGAAGTGTCGGTCGTTGCCGCACGTGATATGATGGGGAATTTTGCCTACTACGGACTCATCGAAAATCAACACCGCAACCATATCCTAGATCTATCCATCGCGCCTGCACGCGTTGATCATACAATCTCGCTCGAAGCGGAAAAATTTACGCGATCCCTTTTTGAATCGCTGGACGTAATTGGCGTTTTGTGTGTCGAGTTTTTTGTGCAGTCAGATGGGCAGCTTCTCATCAACGAGATTGCGCCCCGCCCGCACAATTCGGGCCATCTCACGGTCGATGCCGCCATCACGGATCAATTCGAGCAGCAGCTGCGCGCGGTGTGCGGGCTGCCGCTTGGATCAACCGAATTGACGCGGCCCGCCGTTATGGCCAATTTGCTGGGCGACTTGTGGGAAAATGGCGAACCAAATTGGGCAGCGCTTTGTGCCTTCCCAACCTGCAAGTTGCATCTGTACGGCAAAGAGGAGGCACGACCCGGTCGAAAAATGGGTCACATAACGGTACTGGCCGATACTATAGAAGAAGCAAGAAAAGTTGCAATCGAAGCACGACAAAGTTTAGCTGTATCTTAGTGAATAGTAAGTAGTGAATAGTAAATAGTAAGTAGTAAATGGTTGGCTGTGAGTTGAGCAAAAACTGTTCCATGCTCTGTTTGAAATAAACGGTCTGGCGCTCTACGCAATAATAGCAAGTAGTCTAAGGGGAATGATGTACCAAGAAGATAAACCAAGAGAAGAGTGTGGCGTTTTTGGTATCTATGCGCCAAAGCAAGATGTGGCGCGACTTAGCTTCTTCTCGCTCTACGCGTTGCAGCATCGTGGGCAAGAAGCAGCCGGCATTGTAACGTGTGATGGCGAAATCGCACACATCCACAAAGGGATGGGGCTTGTTTCGCACGTTTTTAATGAAGAAAATTTAGCCCACCTTAAGGGCCATATGGCCATCGGCCACACCCGTTACTCCACAACCGGCTCGGGCAAATTGCGCAACACGCAGCCCTATGTCATGGAGACTATTCACGGTCCGCTGGCAATTTGCCACAATGGCAACCTAGTCAACGGTCCACAACTGCGGCGTGAACTTTTAGAGCATGGCGTTGGTCTCCACAGCTCAAGCGACAGCGAGGTGATCATTCATATGCTGGCGCGTGCGGGTGGCCCCGATTGGCTCACGCGCATCAAAATATTGATGGCGCAGGCCGAAGGTGCATATACGCTTGGCATCCTCACCCAAGAAGCAGTCTACGGCGTGCGCGATCCGTGGGGACTGCGGCCACTTGTCTTGGGCGAACTCGACACAGGCGGCTTTGTCCTCGCATCTGAAAGCTGCGCCTTTGCCACCATTGGGGCCAAGATGATCCGCGAAATTAATCCAGGCGAGATCGTGAAGATTGATGAGAGCGGCTATGAAATTGTGCAGGGCGCGCTGCCACAAAAGCTGGCCTTCTGCACCTTTGAACAGATCTACTTTGCCCGCCCCGACAGCATCCTAAATGGACAGCTCGTACACCAAGTGCGTCAACAGCTTGGCCGAAAATTGGCCGAAGAATCCCCCGCAGAAGCCGATATCGTAATCCCCGTACCGGATTCCGGCACGCCACACGCCATTGGCTACGCGAAGAAAAGCGGCATCCCCTACAGCGAAGGGCTAATCAAAAGTCGCTACATTGGCCGCACCTTTATTCAGCCATCCGACGAATTGCGTAAAGTTGGCGTCTCGATGAAATTCAACCCGCTGCCCGAAAATCTAGCGGGCAAACGGGTCGTCGTGGTCGATGATTCAATCGTGCGCGGTAACACATCCGGTCCACTTGTTGCCATGCTGCGCAAAGCGGGCGCCAAAGAGATTCACGTGCGCGTTGCTTGCCCCCCCATCAAATTCCCCTGCTTCATGGGTGTCGACATGGCCAGCCAAGAAGAACTCATCGCGGCCAACAACAGCATCGAAGAAATCCGCCAACATATCGGCGCAGACACGCTCGGCTACCTTACCGTTACAGGAATGATGGATGCATTAAGTGCCACAAGCGGCTACTGCAACGCCTGCTTCCAAGGCGAATACCCATTCGAGCGCCTAGGATCTAGCCCCGTCATCGAGCTGCAGGAAAAGGCCCAAGTTGCCGAGATGTGGGGAAACTAGTCTATGAAAATTCTACTAATCGGCAACGGTGGGCGCGAGCACGCCATTGCTTGGAAATTGAGCCAATCCGAAAGCGTCGAAGAGATATTTGTCGCCCCCGGCAATGGTGGTACAGCCACACTGAGCAAAACGCAAAATGTGGCAATCAACGTCGACCAAATCGATGATCTGCTCGCATTCGCAAACGAAAAGAGCGTTACCCTAACCGTCGTCGGACCCGAAGCGCCACTTGTTGCAGGGGTCGTCGACAAATTCATTGCTGCGGGCCAAAAAATTTTTGGCCCAACCCAAGCCGCGGCCCAGATCGAAGGCTCCAAAGCGTTTGCCAAAGAGTTTATGAAGCGCCACAACATTCCTACGGCCAAGTCCAAAACGTTTACCGACTTTGACGAAGCTGTGCGTCACTTGCGCCAGATTGCCACCGTGCCCGTCATCAAAGCCAGTGGATTGGCCGCAGGCAAAGGCGTCATCTTGCCCAGCACCATGGAAGAGGCAGCAATAAGCCTGCAAGAGATGATGCTCGACAAGCGATTTGGCGATGCGGGCAACGAAGTTGTAATCGAGCAGCACTTGTTTGGCCCCGAAGTTTCGGTTCTTGCCTTTTGCGACGGCAAAAACTTTCATATTATGCCCCCCGCACAGGATCACAAACGGCTGGAAGATGGTGACCGCGGTCCTAACACAGGTGGCATGGGTGCCTTTACGCCGTCACCCGTTATCACACCCAAATTACTTAAAGAAGTTGCAGAGACCATTTTACGCCCTACCCTCGACGGCATGATAGCCGAAGGAACACCCTATGTGGGCGTACTCTATGCTGGATTGATGCTAACCAAACAAGGTCCGCGCGTGATCGAATTTAACTGTCGTTTTGGCGATCCCGAAGCGCAGGTGGTGATTCCGTTATTGGAAAACGACATGGTCGACATATTACTGGCTTGTGTCGATGGACGGCTCAATGAAGTTACGCCCCAGTGGCGCAAAAGCGCGGGCGCAACCGTGGTACTGGCATCGGGCGGTTATCCGAGCGAATATACCAAGGGCATAGAAATCTTTGGCGTCGATGCAGCCGAGCAGAGTGATTGCATCGTCTTTCAGGCTGGCACAAAGCTTAAAGATGGTCGTCTGCTAACAGATGGCGGGCGTGTCTTGGCAGTCACTGCGCTACACGACACCCTGTCGAAATCGGTAATAACGGCCTATGCGGGCCTCGCTAAGATAGACTTTGCCAATTCGATCCACCGCACCGACATCGGGCGCAAACCCACGCGCCGTCTTGGCTCCGAACGGCCAAAGAGAGCACCAAGTGGGCGCAAGCGCGGCGGCAGTTTGAACCGTGGGCGCAAAAGTCGAAAGAAATAGAGGCAGATATATCAGCAATCGGTTAGTAATCGGTTTTACACCTGCGAGAAAAAAGGTGTATGCCAGTGGACGGTCGCTTTCTTTCAGAAAGAGTAGATAGTCTCATGCCACTGCTTGCACGATTGGTGGAAACTGCCTGCTTGCGCTTGCTCTATTAAACCTACGTCTATCGGACCCGCAACCTTGCTTCATTTCGCATCGTTAAAACCCAGTTATTCCTTAAAACCATGACAACAGACAATTACAAAAAAGCCGGGGTCGATATCGATGCGGCGACGCGCGCGGTCGATATGATGAAGAGCGCGGTGCGTGCCACATATAACGAAAATGTGCTGGCCGATGTGGGTAGCTTTGGTGGCCTTTTTGGGTTGACAAACTTGCCCGCAAATCCGGTGCTCGTTGCTTCGACCGATGGTGTCGGCACCAAAGTCAAGCTGGCCGCAGAGCTAGCAAAAGAGGATCCAACATGGCTGCACGGTGTGGGTCACGATATTGTGAATCACTGCGTGAACGACATTCTGGTGCAGAACGCACGGCCACTCTTCTTTTTAGATTATGTGGCAACGGGCAAGCTGATCCCCGAGGCGATTGCCGCGGTGGTGATAGGAATTGCCGAAGCGTGTCAAGCTGCGGGCTGCGCGCTAATTGGTGGCGAGACGGCTGAAATGCCCGGAGTCTATGTGGATTCTGCGCTGGATATTGTTGGCACGGTGGTTGGTCTGGTGGATCGAGAAACGATCCTGCCGCGGCCAGAATCAATGGTTGCGGGCGATGTGCTGATCGGGTTGCCGAGCAGCGGACCGCACACCAATGGCTATACGCTGATCCGCAAGATTATCGAGCACGAGGATCTGCACGCGCCATTTGATGACATGGACCGTACGCTGGCCGATGCGCTGCTTGCGCCCCATCGCTGCTATCTACCCGAGGTGGCCGCGCTGCAAGCTGCTGGCGTGACGATTCGAGGGATGGCGCATATTACGGGCGGCGGCTGGGTCGACAATGTGCCGCGCATGTTGCCTAATTCGCTGGCCGCAGATATCGATATGGAGACGCTTCTGGGCGAGGAGACCGTTACGCCAATTTTCACGCACTTGATCGAGTTGGGCGATTTGGATCTAGCAGAAGCTTTTCGAATCTTCAACATGGGTATCGGCATGATTATGGCTGTACCCGCAGATGGTACATCTCATGCGCTGGCTGCGCTGCCCGAAGCGTCTGTGGTGGGGCAGTTGGTGGCACGTGGAAAAGATGATGCGCCAGTTTTTCTCAACGTATAAAGGTTAACACAGAGATGCAGAGAGTACGGAGAAAGAACACTGCGTCTCTGCGCTGGGTGAAAATCATGGATGAAGAAATAATAAGATTAGTGGTGCTCATCTCGGGCAGTGGCTCGAATTTGCAGGCGGTTTTGGATGCGGTCCGGATGCGAATGCTGGATGCAGAGGTGACGCTGGTGGTGTCGAATCGGGCGGATGCGTATGGATTAAAACGGGCACAAAAAGCTGGGATCGAGACGGCGGTACACGAGTTGGGTCCGTACAAAGAGGATGGCAGCGGGCGGGTTGCGTATGATGCGGATCTGGCGCAAATTGTGGCCGAGGCCGCGCCCGACTATGTGGTGCTGTTGGGGTGGATGCATATTTTGAGCGATGCGTTTTTGCGCAAGTTTCCCTATCGGGTGGTCAATTTACACCCTGCGCTACCGGGTACGTTTCCGGGGGCGCACGCAATTGAAGATGCGTGGAAGGCATTTCAGGCGGGCACGATTAAAGAGACGGGGATGATGGTGCATTTAGTGCCAGATGAACGGGTGGATATGGGGCCTGTGTTGGCAAAAGAGGAGGTGCCCATTTACCCAACCGATACGCTAGAGACGCTAGAAACACGGATGCATTTTGCCGAGCATCGACTCATTGTGCAGACGCTGGATCGGCTGATCAATGGGGATGAGTGAGCGGATGTTGCTTATTTTTCCGAGGTTATAGTGGGTTCACTACAGAAAGTTAGGATTCAACCGGATCTTATGTGGTTGACAGAGTGCGTCGCACTGTTCACCAATGGATTCTGGTTCGAATCACTTCCGAACAGTGCGACGCACTCGACATGGAAGACCCACGCTTATTGGTGGCGTTGTCAACCACATGAGATCCCAAAGAGTCCAAATTAAAATCGCCACGAAAATACAAGTTTCACAAAAGTCGTTAGAGTAAGGTTTGTGGTTTTTATATTTTTGTGGCGATTTCAGAATTTTTGCTGTCGATAAATTTATATGTTAACTAATATATACTTCAGCACAGCGGCATGGCAGCAATACAATAGCAAATTCATAGCAAATTTACAGTACGCAAAACCATCGCTCTTTATTTAACCCTTACCCTCTGAAAGGGAGCGCGCTTGGTCGGGCCAAGTTGTTGGCACAATGATCTGATAGCGTTTGCCAGCTTTATCTAAAATCCCTTGGAGTGTGTCGACTGGCGTAGTTGCAAGTGTGGCAAAGCTGGTAATCCCCTCTGCTTTGAGTAAAGCAGCCACTTTAGGACCGATGCCCGAAATTTTGGTTAGATTATCCACAGCTTTACTTTTTTCTGCAGCCTTATTTTTTTCTGTAGCTTTACTTTTGTCCGCAGCCATATTTTCTAGCGATACAACGCAATTGTCGGCATTGACTAAGCGATTTGCGCTGTATTCATCTGCTGCCCAGTCGTTATACCATTCGACGTCATTAAGCAGATAGCGATATTCATACCGTTTATTTGGTTCTAGTTCAATGGTTGCTTGAAAGTCGCCCCCTTTTGTACGCTTCATTGGGTTGGCAATCATGCTCCAGTCATTAAAGTCCGCGACAATGGCAGCGGTTTTCACATCCAATTCTTCTGGCAATTCCTCATTGGGAATTTTGAATGTTACTTTACAGATGTTTTTCGATTTAACGTAAGATTTTGATAACATAAAAATTCCTTTACAGGTGGTTAATCAGGCAGTTGATTAGTCAGTTCTTCACAACAATAAGTCAATTAAATTTCCACAATAATTATACACTTTATTTGTTATGAATCAAGAATTTTCTGTTCTATGAGTGATTTTCCCAAAAAATATAAAAGCCCATTCTACATGTGTCGGAATACCCCTCATAGCGAAATTGTTGAACCAGAGCGCAAGGATTGATATGTTTTATGTTAATATTTTGTAAGGAGAGTAGAAAATGAATGAGCTGTTTTCGCTGAAGAATAAAGCGGCAATTGTAACGGGCGGGACGGGCGTACTGGGTGGCGCAATTGCGCACGGGTTGGCTGCGGCGGGTGCAACGGTGGGCATTTTGGGTCGACGCGATAAGCGAGCACAGCAGGTGGCAGATGAGATCACCGCTGCGGGTGGATCCGCAATTGTGTTGGCTGCCGATGTGTTGGACAGGGAGTCGTTGGCTACGGCACGCGACAAGATGATCGAAGCCACAGGGTCGATTGATGTGTTGGTCAACGCGGCGGGTGGCAATATGCCCGAAGCCACGATCCACGGCGATGTAACGTTTTTCAACATGACGAAAGAAGCTTTTGACCAAGTGATGGAGCTTAATTTGGCCGGCACATTGCTGCCTTGTCAGGTCTTCGGCGAGGTGATGGCCGAGCAAAAATCGGGCGCGATTGTGAATATTTCGTCGATGGCGTCAAAAAAGCCGTTGACGCGCGTGCTGGGCTACGGCAATGCCAAAGCTGCGATTGATAATTACACAATGTGGTTGGCGACTGAGTTTGCTCACAAATTTGGTGAGGGATTGCGGGTCAATGCGATTGCGCCTGGTTTTTTTATTGGGGATCAGAATCGTGCGTTTCTATTAAACGAAGATGGGTCGCTGACGGCGCGCGGCGAACAGATCATTTCGAATACGCCAATGGGTCGATTTGGTGTTCCGGATGAGTTGGTCGGCACTACGCTGTGGTTGGCAAGCGATGCCTCGAAATTTGTGACGGGCGTGGTGGTTCCGGTGGATGGTGGTTTCTCGGCATTTGGGGGATTATGATTGAGCCGGAGGCTGAGCCTGAACGTAGTTCACTGGTCGCTTGGCCTGAATTTGGTCGAAGGGAAGCCGCAGGCAGCACCAACCCCGTGTGTTCGGAATGAAGAGTGTAGCAAAAGGGTAACGCGTAAGATGTTTAAGTTTCTTTATCTAATTGCATCGCTCTATGGTGTGGTGCGCCTCTATTGGTGGATCCGTTCTGCCGCAGCGGATACTGTGGATTTAGGGCTGGCTTTGCTCTTTATTGGACTGGGCGTTGTCTATTTTTTTGAGGAGGCCAAACATCGCGGGCAGGCATTGGCGATCCGCTATCTATTTGGGCTTGGATTGTTGTGGACTGTCGCCCGCTGGGAGCAACCGTTTTTTATGTGGGTGATTGCGATCTTTATTTTGGTCACGGCCGCAATCGATACCTTTTGGCCGGGGTGAGTGTAGGTCCTTGGGTCAGTGAATGCTGTGTTTACCTGTCTATATCACGATCAACACTGCTTGCCGCAAACTATCTCAGCGTGCGTTGCACTGTCCATACGATAATTCGAGCGTGCAAGTAGTTTTATGGCAGTGCGACGCACGCGGGGCGGTCCCATCCGCGAGGGGTAACCCACCCTCGAAAAATTCCATTCCAACAAAATATCTTCTCAACAAACGAGCAAAAACTCATGAACCCAGTCACCTTTGCCGTCATCGGTGCAGGCAGCCGCGGAACGGGCTATGCCAAATATGCTCTCGCCCATCCTAGTCAAGCCGAACTCGCTGGCGTTGCCGAACCGCGCGATCAAGCCCGAATGCGCCTTGCTGCGGATCACGACGTAAACCCCGAGCTAATCTTCACCGATTGGCGTGCGGCAGCCCAACGCGAAAAATTCGCCGACGCAGTCCTGATCACCACGCAAGACGCTATGCACAGCGAGCCAGCTATCGCCTTTGCCGAAAAAGGCTATCACCTGCTGCTCGAAAAACCGATGGCCCCCACCGCGGACGAATGCCGCCGCATTGTCGACGCAGTCAAAGCCAATGGCGTCATGCTGGCCGTTGGGCACGTTCTGCTCTATACGCGCTACACCCAAATGCTCAAGCAGATCCTCGACGCGGGAACCATCGGCGAAATCGTCTCGATCCAGCGCACCGAGCCGGTCGGCTACTGGCATCAGGCTCACTCCTTTGTGCGCGGCAACTGGCGCAATGAAGCCGAATCCACCTCTATGCTCATGGCAAAATCATGCCACGACATCGACTGGATCCGCTACATTATGGGCGAAAAATGCAGGTCGCTCTCCTCATTTGGCACGCTCAAACATTTCCGCAAAGGGGCCAAACCAGCCGAGGCGGGCGACGCCATGCGCTGTCTTGAGTGCGCCTACGAACCGAACTGTCCCTACTCGGCCCCCAAACTTTATTTAGATGACACCAATCGCGACACAGACCAATGGCCCGCCAGCGTCCTCACCTTCGATACCAGCGAAGCAGGCATCACCGAAGCATTGCGCACCGGCCCCTATGGCCGCTGCGTCTACGAATGCGACAACGACGTCGTCGACAACCAAGTCGTCAACATGCTCTTTGACAACGACAAAACCGCCAGCTTCACCATGACAGCCTTTACCCTTGCAGGCCACCGGCGCACCAGCATCTTTGGCACGCGCGGCGAAATCTACGGCAACGGCGAGCAGATCCACGTAACCGACTTCGTAACCGACAAAACAACGACGATTGATACCAGTAAAGGAGCAGCGCCCAGCGACGGCACGCTGCTTGGCGGTCACGGCGGCGGCGACTATGGTTTGATGAACGCGTTCATCAAAGCTGTGGCGACAAACGATCCAAGCCTGCTGCTCTCCGGCCCTGACGAAACGCTGGAGTCACATTTAATGGTCTTCGCGGCAGAGGAGGCGCGGCGAGAGAATAAGGTGGTTGATCTCGAATAACGAACGCAGAATAAACAGACCGTGAACACTTTCGTAGGGACATGGGTGCAGGCGCAAATTATCACCCTCTTAACACACAGCGTACCCACCCGCCTGTTCCCGTGTCCGCACTGACGAAAAATTGTTGCCCTACGGCACCGCCCTCCCCGCGTGGATCATCGCCACCTCGGCCAACAACGCCCGCGCGCGTTCCATATGACCATGCGTTGCCAACGAATGCGCACCCGCCCGCGGCACCTCCCGATTGCGGAAATGATCCGCCGTTGTCTGCATATGTTGCGCCGCCAACGATAATTCTTGGGCCGCCTGCTCACACTTCAGAGCAACTTCTTCCAAGGGATCTGTTTCACTCATACAACCTCCTATTTTTACTAAAAGTTATCCTATTCTGGCCGTTTCTGTAGCTGCATATGAATACTACAGCAAAAGGAACTACAACGGATTACTGAAATGGAACCGATTTTGGTTGGGTTAACGATATCAATTCCGTCTGGCAATGCTTGCTGGTCGGACGAGTATTCAATCCGCTAGATTTCGTTAATCCGCTGTAGTGTTTCTATACAAACCCCAACCACAAACAGGACCAAAGTACTACCCCAGCCCCCAATTATCAGCAAACCGTATCACCATAACCCACTAACATCGTATATAATTCAAATACTCATTCTATCCGTACACACCCAACATTAAAAACTTGCCTTGGGGGTTCAACCGAACCACGAATTCAATAGCAAATAAGAATGTTGAAAACCACAGCCAAAACGATTGTAACACTCATCCTGCTAGCTTTGCTTGTGCAGCATAGCAGCCCCGCGACCCTGCGCGCCCAAGACGAACCCATCAACTTCAGCGCCAGTGAACTGCAAGGTGCGGATGTCAACAACCCCACCTCGCTCCAATTTGGACCCGACGGGCGGCTCTACGTTTCGCAACAAGATGGCATCATCTACGCCTACACCATCGAACGCGTCGACCAAGCCGACTACCAGATCACGGCCACCGAAACCATCGAGTTGATCAAAACTGGCATACCCAATCACAACGATGACGGCACGGCAAACAGCACCCAACAACGCCAAGTGACCGGCATCCTCGTCAGCGGATCGGCCAGTCAGCCCGTCCTCTACGTCACCTCCAGCGATTGGCGCATCGGCGGCGGCAACAGCGGATCCGACAGCGGCCTCGACACCAACTCGGGCGTGCTCTCGCGCCTCACTTGGGACGCCGCAAACCAAGCGTGGGACAAAGTCGATCTCGTGCGCGGGCTGCCCCGCTCCGAAGAGAACCATGCCACAAACGGCCTCGTTCTCGACGCCTCAGCCAACCAACTTTACATCTCATCGGGCGGCAGCACCAACGGCGGCGCGCCCTCCTTCAAGCTGGCAAAAATCACCGAATACGCACTCTCTGCCGCCATCCTCAAAGTTGATCTCAACGCGCTCGAAGCCATGCCCATTTTGGGGAGCGGCACGGATCAGTACGTCTACGATCTGCCCACCGTCGATGATCCCACGCGCTCAAACAGCGGCCCCAACGGCGCAGACGAGGGCGACCCATTTGGCGGCAACGATGGCCTCAACCAAGCCAAAATCGTACTCAACGGCCCCGTTCAAGTCCACGCCAGCGGATTCCGCAACGCCTACGATCTGCTGCTCACAACCTCGGGCCAACTCTACAGCATCGACAATGGCGGCAACGCGGGGTGGGGCGGTTTTCCTGAAAACGAGGGCGCAACTGGGCTCTGCACCAATGAATACAACCCGAGTGAACCCGGTTCGACATCCAGTCACCCGAACGGCGATGATACCATCAAAAATCGGGATACCCTCCATCTGATCTCCGGTCCGGGCTACTATGCGGGCCACCCAAACCCCATCCGCGGCAACCCCACCGGGGCCGGGCTCTTCACGGACATCGATGGCACAAGCAGCTTCCGCACCAGCACCAGCGGGTCGGATCCGCTGCCCGCGGATTGGCCCCCGGTGCCGCCCCAACTTGCCGACCCCGTGCAGTGCGATTTCCGCAACCCGGGCGTCGACGATGGCGCGCTCACCTACTGGGAAGATTCGACCAACGGCATGACCGAGTACACCGCGTCCAACTTTGGTGGCGCGCTACAGGGTGACATTTTGGCATCGGGCTTTCAGGGAAACAACATCTGGCGCATAACCCTCAGCGCGGACGGCAGCGAAGTGACCAACGATAGCGATGATGGCAAACATCGCGTCACCTTTGCCAGCGGCTTTGGCGCAACCCCGCTCGACGTCACGGCACAAGCGGACGGCGACATTTTCCCTGGTACGGTGTGGGCCGCGACCTACGGCGCAGACGCGATTACCGTTTTCGAGCCAGCCGATTATGACGGCAGCACGGGCGCGACCTGTACGGGTGCAGATAATGCCACGCTCGACGAAGATGGCGATGGCTACACGAACAACGACGAGATCGACAATGGCAGCGACCCTTGCTCCGCCGCGTCGATTCCGCCCGACAACGATGGCGATCTCACATCGGATCTCAACGATGCGGACGACGACAATGATGGACTGCCCGATACCAGCGACTACTTTGCAATTGATCCAAACAACGGCACCACGACCAACATTCCGCTGGCCTATTCGCTGCTCAACAACGATCCGGGAACGGGCTTCTTTGGCCTCGGCTTCACGGGCCTCATGAGCAACGGCAGCGACGATTATCTCGATTTGTTTGACGCTGATAATTTGATTGCGGGTGGTGCGGTCGGTCTCTTTACCATCACCGATGTGACCGATGGCGACGCGCTCGAAACGCGCAACAACCAGCGCGATGCGTTTCAATTTGGACTGAACGTTAATGCAGGCACGCCCCCCTTCCGCGTGCGCGCCAATGTGGTTGGCCCGCTCTTTGCGCCGGTGGTCGCGCCCGCCGGTTCCATGGCCCATGGGCTGTACCTCGGAACGGGAGATCAGGACAACTTTATCCGTGTGGCGCTCGTCGCCCATGATGGTGGTGGTGCGTTGCAGGTGCTGCAAGAGAGCGACGGGACGATCACTGATGTGGATCAGCTCGACTTGCCCAATCCGCTGGCAGCACAAGATATTGACTTCACCATCACGGTTGATCCCACGGCGGGGACGGTACAGGCCATGGCTGTGATCGCGGGCGGTCCACCCCAGAACATCGGCGCACCCATTCAGATGGGCGACACCCTTAGTAACGCAGTAGCCGAGACAGGCACAGCGGTTGCGATTGGCTTAATTGCCAGCGCGCGTGATGCTTCTCCCTTTAATGCCACGTGGGATCTAATCGAGGTGAGTTTCGTGCCAAATGCTGGCGGTGAGTGGACCAGCGTGACGACGGTGGACGGCAGCGCACCCGCGCCGCGCCACGAAGCATCGTACGTCGCGGCAGGCGATCTCTTCTACTTAATTGGTGGACGCTACGGTCGCCCGTTGGAGGTTTTCGATCCCGCCGCGCTGCGGTGGACGGAAGCCAGCGCACCACCGCGCTCGTTCCATCACTTCCAAGCCGTCACATTCGATGGACTAATTTATGTGATAGGCGCATTCGAGGGCAATTATCCTGACGAGGTGCCGCTCGATAAAGTATATATCTATGATCCAAGCAGCGATGAGTGGACTGAGGGAGCCGAAATCCCGACGGCACGGCGGCGTGGTTCGGGTGGTGTTGCAGTCTATGGCGACAAAATCTACTGGGTTGGTGGGCTGCAAAATGGACATATTGATGGGTGGGTGCCGTGGCTTGATGCATTTGACCCGGCAACCGAAACGTGGACCATTTTGGCCGATGCGCCGCGCGAACGGGATCATTTCAGCGCGGCGGTAATTGGTGACAGCCTGTACGTTGCGGGTGGGCGCAAAACTGGCTTCGAAGGCAGCCTCTTCGACAAGACTGTGGCCGAGGTGGATGCGTATGATTTTGCCGACGGCACGTGGTCAACCGCGACAAATCTGCTGCCAACGGAGCGGGCGGGCGCGGCAACAGTGGGTGTCGGCAACGAGTTGATCATCATCGGCGGCGAAAGCTCGATCCCCGATTTTGCGCATCCCGAAACTGAGGCGTTCAATGTAACAACGGGTAAATGGCGCACGCTCGATGCGCTAATTGAAGGGCGGCACGGAATGGGTGCGGTATTTTACAACGGCGCGATTTATATTGCGGCGGGCGCGGGCAAACGCGGCAGCAGCCCCGAACTTTTTACGCAAGAGCGACTCTCATTCGCAACGTTAGTGCCTGTCCCAACGCCGACCACCATTCCGATTGCGACCCCTTTACCAACTCCGCCTCCTACTCCTTCTCCTACTCTTTCTCCTACTCCATTTCCAACACCGACCAATTCACCAACGAATAGTCCAACCGCGCCCCCAATCGCAACAGAGACGCCATTACCAACATCAACCGAAACAGCCACAGCGGTGCCTATTCCGACTGAAACAGCAACAGTCACCCCCCAGCCGCCTACGCCAACCGATACCGCAACAACCAAGCCAACAGATATAATAGCGGCAACGCCTGTGCCAATCGTGCAACCCACAGCCATTCAGCCAGCCGACCCGACGGTGGAAAGCACAGTTCAGCCAACAGATCTGCCAGCAGGCACGGCGATCCCAGTTACCCCGATCCCAGTTACCTCGATCCCAGTTACCTCGACCCCAATGGCGCAGATCACGGCAACACCTTTACCGACAACACTGGTATCAATAACTCCACTGTCCACAAGAGCACCGCAGCCAACAAACACGCCAGCACCCAATCAGCCACCGGTGATCCAGCCACAGGGCAGCGCAGTACTCAGCGTAACGGTGGACGAAGAAATTACGCTAACGGTTGTTGCAAGTGATCCGGAAGGCGGAACAATTACGCTATTTGGCGATATGCTGCCCGAACAGGCAGAATTCGTAGATTTTGGTGAGGGGACTGGTCGAATCACGTGGACGCCAACGCTATCAGATCTAGGGAGTAGGCAGATCACTGTGATGGCGGTTGATGTAGAAGGTGCCGCAATTACGCAGCGGTTTACGGTAGTGGTCGAAGCCGAGCATTCGTTCTTTATGCCGTTTGTGCTTTTGGACGCGGGAGAGTAGAAAAGTCGTTGGTTTGCCACACATTAGACTAACAAACAGGGGCAAAAAGAACAAATGTTTCTACCGTTGATAGTCAATTTAACTTACGCTAAACTATTTCTATGAATATCCATGAAAGCGGCTATAAAAAGCTTCTTAGCAATCGAACGATTTTTCGACAATTGATTGAAACTTTTGTCGATGAGCCGTGGGTAAAAGATCTCGACTTTTCAAAAGCCGAGACGGTCGATAAGTCTTTCATCGATGCGCACTATAAAGAAACAGAGAGCGATCTCATTTATAAAGTTGGATTGCAGGATCGCGATGTTTACATTTAAGTGTTGCTCGAATTTTAGTCAACTGTCGATCGCAATATGGCGATTCGGGTATTGCATTATGTATCGAGCCTGTATATGGATTTCATTCGCAGTAGTCAAAAATTCGAGAAACTGCCCGCAATTTTCCCAATTGTGTTGTATAATGGGGACAGAAAGTGGACCGCAGCAGTCAATGTCAACGAGTTGATCGATCAACAGCCATCGTTAGAGCCTGAATATTCAAACAGGCTCTTGCCATCCCTTTCCTCTCGGATAGATAGGAGAAGGCATGTAGCGCCCATGTAGCTACTAGGGGGAACGGTTCGGTGAATATTCAAACACCCTCTAAAGGAAAATAGCAATTACATGGCACAGAGGGCTCTTGGCATATTTGCGCCAGAGCATACTAGATTGCGCTAGGAACTGATTACCGATACACTGTACCGATATACTAAATTGTAAATATATGCACCCACATTCATAAGAAGTGCGCTCCATATTAGAGACGTGCTATACCAGAAAAAGATACTGCGGTTCAGTTGCGGACTGCTCAGATTAGCTTCGAGAAAAAACACGAAATGCAAGTTTTCTGGTACTGAATATCCCGAATACAGATCCTTAAGATAAATTCTGCTCCATTCGGCTAAATCTAGTCGAAACCATCTCTGCAAATTAGAGATAGCGCAGAACTCTATCAGGATCAGTATAATGTAAGTACATGCGAGTTTAGCAGTAATACACCCAAAAATCTGCACAATCATACAGGCTTAACGTTGTTCAGACAATCTGCCCGACTCCATCTATGATATTTCATAAATGAAAGGTTGGCGCTTCTCTGGAGAACGATGAGTATTACGCATACATACTTGGATATTACTAAATCTACATTGCAACACAGAAAAAGATAATGATAAATTCCTGTGGTCCGCCATTCGTGGCAGACGTCATTCGTGGCAGACGTCATTCGTGGCAACAACGTAATGCTAGATCCATAAGCAATGAGGGGATCGCATGGACATACATATCAAGACCGAATCCGACCCAAAAGATATCGACACCGTTAGCTTTAGTACGAATGCACTAGTCAAGCAACCAAAGACGCCCGTTACAGGAACCGAAAGCGCAATGTTGGTTTTGCAACGTGGTGGGGAAGCAGGTCAGCGATGGCCGCTCAATCGCAATCGTCAGATTAGTATTGGTCGCAACGAGGATTGTGACATCTCATTGCCGGACAGACAAGTTAGCCGATATCATGCTCGCATTTCCTGGCGAGGAACCGAGTATGAAGTTGAGGATTTGGGTAGTAAGAATGGCACACACGTAAATGGTCAGGAAGTTCAATCTACCATGGCGCTGCATGATGGTGATGAATTACAGATTGCATTACGTTTTAAGATGGCTTTCGTAGATGCAGGCGCAACGGCACCACTGACCTTTAATCTTGATAGCGCCGGAATACAGCTTGACGAAGAGGCGCGACAGATAAAGGTAAACGCCGAAACTATTGACCCTCCACTGAGTTTGCATCAGTACCGCTTAATCGAGACTTTGTGGAATGCAGAAGGTGGGATTGTTACGAGGCAACAAATTGTGGACAATGTTTGGCCTGAGGCGAGTGGAGAGGGTGTAAGCGAGCAGGCTATTGATGCGCTTGTGCGACGTTTACGCGAGCGAATTGGCGAATATGATAACGACTACCGCTATATCATTACGGTAAGAGGGCATGGCTTTCGCTTAGAAAACAAGTAGCGCATACGCAACGCTATCGACTAGCGAGAAAGCATACCCGATAGGTATATAAGGCTTAAATTGAAGCAAATCAATAAGGCTAATTCTGAATTTAGGCCAAAAATGGGGCTGTACATACACATCCCATTCTGTGAGAAAAAATGCCCCTATTGTGATTTCAACACCTATGCAGGGCTTGAAAATTTATATGAACGTACGGTCGACGCAATCTGCATGGAATTAAAGCGGTGGAAAGAGCCGCTCGCCCACCGTCAGATTCACACAATTTTTCTTGGGGGTGGAACACCCACAGCACTTGAAATTCCTGCGCTTGCAAAGATATTTGAAACTATTAGAGAAACATTTCAGCTTGATGCAGCGTGCGAAATCACGTCAGAGGTTAATCCCGGCACGGTAGACCGAGAGAAGTTTAGTGGGCTGAGATCGATTGGCATAAACCGCCTGAGCATTGGTGTACAAAGTTTTCAGCCATCGGAGCTTGCTTTTCTGGGCCGCATTCACTCTGTTGAGGATGTTTACAAGGCATACGATGCAGCCCGTCTGGCTGGGTTCGACAATATCAATTTAGATTTTATGTTTGGTTTAAAGGAGCAAAGCAAAGCTGCTTGGCAGGATACATTAGCGCAGGCAATTAACTTATCTCCAGAGCACTTAAGTCTTTACAGCTTGATTGTTGAGCCAAACACGCCACTGCATCATTGGGTCTCTTCTGGTCAGGTGACAGTGCCTGATAATGACTATACGGGCGCGCTTTACGAAATGGCGATAGATGCGCTGGGCGAAGCGGATTATCAGCAGTACGAAGTTTCTAATTGGTCCAAAAGAGCGAAGCAGCAGTCTGAATCGAAACGAGAGAGAGAGTCGACGGAAGAACCAAAATACGCTTGCCAGCACAATCTAATCTACTGGCGGAACCACGAGTACCTTGGTGTAGGACCAGGGGCACACAGCAGCCTGCGGCTTTCGCGCGAGCGTTTAACGGCCGGCTTAGCTTCGGATCCGTTTGAGCAGAGCGACGAAGATGCAATGAGCGACGAGGCTCATGATATCACGTGGCTGCGCTGGGGCAACCGAAAACCAGTTCCCAGCTACGGCCAACGCATCCGCAACGGCGAGAGTGTCACTGATTTCTATGAGGTGACAGACCCACTAACCTCTATGGGAGAAACAATGATGTTGGGGCTACGGCTAACTAAGGAAGGGGTTGCATATAGACGATTTGAGGCGCTCCATAAGGCCGATGTTCGCACCGTGTTCCGCTCTGAATTTGAGCAATTGCAGGCGTGGGATGTGCTTCAGTTAGATGGCAAGCGCGTGCGGCTTACATCCAAAGGTTTGATGGTGGGCAATCAAATATTTATGCGTTTTTTGCCTCAATCAAATGATTAAAGCCATCACAAAAAGTAAAATATACCGCATGGCCGCAAGCTACGCTAGAAAATCGCTGAACGGTACGGATTCGTTTCCAGCAATTTTGGCTATAAATCTACACAGGGCGTGCTTAGTGGACAGCTCAAGTTTAGACCCATGATTTACCACTTATCTGCAATGGCGGCTTCTGTATGGGTTGATATGTAAATTGAGGCATAGATAGAAGTCGTTATATACTGGTAGCTATAGCTCTCCAGAAAAGTTTCGTCCTATCGCCGCTTGACGACTACTTCATGAACGGCTGAGCGTGGTAGAGGCAATCTCAGCTTCGTGAGATGAGATATGATTACAGAACTTTTCTAGGCAAGTATATTATAAGTAAATATTGCAACACAGGAAGGAAGAACAACATGGTTCGTGCCGTATATCCTGGCTCGTTCGATCCATTTCATTTTGGTCACTTAGAAATAGCGAATCGAGCAAGTAAGCTCTTTGCGGAGGTGGTCATTGCAGTATATGAAAATCCATCTAAAAAGTTGCTTTTTACGACCGCAGAACGTATAGACATGGTGAAGGATATGCTTAGCCATCTATCGAATATTTCGGTAGTTACGTATACAGGGTTAACGGTAGATTGTGCGCGCAATACAGGCTCGGCGGTATTGATTCGTGGGTTGCGCAACGCAACCGATTTTCAGTTCGAGCATCAGCTTGCTTGGGCCAACAATCATCTGGCTGATAAAGTAGAGACTTGCTGTTTGTTTAGCAAACGAGAGTTTGCATATTTGAGTTCGACGATTTTGAAAGAGGTTGCGGCGCTGGATGGCGATTATCGAGCGTGGACTTCCCCGTATGTGCAGAGGGCGCTACGCCGAGCTTATTTTACCGACAAAGAAGAGAGTGGAGAGGGACATGTTGCAGAGCCTGATGGTAAGGTTGTGTCGCGTAGCGAGAGCGAGCTTTCGTATCGAAACTAATTGTTTTTTGCGCTGATGGATTTTGTCCCAAGAAAATTTCACCCTTTCGAATTCTGAAGGCGTGTATGATATTTTGCGGGTGGACCGAGAAGAGTGAGCCGGGCCCATTGTTTGGAGATTTAGCATAGGGGTTTGCTGGTTTAAAAGATAGAGGAGAAAAAGATGGCAATTTTACAGCTAGTGGACCAAATGACCGATCTGCTAAATGAGGGGCGCGAGGTTCCACTTTCACGGTATCGCATGGTCGATTCTGAGGAATTCAGCCAAATGCTAGAGCGGATGCGTATTAGCGTGCCTAGTTCGATCCGCGAGAGTGAAAGAACTTTAGTAGAACGTGATAATATCTTAGCTCGAGCTCGTGCCGAAGCAGACCAGATTATTCAAGAGGCAAGAGACATTGCAGGCGAGATGCTTGGCGAAAATTCTCTCGTTGTCATGGCGCGCCAAGAGGCACATCGCATTGTTGAAGACGGTCAGGAAATTGCGCGCCAACGCACAAGCGAAGCAGATAGCTATGCTACTCAGGTGTTACAGGAGTTGCACGAGAAACTCGCTTCAATTTCTGGTCAGGTTGAAAATGGCATCGCAATGATGACGCAACAGAGTGAACCATACGATGAATATAATACCGCTTCATCTGGTAATTTAGAGATGCACTCAATGAGCAGATCCGCCGAGCCAACCATTGCACGTCGCGCGAATAACCCATTAATGGATCGAACGTCGTCTAGAGGCTATGGTCAAGAGGAAACCGATAACAGAGAGTACGACGCGGCATCCTATGAAACGCCAGCGTATAAAACTTCACAGTTCGAAAATAGTGAATCTGATAACCGTGAGTTTGATAATCGCGGGTTTACAGACGGTGATTTTGGCATTGGGGGGATGAATCATGGCGGGTTTGATAATAGCAGGTTTGACAGTAATGAATTTACTAGCTTTGTTGACGATCATCAGTTTGATGATAATGCCCAGAATTATACAGCTCAAGACTATGCATCTCAAGACTATGCATCTCAAGACTATACAGCCCGGGATCATGTAGGAGGTGACAAACCATTACAGCCTCCGATGCTAAATTACTTGTCAGATCCGACGGATCCGATGTCGGATCACCTATAGAAATATTTTCTTGGATAGAAGAGTTGTATAGGAAAGTTGGGTAGGAGGGTTTGGAAAAGAGGCGTATTTACATTGAGCTAATTTACATTTTTGACACGTACACCCAAGCAGAGATATAATGAAATCTTTGAGCTTGTATAACATGGGCCAATAGTTAAGGAGGCAAAAATGCAGTTCAATGTTTCCCAATTGTTAAAAGATCCTATAGGCTCGATTAGGAATTATGAGTTAATTGAAGAATTAGACGATCTTGAGGAGTTTGAGACGTTAAACCCGCTTGTTGGAACAGTTCGGATGTTGCGTACACATAGTGGCCTATTAGTTTCAGGCGAATTGAGCACAGCATTGCGCGTTACCTGTTTTCGTTGTTTAGAGCCAGTGGTAATGCCAGTACGCTTTACGCTTGAAGAGATGTTTCGCCCACTAACGGAAGTGCGGACAGGGCGCTACATTCATCCAGATGAGTTTGAGGGGACAACCGCAGAACTTGAAGATGCAGCGCTGATTATAGACGAGCAGCATATGTTAAATATGAAAGAGGTTATACGTCAACATATTTGGTTAGCGATTCCGATGAACATTACCTGCGAAAAGACAGGCCTAGAGGGTTGCCCCGATCTTGAAACAAGCCTTGGTGGGGTGGAAATAGGATTTGCGTTAGAGAGCAAAACGGTTTCCGAAGAGGGCAACAATATAATTCTAGTAGACAACATGGATGAAGAAGTGGAAGCACCGATTGATCCACGTTGGTCTGCATTGTTGGCGCTACAAGGTAATACAGATCACGATCAAGCCACCCCCGATAATGAATAGAAATGTAAGGATAGTACATTTCGGCGCAAGTGAACGGTAGTTTTTTTAAAGCTATTTTACGGTTGTTGATATGGATTTAACCACCGTGGCATTCGTGCCTTCACAGGAATAGGTTTACGCTGTTAAGTACTAGTAATTCTGGTTATGTTTAAGATAGAATGCCACGTAGAACAGAAGGGCATTTTTAACTATAGAGGAGATTTGAGCATGGGTCCACAACCAAAACGTAAAATTAGCAAGGGTCGACGAGATCGACGTCGTGCACACGATTCAATTTCTACACCAAATCTTGTTAATTGCGACAATTGTAATTCTCGCCGAATACCTCATCGTGTTTGTCCATCTTGTGGACATTATCGAGGTCGCGAGGTTTTACTAATTAAAGATGATCTGCCTAAATCATCCTAGAGATTGTAGAAAGGTTACGAAATAAAAAGGGGATTTGGATATGATGCCAAGTCCCCTTTTTATTTGCCCAGATTGTATCCTCAATAAGTAGCGGTGACTATTTCAGCGAAGTGCTCAGTGCAAAGCTCAGCCTGTGCTATTCGTACCTCGAAATGTTGAGAAAATACCCCAAATTGTATTCAAACTCAACACCCCATATCTAAGCCCAACAGTAAGGTAGAGTCAATTATGAATAAGGCATCAGGCGGATCATCAGATAATTTTTTGAAAGGATTGGGTCTACCCACGCTGTTTATGTTTCCTGGTCAAGGTTCGCAGCAGGTTGGCATGGCGCGTGAATTAGTAGATGCGTATCCCGCAGCCAAAGAAGCAATGGAAGAGGCGGATGAGGCGCTAGGCTACTCGCTCAGCAAGCTTTGTTTCGACGGGCCAGAGGAGCTGCTAACCGATACATCCAACGCGCAGCCCGCTATTTTGGCGGCCAGCATTGCCGCGCTGCGTGCCTTGTCCAGCACAATGGGTGCAACAGAGATTTCTGATAGCACAGAAACACCCTGTTTTGTAGCAGGTCATAGTCTTGGCGAATATAGTGCGTTGATTGCTGCGGGCAGTATCAGCTATCCAGATGGGTTGCGGCTGGTTCGACAGCGTGGGCTTTTAATGAAAGATGCGGGCGAAAAAGAGCCAGGAAAGATGGCCGCTGTTCTCGGTTTGGATGATGAAGTGGTAACCGAGATTTGCAATAAAGTAAATGGCGTTGTACAGGTGGCAAATTACAATTGTCCGGGTCAGGTAGTGATTTCAGGAGAGAATAGAGCAGTAGAGACTGCAATGGAAAAATTGACCGCTGCCAAGGCGCGCAAAGTTGTCCCGTTGGCGGTTAGTATTGCGGCGCACAGTTCACTAATGCAGCCAGCCGCGGGCGAATTACAAGCCGCAATTGAAGCCACTGAGATCAATGCGCCGCAAATTCCACTTATCGGCAATACTACCGGCACTGCGTTGACTACGGCTGATGAGATTAAGGCAGAATTAATTGCGCAACTAACGGGGAATGTTCAGTGGACCAAGACAGTTCAGTTTGCGCTTGATGCAGGCATAACGCACTTTATTGAAATTGGGCCGGGCAACTCGTTGGCAAGTTTAGTCAAACGGATTGATCGAAAATCACAGCGCAGCAGCATTGGTGATCCAAAGTCCGTGGCGGCATTTGTAGAGCAATTCGCGGCGGTTAATTAGTGGCCCGCAGAATGAATTCTGCGTCTGCTATGGGAAACCTGTTAAAACAGGTTAAATGCCGTAACTTTAACGTGA
>ENA-ORXT01000062-ORXT01000062.1-marine-metagenome-genome-assembly--contig:-NODE-62-length-159195-cov-8.735900_pt1 | contig 159195 bp, 129 predicted proteins | sample MGYA00237868_ERZ511482 | MGnify/ENA metagenome assembly ERZ511482 | reverse complement strand
CCGAATCTGATTTTTGAACGCTTTACCTTTTTGTCATTAATGACAAAAAGGTAAAGCGTTCAAAAATCAGATTCGGAATGTTGGATCTGGGGATTAGCACGTACCTAGCGGAAGGCAGCGGACTTAATATGCCGGATGAGATTTCCTACATGGATCAACGACTAGGAAAATCAATAAATGTTGGTCTGCAAGCAATTAATGTAAAACTTGGATTGGCAGGTAAAAATAATCCGCAGGTATTTGGAATTTCGACTGGCGTTAGATTTAACATGGTCCACTATAGTTTTGAGGAAGACTTTATTTTAGACAGAGACAAGCCGGACTTCTTCAGCGCCATTAACAGAGATACGGAACCATTGAAAAATCATAGATTATATGCAAGTTATCTCGCAATTCCTGTGATGCTAGAATTAAATACCAACCCATCGAATTCTTCTAAATCTTTCAACTTTGCCGTTGGTTATGTTTACAATATCCTATTAGGAAGTAATCATAAATCAAAGTCTCAGGCTGATACTAAGTTGAAGATTAAGGATGATTACAACTTAGATAAGAACATTGCAATGCTAGAAGTAAGAGCAGGATACGGTCCTGTGAACTTTTACTTTCAATATGGTTTAGATAATTTATTCCAGCAAGAAAAAGGGCCAGAATTGACACCAATAAATTTTGGAATAAACCTACTCCCTAGATAGTTTCTTTATATACATATATCAAGTCAGGCTTTTTGGCCTGGCTTTTTTTATGCCTCAAAATTTAGGTTTAGATCTTGACGATTCTGAAACTCTCTGAATATTGATCGTTTTGGATTTGTAGAAAGTAGTTTCCTGCAATCAATGATCCCGTAAAATCTAATGGCGTTAAACCAAAAATTTCTACTTCTCGAGTGTCAAGTAAATGCCCTAGCGCATTAAATAATTTGACTTCGACTTGTCCATATTTTTCTCCTCCAGCATCAATGTTAATAATCCCATTACTAGGGTTAGGGAATAATTTGATCCTAAAATTATCATACAGATGATTGTTTGAGCTTATACAAGTTCCTGGCATATTATCATCCATCCATGAAAGTCTAGCAGATAAATAATTTTTAAGGTTTTCTATTTCAGCAGTATAAGAACCAGTTACCACAGGATTGGGCCAGACAAATTCATCAAGAATGGGCCATCGGGCAAAGTTACGCTCTAAGGCAGGTTTTAGAAATTCTACCTGTGCATCTATAAAATTTTCCAGGTTTTCATAACTGTATACCTGTTGTCTCAGCTCTTTCCAACGACAGTTTAATTGATTTACAAATGAAGCGTCTGTAAAAAATTCTCTCCACCAGAATGGCATATGATTCACACAAAAATCTTCATAGATCCAACCCCACTCTTCCCAAACAAACGGACAATAATCAGCGTTACCAAAAGCAAGATTAAAATCCCAAACAGGTCCAGCCTTTAATTTTCCACCATTTGATTCTTTATCTTTATGAAAGTATTCACTTAATCGATAGCCGTCAACATTTTTGGAAACTTCATTGAGTATCAATCGATCTATAAATGAAGCAACATCTATATACTCGCTATAGTGTTTACCCGCAAATGTATGATCATTCGAAGCCATCGCATTTTCAAAGCTGTCAACATAAGATCTAATATATTCCTCTTGAGGCAGGCTTAATTCTTCATCATTGGGATAATAAACTTGGAAGCCTGGAGCATCATTCGCATTGTTAGCAAAATTATACTGGGAATACCAATTGGGAGTACCCCAATCTATCCTCAAAATATACCCCCCTGTCAGATCATCTCCCTCGTTTTCATCCGTATTAAGTGTTGCAATATCAACTCGGTTTTTGTCCCGTTTAATTTTTTCCATAATCACATAAATTCCCCAATAAGCATCATTGACAAATAGCTCTACAATTTCTGTCCTGCTAGCATAGCGATCCATGTCTCTAGCCATCTTCATGGATAAAACATTACGTAGGAGGGTCTTGTCAGAATACGGGCCATGAAACACCCAGTCTTCTTCAGTCGGAAAATTTAAAAAGGAAGTATCTAAATCCTCAGACCAATCAAAATTTTTCGTTTCAATTCCAAAATTATTTTTTGGAAAAAGACTCTGTGAAGAATTTCCTCTTTTTTCAATACTTATATTTCCTGAAAATTCATTGGCTGAATCTTCTGTACTGTTTATCTCATCGGGACCATTATAAACGATTTCCATGATAGCATTTATCGCAGGCTCATCCGGAATTTCTTCACCGAAGGTGTTGATGCGAACGATCGGCAACTTTGTCTGAAACCAGTTGTTTACAAAAAACCAGGAAGGCAACTCACCATATTGCTGTTCCTCAGATTTCAGGCCCGCAGATAACCAATAAAGCGTACTCAGATCCGAGCTATTCGTTCCGTCATAATTATGGGTTTGGATGGTAAGCACATTCATACCATCATTCAATAAGTCAACGAAAACGCTTTCCTCAACACTAAATTCTTCCGGCAGTCCTCCAGAGTACATTTCTGCTTCTCGCAGCTCTGTGGCCTCCTCATCGAAAGAAGGATTCGCACCAGCCATATTTGATCTTGCAATTTCAACACCATTTAAGTAGGCTACAAAACCATCATCATAATCTGCATGAAAAACCATCCAGGAGATTTCTTCTTTATCTACAATTTCAAAAACCTTTCGCATGTAAACGGATTGGCAGGAGGGTATAATTGTTACGTCATCTCCATCCCCATAACCGATACTCCCTTGCCCAATAGACCAATCGCTAGAATCATAATTTAAACCTGTCCAAGTGGACGGTACTTCTTCTGTGGGGACGATGTACATCCATTCATCACTTGCATAGACTATGGTTTCAAAATGATCTATTTGCGCTACTAGAAAATTTTGACACAGAATAAAAACTAGAATATTGAAAGCCGTTTTCATATGCATTGAAGTGCAGATTGAAGGGTATTAAAATTACCTTTTTGATATAGATTGAATGATGTTTTCTGCTTTCGCAAATCCATTGGCAATCTGAATATATTGTCCATTTTCTACGAGAACCAAGGTTGGAAAACCTCTGACTCCCATTTTACTAGCTTTCATAAAATCATTCTTCACGCGGGTTTTCATTTCATCAGAATTAAAATATGCATCGAAGGTTGGAATATCTAAATCAAGTTCCTCAAGTATGCTATGATAGCTTTCTGCAAGATGCATGTTCTTGTTCTCAGAATAAAAGGCGATTTGACACTCCTTGAAGAATTTTATTTCTTTAGATGGGTCCATTTCTCTGGCGACAATGGTTGCTCTTGAAGGAGGTTCTGTGTCGTAGGTAATATCGCCCCTATTTAAAATCTCGTAATTAAATTTTTGTCCACTCGCTTTGGCAACATCATCCCAGTGATGGGTTAAGAATTCTTTGAGACTTAAAATGGATTCTTGGTTATATGGTCTTAGACCACCAAGTACAAGTTCTACTTCGAGATTATCTCCATAATGTTCCATCACCTTATTTAATTCAGGAGCAATACCGTAGCACCAGGAGCACATTGGATCACCCACATATATTAATTGTACCTTTTCTTGAGCTTGAGTCATAAGAGCAAAACTTAAAATAATAATGGTTGAAAATAATTTTATCTGGGTCATAAGGTGTATTTACTTATCAATAAAAGCCAGTTTTAAAGGTAGTCTTTCAGAGAAGGAAATTAATTAATCTTCGATATAAACAAACAAAGACAAAGTATGGTTGAGTTAAAACTTATTCTTTCTATTATCTTCAATTAAAATGTCAATATGAGACAAATTACACTTTTCTTCTTCCTCCTGTGCTGCAGCTACATGATCGGGCAGGTGAAAGAAGCCCCTTTAGTTCAAGAAGGAGAGGGTCCTTTCAATCAACTCATCATACGTGGGGCGATCTTAATAAACGGTGCGGGCGCACCTCCAATAGGTCCCGTAGATGTGGTCGTAGAGAATAATATCATAAAAAACATCAAGGTTGTTGGCTATCCAGGTGTAGAGATAAACGATGAAAAAAGACCAAAACTGAAAGCAGGCGGTAAAGAAATTGAGGCGGAAGGCATGTATCTTCTTCCGGGCTTTGTAGATATGCATGGACACATCGGAGGCAAGTCACAAGGAGCAGATGCAGAATATGTATTTAAGCTTTGGATGGGTCATGGAATAACGACCATAAGAGAGCCTTCCTGTGGAAATGGTCTAGACTGGGTCTTAAAACATAAAAAGTTAAGTGAAGAAAATAAGATCACAGCTCCTAGGATTTTAGCCTATACTGTTTTTGGACAAGGAAGTGAAGAGCCGATAAGCACGCCCGACCAAGCAAGAGCTTGGGTTCAAGCCAATGCCAAAAATGGCGCTGATGGAATTAAATTTTTTGGATTATCTCCAAAGATCTTCGATGCGGCCTTGAGAGAAAATAAAAAACTAGGGCTGCGATCGGCTTGTCATCATGCCCAGTTAGAAGTGGCAAGATGGAATGTTGTCAATTCAGCAGAAGCTGGATTAACCTCAATGGAGCATTGGTACGGACTACCCGAAGCTTTGTTTGAAAACAAAAGAATCCAAGATTACCCTGTAGATTATAATTATCAAAACGAGCAGCATAGATTCGGGGAGGCAGGACGCTTATGGAAGCAAGCAGCGGCACCCTACTCAGACCATTGGAATGCGGTGATGCAAGGTCTGATTGATCAGGACTTCACCTTAGACCCTACTTTCAATATTTATGAGGCGAGTCGTGACTTACAACGAGCAAGAAGAGCTGAATGGCATGAAACCTTTACCCTTCCTAGCCTGTGGCGATTTTATATGCCAAGTAAAATTTCTCACGGTTCCTACTGGCATTTTTGGGGCACCGAAGAAGAAGTTGACTGGAGAGAAAATTATCAATTATGGATGACCTTTGTCAATGAATATAAAAATCGGGGAGGCAGAGTAACCGCAGGCTCAGACTCAGGTTTCATCTTCAAATTATACGGCTTTGGTTATATCCGCGAATTGGAATTATTGAGAGAAGCTGGCTTTCATCCTTTGGAAGTCATACGATCTGCTACCTTGCATGGCGCAGAAGCACTGGGACTAGAAGATGAAATAGGAAGTGTAGAAGTAGGTAAAAAAGCAGACATGATCTTGATCGCTGAAAATCCAATGGAAAACCTTAAAGTACTCTACGGAACAGGGGCTATTAAGTTAACTGAAGACAATGAAATCGTCAGAGTAGGTGGCGTGAAATACACCATCAAAGATGGGATCATTTATGACTCCAAAAAATTGCTTGACGATGTGCGAATCATGGTTGAAGAAGCCAAACAGGCAGAAGGTTTTAAATTAAACCAACCAGGATTAGATGAATTTTTCAACCGATTAGAGAAGCCATAAAATTATTAAACCCAAGAGTCTATGATGTTGACAAGAAAAGAGATTGATGGTCTAGATAAGCTGTATAGGATTAATTTAATAAACTCTGTAACTGGGATAAAACCAGCCAATTTAATCGGGACAAAATCTGTAGATGGCTTTGAAAACTTAGCCATCATCAGTTCGGTGGTTCACATGGGATCAAATCCTCCACTCTTAGGCTTCATCATGAGACCCTCTGGTGAGGTACGTCGTGACACTTATGAGAATATAAAAGATCAGAACTTGTATACTATGAATCAGGTTCCTAGAGGCCTGGCAGAAAACGCGCATTACACTTCTGCTAAATTCGATAGAGAGGTTTCTGAATTTGATCGATGTAATTTTACTCCAGAATATCTAGGTGATTTTCCAATCCCATTCGTCAAGGAAAGCCCAATCAAAATAGGCCTTAAATTGGTCGAAGAAATTCCCATTCAAGCCAATGGCACCATCCTTATTATCGGAAATATAGAACTCCTTCAAGTACAAGATCATGCCGTAAACCAAGTAGGCCAAATCGACTTAGAAGCGCTCCATGCAGTTGGAATTTCTGGCTTGAATACTTATTACGAATTAAAAAAGAAAGTGGAAATGCCTTACGCTAGAGTCAATGAATTACCCGACTGGAATGATTCAAAAAAACAGGGATAGACGCATCTCTGTGCCTATCCCATGAATGGACTCTCAAAATAGCAAACCTGTGGTCTGCGATTCTTCCTCTTATTAATCTTGAGAAAACTTTCTCTACTTCCATAACGTGATAAATATCACATTCGCTTCCTCTGCTTTAAAATTATTGGAACACTTGAAATGTATCAATGCATCCAAGTTAAAATATAAATAAAGTCATTACATATTACAAATAATCGTAATATGTTTTTATCTTTACAAATCCCATATACTTTACCCAATAATCGAAGAATCATGTCCAGAATATCAGCATTTTTAGTGCTTTTAGCCTATATTTTTACTCCGAATACTTCATTTGCGCAAAGCGAACATCCACATTGTATTTCGGAAAATCACTTTCATAATAATCCAAAGGCCGTTAAAGACTACCAGAAAAAAGTAGCTAAAATCACGGCAAACGTAGATAGAAATAACGATGGACTTGGAGTAATAACGATTCCAGTAGTCGTACATGTAGTGCATAATACAGCTGCCGAAAATATATCAGACGCTCAGATTCAAAGCCAAATAGATGTTTTAAATGCAGGATTTGATTTAGAAGCACCTTGGATCCAACAATTTTATCCACAAGCTGCAGACGTCGACATCGAATTTGTTTTGGCCAATCGTGATCCCAATGGCAATACAACAAACGGCATAACAAGAACCAATACCAACGTCTCAATCTTTACGATTGATCCAGCGCAGCCCTTGGATTATCCGCAGAACACCTACATGAAATTGCCCAGTCAAGGTGGGGCGGCTGCATGGCCACATACCGACTACTTAAATATCTGGGTATGTAACATGCAGTATCTAGTCAAAGGTTTTGGTTCATACCCAAACACCATAGCAACACATCTTGATGGCGTTGTGATTAATTACGAGTACTTTGGAAATATAGGCACTGGTACAAATTATGCCAACTATGATTTAGGTAAAACCTGCGTTCATGAAGTAGGACATTGGCTAGACCTAAGACATCTTTTCGCCAATGCTGATTGCGCAATCAATGATGGAATCGCAGACACTCCTGCGCAAGTGGGTGTATATTATTCTTGTGCCGCTCCTATCAATGAATGTGGCAATTCATTAATGTTGGAAAATTACATGCAGTATACTTATGACCAATGTCAGCTCGTCTACACTGAAGGTCAAAAATGTGTCATGAGAAATAATTTTACAAGCGGAGAATGGAGAGAATCAATTCTTTCAAGCAATGGTTACGTCACAAGCGACGATGCATCGGTCACTGGTAATTTATGGCATGACAGCAATGACAATGGAAATATAGATGCAGGTGAATCCATGGAAAGTAACATTCAATGTTTATTGTATGATTGTAACCAAAACCTTGTTGCAACAGCCAACACAGATTCCAATGGACAATATCAATTTAATAATATAACACCAGGAAATTATTATCTCATTGTAAATCAAAATGATTTACCTAGCAGCAGAGGTGTTAATCCCATATGGTTAACGTATTCGGGATGTGCACCGTTGGCAGCGAATATAATTTACACGCAGAACATACCCCTATTGAGTTACGCAACAGTGTCAGGTGAAATATGGGAGGACATGAATGCAGACGCTATTCAACAATCCACGGACCCTATGCTAAGCTCCATTCAGGTTCATTTAAAAACTATGAACGGCTCTATCATAGATCAGGTAAGTTCTGACAATAACGGTAATTTTCAATTTTCGCAGGTCTACCCAATGGATTATTATGTAGAATATATGGTCAGTTCAAATTATCTCTTTACTGGAAGTTCGCCAGACAATTATGCGGGTAATAATTATGCCCCAAACACTTCTCCCCAGATGAGTCTTAGTCAAGGACAGGTTGTTGATAATTTTGATGGTGGGTTTTATCAGGAAGGAAATATAGGTGGCGCAGTTTGGTTTGATGTTGATTCAGATGGGTTTTTTGACGCCAATGAATCCCCGGCACAGAATACCAGAGTAGAATTATACGATGACAACTTGCAATTAATAGCTACCGCTTACACGGACAACAGTGGGGACTATTCTTTCCCCGATTTAACCCCAGATAATTATTATCTAATCTTAGATCCACCGGCCAATTATGATATCATTCCTCAGTCTTTTCCAAATTACTTTGACCATAGCAATGGATACAATACCAGCCCTTTCTTTTCGATTCTTTCTGCTTACTCAATCAACGATGTTAATGCCGGATTAGGATTTGGCACAGTGGACATTCAAGATGTATCACTTGCATGTGAACTCATGGTCGATGAAATTCAACTCAGTTGGGAAATAGTAGATGCTTTTGAGATAACTCAGATTGATGTTTTAAAATTAATAGATGAGAAGTGGGTTCTTATTCATCGTTGTTTCGACGCTTGCGCAAATGTATTTATCGATCGTGAATTAATAGATGGTGATAACTATTACAAACTTCAAGCACATAAATCTTCTTCAGATTTTACAGAGAGTGAAGTAGTAGTAGTTAATTATAATCGTGAAAATTCTTTATCTGTATCCTTTAACAACCCAATTCAAGATATACTGCACCTTAAAATTTATGGAGCAAATGAAGCCAATCTATTAGCTAAAATCTATAACATAGATGGCCGTGAAATCAAACAATTCACAGGCAATTTATCTTCTAATTCAGTACTAGAAAAATCCATAGATTTTACTGACCTAAGCCCTGGCATCTATTACTTATGGCTTGAAATGGGACCAAAAGTAGAGGTTCACAAACTTTTTATGGTTAATTAACCAGAGGGTAAAATTAATATCATAAAGGTTTTAAATGCGTAAGTAATTATGCTTCATTAGGTTTATCCTTAGAGGAAAAGTATATTCAATAATTACCCTTAGAAAAACAGGCCCTAGCATAGAATTTGGTACTTAACTGGCATGAAGTATTAGTTCAAAGTGATTCCCCACTCACGGAGACTAATAATGATAACCATTATTAACCATAACTTATATTCTATGCTACTCTTAGCTAAAGGGGCATCACGTCCTGTGTTAGAGATTAGTTTGAGTCATTCATTTTCAAAAACCTTTATGCTCTTATTGAGCTTTGCGTTTTTCGGATTTAACTCAAATCATATTCAAGCCAACAATACAATATTCTCAGATGGAAGTTTAGAGGATGTTGCTGTTTGTGAAGGAGAAGAATTTACTTTAACCGCCATTAGTCCCAATCCTGATCCTATTTCTTACAATTGGGAAATTGACCTCGGTTCAGGTTTTGTTTCTACCGGTCAGACAGATCAAACTTTTACCCAAGCTGAAGCTCCTTGTGAATTCAATGGAGCATTATTACGTGTAACAATCGGACATGCAGATCCAGCTGATGATATAGTCTGTGATCCTGTTACAATTTATGTTAATTGCGAAAGTACCATCGCGTGTTATTCACGAATTAACGTAGCTGTAAATGGAGACTGTGAGGCTGTGCTTACACCTCAAGCCTTTGTCTCCAACTATTTATCCGATGATTTTTACACCGTCACTTTTACAGATGAAGCCGGTGTCGTTTATACTGGGAACAACCTAGGTATATTTATCGGTCAGACCATTACTTACGAAATCAGCGACATTTGCGGAAACGCCTGCTGGGGTGAAATAACGGTAGAGGATAAATCTGGTGCAATGTTTGAAAACTGCGGTGACTATGTTATGACCTGTGAAGAATTTGAGGCAGGAAATTCTGCCATGATTCATGTTCCTAACTTAAATGGAAATTGCACCATGGAAGATGATGTCACCTTTACCTTTGAAGATGATACACTTTCTGTCATGTGCTTAAATGGCTATGCCAATGCCATTGAAAGAACCTGGCTTGCTTTTGATGAAGAGGATAATTTCATTGGAAAATGTGTTCAAAGAATAAACATTCAAGCCCTAGGAATCGCAGACATCGTTTTTCCAGAGGATATAAACATAGACTACGATCAAAATACGAGCTGCGATGTATTTACAGATGAATTTTTGCATCCAGATAATCTAGGTTACCCTACTGCTGCAACCTGTCCGAATTTTGTTTCCTTTTGGGAAGACACAGAATTCATTCTTTGCGGTGCAAGTAGAAAAATATATAGAAGATGGACTGTTGTTGATTGGTGTACTGGAGATATTGCAGAGGGTGCACAAATAATTAAAGTTGAAGATGACGAACCAGCCATTAAGACTTGTCCAGAAGATGTTATGTTTCCTACCAAGCATGGTTGTACGGCAGACATCAATCTAGATCCATGGAATTTAGTACATGGCATGGGTGCACTTCAACTATTAATAGATTGCTCCGACGTTACTTTAACAGTCGAATATTTAAGAGCTGAACCTGGAACAGATCAGCCACTATCAGATGGTGCATATTCCTCTGACGGTGTTGTATTTGAGTCTGATAGCACATTTACACTTCCTACGATAGCGGAAGAGTTTGTCTGGATAAGATACAGAATCCTTGATGCTTGTGAAAACATGCCAATCCTTGATAGTCCAGAAGCAACAGATGATGCCACCAGCTGCTACTTTGAAGTACAACTGGTTGATGGAGCACCTCCGACAGCAATCTGTGAAGGATATACAACAATAACCTTAGATGAATACGGTTATGCTACCCTTAAGGCAGAAACGATAGACGATCACAGCATCGATCATTGTGGAGATATTTTAGATTATAAAATTAAAAGACAAGGCTTTTGTGTTGGACACGAAACTGATGTAGATTTTAGCGATGAAATTCATTTCTGTTGCGCCGATGTAGGAAACACCTTATGGGTCTTTCTAGCAGTGTATGATGAAGATGGAAACTCTTCTGTCTGCGAGGGTCAGGTAAATGTTATACCTGGGTCTGGTGGAGGAACAGGTATACCTGACATTGTATGTCCAGCTGATATAACTTTAGATTGTAATCAAGATTATAATTATTATAGCTATCCAGACATTACCATCGGTAATCACCACGATGGTTGCGGATCAACTACTGCTTCTTATTATACGGATGATTCCTTTGATACTTCCAATTTAAATGGATGCGGTCTTGGTTTTATTATAAGAACAGTCAAGGTCACTTTTGAGAATGGAACAATTAAAACATGCGCTCATAAGATATTTGTAGAGGCTGGTAATCCTTTGAATCCGAATGATATTTATGTAGAATCAATGATTACAGTAAATACTTGTAATCAATATGATGGTGATGCTCTTGATCCTGAGATCATCGGTGGTACACCAACAATTACAGGTACCTATTCTACCTGTATAAGCATCACCAAGGAATATGAAGATGAAATTATCGCTGGCGGTATTGGTTCCTGTCAGCAGGTAAAGAGAACCTGGACAGTCACTGATTTTTGCGTAGATAATGGTATGGGGAGCGGAGTTTATGAATTTGAGCAGATCATCAAATTAAACGATAACATTAAACCAGCCATAGCTTGTGACGATGTTTGGTTGTTTATTGATAATGCAGATTGTAACAATGAAGTGAGCCACACGATTATGGTTACGGATAACTGTACTCCTGATGCGTTGATAAACCTTAGCTGGAACATTGATGTTCTCAATGACGGATTAGCTTCCAATGATTTGAGTGGGAATAGCTTGAGCTTTACTGCAACTATTCCATTGGGTACACACCCAATCACAGTAACAGCGGTAGATGCTTGCAATAATTCAAGAAATTGTACCTACAATCTAGTGGTTGAAGCAGGACAAGGCGGAGGAACCGGTGGAACAAATGCAAGTTGCCTTACAGAATTGCAATGGACGCTTGGGCCAAACGGTGTAGCAGAAATTTGGGCTTCTGATTTTAACTTCAACAGCTCCGCAGGATGTGATGGATCGGATTATAACTTAACATACTCATTTACAAGTCCGGACTTTAACTCCACGCCTGTTATATACTATGATTGTAACTCCTTGAATGGTAATTCAATATTAGTGTTACCTGTTACTATTTGGGTTAGCGATGCCGCTGGTTATTATTCAACCTGTACCTCGATCTTACATCTAAGAGATGTATTGAATGTATGTGGAAACAATGTTAACGGTGGAACCTACAACGTAAATGGAAGACTAACTACTGAGAATGGAAATCCTGTTCCTGAATTTGAAGTTTCTCTTGAGGATATGACCATGGATGAAATGTCTTACAATATGTCTGATGAAGAAGGAAATTATGTCTTTACTTCATTGACTGAAAACAATGATTACATGATTAAGCCTACCCATGATTTACATCATGGACAAGGAGTGACAACCCTTGACTTGGTATTAATACAAAAGCATATTTTAGGTCTAGAAGAATTAGATTCACCGTATAAATTAATCGCAGCGGATGTAAATAATTCCGAGAGTATCTCAGCAAGCGACTTAATTCAGATTAGAAAATTAATTCTCGGTGTGTATGATAAATTTCCGAATCAAAAGTCATGGGTTTTTGTTGACAATGATTTTGTGTTCTCAGATCTACAACATCCTTGGGATTATTCTGATGAAGCATATATTCAGAATCTACAGTCGGAAGATAACAAACATGATTTTACAGCTGTGAAGATCGGTGATGTGAATAATTCCATAACCATGGAAGCACACAACAACACTACTTCATCAAGAAGCGGCGGATTGAATTTAAGAATTGATGCACTAGATGTTGTAGAAGGCGCCATTTATAAAATTCCTGTATACAGCGAAGATTTCCAAGACATCTATGGTTTACAGTTTGCTCTTGAAACTAAAAATCTTAGAATATTGGATGTTGAAGGCGGCTTAATACCTATTAAGGAACATAATTATGCACTCGAACAAGAGCGGATCACCTTTTCATGGAATGATAGTCATGCAATAGGCTTTAATGATCAGGCATTGTTTGAAATAAAAGTTTTAGCTACAGAGGATGGACGTCTAACGGAAGGTTTATTTCTTGACCAACTTAATTTTCAAAATGAGGTTTATGTCGGCAAAAATATCGAAGTAAAACCATTGCAATTGCAAGTCGGAAATCAAGGAAGTTTTGAAAATGTACTAGGCCAGAACAAACCAAATCCATTTTCAGATGATACTGAAATTACCATTAGTTTAAGTAAAGCACAGTCAGCTGATCTTATCTTCTACGATATTTCAGGAATGGAAATTCACCGCATAGATGGAACTTACCCTAAGGGAAAATCAGTCATTGAAGTTTCAGCAGATTGGCTTAACACCAATGGGGTAATTTACTACAAGCTAGAAGGAGAGAATTTTACAGCCATTAAAAAAATGGTCTTAGTTAAATAGAAAAATTAAATAGTTGGCTTTATAAATTATGAGGCCAACTTCAATACCCTTTTTTTATATAAAGTTTTTTTAATCAGATTCATGTTCGGAAGAAATTCCGAAGCGAACTTTTACTTCAATCGCCTTCTCTGTTCTCAGAGAAGGCTTTTTTCATTTTAATCTCTTGATTTTCAATAGCTAACCTCAAGTCTCTGACTTATAAATTAAAAAAAATCAGTCGTATACTTTTTTTTGTAATGCATTGAATACCAAATAATTACGTGCTATTATAATGTCGTAATTTAGTCAGATTGACTCCTGATTATGGCATAGTTTCTGCATCTCTTAGGTTAACTATGAACATCGAGGAGATAAATAGAAAACACTTTGTAGAAACGGACATGTACTATCGTGTCGGTTATGGGCTTTCTTCTAAAATCTTAAATTTTAGATCAGGCATAATTACTATTGAAGTCGTGTTGTCAAGAAAATGGGACAAGGACTACAATACTACGGCGCTTGAAATGGCCAACATTTGGAAGAACAATCATTCTGAATTGAAGCATGCGATCGGTTGTAAAATCTATATAATAGATACCAAAAGAAATCCTTATAAAAAGTCGTTAATCCATTCAGGGGTTAAACCAGGCTACGATGCTAAGAAAGGAATTCTATTCTCTAAAGGCTATATGAACTAAGGACCAACTTAAGTCGAGATTCATAACTTAAAGAGGTGTACCTTTATACTATGGTTTTTAGAATAATCACGCTACTCTTCATTTTTCAGAATTTTGCTTTTAGCCAGTTTGATCATCGTGAAGTACATAAAGGTTTAGAAGGTGAAATCCTATTTGAGAAACTTGTAGATGATTACAAGCCTTCCAACGTTCTTCCATTCAACAATTCAAGAGATACTTTATTTGCCATTATCTATGCTGTAGATAATGTTCTAGAATGTGTTTATAGCGGTCATCAAGTAGAACTAGATCCCAACGAAGATCCCACGGTAAGTGCGTACCAAAATGGAAACGCCAATGGCATAAATACAGAACATACCTATCCTAAATCTATGGGTGCAGCTAGTGGAAATGCTGAAGCAGACATGCACCATCTTTATCCTACTAGAACAGCTGTAAACTCTGCTCGGGGCAATGATCCTTTTGCAGAAATTCCGGATGATCAGACCAGTAACTGGTATTATCTGAACCAGAACCAGTCGTCTACCCCTACTTCTGATATTGAGCTTTGGAGTGAGGATAGGAAAAATGGCTTTGAACCCAAGGAAGCACACAAAGGAAATACCGCTCGAGCCATGTTTTATTTCTATACCATGTACAGAGGCGAGGCCACACAAGCCAATCCAAATTTCTTTGATCAACAGGTCAATACTTTATGTGATTGGCATTGGCAAGATCCAGTGGATGAGAATGAATGGAATAGAAATCAGAGGATCGCAACTTATCAGAGTGACAAAGAAAATCCATTTATATTAGATTGTAGTCTAGCGGCACGATTGTACTGCCCTCAGATAGATGATGCTTGCGCTACCGTTGATGTGCTAGAAACCTCTCTTACAAGTCCCAGGGTATTTCCCAATCCCAGTTCAGATGACTATCAGGTAGAATGGTCTGGAAAAAATTTCAATCTAATACTCACCAGTGAATTGGGACAACTGATTCGTAATGAAAAGGCTTACGATAATAAGCGCTTACTAATGCCAGAAGGTCAAGGAATCTATTACCTCAGAATTTCTGATGAAAAGGATAATAGTTATACAGTTAAATTGGTGAGACTTTAAACTGATTCACGACCATCATTACTCAAAAATTGATCAAAATTTAGTTGCAATTTCTACAAATAGAGAATGTATGTAGGCGATTTTATTTGTCAGGCATCTGATCAATTTTCTTCATCAACTCTTCCGCTTCCGCAAATTTAGCATCTGATGCAGTACGATCAGTCTTAGATAATCGAAAAGCTTCTTCATGTAGCTTTTTATATTCAGCCATTAATTTCTCTTTCTCGCTTTTGCCTTTAAATATTCCGAACATTCGTGGTGCTTTTAGTAAAAAGAAATATAACAAATGTATTTTCACATTGTTTAAAAATTAAACGTCAATGATGTTAAACGCAGAGCATAAGATAACCGTCATAGGTGCGGGAACCATGGGAATGGGCATAGCGCACATTGCAGCTATAGCCGGCCATGAAGTTTATCTTTATGATAGAGACCCCAAAGCCATTCAAAAAGCGCTACAAAAAATTCAGCACTTCTTAAATAGAGGAGTAGAAAAAGGAAGAATGGATGATTCTCAGGCTAAAGCGGTTTTTGGCAGATTATATGCGATTGAGAACTTAGAAAGTATTTCAGATAGCAAATTGGTCGTAGAGGCAATCATTGAAGATCTCGGGATAAAACAAGATCTTTTTAGACAATTGGAAGAAATTGTGTCTGATGATTGCATTTTAGCAAGCAACACCTCTTCCCTATCCATAAGTGCCATTGCCGGTGGTTTAAATAAACCAGAACGATTTATCGGCTTACATTTTTTCAATCCGGCCCCTTTGATGAAGTTGGTAGAAGTTATTCCTGCCGTTCAATCTAGCAAAGAAACTGGTGAAGACTGTTTTCGTTTGATGGAGAACTGGGGCAAGCTTCCAGTCTATGCCAAAGACACTCCAGGCTTCATAGTCAACCGAGTCGCTAGACCCTTCTATAGTGAAGCACTTAGAATCCTAGAAGAAGGCCTGGCGAATGAGCTAACCATCGATACGGCTATGAAGGAAATCGGAGGTTTTAAAATGGGGCCTTTTCAGCTGATGGATTTTATAGGGCACGATGTTAATTTTAAAGTAACTGAATCCGTCTGGAAATCCTTTTATCACGAGCCGAGATACAAACCCTCCTTTACCCAGAAGAATTTAGTGTCAGCTGGATACTTAGGAAAAAAATCGGGAAAAGGGTTTTATGATTATAATTCAGAAACACCACCAGAAGAACAAATGGAGATTGATCGCTCAGTCCTCCAACCTGTCTTTGATAGAATCATTTCACTGCTCATCAATGAAGCCTGCGATGCTGCTTTCTGGGGCGTAGGAACTGTAGACGCCATTGATACAGCCATGCGCTACGGAGTGAACTACCCTAAAGGGCTACTAGCCTGGGGTAAAGAAATCGGCTGGGATAAAATTAAAAATACCCTGAACGAATTACACACCATCTATCGAGAAGAAAGATATAGACCATCCCCTTACTTACTAAAAGTTTAAGATGCTCAAGCCAGAAGAAATAGTCATTGAAAAGATGCTCGCGGAAGATGCTTATAGTCAATGGCTGGGTATAAAAATTGAAACGATATCCTTGGGCTATGCCAAAATATCGATGACCATCCGAGCAGAAATGCTGAATGGTTTTAAAATCGCTCACGGCGGCATCAGCTTTGGCTTTGCCGATAGTGCTTTCGCCTTTGCTTCCAACTCTAGAGGTCGTCATGCCTATTCCATAGAAACCGGAATCAATCATCTTGAAAAATTAAAAGAAGGAGAAACCATATTTGCAGAAGCAACAGAAGAATACTTTAACGATAAGCTGGGGAAATACAGAGTAGAAGTCACGAGATCTGGTGGAAGCTTAGTCGCTCTGTTTCATGGTATGGTATATCGTACCCAAAAGCTTTGGGAATAAAATTCTAATTAATTCAATTAGTCAAAATGTCATTATTAGACATTTTTAAAAAATTAGTCAACAAAATTGTCACCAATTTCAATTTAACAGCATTATACTTAGGTAATCAAGTATGATTCTTTCCCTGGTATAAACTTAATCCAAGTAATTACTTGGCATTCTCAGAAAAGCGAGCGATGGGGGTACTTGAAACAAGAATATTTTTAGTACAAAATAACCCCATGAAAAAATACAGACTGAGCGTCGCACTACTTATGCTTTTTCTTTCCTCATGCATTTATTCGCAGGTACCTGGTTTTCTAGGTAAGAAATTATCTATAAACATCGGAGCAGGTTTTTACCCAGCCATAGAAGGTCCTTCAAGAAACAACAAAGGTAATGCAGAGCATATCCTAGCAGAGAATTCTCAAAAAAATTCCATCGGTTTAAATTACTCTTTGGAAGTTTCAGCAGATTATGTCATTGGGCGATACGGAGCCATCGGCATTTATGCTGGTCAATATGAAACCGGAATGACCTCAAGATTACATATACCGTCTGGAGAATCCATCTTCCTTGTTTATGATGCAGAAACTTTTCATCTGATAAATGCAAGAACAATAGGAATACAATATTCAAAATTTAAATCTGGAAAAGGAGCACTGGCTCCGATCGGTCGGTTCACCTCTTATGGAGTTGAGCGAGTAACTGCTTCTGGGGAAATTACAGATCTCATTATTATAAATAGAAAAGGAATTACAACCGTCGAACCGTCAAGAGTAAAGAACTTTGATCAAAATCTAAACTTCATAAATCTGGTATTTAAATATATGATCTCTATTCCACTGACCGATAGATTATTAATAAAGCCAGGAGGTAGCCTAAGACTTCCGGTTAATGCAATCCTAAATTATAGAGAATTCAATGATGCTTCTAGGCATCCACAAAGGGGAATAAACGATAATCAAGCATTCTATGATGTAGATTTACAGACCAGGCTACTTCGTCACGCCTTGGTAAGATTTGAAGTAAACCTTGCTTATTTAATTTTTTAATCCTTGAAAGATACAATTATGTCCACTCTTAATATTAAAAAATTTAGTTTACTCTTATCCATAATTTTCATTGCTGGTTCTTCATTTGCGCAAGCACCGAAAATAATTTCTTCTACTGGAACTATTCCCTCCGAATTCCTAACACCTAGCTCTATAAAATATAAGAAAACAATTGAAACCTACGAAAGTAGCGATCGAAAAAATGACAACTTAAAAACTAAAGAAAATAAAGAAGAATTTTACCTTGCTTCTAATTTCAACATAGATAATTTACTACAAAGTGGTTATGCCCTATTCAATGATCAACTCGGGGAATATACCAATGAAGTCATGGATCAGCTACCTATCAGCGAGGACCTGGAAAAGAAAAAAAATCCTAGAATATATGTTGTAAATTCCAATGAAGTCAACGCCTTTGCAACAGACCAAGGAATTATATTTGTGACCCTAGGCTTGCTTGCCAATGTTGAATCAGAAGCACAACTCGCCTTTATTCTTGCCCATGAAATTTCACACATTGAAGAAGATCATGGGTTAGATAAATTCCTTACCTATCAGGAATTCGAAGAGGAAGAAGGTCGGATGCTTAAAAACCTCAAAGACAAAAAAGGAATTTTTACAAGGGCCATCTATTCTAAAAAACTTGAAACAGAAGCTGATGAACACGGACTAGAATTATTCCTTAAATCCAAATACGATCCAATAGGTGTCGATGAAGTATTCACAACACTTTACTATTCCTATTTAAGTTATTCTGAAGAAAGTTTTGACCGATCCTTTTTTGAAGATGACAATTATAAAATTCCTAATAAAGTCTGGCTTGATACCGTAAATGCAATTCAACCGATGGAAAATGGAAATGAAGAATCAACCCATCCTTCTTCCGCATCAAGAATGAAAATGGTGCAAGAAAACATTTCTAAAGCAGATGCCGGCGATAAAAATATATTTTTACTGGGAGAAGATCGTTTCAATAAAATACAAGAAATTGCGCGCTATCAATTACCCTACCTGTGTTTAGACAACAATGACAATGCTAGAGCCATTTATAATGCCTACGTTCTTCTTAAAAAATATCCAGAAGATTTAGAACTTGAAAAATTAGTCGCTAAAGCGCTATACAAAGAAGTGAAAAGGCAACGAACGGCGAATGAAAATAATGAAAGTCGCCTATCGCTTTACAAGCATGTAAAAGACATGGAAGGTGCGATCCAGCGCGTAGATTACTTGTTTAAAAACATGAAGGCTCGCGAACTAACCGTGCTAGCACTCAAGCGGAATTATGAAGCCTGGCTTGAAGATAAAGAAGATGAACAATTAAATATGGCTGTCAACTCTCTGATGGTTGATCTTGCCCAGCATTATGCCACACTTGATGAATTCTCAAGCGCACCTAGACCCGTTGAATCTGACAAACAAGAAATTGAACCTACAACAGAAGAAGGTACAGATGACAAAGAACTCACAAGAGAAGAAAAAATAAAACGAGCCAATGCAGAAAGTAAGGAAGTCGTGAAAGACCTTTCCTATGCATTTGTAAATTACGTAAATGACACAGACTTTCAAGATAGATTTGAAAAGGCATTGAAGTTGAAAGAATCTTGGGAAGAAAATGAAAATAATTCAAAGAGAAGTAAAACCTATTATATGGTGAACAATTCTGTCTCATTGGCGATAGATAAAGTTGTGGTGGTCAACCCCAATTATATCATGTTGAATTCTAGAAAGGATCGGTCAATGAAATACATTGAGTCAGAAGAAAATCAATCCATTTTTCAAAAGCAAGTATTGGAAGTCGCAGAGTTGAGTGACATCAATCTTGATCTACTCAGTCTTTCTGAATTGACTGAAAATGATGCCAATGGTTTTAACAATTTGAACGAATTAGAAACCTATTTTCAGCAGCAATTAGAATTACCTGCGAAAGGTCTTCATCCAAGTACAAATCAAAATAAGATCAATCAAATTGCAGAAAGCTATGGAACTGATTATTTTCTCTGGACAGGATTAATTTCTGTCGGAAAAAATAAGATTAAACCTCTAGCCGTAACTTTAGGTTTAGTTTTTCCTCCAGCCTTTGCCTCAAGAATTTTTGATTTTATAGTCTACAATGATGATACTTTTTTCTACGCCATATTGTTTGATGTAAGGAATGGGAAAAGACGGGCCCTCAAACTTGATTTTATCGATGGCAGTCTTACGAAGCCGCTCATGAAATCTCATTTATATGACATATTTAACCAAATTTCGTCCAATTAAGAACCTATAAGTTATTCATAGACCAAAGAAATAAATATTCAATATTGTATATTTATCACATGAAAAATGTTCTACTATTAATATCCTTAGGTCTACTTCTCTTTGCTTGTAAGCAAACAGCTACTGATAAGAGTACAGAAGTAAATACATCTGCCGAAGTTAAAATTCCAGAAGGTCCATTGGCCAAAAAGCTGTATACTAATTACAAAGCGTCTCCCGCTACACAGGCTCAAAAAGATGAAAATCGTTTGATAGAATATGCCGTCGCCAATAACATTGATGTTACTCGTACTGCGTCTGGACTCTATTATTCCATTACTAAGAATGATGATGGGGAGAACTATACAAGATGTACCACACAACCCTGCCCAAAAATTACTGCCAATTACAAGGGCATGACTCTAGAAGGAATAGAATTTGACAATAGTTACAAAAGAGGAAGTCCTTTGGTTTTTGCCCATGGACAGATGATCCCTGGATGGAATGAGGCCTTATTGTTGATGAATCCAGGCTCAAAAGCGACCTTGTTGATACCTTCACATTTAGCTTATGGTTCACGAGGCTTTCCTGGGCTTATTGGCCCTAATGAGCCCTTGGTATTTAATCTTGAAACCCTATAGTAAGACTAAGCTTTCTCTGCAGCGGCTTTTTTACCAGCAGCAGCTTTTTTAGCTGCTACAGTTTTCTTTTCACCCTGTGGTCTTGCATTACCATAAGATGATCTGAATATTTTACCTTTTCTAGTTTTTTTATCTCCTTTACCCATTGTGGTAGTTTTATTAAATGAATAGCAAATATAGGTATTAGTTATTGAATGCCCATTCCGCAAGAAAGAATCTAACAGACATATCAATCATATTTCACGTGCTTGCTAGGTATTAACAAAGTCGAATAAATCTTCTCTTCTTCCTAAGTTCGGATCATGCAGCACGTTCCCATACTCCAAATAACACTTAAGATTCGTCAACCAGAAGGTCCAACCACCCTTGCAGCCTGCATAAAAATTGAATTTTGCCTCATCCTCTGTTGGTATTTTATTCTGATGCAATCTTAGAACAGTCCACCCTTCTAGCTCCTCTAGCTCAATTTCAACCTCCATTCCATGTCCAAATGTGAACTTTAAAAGATTTACTTCATTTGCCTTGAGCACCTCAATTTCCGTACTTATTTCAGCATTATACCAGGTCCATTTCAGATGATCAGCCTTTCGGCAAATGCGGCCTTCTGTTCTATTCATTATTTCTACTTCCTTCAAAAACCACACTTTTAGCTGATCTATAGACACCCATGCTCGATAAACTTCACTGATAGGTGCCTCTATTCGAATATTTCTATTAAAATGTGTCCATTCCATAAAAAAACATTGAACCGAATGTATAAGTCAATGTTGTTTAACAAGAGAGCATAAATCATTGGTCGAAGAGTGAATAGGTATTTAATTTAACGTCAATAATTTATTCTCTTTATTATTTAGAAAGTATTTTCGCGAATTATCAAGAAGTATGCAAGAATTAAAAATAGCTAAGGTTAGGGAGGAAACACATGATGTAAGTACATTTTTTGTGCGGCCACAAGCAGAAGGCCTAGATTGGAAACCAAAAGCAGGTCAATATATAACCATAGAAGTAGAGGTCAAGGGTGAATCATTGCGTAGATCGTACTCACTCTGTTCTGCTCCTTATGAAGAGGATCTAGCTTTCAGCATAAAGAGGGTGGAGAAAGGTCGAGTTTCTAATTACATGCTAGACAACATGAAAGAAGGAAGTACCTTAAAGATGCTTGGACCGGATGGTAAATTTGTACTACTTCCAGATGTTGAGAGCAGAAAAGACTATTATTTTTTTGCCGCTGGATCAGGAATAACACCGGTCATGGCTATGATTAAAACAGTCCTCGAACAAGAACCTAAAAGCACCGCCTACCTTCTTTATGGTAATCGTTCAGAAGATGACATTATTTTTAAAGATGAGCTTGACCTCATGAGTTCAGAATATAAAGATCAATTATTAATCAGCTATACCCTAAGCCAACCAAAAAAAGAAAAGAAAGGTGGGATCGGAGGCTTCTTTAGTAAAGGGACCGTAAACTGGAAAGGTTGGAAAGGAAGAATTGATGAGACCATGATCCATAAATTTCTTGAGCTCTATCCTACGAGGTCTAGAAAAAATGAATTTTACATTTGTGGACCAGGAAACTTTATCAACTACACTGAGCAGGTATTAACGCTCGCTGGACACGATAAAAAAACCATCAAAAAAGAATATTTCTCAAGCCCTGATGATGCTCAGAAAGCCGCCCCAGCAATCGGTGGAAAAGCTAAAATCAAGGTAACGCTAGAAGGTGAAACATTTGAACTGGACCACGACAATGAAAAGACCATTTTAGAAACAATTGTTGACGCTGGGAAAAATCCTCCGTACTCTTGTACGGCAGGTGCTTGCTCTACCTGCATCGCCAAAACTATATCTGGAAAAGTAAGTATGGATACCTGCTTTGCACTCGACGATGATGAAATTAATGATGGCTACATTCTTACTTGTCAGTCAAGGGCTGAAAGTGCAGAAGTAGAAATTGAATATGAAGAATAGTAAGAAATTACCCGCTAGCCTTTATAAAACATCCATTTCCATAATTCTTTAAAAGACACCTTCTTACCATACATAAGGATACCTACTCGGTATATTCTACCTGCTATCCAAGCAAAGAAAATACAAGTAACAATCAATATAAGTAAGGATAGTCCTATTTGCCACAGCGGCGGCTCAAATGCCAATCGTACAGGCATGATTATCGGTGAAAACAGTGGGAACATTGATCCGAATATGGCCATGGTACCATTGGGATTCTGGATCACCGATTGAGCCATCATGAAAGCAAGAACAATTGGTATTACAATCGGCATCATCAACTGTTGGCTTTCTCCCATATCATCTCCCACAGCCGATCCGACAGCTGCAAATAGAGCAGAGTAAATAAAATAACCACCAAAGAAAAATAGGATAAAAAATGGAAGGATTAGCGCCCAATTCAAACCCATAAATTCTGAAATAATTTGCTGCGGATTAAAGTCTCCTAAGGAGTCCTGAGGCAATCCATTCATCTGATCTGTAATGTCGGTTAGTTGACCAGGATCCGGCGCACCCCCACCCATAAATATGCCTACCAAATACATCATGGCAGGAATCAAAACAATCCATATGCCTAACTGAGTCAACCCAACAGCACCGACACCGATGATCTTACCGAGCATCAATTGGAAAGGTTTTACGCTTGATATCATCACTTCAACAATCCTATTAATTTTCTCCTCCATCACCGATCTCATGACCATTCCGCCATAAATAAAGATGACAAAATACATGAGAAAACCCATGATTCCTCCGATGACTGTGGCAATAATGGTTGTCAATTTACTCGAGGTGTCCGATGTGCTTTCCTCATCCCCAACAGCTCCATTTTCCAAGGTAACATTGGTTGTAAAACTATCATAAACCTCCCGATCAAATCCTGACGCGTCAATTTTATGCTCTTTGATGGCCTTAGAAATTTTTCCCTCAATCCGCTCTATGGTTATGATACCCAACTTTTCCTGACTATAATAGTCCGGTTTTACTTGGTCTAGTTCTTGATCTTTTAAATAGAGCAATATATTTGCCCCCTTCTCCACGTATGTCTCTTTTAATTCATCAATCGATCCATTATCAAACTCAAAATTAAGCGTAGGGCTACTCTCTATTTTATCAGCCAAAATACCCGTTTCGTCTTTCACTAAAACCGTATTACTCGACTTCGAAGTTTCTTTGGCTAGGTAGACAGCTACAAGCATTAATAAACCAAAACCCAAGGGCGTAAGTAAGGTCGTTACGATAAACATTTTACGCTTTACCCGAATGGCATATTCTCTTTGTATAATCAACCACAACTTATTCATGCGCTTTGGTTTTCGACGGTTCTAATAAAAATTTCATTCAGAGAAGGTAAAACCTCTTGAAACTCCTGGATCTGAAATCCTCCAGAAATGAGCGTTTTCAAAACATCATTGGGGTTTTGTGATTCTGTCAACTGCAACCTAAATCGAGAACCTTGGGATGAAATAACAGCGTAGTCTGAAAAACTTGGAACCGCTTGCCCGGGCGCAAGTACAAACTCAAAAATATTTTGCTTATACTCATCTTTTATTTCTTGCACAACTCCATTTAAGATGACCTTTCCCTGATTAACCAATACCATCTCTTGGCATATTTCCTCTACCTGTTCCATGCGGTGGGTTGAAAAAATAATGCTTGTACCCTTTGCATTTAGTGCCGCAATCTCATCTTTTATCAAGTTCGTATTAATAGGATCAAGCCCAGAAAATGGTTCGTCCAAAATCAATAGATCAGGATCATGCATCACCGTGGAAATAAATTGGATTTTCTGCTGCATACCCTTCGAAAGCTCTTCAACCAATTTTTGGTACCAGTCTGTGATTTCAAATTTTTCCATCCAATGCTTAATCGCAGCACGAGCCTCTTTTTTTTCCATCCCTTTCAACTGTGCGAGATACATCAATTGCTCTCCTACTTTCATTTTTTTGTAAAGCCCACGCTCTTCAGGCATGTACCCGATGTTCCTTATGTGATCTGAATTAAGGTTTTCACCATTGATTTTAATGGTACCTTCATCGGCAGCCGTAATCGTCGTTATTATTCTGATTAAGGAGGTTTTACCTGCACCGTTCGGGCCCAAAAGACCAAAAACACTTCCTTTCTTGATATCGAAGGTGATGTGGTCACAAGCAGTGTGATTATGATAACGCTTTACAACATTATCTAAGGAAAGTACAGTCATTTATTGGTTTTGATGGTAATTTGATCTTTTACCCAAAATAATGAATATTTATTCGATTATCGTGGTTGAATATTCGATGGATGAAATCGCCTACATCTAAAAGGTCTTATTTTAAAAAGAAATTATAACAAGATTTTATTGCACCGTAGTATTTAAGGTCTAGCTAAAAACTTCTCAAGTCCCTTGATGTATGCTCGATTTCCCTCGACCGTCCCGACCGTTACACGCACACATCCTTCTGCTCCGAAATAACCTACCGGTCTCACCATCACATCTTGAGATAGCATAAATTCTTCAAAATCATCCGCCTTTTCAGACAAGCGAATCATAATGAAATTACTCTCTGACTTCCAATATTCAACAGCCAACCTATCTAGCTCATCGTAGAGGTATTTCTTTTCCTCCTTGACATGTTTCACTGATTTTTCAATAAATCCAACATCATTTATCGCCGCAATTCCTGCCGCTAGCGCTACGCTATTAATCATGAAAGGTCGAGTAAGCTTACGCAAATAATCAGCCAACATAAGATTGGTGTATCCATATCCTAGACGCATACCTGCCATGCCGTACATCTTGGAAAAACTATTAATCCCAATAATGTTTTTGCCCTGCTCCAACCATCTCATGGCCGTTGCATAATTTTTATTATCAACGTATCGCTCGTATACTTCATCGTAGACAATAATTACTTCGTCTGGGACATGCTTGAAAAGTTCGTCAAGCTCTTGGTAAGAGTAAATCGTTCCAGTGGGATTATTGGGATTAGTTATGTACAGTAGCCTAGTTTTATCATTAATGGCGTTTGCAATTCCTTCAATATCCAAAGTCCAGTTTTCCTTCAGCCGGACATCAACCTGTTCTGCCCCCATCTTTATTCCTAAGATTCTATACAATTGAAAAGTAGGATTGGCGACGATGTATTCAGTTCCTTTATCTAGAAAACCTCTGACCAGTATTTCAATAACTTCAGATCCAGAATTTCCAATCAATACCTGCTCTGGCGTAATAGCTCCACCATAACTAGCTGCAATAGCATCGGCCAATTTTTTCGGCGTGCCGTCCGGATAGATAGATAAACTAGTAGCCGCCTTCTGCGCAGCTTCAATAGCCATGGGAGATATACCCAAAGCATTTTCGTTTGAGGATAACTTATAGATTTTTCTCCCCGGACCAGCCACCTCTTCAATTGACTTGCCTCCTATATAGTTCTTACTCTTTACGAGTTCTTCCTTGAATATCTTCATGTTACAAACTTAACCAATAATTCATCTTCAAAACGAAGGCTTTATTTCTAGAGGACAATTGATCAAAGGGTTCTGTGATATAATTATCCGTATACACTATAAAAATGTCTGAGGCTGGTTTATACCGCCATTGCAATCGTGCATTGATGTTTAGATTATCAAGCTGATTGTTATACTGGATAAACGTAGTGAAAAATAATTGCTTGCTAAAGCTCAGATCAAATTTAGGGCCTATCAACCATAAATTTGCAGGTACAAAAGGATCTTGAAGTTCAATCCGGTTGAAATTCACATTCATTGAAATAACCCCATAGGGCTGCAATCTGTAATTCAATTCGCTTTGAAAGCCATAGATCTGACCGTTGAAAAATTGACCCATACGAGTGTCAACTTCATAACTTACTATTTTTCTACTATCAGAATCATAGGATAGTCTAAAATCGGAAAAACTATAATCTGTTCCAGCTGATAAAAAGACATCGTCTTCTTGAACCCTCGTAGGATCAAAGTCATCCAAAAGAAAAACTCGCTTGTTTCTTAATCGGACATTGAATCTTGCACCTGATCGGAAGGACATATTATATCTCAAGTTATATTCACCATCAATTTCTTTAAACTCATCTACAATACTTCCTGGTTCCTTTCCTAGCTTGAAAAAGTTATTTATGCCCAACTCTATGCTATGACTACTTAGAGATGATTCTTGAGGAAAAAATTCAAACCTCACAAAAGGAGACATGCTGAAGATATCTCGTCGCGGCACAAATCCTACTTCTGCGTCAAAGCCATTACCGACAAGGGTGTGTTCCCATTCTGCAGTAAATCCACGAATATTATATCCTATCCTACTCAAATTAGCCCAATTGTGTTCTTTCTCACTGGCTGAGAATGCGCGCATGAAGGATAGCTTACCATACCACTTGTCATTATTGGAAAAATGTCGATATTCTATACCAGCTAAACGGTTGTATGGGTCAAGACTCTCGCCTAAACCCTTATTACCCAAAGCCAATTTATTAAGTGCTAGGAAAGCAATATTAGACTTTTGAAACACTCGTTGCTGTAAGGCTAAAATTGAATAATTAAAAATAGGAACATCATTTATTTCGTCTGCTGCAGTCTGCATATTAAGTATCCCGATTCTCAGACCTTCATTTATCTTCCCATTGAGTCGTGCACCATAATGTACTTGATTCTGAATATTTACTCCAGTAGCTGTATCAATAGCAACGCCTATTCTCCGACTGAAAAAAGGGTTTAATGTTGTTTTCCCAAAACCAGAAAAAAGATCCGCGTTTTCTAAAAAGAATTGTCTCCTTTCTGGAAAGAATATTTCAAAGCGATCCAAATTGGTCACCTGTTGATCAACCTCCACCTGAGAAAAATCTGGGTTGATGGTCAAGTCAAGATTCAATCCTGACGTTATGCCATATTTTACCTCACCACCAGCATTAAATTTTAAACTTGGATCCTCAATATTATCTTCAAAATCACTGGTCGCTGACCCAATTACATACGGGATTACCGTTAGATTGTTGCCCGTACGTTCCAATGGTTCTTCAAAATTCAAATCATACATAAAGGACATGTTCATCAAGACATAATTTCTTGAAAAATCAGTCAGAGTTGTAATTTCATTGCTCTGTGAGTCAAATCGATAAATTTGAATTCTCCACTTTTCAACACTTTCTTTAAATCGAATGGCTTTAAATGGAATACTTAACTCAGCGATGAATTTATCATCATATTGTTTGGCATTTCCAAACCATTTATTGTCCCAGCTATTATCAAAATCGCTGCCTTGTCTACCTCCGTTAACAACCAATGCCTCTCTTCTTGCCCCATAGGAATTTATCCCAAACAAATAACTGTTGGTGTAATCATTAAATGAATCAAAAAGTAGACTAATATTATCACTTCCCCTAAATCCATAATCTCTCTTAAGATTCTCAACTAAAAAATTATCGCCTAGTGTATGAGCAATAATTGCTACATGTAAATACTCATCGTCGTAGGCGAAGTAAACTTCAGTATCGCTAATAGCAGGTACACTATCATTCGGAAAATATTGGCTGAAGTCTTTGGCTGGTATGCATCTATTCCATATGGCTTCATCCATAACACCATCCAAGGTGATGATCTCATCTGTAAAAACAACATCAATGCTATTGGTGATTTGTGCGCCATCTTCACTTTGAGCAATTAAAGTAAAAGGCGCTAGTAACAGCAAGAAAAACCAAAAACGGATCATGGCATAAAATTACCTCTTTCTTTGGATTAAATTAATATTTCATTGTTCAATTAGATGTCATAAAAAAGCGCATAACCCAGATTTGAAACCAGATTATACGCTCATTATTGCAACCAAATGAATGATTTACAATTTCAAAAACTTACTTACTAACTTATGCTCATTTCCTTTGGATTGGATATAATACATGCCTTCTGGCAAATATGAAATATCCAGCCGATACACAAGAGACTCCATCTCAATGACCTTTCTAGTCATTAAGCGTCCATCAAGCGTAAAGATTTGTAATTCGATGTCGCCTTCAATCCACTCTAAACCTCTCAGATCTATATGATCAATGGCTGGGTTAGGTGCAATCGAAAAGCCTCTGTTATCTTTCTCAAGATTGACAACCTTAATCTCAGAATATTCTATATTCCCATTGAGATCTTGAATCGCCAGCTTATAGTAGTTGTATCCAAGCCAAGGCTCTCGATGTAAGAACTCATAGCTTGTTAATTCATACGAATTGATCTGACCTTTCAACATTCCTACCGTTTCATAATCAGTCCCATCTGTGCTATGTAGTACATAGAAGTAATTATTACTAATTTCAGTTATTGTTTTCCACGTTAAGGCTACCGTTTCAGTCCCTGCTTTTGCTTTAAAATCTAGGAGTTCCACTGGGAGAACAATCTCACACTCTGAGTCATCACACACAATACTTTGGTCATTCACACAGACTTCCATTGAGCCCAAAGTCTGAGGACAGCTGACCGTTGTTGTCAATGGTATCGCAGGGTCTATGACAGACATGACAAAGTTGAAGAATACATCTGTTGATTCTAAACAAGATCCTGAACCGTCTGCATAAATGACACCGCTAGCAGTTATCATTCCACTTACATTTGATTCAGCGCCTAAAGGGCCAGCGATATTTACAAGAATAACCTCCGTTCCCGTAGGAGTATTTACAACTAGGTCATAACTAAATGCGTCTAGGTCACAGAAACCATTATTAGTAACTGTATAAGGTATTTCTATTTGACATTCACCAGTAGCTAAGCTGGTGAAAATTATATTTTCTTGATCCGCTTGGATTTCCACATCTGTGTCACAGGTAGGGAGCACACAAGCAGAATCATCACATACTATTAGAGGGTTACTGGCACAGACCAAAATATCTCTTGACCCATAAGGACAGGGAATTGCTTGAGTTACCACATCAGGTTGAACTGGGATGGAAGGAATTAAAGTAATGTCCTCAATTTCATAGCATGCTCCATCTGAGTCTTCAAGCAACGCTGAACTAATAGCAAAAGCTCCGCTGGTATTTGTGCCCATGGTGTAACCATTCACAGCTTGCGTCAAGGTTATTGCCCCGTCAGCGGTTTCCAACATAAAAATAATATCGAAAGCTCCTAAGTCACACGTTCCACTACCGGTTAGGGTGTATGGCACTTGGAGCATACAAGAATCTCCAGGAATATCTGACATCACAAGATCTTCAGTATTAAAAAATACACTCACTTGAGAATCACAATCATAGGGATCACAAAAACTATCGTCACATATTATCGAAAAGTCATTTTGACACACCATCACTAACCCTTCCCCAAATGGACACGGCTCAATAGTTGTCAAAGATGATGGCCCATTAAATGGGGAAACAGAAGCAGTAATTTCCAGATCACTTAAATCAAAACATACAGCATCAACATCATTGTATAATACCAAGGAGGGAATACTCACTGAAAATAGATGACTAATATTTGCGCTAAGCGGACCCATTACTTGCACCGCAATGTTTTCAGTTCCTTCAATGGAAGTTACACTGAAAAACAAAGTAAAACCTGAAATATCACAGGGTCCAGGATTAATAATATTATATGGAATTTCAATCGTACAGAACTCATTACCAATGTGTTCTATCATAATAAGCGTATTATCAATCGTAACAAAAGCATCTGCCTCACATTGGGCATTGGCCTTCTTTAATATCGCAAAACTTAGGATTAAAAGTATCCCTACTTGAGCGATTGTTTTGTTTATAGATATAGCAATGGCATCCTTCATAATTCATTTGAATTTTGAGGTCAATTATTATGTAACCTATCTTTGGAAAAATAATTACGATGTACTTTCGTAATACAGCTTCAAAACGGAGCTAGTAATAAAAAGAGGCTTTGCTAAAAGTGGATATACCACCCATAAGAACTTTACTAATATGTGAAAAGGCGATAAACAATGGGTTTACCGCCTTTTGACTTAAACTTTAAAATATTCTTAAGGTCTATATTTTGATAAATCTTTCTGACTTTGTTCGGAATCCATTCTGAGTATGTAAGAAGTAAAGTCCTGGCGTAAAAGAAGAAACATCAATGTCGACTTTCAATTGATCTTCATTCAAAAGTTTTGAATACAATACCTTTCCATCTGTAGATGTAATCACTATTTCACGACTCATTCTATCCAAACTCCAGATAACATTTAATTGATCTGAAACCGGATTTGGTGACATTTGAAAATCTCTCTTCAATTCAAAGTCCAAGCCCAAAATATTTGAATAGCTTCGACTCCCATCAAAGTCCTGTTGATAAATTCGGTAATAATTAAATCCATAACCGGGATTACTATGTACAAATTCATACTCTTGCCTATCATAGCTTGTGCCACTGCCATCTAAGGTTCCAATCTTCTGAAAAGATTGACCATCTAAGCAATGTTCTACAACAAACATTTCATTATTCAATTCAGTCCAGGTTCCCCATTCCAAAACGGCAGAATAATGATCCATACGACCTTCAAAATAATCCATATTAATAGGCATCACACACCCAGCTGCCCCACTTGTCGGACAAGGAATGCCATTATTATTTGCACATACTTCCAGTACACCGGTCCCCGAGGGACAATCAATAAAAATAGTTGAAGGAACGGGCGGCATTAAATCTGAAACAATCAATTCATACTTAATTTCCAAAGTATCGTAGCAGGTCCCCATATTTGAAAAAATAGGCGCTGCAAATTCAATGTCAAAGCATTGAGTATCTCCAGTTGCAAGTGGTCCATCACTTGAGGTTAACGTTTGTTGCTCCAAAGCTGCGTTCTGAGCAATAAGGTCAATAAAAAAGGTGTCTAAATCGCAAGGACCTACATTCGTAACACAATACAATAATTCTAGCGTGCATGAATCTGCATCAAATGGAACGATATCATAGGTCGAACTATCGATTTCTATCTCTAGTTCAGATTCACATTGTCCTTGCAGACTATAAATAGAACCTAAAAGAAGTATAATTAGTAAAAAACCTTTCCCGAGTGTATTTACTATCATAGCTTAAAATTTATGGTTTCGGAAGTTATTTGGTAGGATAAAACCTAAATATAAGCACAAATTTATTAATCATATATAAGTAAAAAATAAATATATTAGTGATTGGTACACAAAAGCAATCAAATAATGGTAAAAAGTATTTTTTCGAGCGATATCCAGCATCCTAGGGCAAGTCTTCCCATACTTTGGCTCAGAATAGTCGGAGGAGGTTTTATGCTTAGTCATGGGATCCCAAAATTGATGAAACTATTTGGTGACGGGCCCATTCAATTTGCAGATCCATTTGGAATTGGGCCGGCAGCGACACTAGCTCTGACGGTCTTTGCGGAAGTTTTTTGTGCCCTCTTAATTCTTATAGGTTTTAAAACAAAGGCAGCAACCGTCCCTTTAATTATTACAATGCTTGTTGCAGCACTTGTAATTCACGGTGCTGACCCGTTTGGTGACAAAGAAATGGCCCTGCTATATTTAGCCATTTATTTTTCCTTATTCTTTCTTGGAAGCGGATCCTATTCCGTGGATGCAGCTTTAAGCAAAAATGTCTTGCACAATGAGGTCAAAGACAAAAGCTAGCATATCAATAAATTTTATTTCTTTCTTCTGAAATAATAATGGACAACTGCAGTAGAGTTCGGATTTGATACTGAATTTACATCAATGAATTCCCAGCCATTGTTTTCCATAAAATTGACGGCAGCCATACTAGAGTTGAACTTTTTTAAATCTCCTCTTTTATCAGTCACCACACTCCCTCGGTTAGACCCAACTTTTATGAACTGCCCATAATCGATAATGATGGTCACCTTTTTGGAAAATAAAGTTCCTAGCGATAATAATTGTACTATTTCTACATCCTCTTCGCCATTGATATTTACGCCATCAACGATGACTTGTCCGGTTGACGCTTGCGCAAATAAGAGCATACTAAAAAGAAAAATAATCTGTAATACTTTCATGTCTAAGTGTTTAATACAAATTTATAACTATGATTGCTAAAAAACACTTAAGTAAAAGCTAAAAAAAAATAGATTTTTGAATAATCTACCATTTAAACTAAGCTCTATTTGGGAGGAATTAATTCTAATCACATTTAACATTAGCGACCTGATAAATATAGGATAGGTTTAACTCTGCTGGAAGGTTTGCTTCATCTCCTCCAGCTTTTAAATAAGCACTGAACAAGTCCTTGTTTACATCATTAAACATACTTGACCTGTCAGGATTGTAAGGATCAAGAAGCTGGGCCACTACCGTTGGAATTCTTTCATCTACACGCTGTACAAAGGTATATCTCTTGGTATCGGCATCATACATAAATATCATTTCATTGCCCGAAGATTTTATGGCTGAAACATGAGCCATGACCTCCATTTCTGGGCATCTATTTAGAACGACCAACCAAAATTTCTTTTCCTTTTCAATCGTTTTGGTCAAGGTAAAATTTGGCTGAAACCAGTTGGTATATTTCAAAAGTAATTCGACATTCCCCTTCTTTATGATCATGTAACTCAGAGATTCACTCTGAATGGATTCTGCTTTGGCCTTCGCTGTCTTTTTAAATTTTAATTTCTTTGTTCCAGTTCGAAAATTCGACTCAACCAAACCTTCAACTTGAGACCCATCCTTTTTCATTAAAATTGCATCGACGTACCCTTGTGCCGATAGGTCAGCTAGAAGAGCGAAAAGTAATGATACTAAAATATATTTTTTCATCCTTTTTTTAATTTTAATTACATTGAGAATTCACGAGTTCAAATACGGTGTTCAAACTTACCTTTTCAGAATCAATTTTATCTTTCAATTTTGGTTGGTCATTAAAATAAGCGGACAATATTCGTTGGTTGTATTTCTTGCCTCCAGCCATACCTGTGGTGTGTGGTCTCAAAGCATCTAAATTCATACAGACCATTGATGGAATTTTTTCATCTGCCCTTCTGATATAATAATTGGTGAAACCTTGTTGAGCATAAACCATAAAAAGTTTTGATCTAGACGATTTTATGCTTGATACAAATTCATAAAGTTCGATTTTTTCACACCCACTAACCATTCTTAGCCAAAGTGGATCTTTTGTAGTTTTAGTTGAGGTGCCTCTATTATTATATTGATTGAACTTAGTGTAAGCTAAAACTGTCTCAGAATCTGTTTCAGGAAGAAGTATTAGATATTTAATTTTAGTACTCGCAAGTTTAGTCGATTTACCTGATTCGGTTTTCATGTAACCTAATTCCTTTTTGAACGCATGGAACGGTGTTCTCACAAGACACTCAACCACCGAGTCATCAGATTTAATAATTAATGCATCTATATATTTTTGAGCACCTAGGCCTTGAGCGAGCATGAGGAATAGGACGGCTGATACTATTGATTTCATATATTTTTGGGATTTATATAAAAGGGCGAGACTTACAATAGTCTAATACTATGCCGTAAATAGCTTAAAAAAGTAGGACAAACGACATTTTTCGACTAAAATCTGCCACACTTCGGATAAATTGAGGCATAACCTAGTGGTCAATGAAAATTATAGATTTTGCAGGGAATGAGACCATATTTTATTAATCGTGATAATTAAAACTACTCTATCCTAAAACTCAATCCATTTACCCTTATTAATCTATTTCTTTTAACCATTGCGCTCTTTTCATTTTCAGCCTGCAGTGAGACCGATACTGACCATGAAAATGAAGAAGTCCTCGCAGGTCCTATGCCACCATCCATAACCAGTTCTGGTAGCATTAATGTTGATCTACAAGCAGAAAACAATAGCTGAAGTAAAGTTGTAACCTTAGAGTATAATGTTACTGGCTTTTGTCCTTCTAAAAATAATATCGATGTTACCATAGACGCTCCAGGACTAGTGAGCCAAACTCCTGTCGACTCAGAAGGTAAGGTATTATTTGATGTAGAATTCTGTGCCTTGGATGAAGATGTAACGATAACAATGACAGCCACCGATGAATGTGGAATTACATCCTCAGATGAGATAGAAGTAACCGTTGTGGGAGAAGATTGCCTGAGCTTCTTCTGTCAAAAAAATGTTTTCGCTTTTGATGAGGAAGGATCTTTAGAATTAAACGTAAAGGAATATATGGACTATTCTAGTGTTGAGAATTTGTGTCAACATGTTTCTGTAGACCTTTCATATAGTTCTTCAGACATCAATGATACTTTAATAGTCTACAATTGCGATCAAATTACGCCCATGAATTTAGCCAACATTCAAGACAGTATTTTCTATTGGTCAGATGGAAAAGTTATTGACTTTTGTAGAGTGATTGTTTTTATATCAAATGATCCGAACGATGATGGAGCTACAAGTGACGGATGGCAAGAACTCTGCGGATTTTAAGTATTTGTCTAAAAAGATAATACTGAGACTCTGCATTCCAGCAGGGTCTTTTTAATTTCTATCGTGAAGTCTAAAATCAATTATTACAGATTCAAATCCCCTTCAACTGTAAGACAATCACTACTCAGTGTCCTTTTAAAAAAAATAATCGACCCCAAAAAAAAAGACCACAGTAAAAAACTGTGATCTTCTGAAGATAGTAGGGATGAAAGGATTCGAACCTTCGACCCCTTGGTCCCAAACCAAGTGCGCTAACCGGACTGCGCCACATCCCTATCCTATTTATCTTTTAAAACCAAAAAAAATGCGGTGAAGGAGGGATTCGAACCCCCGGTACCTGTTTCCAAGCACGCCGATTTAGCAAACCGGTGGTTTCAGCCACTCACCCACTTCACCAAATGGTTTTAATTTTTATCTATTCAACTTTGTCTCTTCTGACAAAAGCGATGCAAATGTACTCAAGAATTAAGCATTAAACAAGCCCTATTTGTAATTTTTCGCAGCATGACCAAACAGGCCTATTTTATTATCTTCAGGATAGTTTACTATATGAGATCCATGGTCTGATAACAAGCTTTTCCTGAGATGATAAGATGACCAAAAAAATTGGGCCCTGGGAAGGGTCTTTTTAGCGCTCCCTACATTTTCAACCCTTAATAAGCTTTAGCAAATATCACTCTTTGCGCTGAGTCATTGCCCGTAACCATGCATTTTCCTTGTGTTTTGTCTCCTTCTGTTGGAATACAACGTATCGTAGCACCAGTCTCCTCCTTTACTTTTAATTCAGTTTCAGAAGTGCCATCCCAGTGAGCTTCAATGAAACCACCTTTGTCCGCTAATATGCTTTTGAAATCTTCATAATTGTCAGCTACATGCGTATTATCTGCCCTGAATGCCTTCGCCTTCGTCAATAAATTGTCTTGAATATCCACCAAGAGCTTGCTCACATGATCGACAATCCCATCAATAGAAATACCTTCCTTGGTCTTTGTATCTCTTCTAGCAACCTCTACTTGGTTCTTCTCTAAATCTCTTGGACCAATACCGATACGTATAGGAATCCCCTTCATCTCATATTCTGCAAACTTAAAACCTGGGCGTTTAGTCTCGTCCTTGTCCAATTTCACTGTAATTCCTCTTTCCTTCAACAGATTTGCAATTTGCTCCCCTTTTTCTAAGAGCTCAGGCATTGGTTTAGGAATAGGAACTATGACCACTTGAATGGGCGCTAACTTTGGTGGTAAAATCAAACCTTCATCATCAGAATGAGTCATGATAAGACCACCCACTAGGCGTGTAGAAACACCCCAAGAAGTTGCCCAAACATATTCTTCTTTATTCTCTTTGTTGGAATATTTTACCTCAAAGGCCTTGGCAAAGTTCTGACCCAAAAAGTGTGAAGTCCCTGCTTGAAGCGCCTTCTTATCCTGCATCATTGATTCTATGGTAAAAGTATCTATCGCTCCTGCAAATCTTTCATTCGCCGACTTAGCTCCTTTGATCACTGGCATGGCCATATATTCCTCTGCAAACTTTGCATACAAATCATGTATCATACGTGATTCTTCAATTGCCTCTTCCTTGGTAGCGTGAGCGGTATGACCTTCTTGCCATAAAAACTCAGCAGTCCTTAAAAAAGGTCTTGTTCTCATTTCCCAACGAACCACATTTGCCCATTGATTTATCAATAGAGGCAGATCCCTGTAACTCTTAATCCAGTCTCTATAGGTATTCCAGATAATGGTCTCAGAAGTAGGACGAACAATAAGCTCTTCTTCAAGCTTGGCAGAAGGATCAACAATAACTCCTGGACCATCCGGATTATTCATTAAGCGATGATGCGTCACCACTGCACACTCCTTGGCAAATCCCTCGACGTGTTCAGCCTCTTTGCTTAAAAAACTCTTAGGAATAAATAAAGGAAAATAGGCATTTACATGGCCCGTATCCTTGAACATTTTATCCAGTTGGGCCTTCATGTTTTCCCATATTGCAAATCCAGTGGGCTTTATAACCATGCAACCCCTCACAGCTGAATTATCAGCCAATTCTGCCTTTTTTACAATATCTAAATACCACTGAGAATAGTTATCTTCCCTTTTTGTAATTTCTTTAGCCATCTTCTATTTATTATGAATCCATCGAGATTCGAGCGCCGTAATTGTCTTGATCGCACGTTTATTCCGATTTTTAACCGAATTTAACAGTGTTTGATCATGTTTTTAATAGAGCATTAACAGCAAATGAGCTGTAAAACTAATAAATTGAGGATGTAATTAAACGCTAATGTTGAATACTAATAATACTAAATATAAGATTATGAAACAGCTAAGGTTCTCCACGGTTATGGTTTTAGTTCTCGGGTTTGCTATTTCATCTACCGCTCAATTTGACGATCTCTATTATAATCCCGATCAGGCAGATTATAACTATGAAGCTTCAACAAGCTATTCTGACACAGAATACGATGATGGATACTACTATGATGATCAAGCCAATGAAGATTTTGACTATTGGAATGACTATGATTACTACTATAGTTCAAGAATTAGAAGATTCCATAGATCATATTCCAATTTTGGATACGATAACTTCTGTTTCGTAGATCCATACTATTATGGCGGAGGGAATGGTTTTGGTCAATTCAGACCATACTACAATGCCGCTAGCTTTGGTTTTGGACCCAACATTTATATCAATTTCAATAGAAATAGACGATGGAGAGGAAGCAATTGGGGATATAACAGCTTTGCATACAATGGCTGGGGAAATAATTGGGGATATAATAACTGGGGATATAATAACTGGAACAACCCATGGGGCTACAACAATTGTGGCGGCGGCTTCAACAACTGGGGTGGCGGATATTATGGCAATAACGGCGGATGGGGAAACTCATGGTCTAATAACTACGGAAACAATAATAATAACTACTATGACTATTCCACAGATTTCAATGGCCATTATGGACCTAGAACAGGTGGAAGCACTAGTGGAAGCACAAGAGGTAATTTAACTGGTCCAAGAGCAGTTGCTCCTACCGGTCCAACTGCGGGTGGAAATAAAGGTGGATCTCAACCTGCTGGTGTTGCAACAGGAGCTGGAAAAACTAGAATTCTACAGACAGAATCAGGGCCAAGAACCTCTAAGTCCGATGGAACTAGATCTGACAATCAAATAACTACTCGTCCTAGACCTGGCGTAACTGGAAAGGGTAAATCAGACCTTCCAACTAGAGAAAAAGGAAGTTCTTACAGAGCATATAAAGATAGAACTGAAACTGCTCCACAGCAAAGCACTAAAAGTTCAAGATCTAGCCTTTTCAGAGGAGATAGAGGAACAGACTATGATAATCAAAGATCATCGACTAGAGGCTCATCAACTAGAGGCTCATCGACAAGAGGAACACAGACGAGTCCTTCTACAAGAGGTAGCTCAACTAGAGGCTCTTCAACAAGGGGATCAAGTAGATCATCAACAAGAAGTTCAAGTCCAAACAGGTCTTCTACGAGAAGTTCTAGTAGATCTTCAACGAGATCTTCAAGCCCAAGTAGATCTTCAACAAGATCTTCAAGCCCAAGTAGATCTTCAACAAGATCTTCAGGAGGATCTTCACGAAGTAGCAGCCCAATAAGAAGCAGCTCACGAAGAGGCGGCAAATAGAAACTAAATTGAATAAGATAATAGAAAAGGTGGATGTATATTTTATGTCCACCTTTTTTTAAAAGCAATTTTCGAGAAATAGTCACTTTCCTAAATTTATAATCATGCAAAAATCATTAGTGAAAAAAATAATGAGTGCTAACTACGTATTATTAGCACTACTTCTTTCCCTTCCATTTTTCATAAATGCTCAATCTTTGACAGATGCCGTAAGGTTTACAAATCAGCAAATTTCGGGAACTGCACGGACTGCTGGAGTAGCTGGTAGCTTTGGAGCCATGGGAGGAGATTTTGGTTCACTGAATATCAATCCAGCTGGATTGGGAGACTTTTATAAATCCCAGTTCAACTTTGGATTTTCAATGGATGCTGTAAAAAATGAAGCATTTATGGTCAATGACATCAATCAAAATAGAGAACTAGTCAACGATTTGAATTTGAACATAAATCATCTTGGATACATCGCTAAGCTTCGACCACCATCAGGACTTGTAAGTTCCAACCTCATATTTGGGTTAAGTCAAACAAATAATTTCACGGAAGAATTTTCATATAGTGGTAGATCTGTTGGTTCCATAACAGAAAGATTTGCAGAAGTTGCCAATGGTTTAGATCTTGATCAATTGGATGATTTTGAAGCAGGACCCGCTTACGATTCTGGAGCAATTTTTGATAAAAACGACGATCGAATTTATGAGACTGATTTTTTCGATACCATCTCAATGGTCAACAAGAATCAATATATAGATCGCTCAGGAAAGATGAATGAACTTGCCATCGCCTGGGCAGGTAACTTTGATAATGTTGTTAACTTTGGAGTTTCTGTTGCTATGCCTTTCCTCTCATTTGAAGAATATAAAGAATACAATGAAACAGATCCAAATGATGAATTACCCGTCTTTACAGATCTTATCTACCAAGAGAATTTAAGTACTTCAGGAATTGGCTTAAATTTTAAAGTAGGAGCAATGGCAAAGCTGGCCAAAATTTTACGCCTCGGGCTCGCATACCATAGCCCCAACTGGTTAACCCTTACCGATGATTACAGCACGGAAATTAGTTACACCTTTGATGAAAATGGACAGGAAAATTTTACCGCAGAATCACCGGAAGGAAATTTCAAATATAAATTAATCACTCCTGCAAAGATTATTGCCTCTGGGGGCTTACTTCTAGATTTTGGAGATGTGAAAGGATTTATAAATGGAGATGTGATCATACAGAATTATTCCAGAGCCAATTTTGACTTTACCAGTTTCGGAACACCTTTCCTTCAATTTCAGCGAGAGGTAAATAACAATATAAATGCGGAGTTAAAAAATACAACAAGCTTTAGAATAGGTGCTGAGTTGGCCTACAAAAAAATAAGATTCAGAACAGGATATAATGGTCAAGCCTCCCCTTACCAGATTGATGATGGCAGCATCATTAATCAAACCGTTTCTTTTGGTTTAGGTTATAGAGGAGATAACTTTTACATCGATGCGGCCTTTTTTAATCTTTCAGACTCTGAAGGCTATTATCCCTACTTGGTGCTTACTGATGGCAGAAACCATCTAGTAAATAAGGAAAAAAGTACCTCAAAAGGCATGATGTCTGTCGGTTTCATGTTTTAAGCGCAGATTTAAATAAAAAATATCATAACCGTTTCCAAGGGGGCAGACATTGTCTGTCCCTTTGTTATTTTTGTAAAAAATTAAAAGATGTTACGTTTCTTCATTCTTCTGTTCTTATCATTTTCTACGCTTGCGCAAATTCATGCCCAAGACAGCATAAAGCTCACAGACATTTGGGAAGATTATACTTTCGTAAATAAATCTGTAAGAGGCTTCAACTTCATGAATGATGGACGTCACTTTACAAGACTCAAAGACAAGGCCATCAAAAAATATGACATCACCACTGGTGAAGAAGTAGAAGAAATATTAAGCAACAAAGGTTTAAAGGAAATGAGTGGATTTGACGCTGAAATTTCTAGCTATAAATTCAATGATGATGAATCATTTATAATGGTGGAGTCAAATAAGAAATCAATATTCAGAAGATCCTATACATCAAATGTTCACGCTTACAATACAAAAAGTAAAGAATTAATTGAAGTTCATGCAGAACCGATAATGAATGCAAGCCTATCGCCAAATAAGGACAAGGTTGCCTTTGCTTTAAATAACAATCTTCACATAAAAGAATTCGGTAAAAAAGAACCCATAGCCATTACCGCTGATGGCGAAAAAAATAAAATTATTAACGGGATTGCAGACTGGGTTTATGAAGAAGAATTCTCCATAGTTAAGGCTTATCAATGGAGTCCTGACGGCAAATTTATTGCATACATTAAATTCGATGAAACGGAAGTTCCTGAATTCACAATGACCAACTACAGAGATGAACTTTATCCGGAATATGTTACTTGGAAATATCCAAAAGTAGGAGAAAATAATTCCGTTGTCTCAGTGCACATTTACAATGTAAGTACTAAATCAACCGTAGAGGTTGACCTAGGCGATATGGATGACATGTATGTTCCTAGAATTAAATGGACACAAGACCAGAGTAAATTGTGCGTATTTAAAATGAATCGACACCAGAATCATTTGCAATTGTTTTTAACGGATGCAACCTCTGGAAAATCCACTTTAATGTATGAGGAGAAAAATAAATACTACATTGACATAACAGATGATTTAACCTTTCTTAAAAATGGGAAACAATTTATTATTACCAGTGAGCAAGATGGTTACAACCACATCTACTTGTATGACCTTACTGGAAAACTAAAAAAGCAAATTACCACAGGTGACTATGATGTAACTTCATTTTATGGAGTAGATGAAAAAAGAGAAATGGTTTATTACCAGGCGGCAACTAAATCAGCCATGCAGAAAGAATTATTTGCAACTTCATACACCAAGAAAAAGCAAGAAGTGATCTCCGATGTCGCTGGCAGCAACAGCGCTCAGTTTAGCTCAACTTATGATTATTATGTTTTAACACACAGCGACATAAATACACCACCCACGTATTCTGTCTATGATCGATCTAAAAAGAAACTGAGAAGTCTTGAGGATAACATGGAACTGCGTGACATCCAATCCAAAGTAGGTACTGCACCCATAGAATTCTTCGACTTCGATACCAAAGAAGGAGTGAACTTAAATGGTTGGATGCTTAAGCCTGCGGACTTCAAAGAGAATCGATCATACCCTGTTTTCATGTATCTCTACGGTGGCCCTGGTAGTCAACAAGTAACAGACGCATGGAAAGGTCAAAACTATTGGTGGTTTCAAATGCTGGCACAACAAGGCTACATCGTTGCTTGCGTAGATAATCGTGGAACCGGAGCTAGAGGTGAAGAATTTAAGAAAATGACCTATCTAAAACTGGGTCACTACGAAACCATAGATCAAATTGAAGCAGCGAAATACCTTGGGAATCTACCGTATACTGATAAAAATAGGATTGGAATCTTTGGATGGAGTTATGGAGGTTATATGTCTTCCCTTTGCTTGCTTAAAGGAAATGACGTTTTTAAAGCTGCCATCGCCGTTGCACCTGTTACAAGCTGGAAGTGGTATGACACAATTTATACGGAGAGATATATGCGTACCCTAGAAGAAAACGAGGATGGTTATAAAGACAACTCGCCAATCTATTTTGCCGATCAATTACAAGGAAATTATTTATTGGTTCATGGCATGGGAGATGATAATGTTCACTTTCAGAATTCCGTCGAGATGGCCAATGCACTTATTTCGGCCAACAAACAATTTGACACGTATTATTACCCTAATAGAAATCACGGCATTTACGGTGGTGTAACTAGACTACACCTTTACCAAAAAATGACTGACTTCCTTCTTGAAAAATTATAATGGGAGAATTACCAGCTAAGGTCATAGTAAATAAAAAAGCAAAGTTTGAATACCACTTCTTACAAGAGTTTGAAGCGGGAGTCATGTTAACCGGCACTGAGGTAAAATCTCTTAGAATCGGGAATGCCAATCTCTCTGATGCCTATTGTCATTTTAAAGATGGGATATTATTGATTAAGAGTATGTACATCGCTGAATACACCCATGGAAATATTCACAACCATGAAACACGACGTGACCGCAAATTGCTACTCAAGAAAACAGAACTAAGAAAGCTAGATAAGAAAACAAAAGAAAAAGGCTACAGCATCATCCCATATAAAATTTACTTTTCAGAAAGAGGATTGGCTAAAATCTTAATCGTTCTTGCTCAAGGTAAAAAGGCCTATGATAAAAGGCAAAGCATAAAAGACAGAGATGTTCAGAGAGACTTGGATCGTTTGAATGCATAAGTTCTATCATGTCACCCTCCTTACAATTTAAAATATTATCCATATAAATTTAAAGACAATACCTCATTAATTTAAAATAATTTGTCCCATTTCACTAGTTCGTGTCCTTATAGATAATAACGATGCCAATGCAAAATCATCTGATGATGTAACGGCATATTTTAAAATCATTAAATACACGAACATGAACAATTCAAAAATCTTCGCATGCTTATTTTTAAGTTTGTCAACATTAGGAGGTCTTAATCATGCCTATGCCTCAGTTACAAATACATCCCTAAGTGGAGTACAAGAGACGACTTATACGAATACACTGTTTAGCCATCTCGCACCATCTTATCAACTGAGTAACTCAAAACCTAGTAAAAGAAAGAAATTCTTAAGATCAAAAAAGAAGAATCAAGGGTGCTATTTTAATAGCAAAAAAAATAGGTTCAATAAAAAAGTTGCCAAGAGATTAAGGAACAATGTTTCTAACTGTTACAGTCATCGAAAAATCTGGAAGAAAATATTCTAAATGAATTAGAGCTTAATCGGACTTGCTTACAATTCACTTTCGAATCAACTTTGAGTTAACCGCAACTCATCGATTCAAACTAATTGTAATCAACTAATTCAGGGCATTGTAAATTGATGAGGAATAATTTTGGTCAAACCTTGTAACTATATTTCTAGTTTAATTCTAATTTAAGAGTAGCTTAATGTAGGCAGCTAGTAGTTTCTTTATATCAGTTTAAAAAATCATTTATGAACAAAGTCTTCCTGACCTTTGCAGGTTATTTCTATGCCCTGAGTGTGGTATTAGCACAATCGATTACACCTACTTTGATTGCAAATTGTGGATTAAATTCTGACCAACAGAATTTTCATTCAAGTATGGGAGAGCCGTTAGTTAATTTAATTGTTGCCAACAATTTATCTATTACCTCAGGCTTTCATCAAGGATCTGTAACCATAACAAATGTTTCAGATGAGCTGCTCGAGTTAGATGTTTTTATTTTCCCAAACCCTACCCCCGATCTTATAAATATTAAAACAGAAATTCCCGGGACATATTCTTATGAATTATTAGATATTAAAGGAAGACTTTTACGCCAAGATGCTTTTTTTGAAACTTGCCAAATTAATCTCTCCGATTTATTGTCCGGTCAATATTTTCTGAAATTATCATCCACTCAATTTTCAAAAGTTTATAAGATTATCAAGACAAATTAAATTTAACCCAATGAACAAACTTCCTAATTATCTTATTCTATTTTTATTTTTCGCCATAAGCATACCATCAATAGGTCAATCGAACTATTTTAACTACCAAGGAGTTGCCAGAGATGTCAATAATAATCCTATAGTCAGCGAACTTTTAGGCTTTCGTGTCTCCGTATTAAATCAAAACAATGGTGTGGTCTATTCTGAAACTCACACCGTATTTAGCTCTGAACTCGGAGTCTTTGTCCTGCAGATAGGTTCTGGTACAACTACTATGGATTTTAACTCCGTTGACTGGAGTCAAAACTTAAGCCTTAAAACCGAACTAGACATTAATGGTGGCAATAATTATGTAGACATGGGAAATCAGCCGATCAATGCAGTTCCACTTGCTTTACAATCTTTAACAAGTGGACCAGCAGGACCAATAGGGCCGATAGGACCCGCAGGGCCGGAAGGCATTCAAGGACCTACAGGACCAAAAGGAGAAAAAGGTGATCAAGGAGATAAGGGCGAGACAGGCAATCCAGGGCCACAAGGAAACACTGGCCAGACCGGGCCAGCAGGATCAACAGGGCCAGCAGGTAATCCCGGGCCAATTGGACAGACAGGAGCAACTGGACAACCCGGAGCAACAGGTCAACCCGGACCAGCTGGACAACCCGGAGCAGCTGGACAACCCGGACCTGCAGGACAACCAGGACCAACCGGAGAACCAGGACCAGCTGGAGAAATGGGGGCGACAGGCCAAACAGGACCAGCCGGACAACCTGGACCGATCGGGCCAATAGGACCAATGGGACCAATAGGCCTGACTGGGCCAGCAGGGCCTCCTGGAACAGGTGGTAGCGGAGTTTGGGTGCAGAATTCCGGATATGTAAGTTATAGTGGCATTGGTGCAGAAATAGATAATGGCGTTGATCAAGCCCATCTGGAAGTGGACAATTTACATTTCCATGGTATAGGCGAAGATTTCGCTTTTTATAGTCGGGAGGGAATTACCCACACTTGGCCTGGAGGTCAATACGAATTAAACAGAACCTCCAATGGATTAAAAATTGCCAATGGGATAGATGGAACAACGACCTATGGTGTTACCAAAATTGACTTTGGAGGACTGAATAATGGCTTCGAAATTTCAAATAGTAATGCTAAACTCTTCATCAACGGAACCAATGGAAGGGTTGGGATAGGAAACTCTGCTCCTCAGGCTGCACTCCAAGTATCAGGCTCAATTAAAGTTGGAAATAATCTTGGTAATTTATTTACTGAAGCAGGTGGATTTAGAGTATCCTTGGATGGAGGCTTGCATTCTACAGAAGATGGATTTGACCCATTGGGCACTTCTTCCAAAAGATGGAGTGAAGTTTTTGCTACTAATGGAATGATAAACACGAGCGACGCAAGATTGAAAAGAGATGTAAAAAGTTTAAGCTATGGATTAGCTGAAATTTTAAATCTTAAACCTGTTTCATTTAAGTGGAAGGAGGTGAGCACAACCGACAACAATTTAGGTTTTCTAGCACAAGATTTATTAGAAGTCATTCCTGAAGTTGTAGTGACTCACGAAAATCTGAGAACCAAAAATGGATTTGAAAAAATACCTGTAGAAAATTTGGGAGTGAGATACAATCAATTGATTCCTATTTTAACCCATGCAATACAAGAACAGCAAACCATGATTGATAAAAGCAAGCAAGAAATAATCAGTCTAGAAAAGAGAGTGAGTGCTCAAGACCAACTCATTCAGGATCTTTTGACAAGAATAGAAAAATTAGAAAATTAATTTTTACAAAGGACTGACGAACAAAGAAAGTTGATTATAAAAAAATTAACTTTCTTTGTTATGTGTTCAAGAAATTCATATATCACTTCGCTAAATCTCTTGCTTGGGTCAATCTCCACTTGTACTTCAGTAAAATTGAAATTAATGGCAGAGATAGAGTACCGACTGGAGAAAGCCCGATCATTTTAGCGGTCAATCATCAAGCAGCCTTTCTCGATGCAATCATCGCAGGTACACTCTCTCCTCTTCCAGTAAATTTTTTAACACGTTCAGATGTTTTTAAGCCTGCTACTCAATGGATTTTTTCAGCCTTCAATATGATCCCAATTTATAGGATCAGAGATGGCTTTGCTTCCTTGTCCAAAAATGAAGCAATATTTGAAACCTGCAAACAAATACTTTTAGATCAAAAACAGCTATTGATTTTCCCAGAAGGAAATCATTCAGAGAATCACTTTTTAAGACCAATCACAAAAGGTATTTCTCGGATTGCATTAAACTCACAATTAGTTAATCACAAAGACATAAAGGTTGTTCCGGTTGGGATCAACTATTTCCATCACACACGCTCTGGACGTAAGTTGAGTCTATATTATGGAGACCCAATAAACGTAAGAGATTTTATGCCTGCGGACGGTGATATATCTCCAAAAAATCTAAACGATTTCAGAAAAGCAGTTATGAAAGGAATGAAAGAATGTCTTATTATTCCAGAGGAGGAAAATTATAATGAAAATAAATTTGTTTTTTCTCGAGCCAATGAAAAATTGACGCATTCAAAAATTCGAGAACTGGTCGAGCAGGGTCAGAACTTTAAGCGTGAATCAAAAAATGGTCTAGCCCACATTCTTAGTCAACTTCTTAAGCTTCCTAATCTTCCAGTTTATCTCTTGTATCACTGGGTTGAAAAAACGAAGGTGAGTCAAGTTGCTTTCATCTCCTCCATAAAGTTGGTCACGGGAATGTTCATTTTCCCTTTATGGCTACTCCTTAGTTTTATTTTTGGAGGTCTTATTCTAGGCTGGAATATCGGAGCGTATATTGTTGTGCTTCAAGTGATTGCTGTACTCTTAAGACGGTGGATTGTACCCTATTCCTATGCCACGGAAGCATAGATGAATGAAAAATTTGAACCTTAAGACTTGACTCTGGAGAGGCCCATGGCTTTCAACATCCAACGTGGAAGTGATTGACCTGGTTTACGCTTTCGCAAATCGAGATACCAGTTTAATTTCTTTAGTATCGGCACCTTATGTGTTTCAACAAACTCAATTAACGAGCCGTCCGGATCTTCTATATAAGCAAATTGGCCAGCAGCTTCACCCATATCAAAATCCCCACTATCAACAGTAAATGCACAACCATAATCCTTGCATTTTTGCCGCAAGGCTGACATGCCCACAATATCAAAACATAAATGAATGTACCCCAGATCTCCCCACATTCGATCGGCAAATATTTTCTTTGGTGTGCGATCAAGTGTTTGAATCAATTCAATTTCTGCAGCACCCAATAGACTACTGAAAGGTCCTTTCCTCGGCTGGCTATGTCTTAGTAAAACTCTTCTATATTTGCCTTGAGCATCCTCAAAATATTTAAGGTCATCAAAGGAATTTTTCTCATCATAAACAACGGTATCAAAGCCTAAAACTTCATGATAAAATCGAATAGATTTATCCATATCACTTACACCGATCAATGCTCCATATACTCCTCCAGAATGAGAAATATTCTTCCCAAACCAGTCGTCAGATTCTACTAATTCAATGGGATTACCAAACGGATCATAAAGATAGAAATGCTTCTTTCCTTGCGGGTCTTTTGTGATTTCAGATACACCTTCATTGCGGCTAGACAAAAACTGATGGGACTTTTGAATGTTTGCAGATTTAAATTTAGCAATATGAATCCCTAGGTCTCCGAGTTGAATCTTAAAGGCTGGACCTTGGCCCACACGTGTCGTATATTGCCATATTTCAGCTCCTCCTCCACCCATCATATTTAAAGCAAGAATGGCATGTCGGCTTCTAGGCTCACCTTCGGTGTAAGGCAACATTAAAGCTGCCTCAGCAGCTTCGTCGAATACGGGCAGGTCCATTCCTAAGTTTTTACGATACCATTCCCAGGTATCGTAAACAGAGACATTACCAATTCCGATCTGCTGAATGCCGGAAATAATGGGTAATTTATTATTCATTAAACGACAGGCTCTGCTTCATAAGCTCCAGCTTGAAGCTTTAATTGAACAGCTTTAAAGGCCTCGATTGTCTCAACAATATCTTGCGAAGTATGGACTGCTGTAGGAATTAATCTCAATAAGATGATCCCTTTTGGTACGACCGGATAGACGACGATTGAACAGAAAATTCTGTGATTTTCTCTGAGGTCATAGACCAACTTCATCGCTTCTTCAACTGATCCCTTCATGTACACAGGAGAAACACAAGAATTTGTATTACCGATATCAAATCCCGCCTCTTTAAGTCCCGCTTGTAATTGCCGTACATTTTCCCAAAGTTTATTTTTGAACTCCGGTTGAGTCTTCAACATATCCAACCGTTTCATTGCTCCGACGACTACTGGTGAAGCCAATGACTTTGCGAATATCTGCGAACGCATGTTATACTTTATATACTGAACCGTGGTTTTATCTCCAGCGAGGAAAGCTCCTACACTACCCATTGATTTAGCAAAAGTAGCGAAATATAAATCTATATCATCTTGCACTCCTTGTTCTTCACCTGCTCCTGAACCAGTTTCACCGAGTGTTCCGAAACCGTGCGCGTCATCTACCAATAATCTAAAAGGATATTTTTCTTTCAAGGCTACAATTTCTCGTAATTTTCCTTGATCTCCTCTCATTCCAAAAACACCTTCAGATATTACCAAAACTCCGCCTTCTTGTTCTTCCGCAAGTTTTGTTGCAGTTTTCAGTTGCTTTTCTAGGCTTTCAATATCGTTGTGTTGAAATACCAATCTTTTACCAGAGTGCATTCTTACTCCATCGACGATACAGGCGTGGCAGCCAGCATCATAAACAACAACATCTCTTCTTGAAAGTAAAGAATCTATGGCGGACATTATTCCTTGGTAACCAAAATTCACCAAGACCGCTGCTTCTTTATTTTCAAACTCTGCTAATTGCAATTCTAAGGCATCATGAAGATCTGTGTTACCAGACATCATTCTTGAACCCATGGGATAGGCCATACCCCAATCTGCCATTGCCTGTGTATCTGCAGCTCTTACATCTGGGTGATTTGCCAATCCTAAATAATTGTTGACGGACCAACAGATTACTTCTTTTCCCTTGAAGATCATTCTGTTACTCAATTCTCCTTCGAGTTTGGGAAATATGTAATAGCCCTCTGCAACTTGAGCATATCGCCCAAGCGGTCCCATGTCTTTTTTTATTCGATCAAAAATATCCATGTATAAATCAGTTAATTTACTTTCGCTTTTCTAATAATTTTTCGAAATGTCCCCGGAAATAGCCGAGAGACAAAGATAGCCAATTTAGTATCCTTAAAGCCCCCAAAATACACTTCCTCTTTTTGTTTTTCCACCGCTTTTAAGATTTCTTGAGCTAAAATATCCACATCCATCCCTTTTTTTTGGGCATCATCCATGATATTATGAGCTTTCCCATCCCCAGAAAGTGAATTTATAGAAATATCCGTTTTCACAAATCCTGGGCAAACCATCGTGACTTTGACGTTTTTCTCATATAATTCAGCTCTTAAGGCGTCAAAAAAGCCATGTAATGCCATTTTAGCTGCTGAATAACCGGATCTTATAGGAACACCAAATTTGCCTGCCATACTTGATATGACAACAAATTGTCCTCCACCTCTTTTTAAAAAGGCTGGCAAGACCTTCAGAGATATTTGCACTGTGCCTAAATAATTCACATCCATCAGTCTTTCATACACTTCAAAGCTAGTATCCACGACATTTGATCGTTGGGATATTCCTCCATTATTTATCAGGATATCGACGCCCTCATATAGATTTTTATTTTGCTGAAGAATCGATGCTAAGTCTTTATGGTCACCTAAATCGAGCGGGAGAATATCAATATTATTATAGCCACATTCCTCTTTAACCTTTTCTAAGGCTGATACCTTACGAGAACTTAATATTAGACTTGCTCCTTGTTTGCTTAAAGCATGAGCTAGGGCCCTCCCAATGCCAGCACTAGCGCCTGTAATCCAAACTTTCTTGTCAGAATAGTAACCCATGGCCAGCCAAGATATGCTTTGTAATATTTTAGTGTTCCATTTTCTTAGGGTAGTTTTTAATTGATCATAAATGATAATATGATTTACCCTTCATTCATTTAATACGTTATATAAATATTTTATCTTGACTTTAAATTGTTTTATTCCTATATTAGAAACAACGGAGGCGTCGGAATGCATTCTGTAACCATTTTAAAAAAACAAAGGATATGTTGAATCAAGAAGTACGCAAAATCATGACTACCAAGCCTACGATTGCCTCATCCAACCAAACATTAGAAGAATTGACTCAATTAATGCTAGACGCTGGAGTACAACAGCTACCAGTAGTAGATGAAGGTCAATTGGTTGGCATGGTAACCACACACGATTTATGGAAACATACCACCAATAAAAATGATTCTGAAACTACGAATGTATCTCAAATCATGAGTAGGAACATTATTAAAATTAGTCCATTGGATAAGGTGGGCACAGCAGCAGAATTGTTTATGGACAAGCGATTCAAAACTTTACCTGTAGTAAATCTTAAAAATGAATTAAAGGGCGTTGTAACAGCTTTTGATGTTATAAAGTACACCCTAAAGAAGGAGTACAAGGAACCTATTTTGTATAAAGAAATTATTGCGGATTAAATCTAATCTTAAGATGAATTGAGCTATTGGGCGTATTCTTGTTCGAAGAACGCCCGATATGCTCCAATAGATCTTTTCTTGATGATCTCTCTGTAATTCTTTTGAGTTACTGGATAGAATTCATAGTTAACCTCATTGGTAATAAAATTGTCTTCATTCTGAAGAACTGTTTTATAATAATCCATAGCCTTGGCTTCATTCTCAAACTTACGGATGAGAATCATGTGACTATTATCCTTAGGATTCAATGCAATGTTTGACTGTTGCAGTCTATTAGATTTAAAATATTGATTATTGAACTTAGAAATGCTTCCCTTGGTCTTGTCTACCTCTTTACCTGATACATCAAAAAGAACTACTATTCCATAGTGCAATGCTTTCCCCTCTTTTTCAAAAGTAAGTGTTTCTTCATCATAGATGATCTTATTAAAGGCCTCAGAATCTCCTTTCAAAAAGCGAAGAATTTCTTTCGCGCGACGACTCTCTTCAGATCCTGGGAATCGTTTTATTAACTGTTCCAACTCTTTGATGTAGTCTTCTTCACCTTTAACATGGCCAGAGGAAATGGCACCGATCAACATAAACTTAGCTGCAAGTTCATTTTTATCTCCAAACTTAGTTTTGGATTCCTCCACTCGATCTAAAACTGTTTCAAATTTTTGCTGATCGAAATAAACATAGGTCTGATCATAAAATCTAGCCAAAGCATTTTCTTCCGCTAGTTTCTCTTGTACATAATTTGGATCATTCGCAATTTTGGAATAATGAGAATCTGGGAATTTTTCTAGGAGCAACTTTTTAAATCGGTTTGCCTCACTGGTATTGTTTAAATCTAGATTATTCAAGTATTGATAAAAATAAACCTGGTCCATCCTATTAAAGGTTGGAAAACGCTTGATAAGTTCAGATAGTGTCTGCTCGGATTTGGAAATTTTTTCTAGCCTATCTCTATACATAAGACCGAGGTCAAACATAGATTGTGATAGTTTTCTTTTAGCTAAGTCTTTTTCAATTTTAGTGAGCGGTAATTGTTCTAGGTATGCGTCAATCTGATCCTCTGAAACTTCTATTTCACCATCTTCTGAGACAAGAACTTCATCTTTAAAGCTATTAGACACTTCTGACCTTCTCCAGTTATCTTCAAGCACCTTATCACGACCCCAGATTCTTTGGAATTCTGTTCTTCCTTGATTTAAGGCGATTGGATTGTAGGCAAAAAAGCTACTTCGACCAGAGCCATACCTTCGATTGGAACCGATTCCTCCGGATTGACTTTGAGGTTCTTCAGTTTCTAAAACCTCTATGGGCTCATTCTTAATAGCATCTTCAGCCCAAGCTCTCAATTCGTCTTCCGGCAAATCAACAAGGGTTAAAAGGCTATCCTGCAATTCAATTTGCTTAATGGCAAGTGCTATATCTTTTAGGTTATTTGCATACTTTTTTACTTGAGAATAACGCTCATCGGTCTTAGGCATTAATTCTAATGCCTTATCATAATAAGTTTTTGCAGCAGCGTAATCTTCTTGTTCAAAAAGTAAGGTTGCCAATTTATAATAAATGTCTGGATCTGTAGTGCCGCCTTCTGTGGTTGCTTTTTTAAAAGTTTCAATGGCTATTCCTACCTGGCCGTCATTTAACATAACCTCTCCGATAGAAAAATAGATTGGGCCTAAAAATTCAATATATTTTTCTTCGTTCAACATCTTCTCCATCTTTGAGATGGCCAGTTTAGAATCTATCTGGCCGGAAGCATGTGCTAATTTAATTTCATTCAACACTGCATAAAAAGCCATGGTAAAATTAGGCTTGAAGTCACGACATCTTTCGAACTCTGCAAAGGCAGCTTTAGGATTTCCTAAGCGCTCATATATCTGAGCTCGTATGTAAGTATATCTTGCTTTTTTCTCTTTATCCTTTGAGGCCTGAACCGATGCCTCCAAGAAACTTAGAGCCTCATCATATTCTTTCGTTTTTAAATGCAGGTGAGCTCTTGCTACTGGAATTTCATTTCTCAATTCCATCGTAGCATTTGATCCAGTAACTTTGTTGAAATAGTATTCTGCAGAAGAGTAATTTTCTCTTTCTATTAAAGTTCTACCTAACCAATACAGACCTTCCCAATAGGCCGTGTTATGCTGAAACGGTCCTTCTTTCAGAAGATCTTCTTCCTTTTCTTCTTCTTTCTTTTTTTCTTCCTCCTTCTTTTCAGGAGCAACTTCTTTTTCTTTAGTTGTTGTATCTGTTGTTTTAGTCTCTCCCCTGACTGGTCTTTTTCCCTTGTTCTTTTTTCGAGCTTTTAATTCGTCCTTTCTGGCCTTGGCTCTATCTTTTTGCTCTGACTCTCTTTCTTTTTTCTTCTCTTTATCTGATTTCTTTTTTAATTTCTTTTTCTCCTCTCTTTCTGCCTCATTTTGTTTCTTTTGCTTTTTTCTTTGCATATCTTTTGCAGCCCTAGAGGCATTCTTAGATGGATCAAAGTTTTTACCATACGGATTCTTCGCATCGAATTCTTCTTCAAAGAACAAAAGCGTTTCTTCTGCTGTTTCAAAATCCTGCTTATAAAACTGAGCTTTGCCTATCATAACATAACAATCATCAACCCAATGAGATTGTCTGTGTAAGGCTGCAGACTTAGACACTTTTTCTATGGCAATGTCAAGATTATTAGCTTCTACTTTTGGATTTTGTAGGTTGGTGTAATCATAAACACTAAGAATCTGATTGTAATTATCTACATGGACATTTTGCATATTAATGACACTCTCGGCCATTAATTCCTCTGCATTGAAGAATGCATTAAAATAAGCTGTGGTATTGTGATAAAACCGCTTGGTTCCACTTATGTCACTTTTCTTCTTTTTTGTAACGCAAGAACTGAGAAGACATAGAGTTAATATGATGGCACAAGACCTTATAATATTCAAGGTTATAATATTTTTGTAAATGAGTGCTTACTGTGAAGTTTGGGTATCAGCAATATCAAATGTAATAACTGATTTTGCGCAAAATTATTTTAAAATTCACAATTTTAGGGGCTTTTAATGGTTTAAAGTCAAAATAGCTATAATAATCAATGAATAGTACCTCTAAAGAATCCAATAACTTATTGAATAACTTAAGAACAAGTTACAGGGTGTCCATTTTTGAGACCAGCAACTATAAAGAATTGAGAAGTTTCAATTTTTCAATGCTCGCCTTACTTGGGATATTTTTTGGGCTTTTTGTTCTCTTTTTTGCGATTTTTATCCTCATTTTTTCCTTCAAACCAGTAAAAGAGCTTGTTTTTGGATTTGATGACGTCAAAAGTAGCAGCGCATTTATAGAATTGAATAAACAAGTAATCGAATTAGAAACTGCTTTAGAAAACCAGAATGTTTATATAAATGGGCTTACTAAAATGATAAATGGAGACGTAAATACAGTTTTAGCTTCTAGTCCTGAGGTTGTTCAAATAGAACAAAATTCTATGGTCTCTCAACCAACTACAAAGCCTAAAAAGGAAAAGATTGCCACTACAAATGAAAAAAAGTTAAGAAATAAATTAATACATTTTGTTTCTCCTGTGCGCGGACGGATAAGTGCAGGATTTAATGCTTTGGAGGATCATTTTGGAATTGACGTCATTGCTCCGAAAAATTCACCTATATCTGCCGTCGCTGATGGAGTAGTTATAAATGCAGATTGGACGATCCAGACAGGGAATACGATTAGTGTGCAACACCCTGATAACATTGTTTCTATTTATAAACATAACTCTGCCTTACTTAAAAAGACTGGAGAACTTGTGAAATCTGGAGAAGCTATTGCCATCATTGGTAATACTGGTGAGCAGACCACCGGTCCACATTTACATTTTGAATTGTGGTACAAAGGGATGGCTTTAGATCCAATTAATTATATTTCATTTTAATCTAAGATGAATTTAATCTTATAATTTTTAAATTTTACTCATGTCAAAAAATCATGAATTACAAAACATCAAAGGTGAGGATGGAAAATTGTTGAGCCCTATTCTTGATGAAGAAATCAGAAATTTCCTTATTGATATAGATGGAACTATTTGCGATGATATACCAAATGAAGAACCAGAAAGAATGGTTACCGCTGAGCTCTATCCAGATGCTCTGGAAACGGTCAACAAATGGTATGCAGATGGGCATATAATTACCTTTTTCACTTCTCGGACCGAAGCGCATAGAGAAGTTACGGAAGCTTGGTTAAATAAACATGATTTCAAATATCACGGCTTGCTCATGGGAAAACCTAGAGGCGGAAATTATCATTGGATTGATAATCACATGGTCCGTGCAACAAGATTTAAAGGTAAATTTACAGACATGATTAAGGCGAATAAAACAATTGAAATTTTTGAACCCTAAACTAAAACCCGTATCATTTTTCGTTTTCTATTATATCGATGACTGCCGGTTTTAAATCAGTGAATTGAAATTCAAATCCCTGATCTAGAGCTCGTTTAGGAACTACCCTAGTGCTATTGGTTAACATTTTGGTCATCTCGCCCATCGCTAATTTTAAGAGTGCTTCAGGGACTGGTGCTGCAATTGCGATGGGAAGCTTTACATTTTTTATCGCTTTCGCAAATTCTTTCAATGGTATTGGATCGGGACTGACCCCGTTATAAATTCCATCCCAGTTTGAGTCTTCAATAGCAGTGATAAACAGCTGACATAAATCATCAATGTGAATCCAGGAATAATATTGTGATCCATTGCCAAAATATCCACTTATGCCAAAGTTTAAAGGGATCAACATCTTTTCTAAAGCACCACCTTTTGTACTTAAAACGATACCAATTCTTATGGTACACAACCTTTCAGTAAATTCATCGAGACGATGAATAGAATTCTCCCAAGCCAAAGTACTCTCGGTTAAAAATTCAGGCGATCCTACCGCTGAGGACTCTGTAAGAATTTCATCTTCCCTGTCACCATAAAACCCAATGGCTGAGGCTGAAACTATGGCCTTTGGCCTATGATTAAGCTTTGCTAAGGAGGTACGGATAAGCTCATTTCCCTTTACCCTTGAATCAATTATTAATTTCTTTCTCTTGCTAGTCCAGCGCTTATCAGCAATGCCTGCTCCGGCCAAAGTGATTACAAAATCACAAGCATCAAAAACAGAAATATCTATTTCCCCATTTAAAGGGTCCCAGCCATAATAAGAAATATTATCTCTCGTCGGGCGGACCTTCCTAGTTAAAATTCTAAGATCATATTTTTCCGCAGGCAATAGCTCAGCCAGCCTATTTCCAATAAGTCCTGTACCACCAGTAATTACTATTGTTGTTTTCATCTAATCATATAATACAAATAGCCTAGCAATTGTTTGCTATCTTAGTAGATAAGTTAAGTTGAATCCATGAATCCTTTAAAGTTTCTATCCTTTTTGCTGCTTTTTATCATTATTTCTTGTTCTAGCGAGCAAAAAAAAGCCAAAACTGATACCATTAAGATTTTACTTCCAATGGATCCAGAAAGATTAAATCCTGTATATGATCCCAGATCAATTGGAAGAGAAGTGTTTCAATATTTACATCTCCCTTTGGCAGATTACCATCCAGAAAAACTAAAACTCTATCCCATACTCATAGAGGAAATTCCGACACTTAAAGTAGATGAAAAAGGAAGTTTTTACAAACTAAACTTCAAGAAAGAGGCGACATGGAATGATGGTACACCCATTACAACCAAAGATTACGAATTCACTATTAAGTCTGTCTTACATCCTGAAACAGTCATAAAATCATGGAAGCCATACATCCGAAAAATTAATGATCTCGAAATCATAGATGACCATTCCTGCAAAGTATATGTCGATGATACCTACATGCTATCTTTAGAAATTACATGCACTCCCTATTTACTTCCATTTCATTCATATCCTAAAGGAATGGACATCATGAAATTGAGTCTTCAAGAAATTAAGGAATTGACTGATGAATCTAATCCAGAATTGGCTGAGTTTATAAATGAATTTAATGACCCAAAGAATTATAAAGGATCCTTAGGAAATGGACCCTACACCTTAAAAGATTGGGTTACAGATCAGAAAGTTTCTCTAGAAAAAACACCTGAATTTTGGGGCGCAGAAAGTAAGGATAACCCATTCTTAGCTGCGAACATTGATAAAATTGAGTTTGTAATTCTTGCAGATGAATTAGCTGCAGTTACAGCTTTTAAGGATGGACAATTGGATGTTATTAAGGGTCTCAGCGCTGCCAATTTCAAACAACTCAATGCAGGTTATCCAGAAGCTGAATATCTTACCTCACCTTCTACAAGATTATATTATCTGGCATTGAATAATAAGGATAAGCTTTTAAAAGATCCTAGCATAAGAAAAGCGCTTGCAGCACTGACTAATGTTGAATCTATGATTGACAATATTGAATTTGGTTATGGCGTCGCTTTAACTGGACCCATCCACCCGGATCAAGGCGCCTATAATGAAAGGCTATCTTCTCAAATTTATAATCCTGAAAAAGCGAGAGAAATTTTAAAAAGTGCTGGTTGGAAGGACACCAACTCTGATGGAACCATTGATAAAATGGTTGATGGTGTGCAAGAAGAATTGGTACTTGATATTTTAATAACTGGAAGTGACCTAGGAAAAAAGATCGCCCTTCTTTTGCAGGATGAGACAAAAAAGCTTGGCATCGGTATTAATATAGTACCCAAGGACATACGACGGATGAGAAAAGAAAACTTGTATAATTACAATTTTGATATAGCTGCCTTAGCAGCAACAGTTGATTTAGCGCCTATCGACCCATATCGAAGATGGCATTCGGACAATATAGATGCTAAAGGAAACAATGTATCTGGTTATAATTCATCAGCTGCTGATAGTCTTATAAATCTAATAAGAGAAACGAGGAATATTGAAGAGAGAGAAAGAATCTCTGAGGAATTTCACGAGATAGTTTACAACGATCAGCCAGTTATCTTTTTGTATGCTCCGACCTATAAAGTTGCGATAAATAAAAACTTTAAAGGCACAGTTACCTCAAAAAGACCAGGCTATCTTGCGAATACTTTCAAAGTTCTGTAAGAGCAAAAGGCAATGTCAGCATTTGTAAAACTCCTACAATCCATTCTACTTTTCGTTGCCTTATCCATCAGTATCTTTTTCTTAAAAAATTTACTTCCCAATGATCCTGTAGAACAATCGTTAGGTATCTATAGTGAGAATGAATTTGATGATAGAGCATATTCTGACAGCGAATACCGGAAAGAAGCAATCAAATTAGGATTGGATAAGCCAAAATTCTATTTCGGTTTTATTCCGAGTGACTGGAGCGCCGAGTACCAAAAATTATTAATCCCTCAACACAAAAAAATTGCCCACGCGCTCATATCTCGAGGTCTAAAATGGGAAGACATAGACTTATATTTAAAGGCAGGTCAAGAGTCGGAAAATAAAAGCGCCATCATGGCTCTCAACAGCGGCTTACTTCAAGGAACAAATATTCCGAACAACTTAGATTTTGGACCGAACTACACTGAACTACTTCTAAATATTTATGCCAATAAAAAACGATCTTTCTACTATCCAGTTTTTCAGTGGCATGGAATCGACAACCAATATCATCACTGGATTAAGACGTGTATTGATTTAAAGAATAATCTATCAAACATAGATAATCAACCCGCAGGTCCTAAAATTTCATCAGCACTGAAATGGACTTTGAGCATAACATTACCAACTTTATTTCTTTCTTTTTTCTTCGGAATCTTTCTAGGCTTCCAAAGAGTTATCAGCAAATCTAAAATATGGGACTACCTTCAAAATATATTAGACTTATTCCATTCTCTGCCGCTGTTTTGGTTTGCCACGCTACTAGTAATATTTTTCACTACTGATGATTATGGTCAATTCACGAATATTTTTCCCTCTATTCATTCAATGAGTTTTTCTACAGGCCTTGGAATCTTTAATAATTTAAAATATTTATTGCTTCCTATATTATGTTATATTCTGCTAAATGCCGGTTATATCAGCGCCTTAATGACTAGTAGTTTGAGAGATCAATTGTCAAAACCATTTATTCTCACTGCTCAATTAAAAGGGTTAACCAAGAAACAAATCATAAAACAACATGGCCTAAAAAACGCGATGTTTCCAATTGTAACATTATTCACAAGTGCTATACCTGCTTCTTTTGCTGGTTCTTTAATTCTTGAAATAATTTTTAATATTCCTGGGGTTGGGAGGCTTTTGTATCGGTCGATTCTGTTGGCAGACTGGAATATTGGCTTGCCGGTATTATTGTTACTATCAGCGATTACCATAATTTCATATTGGGTTGCTGATATTATTTACGCCAAGATCGACCCAAAATCTTCAGTTGCCAAAGCGTGAGTACAAAGAGCTACATATCAAACTTGAGCGCTGGCCGAAATTGGGCAGTAATTGGCATATTTTTCTATTTATTTTTAGTCGTTCTATCTTTTATCCTAAATAGTGAATCGTGGTCCTCGGACCTTAATTTAGAAAAAAATTACTTAGGACCATTTAAAGATGGAAATCATATTTTAGGGACAGATGGACTTGGTAGAGATGTGCTAGCAGGAATACTAAATGGTGCAAAGATATCTTTCCTAATAAGCATCGCTACGAGTTTTTTTTCAGTTATGATCGGACTTACTTTAGGATATCTTTCAGGATATATTGGCAATGAAAGAATTAAATCTCATCCATTTCTCATTAGCATTTATTTGTTCTTATGTTGTCTTTGGATTTTTTATTCCTGGTCCAGTGGTTCTTGGTTTTTGTTTTTGATTATACTCGTTTGTTCTATTTTCGTCATTCATTTTGTGAGCTATAAATTTAATTTGCTTAAAGCAAATGTATACCTACCATTAGATGATATTGTAATGAAGCTCATAGAGTTTTCCAGATCTATTTCAGGAATATTTATTTTAATCTTTTGTCTTGCAATCTTTGAAGGTCGAAGTATCTGGAATGTCATCTTTGTCATTACAATTGTTAGATGGCAATCAATCACACGATTTATAAGAGCAGAATTATTGAAAATTAAAAATGTAGAATATATTAAAAATGCGGAGGCATTAGGCATTCCTTCTTTTAAGATTTTACAACGTCATCTTCTTCCAAATATTTATCGCCCACTTCTGACGATAATGGTTTATGGTTTTGCCGTAACCATAATGCTCGAAGCAACCATCAGTTATATAGGAATTGGCTTACCACTAGAAACTGTTAGTTGGGGGACCATGTTGAGTGAGAGTAGATCATATTTCCAAGCGTGGTGGCTTGCTATTTTCCCTGGTCTGATGATATTTTTTGTAACGATGTCTCTTCGTAAATTGGTAGATACTACTGAGGACAATTGGACCTACTTGTAAGAAATAAAAAAGGGCCCAACAAATGGGCCCTCATATTTTTTTATTTGCAAGATTGCGAGTAATTGTAAATCTGCTCGCCAAAATCCTTCCACATAACTCTATCGCCTAACTCCTTAATGTACTCTGGACATTTTGAGTATAATCTCTGATAGTTTTCATCGTAATCTTTTTTCTTCAATTTAAATGCAACCTCGTCTCCTACTTTAATCCAATAAGATTTATCGTTTCCACCGGCTACTCCAATCCCTCCGATTCCTACAGAAGCAGTTTCTTTTGCATATGGATCAAAATAAATTTTCACAGGCTTTGCAAAAGCAGGGTTTAATAATTGAAGTAATACATCTACTTGCTTTTTCTTCAGTTGAATGGAAGATTGCTCAAAATAAGCATAGCCATCTTTTAAGTGCTCCATATTAATGTCTTCATTGTCCCATTGCTGAGCATCATACATTTTGTCCATTGCTGCACTTAACTTGTCCAAAGAATTTTGAGGCAAATACATATGAGAAATATCTTCCGCGTCGATTTTTGTTTTCTTCTTTTTTTCGTCAGCTAAAGTTATTTGTTCAAAAAGTCCCTTTTTTCTGTCTAAGTCCTTAATTGTCCCTGTTAATTCTGTTCCATCTTTAAGTGTCACATAAGCTGTTTTCTTTCGAGAAAACAATTCAACTGCTTTAGAAATATACTCAGATTGAGCATAACTAGAAACAGCAAAAATTAGAAATAATCCTAGTATGGTTATTTTTTTTGTCATAATAAATATTTAGAAGTAATAAAACTGTTTAATTTGATAGTCTATTTGTTGGATTTCCTCTTTTTGGACTTAGCGACACGTTTCTTATCGAATAAGGAACTTGAGCCACGTTTAGTGGATAAGTTTCCATTCTTATCTACAGGTGCTTTTAAGTGCTCGACATCACAGCCTTCCTTAACCTTACATGAAGAAGTGCTTGTACCTAGCAGAAAAAGTAGGCCAGAAAGCATGAGTACTGAGGAGAATGATTTTAATCTTTTCATAGAATATAGATATGCAGACAAATATCTGACTATATAACTCAATAGTCAAACAAATAAATCCCTATATATCTAGATTCTTGTTAAATAACATCTAAGGTTTCGAATCAGCTCTTAAATTTAGTTAATCTCTTATCAAAAAGCATAACCCACTAGGAAGTCAAAGCTAGGGTCAATGGTAGCAGTATCGGAAATAAGTAAATTGAGATATTTATCAGGATCATTTAGATCAAAATATTCTTTATAACTAGCTCCCATCTTAATATCTATGTATAAACTTTTCAGGAGTCTCGTCTGATAACCTATTCTGAAACCAGCCGAGTAGTACGAACCAGAGTATTTATTAAAGTTCAGTGGGTTCCCACTTTCTAGTCCTATACTCCCAATCGGTCCAATGTAGGCTCCTGATAAATTATTGGCAGTCTCTCCCTTTATCATTTGACGACGTTTTCCAACAATCCATTTTATGCCCATCTCATAATAAGAATTGAAAAATGTAGAAGTACCAATGTTTGAATCCAATACTTCTTGAGCTTCTAGCCAGGCTCCAAATTCATGAGTCATTGAAAGTGAAACTTTAGAAATTTTATGCTCTAAAGATATGGTAGGTCTAAATTTCACAAATTTATAATTTTGACCAAAATTTATATCCATGAGCTGGTTGGCTGGTATTTTTATTAGTGACCTATTCTCTTCATAGCAGTTTACGATGGCACATCTATTATTTTCAAACTCGTCGTCCAAAGAATAATTTTTAGATCTTGCAAATCCCATATCAAAACCAGTGTTAATATTAAGGGTCTGAGAATCTGGTGAATAACTAACTCTAAGTCCAATATCTACCAATCCATGTTTGAAAACTCTACTTTGCGATCCAAACTTTAGATAGGTAAAATTATTAAAGCCAGATAAAATCCCTCCAAATAAGTTAAACTCTGTTCCAAGTTCCGCATAAAGTCCATTTAAATTATTCCCTTGCAGGCCTGCTTCAATTTTATCTTTATGTAGGAAAAAATATCTTAATCCGATAGTGCTTTGGGGTGTAAGGTCAATAGTGACACCACCAACGCCCGCGCCAATACCTCCACCAATTCCGAATTGAGGATTCAATGAAAAAGCTTTTCCAATTTTCATTTCATAACCAATCTTTACCCCACTATCAAAGGTACCTTTAAGCATCGCTTTCACGTTGTTCATTCGACCACTCACTAAATCGAAAGCATCTTGAACAATCGGATCAAGCTCTACCTCAATACTTTCGATTGGCTGTGTCTGGCCTATTAGAAGGCAAGGAAAAAACAATATGAATGCTAAAAAACGGATCATTGTTTACTTGGCTTTTTCAAGGATATAGTTCCAAACTGTGTATCTATATTCAATCTAGAACAATCAATGTCTTTATTAAGCTCTAATAAAATTACATCGCCCTTTTCTTTGGTTTCTGGTACTGTGTTGAAATTTTGATCGACAATTATCTTTCCGCCTTTACTGGATAAATTATAGTAGGAGCTGCTTAAATTTTCCATGTTTAGATTAACGTCAACTGTTTCACCCAAAACTACTAATTTTTCGAGTTCTGGATTTACTGTGGCCGTTACTTTTCCATACTTAGATTCAATATTAAATACCCCATCAGAATTTTCAAGAACAATGTCACACCGGCTTAGATTAAAAGCATATTCACCATAGCTTGAATGCATATTCACATCTCCTAAAACCGATGTCACATTTCCGGTTCCTTCCAAATACGATAAATCAATCTTGGTGTATTTACTATCTATATCTATGGTAGTATTTAGATTAGTTATCATAATGTCTCCGAAGGAATTCTTAATATTTATGGGACAAGCCCTAGGTACTTTGATTTCAAAAACCACTTTTAAATTTGAATTGGGCTTTTGGTCTAGGTCTTTTACTGAAATATAATTCCTTAAGTACACCGTCTTTCCTAATTTTTCGACAAGTACTTGCATTTTTGAAAGGTCAGCTTTGGCTTCTGACCTAGAACTATTTTTTGAAGTTACTATGGATTTAACTTGAATTTCCTCAATGTCTGAACCAGTTACAAAAATGTCCGCCCGCTCGGCATTTATCTCTATACTATTTTTTGACTTGTATTTAAAGGTTTCCGTAAATTCAGTCGTAGATGTGTAAAGCTCTGCTTGCGCAAATGACACATTTGCGAAAAGCATAAAAATAAATGATATGTATATAAATTTTACAATCACTTAAATCAACTCTATCATTTGTTTCATCAATTCAGTTTTCTGCGTTTCTATTCTAGCCAACATTGGTCCATAAGATGTTTCATCATCAAATTCTGTAACCATGTTTAATAGTTCTTCTTTGTGTGCATTCAACTCTCCTAACTCGTTCTGTAATTTTTTAAAATTAGGTTGCTCGCATACGGCCATATAGTCCTTACACATCTCCTTTAGCAATTCCATATCTTCATCATCAGACCATTCTGTTTTAACAGACTCCGTTTCCGCGACCATTATTACCTCAGAGGCCTGATCTTGATCACACTGAATAAACTGCACTGCAAAAACTAGAACTAAAAAGGAAGCAGCCATCGCCATGGCAAGTCGAAGTTTTCTCACTCCAACCTTTACCTCTTCCAATTCATTTTCCAAACTTTCCCAAACATGATCTGCAGGTTTATGCTTCGGTAGTTGATCAATTCGACTTTTAATTTCTATATCGTTTTCAATCTTATCCCATAAACTTGCAGAAGGAGTATAAATTGGTAAATTCTCCTTTGTATCTTTAAAAGAATAAACCGGAGCCGGATGATCTAATTCATCAGAAATCCTTTCCCAAGTCTTAGATTTTGAAGTATAGCTGGGAAGTTGATTCTTTAACTCCTTGAAAGAGTGTATAGGCGCAGGTAAATCTAAGTCATCGCTTATCTTGTCCCAAAGATTATCCGAAGGTGAATACTTGGGTAAATCATTTTTATGATCATCAAAAACATACTTTGATTCAGATATTACTAAATCTTCTGAGATTTTATCCCAGATTTCGTCCTTTGGGCCATGCTGAGGTAATTCATCTTTAAGTAGATGAAAATCTAATGGTACATCTGCGTCCAATGAATCAGAAATTCCATCCCAGATAGAATCTGGAGCAGAATGATTTGGCAAATCATTTTTCAATGCTTGGAAATTATATGTTTTATCCTTTTTATCCATTATGCTTCAATCAGCATTTCTCTTAATTTTTGTTTAGCTCTAGAAAGCTGAGACTTTGAAGTACCCTCTGAAATCCCTAACAATTCTGCAACTTCTCTATGACTGTATCCTTCTATTTCAATCAATACAAAGACTGTTCTAAACCCATGCGGTAATTTAGCGATGGCTTGTTCGATGTATTCAACATCACTAGCTCTTGTTGTTAATTTATACTCTACATCTGCAACATCCACCCCACCCAAGCTCTTTTTCTTTTCTCGTTCAATATTTTCATAGGCCGTTCTCACAACAATGGTTTTTATCCAGCCTGGCAAGGTTCTATGATCTTTTAACTTTTTGAGACTCCTGAAAACTTTTACAAAGGCCTCCTGCAAAATATCATCTGCCAATTCAAAGCTTCCAGAAATTCTATATGAAAGAGTGTACATGGCATCCTTATACTTATCATAAAGTACCTTCTGCGCGACGCGCTGATTATCAATACACTGTAATATTAGTGGGTCTTGTTGCATTATATTATATGTACGTCTTTAAGAGGGTAAAATTGAAGATATGGTTGCATTCGCTAAAAATATCAACACAATTGTTGAAATTAGATTAAAATTTGACATTTTCTGCTCCTTTCTAGATCATATATCTTTCAATAAAGAACAATTATCACCAAATACTATTTAACTAATTGACGTTTTATTGGTTGATTTGGCTTATTGCCTTGAAATATTGAATAAACAAGCACTATGACTATGCGGAAGATTCTTCCATTCCTATTGATTGGATTTATAGCTACCTCCTTCACCCTAGTTAAGAAGGACAGATTATATGAAATTTCTAAGAACATCGAAATTTTCGTAAAGGCTTATAAGGAGCTTAACGCAAATTATGTAGATGATTTAGATCCTCATAAATTAATGAAGATTGGATTAGATGCGATGGTTAATTCTCTTGATCCATACACCAATTATATATCAGAATCTCAAGTAGAAAGTTATCGGATAAACACGGAAGGAAAATATGAAGGGATCGGTGCTACTGTGAAAAAAATAGGTGATTACATCACCATCGTCGAACCTTACCAGAATTCTCCCCTGCAAAAAGCGGGCGTTGTTGCTGGTGATCAAGTAGTTTCTGTCAGTGGTAAAAGTACCAAAGGTAAAAGTGTCGAAGAAGTGACTCAATTTGTACGCGGTGTTCCGGGCACAAAATTGAAGTTGGAAATAAAAAGACCATCTACTGGTGAGAGCTTAGATCTAGACATTGAAAGAGGAAGTGTTGAAGTACCCAATGTTCCATATTCAGGAATGGTGGATGATAAAATTGGATACATTTCGTTAACCACCTTTACACCAAATGCGACCAAAAATATCAGTAAGGCGTTCAAGAAATTAAAGAGAGAAAATGATAATTTAGAAGGAGTCATTTTAGACTTAAGGTACAATGGTGGTGGATTGCTTCGAGAAGCCATTGATATATGTAATCTTTTCATTCCTCAAGGCGAAGAAGTTGTTTTCACCAAAGGAAAAGTGAGAGAAAGAGATAGAAATTTCGACACAACTAAACCACCTTTAGATCTTGATATTCCTCTGGCTATTTTGATAAATAAAAACTCCGCTTCCGCTTCTGAAATCGTTTCTGGCGTGATTCAAGATTTAGACAGAGGTATTTTATTAGGCCAGCGAAGTTTCGGAAAAGGGCTCGTGCAGAATACCATGGAACTGGGTTACAATTCACGGATAAAATTGACTACCTCTAAGTACTATATTCCTAGCGGAAGATGTATTCAAGGAAAAGAATATGACAATGGCGAACCAGTAGATATTCCAGACAGTGAAAGATCTACTTTTAAGACCAAAAGTGGAAGACCAGTTTTAGATGGGGGTGGAGTAACTCCTGATGTTGTAATGGAAGCAAAAAAAGTACCGGTAGTTTTACAAAAATTACTTGAAGAAAACATCATCTTCAACTATGTTACAGACTACGTAGCAAAGCATCCAAATCAAGATTCAACAGTTCAAGTCGTTGTCTTCGATGAATTCGATAATTTTAAATCATTTTTAAACACGCAAGATTTTGATTACGAGACTGAAACTGAAAAGCAGTTAAAAGTTTTAAAAGATGCCATCGAGGAAGATGGTTATTCCGATTTATTAAATACAGATATTGCTGCCTTTGATCAAAGAATAGAACAAGAAAAAATAGGGGCTGTTGAAGCGGCCAGTGCCGACATCATTAATGCCATTCAAGAAGATATTGCTAGCCGTTATTTTTATCAAAGTGGAAGAGCTTTTCAAAAGTTAGCTGATGACCGCGAAGTTGATGCTGCGATCGCCATTCTTAGAGATGAAACTAAATACAAACAATTACTTTCCAAATAAACATCCATGACCCGAACATTCTTATTTATTTTAATTTCTGTTATTGCCTTTGCCTGTAAAGGCAATAAGGAGCTACAGGAAGTTGTCATTAGTCCGGAAGAAATAGAAGTTATCGAACCTGAGGAAGAAGAGGAAGAAGAACGTATACTTGATCGTGTAAGGATGGACACTTCTCCTATCGCTGACTGTCGTGAACTTTGGAGAAAAAAAGAGAGACTGATTCTTGAGAAAGATGATGAGCGAATGAAAAAGTTGACTGATCGGGGTTCTGGAAAAATTACGATGATTGTAAAAGTAAATCGAGCAGGTGAAGTAGTAGAAGCCAAAATCGACGAAAAAAATACGACGGTCAATGAAAGCATACTAAAAGGCTATGCCCGAGAAACTGTATTGGCCTACGTGTTTGAACCAATAACCGGAGAAGGTCCTAAAATCGACTGCGGGACCATGATTTGGTATTTGGACCTCAAGTAGTGATGCATTCCATCTAGTGATTCATATTGCATCGCTTTTTCCTCAATAACGTTCATCTTTTACGAAAGGAAGTTTTTCCATTTTTGTAACCTCCATGCTTGGGAATCCAAAGTCTTCGACAATTCTCCCGGTGATCCGGTAACAACCCTTTCCCTTAAATGGAAACCTAGCCATTGAGGGAGGGAAATGCGTCGAATCAAAATACTTCCCCTCCACATCAATCCAAGTCCCAAAACTCATGTGCTTCCTATTAACCGTCGTAACCTGCTTCCGAGTTACATAGTAACCAACCATAACCACCACCCGACCCATGGCCGCTGGCATCTGCCGAGCAACAATCTGACCGAGGTCTTTGGACTCTAGTAAAGAAAAGGGCGAACTCAATGGAAAGCCCAGCAATTCAATTTCATCGAATGCTTGTTCGTGTTCCGTTTCTGCAAGGACCGGAAGATCATAATCCTCCGATTCTGCTCTAAAAAAAGATGCCGTATTGTGATGCTTTACCAGCGGATTATGTACCGCATTTTTCTCCCACATCAATTCATATTTATTCATACCCGTAAAACGGAAAGCGCCGATGCGGATCAAGATCTCTAGCTGATCTTTTTTAATGTCCAGACGAGCAACAAAATTCTGCATGCTGCTATAATCTCCATCTTGCTCCCGCTCTTCGACGATTTTAATTGCTGTTTTTTTCTGTAAATCGGCAATGTGAATAAGACCGATGTAAATTTCCTCTCCGTAAATATTGGTCAAGTAGGTACTTTGATTCACACAAGGTGCCATGATTTTGGCACCGCACATACGGGCTTCATGCACATAGAATTCTGTTTTATAAAATCCACCAAAATTATTAATGACCGCCACCATAAATTCCTTCGGAAAGTAGGTCTTGAGATATAAGCTCTGAAAAGACTCCACCGCAAAACTTGCAGAGTGTGCCTTGCAAAAAGAATAACCGCTAAAGCTCTCAATCTGTCGCCACACCTCTAGCGACAATTCATCGGGATAGCCTCGCTCCTTACAGTTCACAAAATACTTCTCCCGCAGTCGATCAAAGGTATCTGAATTCTTTCGCTTGCCGGTCATGATCCGTCGAAGTACATCCGACTCGTCCAGATCTAGTCCCGAAAAATGATGAACAATCTTCATCACATCTTCCTGATAAACCATCACCCCAAAAGTCTCCCCCAAGTGTTCTTCAAAAACGGGATGGATGTAGGTGAAGCTCTCTGGGTCATGAAAACGTTGGATATATTCACGCATCATTCCACTCTTGGCAACTCCCGGTCGGATAATCGAGCTCGCAGCCACAAGATGTATATAATTGTCGCATCTCAGCTTACTTAACAAACCTCGCATCGCTGGTGACTCGATGTAAAAGCAACCAATACACTGCCCGGTCTTCAATTGCTTTTTTACCTGTTCATCTTCTTTGATTTTTTCTACCGCATGAATATCGATGGCACGCCCTTGGTTACGAGCCACGATATCAACCGCATCCTTAATGTGTCCGAGTCCTCGCTGACTCAACACATCGTATTTATGAAATTCCAGATCCTCCGCTCCATACATATCAAAATGTGTGATCGGAAAACCTTTGGGCATCAGCTGTAAGGCCGTATGATAATTTAAAGGCCGTTCGCTGATCAGAATTCCACCCGCGTGAATAGATAGATAATTAGGAAAACCTTCAATCATCTTTCCATATTTAAAAATATGTTTGGCAAAATGATGATGTCGTTCAGGTTCATTGGGATAATTGACGATCATATCAATGTCTGCCTTTGGCAGTCCGACTACCTTCCCTAGCTCACGGATGATGGACTTTCCTTTAAAGGTATTATAGGTCGCCAGCAATGCCGTATATTCTTTACCATAGCGCTTGAAAATATAATCCGTTACATCATCTCGTTGATCCCACGAAAAGTCAATATCAAAATCCGGCGGAGAGGTCCGATGAGGATTAATGAATCGCTCAAAGTAAAGATCAAGCTCCAATGGATCTACATCCGTAATGTATAAATTATAAGCCACAATAGAATTAGCTCCACTCCCTCGACCCACATGATGATAACCAACGGTCTGGGCGTAGCGGACAATATCCCAGGTAATCAAAAAATAAGCCGCAAAACCCAGTTTGTCAATCACTTTAATTTCCCTCAGAGTACGCTGCATCGCTGCTGCATTCTTTTCCCCATAGCGCCGGACGCATCCATTGATTGCCAGCTTATACAAGAGCTTCATGTCGCCCGCCTTCGATCCCGTAAAGTTCTGGCGATTGTTGGTCATACCGGAAGGCAGTTCTATCTGACATTGATCGAGCAGTTTTTCTGTATTTTCAATGATGTGCGGATACTGCTCAAAAATCTTCCGTAACTGCATGGGCGTATAAAAAGACTCACTGGTATTGGCACAATACTTCGGATCTAGTTTACCCAAAACAATGTTCAGATCGATGCAGCGAAGTAATTTATGCACCTTATATCCATCTTGATCCGGAAAGGTCACCGGCGCAAAGACGACCAACTTTTCAGGGAAGTCTTTTAAGTACGAACTGTACAATTTATTCACCTCCGTCGGGCGCACGCCTACATATTCATTCTCACGCAGGTGGTTGATTCCCTTCGGCAGTTTTCGATAAACCACAAAACAATGTTTAAAGGCTGGAGCCTCCTCTGGCAAGCCCCTCGATTCTAGCGAGCATTCCGTCAGCAAGCTGGTCAACTCTCGCCAGCCTTCTTCATTTTTGGCGATCCCGATGTAGAGTAAGGGACCATCCTTTACTCCACCCAAAGCCGAAGCATCTTCCCGAGCAAACTTCCGAAACTCGATTCCAAGCAAGGGAGTCACCCCATGTTTTTTACACGCCTTCACAAAGGCATAGCTACAAGAGGTATTGTTTATATCCGTCAATACCAAGCGCTTAATTCCCTTTTCAACAGCCGCGATTACAAGCTGTTCTGGAGAAAGCGTACCATACTTTAATGAATAATATGTGTGGTTGTTGAGATACATGGGGGAACAAATATATCTCATTCTGCCGAATTAATCGACTTTATTTGTCGTATTATTCGTATTTTATATATGTTTGAAGACTTTTAGTAAGTGTTTTAGGATGTTTTATGCTTGCGCAAATGCATAAAACCATGAAATTAAAATCAACCAAGTCTTTTCAATTAGATGCTAAATTGGAGAAAAACATCTCAATAAAACTTCATTAGTGAATAAAGAATACCCAAAAATCGAAAGAAGAGAAGTTTACCAACGGCAATTTAATTCCATATAATAGAACATTATTCTTAAATTTAGAGTTAATTAAATGCGTATAGTTACCCCAAAAAGGTTGAGGGAATTTTCAATAAGACATCCAATTTCAAAAATACCTCTTCTTTACTGGTACGAAATTGTAAAAGTAGCCAAGTGGAAAAAACTTGCAGACATTAAAAAAGATTTCAATACTGTAGATTATGTTGGAAACAACCGCTATGTATTCAATATCAAAGGAAATGACTTCAGAATTGTTGTTATAATAATATTTTTATCACAAAAAATATATATAAGATTCATAGGAACTCACAGTGAATATGATAAGATTAACGCCAAAGAAATTAAGGTTATTTAAGACATGACAAAAAAAGAATATAATTCAAAAATTAAACGATTAGAAGTATTACTTGAAGGATTGACCGTGAAGGGAAAACTAACAAAAAAACTTCAAACTGAGCTTGATGAATTATCAGACCAGATAGCCAATTATGAAGAAACTCAATTCCCTTTCGAGCCAAGTAATCTCAAAGAAATGATTGAACTGAGAATGTATCAACGCAAACTAAAACAAAAAGACTTAGCAAAAATTCTTGGAACAACACCTTCAAGGATTAGTGAAATTCTGAGTGGAAAACGGGGCTTAACTATGGAATTGGCAAAAGGTATGTACCAGAAATTAAATATTGATGCAGAATTAATATTGAAAAATACACTTTGACTGACAAGTGGTGTTCTCTACATATTCCATTCTAAGTTAAGAAGCAAATGATAAAATGAAATGTCTCAAATTATGAGTTGCAGGATACTAGAAGGGGGCAAATCTTGCAATCAAATGTGAAGCACAACAATGAAATTGCCCATCAATTAAACCTAGATGTTTACCTTGCTGCATCTTACATTTTAGCTTTATTGTTGGGTTGGGAAATAAGGAACAAAAAATTGACATTCTACATTAAATGATGCGTCAAAAAAATTTTAGGTTTAAGTCTTTTGATCTGGATTTAAGCGAGCAGGTGATGGCCTTAACAAGTGATGCAATTGCACTAGGTGCATGGTCCAGTACCGTTGGTGGAGCTACCAAGATATTAGACATCGGTACAGGCACAGGAGTTTTAGCATTGATGCTTGCCCAAAAATATCAAGGGAGTCAGGACCATAAAATATTAGCGATTGACATACATCCAGATAGCTGTCATTTAGCCAAAACAAATTTTGAAAACTCACCATGGAATAGCCATTTAGAAGTTGTGGAGAAAACACTTTCACTCCTTACAAAGGAGGAACAGAATGCCTATGATCACATAATAGTCAATCCTCCTTTTTTTAAAACTGGTATTAGATCCACAGACCAAATGAAGCGTCGAAGTCGACATTTTAATGGAGGTACTCTAGAAGATTGGATAGATCAAATTAAAGTACTGCTTAGCGATAGCGGTATATGTTCTATGGTATTCCCTTGGCATAATTATGAGAACTTGGTTGCTTATTTTAAATCTATTGATTTACATATATCTCGGGTATTATTAATGAAGGGAAAGAAAGAAAAAGAAACAGAACGAGTCTTTTTTGAATTTGGTAAAACGGCAGTTAATGAATATAAGACTCAAAATATAATCATGTATGAAAGCGAGGGTATTTATACCAAAAACTACATGGAATTAACAAAGGACTTTTATCTAGAGAAGTCTTAATTATATTTAGGTACAAGCAAATAGTAAAAACCATTTTAAAGATCAAGTAAACAGTTCTTACAAAGCTATTTACAACCCAGAGTGAAATTTCACAAAAACTTACCTACATAGAAAAATTCATTTTTATGATGAATAACACAGAATAAAAATTTCTGGCTCCAACCAAAACAATCGACTCAACGATAAAGTAGAAAAGAAGAAACATGAAAAATTTAATCATAGCTGCTCTAGCACCCATCGTATTATTCAGCTCTTGTGAAAAATCACCCATCGAGGCCTTTGCGAATGAGATCTTGTATTACAGTTCGTACGAGTCAGAAACAGATCTTGAGGGCTATGAGGGTTATGCTGGAATCATTGCCGAAGAAGCACCCGCTGGTGCCGGAGAAAGTTCATTACTCATAGATGGAGGCTGTATCGTACCACACCTATCTTTTCAGATTGGACCCTACCTAGAAGGAAAAAACATCTCACTAAGCTTCATTGGCAAAACAGATGGAAGCGGAACCATCAATCTAACATCCAATGTGAACACCTCGGCTTCTGAAAACATTATAATTGAAAATACTGACTGGGAAGATTACCTTGAAAAAGGAATCTACAATCTAGAAGCAGGGGCTCAACTAAAAGTTTCCTTCTTGTCAGGAGGAATTGCAGCAAGTAAAACTTGGGTTGATCAACTAACCTTGTTTGTAGAAGCAGAAGAATAGTATTTGACTATGGAGAAATTACTTCCTCCCCCTAGTACCATCCACCCAAGTATCCCAGACGTTAAACATCTGCATCGTAAACTCCAGATTGTTGTCGTCAAACAGCTTCTGGATTTCAGCTCTTGACTGGCGGTGAAGTTTTGGGTTGGCATCTGCATTGGCAAGCAAGAGTGTGAGTGTACCCATGACTGCTGCGTTACGCTTAAGCATGCTCTGGTCTACCTTATCGAAGGTGTCACTACTCGCGTGATAATTCAATCCATAAACCTGTGGCTTGTGAATTCCCACAAGATTAGGAACACCTTGCAGCATAAAGTCAAAGTTATCTGTGCCTACGATTGGGATATCTAACTGTACCAAACCACTTAAAGCTTCGTGACTTGCGACCGTCGCGTCTACATGTTCTTTTACTTCGTTTCTTCCGTTGGTGAAAAATCCAGTGATCTCACCACTCCCTATATCTATCGAAGTAGTCATCTTATGATTATCCATTTCCTCCGCATGATCCAGCGTGTACGCATGCGAACCAAAATAGCCCTGCTCTTCCCCATTCCAAAGTGCAAATCGGATGGTGCGTTTCGGTTGGATTCCTAACTTAGTCATTTGACGAGCGATGTCGATCATCATCGATACGTTACATCCATTATCATTGGCACCTGTCCCTAAGGCCCATGAATCTAAATGTGCACCGATCAATATAATTTCATCAGGATAAGTTGATCCTTTGATTTCTCCAATCACATTATGGCTGGTAAATTCTCCAGAGATGTTAGCATCAACCTCCGCGCTAAAATCTAAGGAGTGTCCTTGATCTATGAGGCGGGCGCAACGTCCTGCATCTTCTCTTGACATCACAAAATGAGGCATCACTGATTCTGAAGCCTTGGAGGTAATGAATCGGTATAATAGACCACGTCCTCTACTAGACATAAACACAATTCCTTGAGCTTCATACTCTGCAGCTAAAGCTTCAATTTTCGCAGAATGGGCGTACTCGGCAAACAGGCCATCAATGTCTAAACAAAGATCAGAGGATACCAATACAAAGTTGTTTTTTATATCCTGCTTTTGTTTTTCAAAAGATTCTGAATCTCCAGCCCCAACGTGAATTAATCTTCCGTTGTAGCTCCCTGGCTTGGTCATGTACTTAGAAACCACACTAGCCCTGAAACTAGACTTCTTGCTTTTTTCAATCACACATTGCACAGATTTTTCAGACCACATGACTGGCATTTGAAAGGCTTCTTTACGCGCAGTTACTCCCGCTTCCGCAAATTTTTCAACGGCCCAATCCACAGAAGCTTCATTTGCTGAACTACCCGTTACTCTGCCTCCATATTCATCACAGAGTTCTTGAAGATTCCCAATGATTGGTGTATCGTTCACCAAGGAGTTATGCAACCGCTCGATCTCATTTTGGGCGTCAATTGCGAAGAAAGAAAATAGGAGGAGTAAACTGATAAAGAATGTTTTCATGACTTCATTAATTTTTTTAGTTCCTTAGCTTCAATTCTATTGTAATCCGAAGTTCTTGTACATTGATTTGTCCAAAAAGTATTGTCTTTTTCTAGATCATTTTCAGAATCAAATATCCAGAATGCATGACTCTTTGTTGAAGCATAGATAATAAAATCACGATTTCTTCAAATCCAAGAAACCCGCAAGACGCTCCACTTCTAGAAGTATATATTGTGACTAAATCTTCTTCAATTTTGCCTTTAAAAATTTTCAGAACTAGAATTTGAATTTCAATTAAAGATTGAGATTCAATATGTTCTAATCTTCCTTGGTTCACCTTTAATGAAGTCTTTAATGTTTCCAATTTTAAAGGACTCATGGCACTCTCATAAGAAGCAAGACATTTATTAATTACTTTCCCATGTATGATTACCTCTGAAGTATTGAATACCTCTTCAATGGTCCCAGGTAATTTACAATTACAAGCGAACAAATTTGAAAAGCCAAAAATTATAACTGCTATGAAAAATATTCTCACTCTTTGAAAATGTATTTTAAGTTATATGAAACTTAAGAAATTAGATAACTTAACTCAAGTTTCGGTAGTAAAAATAAATAAAAAAATGAGCTTTTGAATTTTCCATAAATCACTAGATATCAGTATTTTATGATTGAAAACAAACACAAAAGCTCATGATTAAAAGTACTATTATTTTTGAAAACATCAATAGCTTATTAGGTGATTCATCCAAAATAAATCATCTTTTTTTACAAAGCCTATCAAAGATAAATTTGTTATCGGTCTACCAAGATAGTCGATGCAAATACCCTAGAGATTCAATAATTAAACTTATGATATTGCTGAAAGTATTGCAAGCGCCAAGCATAAATGCCTTAATGCATTCCCAATGGGCGTCAATTTTACAGATGGGCAAAGATGTATTTTATAAAGTTAAAAATAGTACTACAATAAATTGGAGAAAGCTATTATTGAGTCAAGCTATTCAAAGCAATAAAGAAATTGAAATAGACAAGGACTCTAATCAGGTAAGCGAGATATCTTGTTTTATAATCGATGATAGTGACATCGAAAAAAAAGGTAAATGCATAGAGTGGATTGGACGCATATTCTCGCATGTAAATCATAACTATAAACTTGGATTTAAAAGCCTAAACTTGGCTTATTGGTCAGGTAAACATTTAACTCATATTGATTTTAGCTATCATATAGAGCTAGGTAAGAAAAAGAATCAAGGAATGAAATCTAAAGATTTGAAAAACAGATTTAGTAAAGATAGAGCACCCAATAGTCCCTCAGCAAAACGAGTAGCAGAATTGGTAAAAAAGAAAACAAGCTGTGCTATAAGTATGATAAGACGAGCCATGGCGGGAGGCCTCGAAGCTTCATATATACTTGCAGATTCATGGTTTTTCAACTCAGAATTGGCACAATTCACTAAATCAAAAAAGATACACTTAATCAGTCGTCCCAAGTTCAACAACTGGAAGTATACACAAAATGGTAGATCATATACGATAGGAAAATTGATACTTAAAATGCGTCGCAATAAAAAAGTAAAATGGAATAGACACCTCCGAAAGAGATTTGTAAAAGTAGGGGTACAATTCAAAGGTATGAACCTAAGTATAATGTATTACAATGAAAGAAAAAGAGGTGGGAGGTGGCAAGCTATAATAACAACAGACAATAAACTAACTGCACAAAAAGCATATGAAATTTATCAAAGTAGATGGGCTATAGAAAATTCCTACAAAGAATTAAAACAACATTTGAATTATGGAAAAAGTATGTCTAGAGATTTTGACGGGCAAATAAGTGATGCAACCCAAAGTCTCATGGTATACAATACATTGTCACATCTCAAAGCAGTAGAACAACATCAAAGCATAGGGTATTTATTTAAAACCATATCACAACAGTGGCTTAAGCCGACAATGATGCAAAAATTTTGGAAAGAATTCTTCAAAGCAATACAAGAAATTGCGGACACCTTGAATAAAACAGTAGAAGAATTAATTTATTTGATAATTAATAAATCAGAATTCTTTAAACAACTCAATAAACTAAATGCAATATTGACTACCGAAACTTGAGTAACTTAATATAATCAATTTCAATGAAAAAGAAACTTTCTCCTACCCGAGCATTTTCTCTGGTCTTACCCAAGCATCAAATTCTTTTGAGGTGAGATAACCTAGAGATAAAGCTGCAGCTTTCAAGGTCGTTCCTTCTTTGTAAGCCTTCTTTGCAATTTCGGCAGATTTATCGTAGCCGATTTTGGTATTCAAGGCAGTAACAAGCATCAGAGAATTATTCAAGTTCTCCTTTATCTTGGCCCTGTTTGGTTTTAGTCCTTTGACGCAGTTGTCACAGAAGCTTACAGAAGCATCTCCGATTAACTGAGCAGACATCAAAAAATTATAAATCATCATCGGCTTAAATACATTCAACTCAAAATGACCATTCATTCCTCCGATGTTAATCGCCACATCATTTCCACAGACTTGAGCCATGGCCATAGTCAATGCTTCTGATTGCGTTGGGTTAACTTTCCCTGGCATAATGGATGAACCTGGTTCATTGGCAGGAATGGTGATTTCTCCGATTCCTGTACGAGGTCCAGAAGAAAGCATTCTAATGTCATTCCCAATTTTCATAAGTGAAACTGCAACCGTCTTTAATGCTCCATGAGATTCAACAATAGCATCATGCGCTGATAAACCTTCGAATTTATTAGTTCCTGTTTTGAAGGGAAGCTTGGTTTGTTTGGCAATTTCTTTCGCTACCTTTTTAGCATATCCTTTGGGCGTATTTAACCCGGTACCTACGGCAGTTCCTCCTAAAGCAAGTTCGGAAAGGTGCGCCAGTGTATTCTTTATCGCCTTAATTCCAAAATTTAATTGAGCGGCAAAGGCAGAAAGATCATTTCCTAGGGTCACTGGAGTTGCATCCATAAAATGGGTCCGCCCGATTTTCACCACCTTCATGTTGGCCTTTGCCTTTCTATCTAGTTCCTTTTTTAGCTTCAATAAACCGGGTAAGGTACAGTTGACCAACTTATCATAGGCAGCGATGTGCATGGCCGTAGGAAAAGTATCATTCGATGACTGGGATTTATTTACATCATCGTTGGGGTGGATGTATTTCTTTTCATCTGAAAGTTTTCCTCCATTGAGAACATGTGCTCGATTGGCAATGACTTCATTGACATTCATGTTGGTCTGTGTTCCAGAACCCGTCTGCCATACAACCAGTGGGAACTGATCATCTAATTTGCCTTGAGCGATCTCATCACATACTTTACCGATAAGGCTGGCTTTCTTTTTAGTTAATACTCCAAGTGCAGCATTAGTATTGGCCGCTGACTTTTTAAGCACAGCATAGGCTCTAATAATTTCTATCGGCATGGTCTGGCCTCCGATTAAGAAATTTTGCTTTGATCGTTGGGTCTGAGCAGCCCAATATTTCTCAGCTGGTACATCAATGTATCCTATAGAATCTTTTTCCTTTCGAACTTTCATTTGTAGTGAGTTAATTTTTTGCGAATATAATACTAACAGAGATTGAAAAGCTTTGGTTTTTTAAAACTTCCTATATTTATTGCGGTTAACTTAATATCCACCCTCTATTGAGCAATTAAAATTTACGCTAGACTGTGGTATTTTGAATTAATCTAGGTGTACTTCGTGCATTTGAAAATTTTTAAACAAACTAAAAACAAGAAATATGGCTTTTACATTACCAGATTTACCGTACGCATTTGACCAATTAGAGCCGAATATTGACGCTCGGACGATGGAAATTCATCATGGAAAGCACCATGCAGGATATACCAAAAAATTAAATGCTGCCATCGAGGGTACAGATTTAGAAGGAAAGGATATTGTAGATATTCTTAAAAATCTAGATATGGAAAATAGCGCAGTTAGAAATAATGGTGGCGGATTTTACAATCACTCTTTATTCTGGACAGTGATGTCACCTAATGGGGGCGGACAACCGGAAGGAGATCTTGCCGATGCCATTAATGATGCATGTGGTTCATATGATGCATTTAAAGAAAAATTTGCGAAAGCGGCAGGAACTAGATTTGGCTCTGGATGGGCTTGGTTGTGTGTGCATTCAGGAGGTAAGGTTGAGATATGCTCTTCGCCTAATCAAGACAATCCATTGATGTCAGGTGTAGGTTGCGGCGGTACCCCAATTTTAGGGATAGATGTATGGGAACATGCCTATTATCTAAATTATCAGAATAAAAGACCAGATTATGTACAGGCTTTTTTCAATGTTATTAATTGGGAAGAAGTCAGTAAACGCTACAATGCTGGTAAGTAATTTATTGACATTTGTCACTTTAACTACATTTTAAGGACATTGAATGCAACGAAATGTCTAGTTAAACGATTTATTAGTAAAAGTATTACAGAAATTATTCTTAATTTTACGGAAACTACGATTACATATGAAGCACTTTATACTATTATTATTTCTCGGGGCTACTTTTTCAGCTACAGGCCAATTTGACTATAGTCCTGAAGAATTAAAGATTGTCGGAGTTGACTCCGATGACAGTTTTTATAGCGTCTATACAGACTATGATGTAATCAATGCGTCTGGAGAAGATGCTTCCACCTTATGGTTATTAGATCGAGGAGATTCACCTGCTGACTGGGAGTTTCAGATTTGTGATAAGAATAACTGTTATGTATGGGGCAAAGAAGATTGCCCAGAGGGTAATCCCAATAATTTTACTCCAGATGAATCTTTTGCCTATAAACTAGCTGTAAGACCTAATGCAACGGCAGGTGTTGCAACTGTATTCATGAATATTATCGATGCGGCTGGTAATGTGTTGAAAGATATTCCTATTGAGATTACAATTGATGCAGTATCTTCTGTTGAAAATCTTAGTACAAGTCAAGTAAATATTTATCCTAATCCAACGACTGACTTATTTCAGATTAAAAATGATGAGCAGGTCACTGAAGTGGCTTTCTTCAATATTGTTGGTAAGAATATTAGAACTGCAAGTCATACTTTTGGAGCATCTCATGATGTGAGTCAGCTTCATAAAGGAATGTATTTAGTCAGACTCCTTGATTCTAATGAAAATGTTTTATCTGTAGTTAGACTAAATAAGAATTAATCTGAAAAGATAATTTATCGATAAATAAAAGGGGTTCAAAGAAATTTGAGCCCCTTTTTTCTATTTATACCCATTAGTTTTCCACATTTAATACTGTCTATCCACAATTTATATGTAGAATACTTATATATAGTTTTTAATATTAATTTTGAGCGATTTGTACTTTTATCGAACCAAATTAACTTGGAAAAAACTAATTTGAAATGAAAAAACTTTTACTATTAAATTTCTTACTTGTCTTTGGCTTCACGTCATACGGACAAGGAGTAACTACCTCTAGCATGGTAGGTACAGTTACTGATCAAGCAGGAGAAGCCTTAATAGGAGTAAATGTTACCGCAACACATACTCCGTCTGGAACAATGTATGGTACTGTAACGGATATCGAAGGTAGATATGTTCTCAATAACATGAGGGTTGGAGGACCATATGATATCAAAATGACTTATGTAGGTTATGCTGAAAATCAACTACCAAATCAATACTTAGAACTTGGGGCAGCAAATCGCTACAACGTTCAATTGCAAGAAGGTGGTGTGATGTTAGATGAATTAGTAATTCTGGGCTCTACGCAGACCATTGGAACTAGCACTGGAGCCTCAACAAACATTTCCACTGCTCAAATTGAAAACATGCCAACCTTAGGTAGAAATTTGAGTGACTACACTAGATTAACTCCTACATCAAGGTCAACCTTTGGTGGAGGTACTTCGTTGGGTGGTCAGAATAATAGATATAACGCGGTCTATGTAGATGGAGCTGTAAACAATGATGTATTTGGTTTGGCGGCAAATGGTCAAAACGGTGGTCAAGTGGGTATTGCACCATTTAGTATCGATGCCATAGATCAAATTCAAATTGTACTATCTCCTTACGATGTATCCTATGGTGGATTTGCAGGTGGTGGAATCAATGCAGTAACCAAATCTGGAACCAACCAACTAGAAGGAACCGCTTATTTCTTTAACCAAGGAGAAAGTCTAGCAGGAGTAACCAACGGAACAATCTTAGAAAGGATAGGCGAGACTGAAGGTGAAAAATTAGACGAGTTTACCAATACTCTACTAGGTGTTTCTTTAGGTGGACCAATTATCAAAGACAAGTTATTCTTCTTTGCCAATGCAGAAATTCAAAATGAAGAAACTCCGGTTCCTTTTGCTGGAGAGTATGATGGTGATACCTCATTGGATGATATCGCGGCATTAGGAAATTTCCTAATGGATGAATATGGATATGATGCAGGAGCGTTCGAAAATAAAATTAGCAAGCTTGAAGGAACCAGGATTTTTGGAAAATTAGATTATAATATCAACGAAAATCATAATCTTTCGATAAGACACAACTATACAAAAGGTATAAGCACTGGAGCACGTGCTTCTACAAGAAGCAGAATTAATTTCGCTAACAATGCTGTCTTTTTCCCAAGTGTTACCAATAGTACAGCCTTTGAATTGAATTCAACAATTGGTGAAAATAAATCCAATAAATTGATCGTAGGTTATACTGCTGTTAGAGACGATAGAGATCCGATCGGACAAGATTTCCCAAATGTATTTATAAATGACGGTGAAGGTTCAATTGCCTTTGGTTCTGAAGCTTTCTCCACAGCAAATGCACTAGATCAAAATGTATTGACCATCACAGACAATTTCAAAATTTACAAGGGAGATCACACGTTGACGCTAGGAACACATAACGAATTTATAAGCTTTTACAACTTGTTTATCAGACAGAATTATGGTTCATACTTCTTCCTTAGCTTAGATGATTTTTATGCAGGCAATGTCACTGGATATGATAGATCTTATTCATTGGTTGATGATTTAACGGGTGATGGTTCTGCAGCAGCGGCTGAATTTTCTGCCGCCCAATTAGGTTTCTATATACAGGATGAATGGTCTGTAAGCAATAATTTTCAATTAACTGGTGGATTGAGATTGGATATTCCAATGATAACCACAGATCCTGAAATTGATCCTTCATTTAATACGACTACCTTACCAATGTTAGCTGCTAACTATGATTTACAGGGAGCAATAGGAGGAGCGGCTCCTAGTACTCAATTGTTGATTTCTCCAAGAATAGGATTAACCTATGATATTAACAATAGTACAAAAATCCGAGGAGGAATTGGAGTATTTACAAGTAGAGTGCCTTTTGTTTGGCCAGGTGGAATGTACGCCAACAATGGAATAACTGTGGGTGGTTTGGACGAAAGAGATATTGATCCAACTTTCATCGCAGATCCTTTTGGTCAACCGACCAATCCTAACGTAACAGTTCCTGCAGGTCAGGTTGATTTGTTTTCTGAAGACTTCAAATATCCTCAAGTACTTAGAGCAAGTTTGGGGATAGACAAAGAAATAGGACAAGGATGGAACGCTAGTGTTGAAGGAATGTATACCAAAACCTTAAACAATGTTTTCTACCAGAATGTAAACTCTGATCCGACCGTTGATTTCAATTGGACAAATGGTGCTGATGATAGACCAATTTTCACAGGAGATAGAATTGATGATACTTACACCGCAGTTTACTTAGCTACAAATACCAATGAAGGTTTTGCTTATAACCTTACTGGTTCATTGACTAAAAGCTTCAACAGTGGCTTATTTTTATACGGAGCCTATTCATTGGGAGATTCTCAAGCCATTTTCGAAGGAACTTCTTCTCAAAACTCGTCACAATGGAGAGGAGCTTTTACAACTGACGGAAGAAATAATGCGGAGCTTGCAAGATCAGACTTTGCTTTAGGTAATAGAGTTATTGCAAGCATAGGTTATACAAAAGCATGGACCAATGAAATCAATACAAACATTTCATTATTCTACAATGGACAATCTGGTGATGTATATTCTTATGTATATAATAATAGAAATATTAACAATGAATCTGGATCTACGAATAGAGAAAGGCATCTAATTTATGTTCCTGCTAATGAAGGTGATATCATGCTCGTTGATGATGGAGATGTAACTGCAGCAGAACAATGGATCATGTTAAATGAATTTATTGAGCAAGATGATTATTTGTCTACTAGAAGAGGTCAGTATGCTGAGAAAAATTCTAACAGAACTCCTTTTACCAACCAAATAGATTTGAGAATTGCTCAAGACTTAGGAATTAGAGTTGGAAAGACTTCCAACAGATTACAGGTTTCACTTGACATTTTCAATCTTGGAAATTTAATCAATAGCGATTGGGGAGTAGTTTACTCAAATCCTTTTGCTTACCGTTTGATTGATTTTGAAGGCTATGCCGCTGATGGAACTACGCCAACATTCACATTCAGTGAAGAAGATTTAGGAGATGATAGATTTTCAATTGCGGATAGAGTTTCAAGATGGAGAGGAAGAATTGGTTTAAGATATATCTTTAACTAAGACATAAAATTTAAACTTTTAGGACCGTTCATTTAATTATGTTCGGTCCTTTTTTGTTGTAAAATGTTCGGTGTAGAAATCAGAGGTTCTGAAGAAGCATTTTATTTAAGCGTATTAGCGCGCACGATTTTATCGTGGCCAAATCTCCGCTTAATCCAATCCCGTTCTTCCATCAGTCGGATGGCTTTTTCTGTATCATCAAATAAGCTTATCTGATAGTTCCCTTGAACCAAGCCACTAAATTTAACGCCGATTAATCGGATGAGTTGGCGTCGTTCATTCAATTGATCAAAGATCTCTGTCACATGCTGAATCAGAAGTTGATCATTGGCTGTGTAGGCGATGCGTCTTTGTTTGGTATAGGTATTAAAATCCGCATACCGGATTTTAACGGTAACTGTAGAAGTAAGTTTACCGTCGTTCCGTAGATCAAAAGCAAGGTCATCAATCATCTTAATGAGCATGTCTCTGATGTAGTTCAGATCAAGCGTATCTTCCTTGAAAGTCCGCTCTTTGGACATTGATTTTTGTTCGTGATAAGCGACGACTGGAGAATCATCGATGGCATTAGCTTTCTCCCAAAGTTTACGACCATGCTTTCCAAATTCTCTTTCAAGCAATCGAATCGGAATCTCTCCTAGTGTTTTGATTTTCCGCACACCCATAAAGCTGAGCTTCTTATAGGTCTCTTTTCCTATACCAGGAATCTTGCGCACAGACAATGGAGATAGGAAGCTCTTTTCTTCCCCATTGGGGACTTGATGTGTACCATTGGGTTTAGATTCTCCGGTACCGACTTTAGAAACAAGCTTATTTATCGATAGACCAAAAGAAATCGGAAGTCCAGATTCTTCTATGACCCGCTTACGCAAATCTTTAGACCACTTAAAACAACCGAAGTATTGATCCATACCTGAAAGATCCAAATAAAACTCGTCAATGGACGCCTTTTCATATACAGGAGCATCCTCTGCAATGATGTCTGTGACTAGTGTAGAATATTTGGAATAGCTGTCCATGTCGCCTCTAATGACCGTCGCCTGTGGACATAGTCTAAGGGCCATTTTCATAGGCATGGCAGAATGAATCCCAAAGCGACGTGCTTCATAACTGCAGGATGCAACAACACCCCGAGCACTTGTCCCGCCTATAAGTAATGGCTTACCCAGAAAATCACTATTTTTTAGACATTCTACGGACACAAAGAATGAGTCCAAATCTAAATGTAATATGGCACGATCGTACATAATAGAGCTTAGTCGATATATCGTCAAAGATAGACAATTTATTCGACTAGTGCTTTATCCTACTTTACGATGAAACGCTGGGTCATATTTCCAGTCTCACCAGATAATACCAAGAGATAATTTCCAGCTTCCAAAGAAGAAGAAATTCTAAAGTTATTGGCAACCACATTTGAGTAATCGGAAATAAATAAGCGCTGACCCATGCTATTAAAAATCTCTAAAGAACTAAAGATTCCATCCTCAATATCTTCTAGATCCAATTGAAAATTACCATTGTTTGGGTTCGGGAAAAGACTGAGTTGAAAAGAAGAGCTTAAATCAATGGATGAGGTAGAACCAACCGCAGTCTGCATGAATGTGATGATCCCAGTAGACGATCCCTCAAAGTCAATAAAAACCAATTGATATACATCACCATCTTCTGTTTTCACATAGTAACTAAGATCCTCAAAAACTTTCCAAACAAATTCAGTCAAATCAAACTCCTTCCAATCATACCCGATCACATCCGACTGACTGGTAAAGTCTGATTCATAATCAGAAGCCTCAGCGGTTGAGGGATCAATATCTCTGAGTTCTGCTGCCTCAATACCTGGAGCCAACAATACGCCTGAAATAATATAATCTACGAGCGTGCCATCCACATCTGGTACTGGAGAAGAATATCTTGTAAATAATAAATCCCAACTATGATCTACCAAAGAAACGATCCCATCGGATTCAAAAGAAAAGAAAACAAGATCCTCCGTAGGAAACATCATCTTGTCAAAAGATGCCGTCTGCTCATTACTGCCATCTAAATCTGCATAACGCAGGTTATAGGTAGAAACCACAAGAGATTCAATCATGAATTTTTTATAGTTACCGTCTCTCAACTTTATAATAAATACTTTATTTCCGATAACAGACATAGATTGCGGATCATATACTCCCCAACCATAATCAAAAGGATTCATTGGATCTGCCATGTTATTAAAGGCTCCTGCATCCCAGCTTTGATCACTATTGAATAAAACTTCCTCAAGATTTGCGATGACAATATCACTTGAAAAATCACTAGATTCAGCAACATATACCTCTAGTGCACTTCCTTGAAGGCCTGCCGCTTCATTGATAGATACGCCTGCATCCTGAAATCCATAAGCTGTAAAGGCTAAATCCCATGATTCAGAGTTTACAACCGTGTTTTCTTGAGATTCAAGATTGTAAAAATGTTGATTAACATAATCAGCCCCCAATTCAGCTTGAACAAATTGGCCAATGAGCATTGGACTAAAACAAAGGCTTAAAAAGAAAATAACGGAAAACTTCATATCTGTCGTTAATTTGTAATTCTTTGAATAATGGTTCAAATGTACTGGCAAAAGTGTTGGAAAAATACCCGTTAAAGAAGTAAAAATGCCGCAATCCGAAGTAATCAAGTTATTTAGATTTAGTCTAAATAAAATAAATATATTGGCTTTAGCCCAACAAAATCAATGATTTAGTAGTTTTACAGCCAATATGTAGCGAATGAAGCTTATAGAAATACATAAAGACCAGTTAATAAATGACGCAGAAAGCAAATGGGAAAACCAAGTGCTGGATAAAGAACTGCAAATAATAGAATTTAAAGATTCTGCGGAAGGAAAACTATCGCTAAAGATAAATCCTAAGGTCGTTCAATACTATTTCTGTATTCAAGGCAAATTAACATTCAATTTTCCAGAAAGTTCTTACCAAATTACCTTGAAGGATAAGGAGTGTTTCTTCTTTTATAATCCCGACAAGGCGCTTGAACCTAGACTACACTGTAGCGAAAATTCTCAATTGCTCTTAATCTATTGCTCACTAGAAAAAATCCATGATTTATTTTTAGATAAAAATCAAGGAATTGATTTTCTGAAGAATGAAAACATCAATCGAAAGTTTTATCGTCAGGATGATTTAAGTCTAGACATGGAAGTTGTGATAAACCAAATTCAAAATTCGAGGATGCCGAATAACTTGAACAAGGTTTTTAAATACGCAAAGACCTTAGAATTACTGAGTCTATACTTCTCCAATCAATCGGCACAAAATGTAGCTTCTTGTCCTTTTTTAAATGAAGAAAGTATTAGTAAAATAAAAGAAGCAAAAGACCTCTTGATAAAGAACATGGCAGAACCTCCGACCATTGCGGAATTAGCATCCAAAGTTGAGATCAATGAATTTAGATTGAAGGAAGGATTTAAGAGTATGTATGGGACGACGATTTACAATTACCTGATGGACCATAAAATGAACTTAGCGAAGTCCTTGCTGGATTCTAAAGAATACAAAGTGCAAGATGTTGCTTACGATCTAGGTTACAGCAACGCTAGTCACTTTATAAGCTCTTTTAAAAATAAATTCGGTGTTACACCCAAGAAATATTTACAGAAGACATGAATCTCAAATTGATGAAATATTTCATTGCCACGGCCGTCTGGATATTTCTATATTCAGCTTCCCTACACTCTCAGGAATCACTAGATAGCTTTGATCTGAATGTTAGTTTAGACGATGTGGTGATTACCGGTCAATATTCACCGACTCACTATTCCAACAGCTTATACAAGGTGAAGGTCATAAAAAAGGAACAGATTGAAAGTAGAGGTTTTACAACTCTAGATCAGGTGCTACAATTTGATTCAAATGTCAAAATTCAATATGATCCCGCCTTAGGAACTTCCATTAAATTAAGAGGGGTTGAAAGCAATAGTGTAGCCATCTTAATCGATGGAATTCCTGTCATCGGTAGGCTTGATGGTGCCATAGATCTCTCACAAATTTCGATGGCTAACGTTGAAAGGATAGAGATCATTGAAGGAACACAATCCTTGATGTATGGTAACAATGCTACCGGTGGAGTCATAAATTTAATCAGCAAAAAATCTCAGCTTAAAAAAATTGAAACTGAATTTTCTGCCATTGCAGAAAGCATTGGGGTTCAAAACCTCATGCTTAGAACGGGCATTCGGCATAAGAAACTTATATTAAGCTTGCACGGCAATTATCTACATGATCAAAACATAGAAGATGATTCGCTTCGTAGCTATGTCAATTTTGAATTAGATGATGGAAGCTCGATGGATGTTAAAAAATATCCTTGGAATCCTAAAACACAATGGAGCTCGGGAGCATCTCTACGATATGACCTGAAGGAAGATCATCGATTGATCCTATCAACTCAATGGAACAAGGAAGAGGTTAGGAATTTAGGACAGAAGAGAAGACCTCAATTTAAACCCTACGCTCTTGATGAGGTTTACAATACCCGACGGAATGATTATTCGATCCACTACGACGGGCAATTAAATGATCAAAGGTATCTTCAGGTTGATCTTGCCTACAATCGGTTTGATAGAAACCTGACCAATCAGCGATATGAATTTGACTTAAACGCTATTGATCCAGAAGCTAGTCAAATAGATACAAGTAACTTCGATGCCCTCTTTTTTAGATCCATGTTTTCAGACCAAATAACGGAAGCGTGGCAATACATGATCGGCGCTCAATATAATCGCGAAATTGGAGCAGGTGAACGCATAGAAAATCTTGAATCGGGAGTAGTCATTGCTGAAGAAGCTTCTGTATTTACACAAATCAAATTTTCACCAAGCAAGGATTTTACCGCTTCGATAGGAACAAGAAATTTATGGAATAAAACATATGGATTTATTTCGACTCCTTCTCTTCAAGCAAAATGGAATTTATTTCCGTTCCATATGAAATTTGGATATAGTCATGGTTTTAGAAGTCCGGGCTTAAAAGAATTATACCTGAACTTTATTGATGTAAATCACGATGTTGTCGGTAATGAATTTCTTGAACCGGAAAAATCTGTAGACTATAATTTAAGCTTGGAATGGGGAAACAATAATCAAAATATAAATTTATCCGCTTCCGCAAATGTGTTCCACACTTCCATAGAGAATAAAATTATTTTAGCTCAAGTAAATGACACTAGATACACCTATCAAAATCTAGAAAGATTCATTTCCAAAGGTTTTGGCATCCAACTTGGTGCATCTTACAAGAACATTCAAATTGACCATCAAAATAATTTAATATTTATTGGCAATGATTTCACATTTAATAATGAAGAAATAGGTTCTATTCCAAATTTTGATTTCAGTACAACTTTTAGGTATGGCTTAAATAAGCTTCCGTTGAGTATATCGATCGCACATAGATACTTCAATTCTCAGATAAGCTACTTTTTAAATGGCTCAGACGAATTGAGTCAAAGCACGCTTGCCCCATATCAATTTTTGGATGCAAGCATCCAGGCAAAATTATTTAAGAATAGCCTCTCTGTCGTAGTAGGTGTTAAAAATGCATTAGATAACTACAGAATAGGTGTAAATAATGCCAATCTTAGTCTCAATCACACCGATATGAGTAATGATGCCCTGCGTGTTGTTAATAAGGGTCGGTCACTTTTTGTGTCTGTGAGTTACAATTTTGGTCTTTTAGAATAAAAATTATCAGATTTTACCCACCAAATGCTAATTTAAAGCATCATTAAATTGAGATGCTCAAAAAAATAAAAAACAGAAGATTCGGTTACGTTCCTAGGTATTATGACCCAGCCAAGGAAGAATTGGAAGAACGAATGGCTCCATATCGTGAAGGCTCGGATGCTACGGATCGAGCAAAAGCAGGTATTCGGACAGGTTTTAATAGAAAAACACCTATAAAACAGAGTGATTTACGCAAGGGAAGTCGCCGGGCTACCTTTCGTCTATTTCTGATTATCGGCATCCTCGTTTTACTCACCTATAAGCTATTAGAATCCGAAGGAATCCGTCGGTTCTTAGAATCCTTGGAATAGTATTCCACAATGGTGGAAAAAAGCATTTTCTAGGGTAGGAAAAATAAGGCATATTGCATGCTTTATGAAAACCGAAGTCAATGGCTGATATAATTCAGCTTTTACCAGAATCCATTGCCAACCAAATAGCCGCCGGAGAAGTAGTTCAAAGGCCAGCTTCTGTGGTTAAAGAACTGCTCGAAAATTCCATTGATGCAGAAGCAACCGCTATTGACTTAATCATACAAGATTCAGGGAAGACACTTATTCAGGTAAATGATAATGGTAAGGGGATGAGTGAGACAGATGCAAGAATGTGCTTTGAGCGACATGCTACATCCAAAATCAAAAAGGCAGAAGATTTATTTTCGATTAGGACCATGGGCTTTCGAGGAGAAGCAATTCCATCCATTGCATCAATTGCCCACGTTCATCTAAAGACTAAAACTGCAGAAGCGGACTTAGGTACAGAAATTATTATACATGGCTCTACACTAATAAAACAAGAATATTGTCCGGCTGCTACAGGTACGAGTTTTACAATTAAAAATCTGTTTTATAATGTACCCGCACGTCGTAAGTTTCTCAAAAAAGATGCAACGGAGTACAATCACATTTTAGAAGAATTCAAACGAGTAGCACTCATTAATCCCTCAATAAGATTTCGATTAATACACAATGAAAATGAAATATATCATTTGCCGGAAGGGAATTTAAGACAGCGCATCATTGGAGTATTTGGGAAGAATGTAAACGAGCAATTAGTGCCCATTGAAGAGCTTACTGGAATTGTAGAAATTAACGGATACATAGGAAAGCCTGAATTAAATAAAAAAACAAAGGGGGACCAATACTTATTCATAAATGGTAGATTCATCAGGAGCCCATATCTCCATCATGCCATAAAAAATGGATACGATAATTTACTCGGTGAAGATGAATATCCATTCTATATTTTAAATCTAGACTTAGATCCAAGTAAGATTGATATAAATATTCATCCGACGAAGCAAGAAGTGAAATTTGAAGATGATCGTCTTATTTACAATTACTTGAAGGTCATCCTTAAGGCAGGATTAGCAAAGTATAGCATAACTCCTAGTTTAGACTTTGATCAGGATTTAAGTTTTGAAAAGGTATATAATGAAACTGGATACAATGCTTCTTCAGAAGAGAATAGAAAATCCAATTTTACGGTTGATCCGAGAAGAGCCAAACGCAAAGAAATTGATTCTTGGGAATCACTTTATAGAGAACTTCACACAGATGAAGACGAAGACAATCACATCACTCTGCCCAGCACTGCCTCATTAATTCCGGAAGAACAAAAACAGATTAATTTTGGCCAGGCATTTCAAATCCATAATAAATACATCATCAGTCAGATACGATCGGGATATATTGTCATTGATCAAAGAAATGCACACGAAAGAATCCTTTATGAACGTTTTCTTAAGGCTTTAGATGGCGAACAAATCGGTGTTCAACAATTACTATTTCCCATAACAATTGAATATTCTCCAGACAAAAGCGAGATTCTTACTAAATTACAACCAGAGCTCATTAAATTGGGAATAAAGATGGAGCCTTTTGGACAAGGTGGTTTCATAGTTTACGGCATAACCCCTGGACTTGAAGATCAGAATTTTGAAGAAGTTTTAGAACAGGTGATACAGCAATACTTAAATAATCTTGATCTTAATCTTGGGGTAAATGAAAACTTAGCCTTGGCAATGGCTGTTCATTCTACCAGTAGGAGTTATAAGAAACTTGAAATTGAAGAGATGCAGCATTTACTTGATGATCTTTTTGGCACAGATAATCCGTATGTTTCTCCTTCAGGAAAAAAATGCTTTATCAATTTCGACTTACAAGAGATTGAAAAACTATTCTAGACCATATTTATGAATAATCTAACTGATGTAGTTAAAAAGTTGTTGATCGTAAATGTCGCTGCCTTCTTTTTAGTAAGTGGTGTGTTTCCTGACTATTTGCCTATGCTTGCTATGCATTCTCCGATAGACAGCGATTATTTTGCTCCTTACCAGTTGGTCACTCACATGTTTATGCATGCCAATATAGGACACTTAATGTTTAACATGCTTTCCCTATTTTTTCTTGGGCCTTATGTAGAGCGAGCGCTTGGCCCTAAACGATTTGTGATACTTTATTTTGTTTCAGGATTTGCAGCCATGGCCGCACATTTTTTGATAAGCGGTGTCCCAGTACTAGGAGCTTCTGGAGCAATTTATGGGGTAGTTTTTGCCTTTATTGCCATGTTTCCAGATGTAAAATTGATGTTATTAATACCACCAATTCCAATAAAAGCAAGATATCTTGCCCTAGGTCTTATCGCCTATGATTTAATTATGGGGTTTCAAGGAACCTCTGGAACAGCCCATTTTGCACACTTAGGAGGTGCTTTGGCCGGTGTACTATTGATTGTGAGTTGGAGAATGTCTAATTTTAAATTTTAATTCTACAGGAAGTTATATATTTGTGTTTTTTATAATATGTTTGAATCCATAAAAAGAGATTTACAATACCAGTTTCAATCTGGTAACACTTTGACCAGAATCATTTTGGTCAACATAGCTGTATTTGTCTTTATCAAAATGATTTTCGTATTCACTTCCTTTGGTGATGTGAATGGAATTTACAGCAAAATTATAGATGTCTTATCCCTTCATTCTGGTGCCCCTAAGGTATATATCTATCCTTGGACGTGGATTACTCATATGTTTTTACATGAGGGTACATGGCATCTGATCTGGAATATGATCCTTCTTTATTGGTTTGGTAGAATTGTCGGTGACTTTTTAGGTGATCGAAGGATATTACCACTTTATATTCTTGGAGGCTTATTTGGAGCCTTTGTTTATGTTCTTACAGATTATCTCATGCCTACTGGAACGGGAGGTCATGTAATGGCCACAGCGATGGGTGCTTCTGCTGCGGTTATGACGATGCTGATGACTGCAGCTATGATTTCTCCAGACTATGAGCTACACCTCTTATTGATAGGCCCAGTAAAAATAAAGTGGGTCGCATTGGTTATCCTATTCTTTGACCTTGTGGGCACTGCCGGAGTTGTCAATACTGGAGGGCATTATGCCCATTTAGGCGGAGCTTTATTTGGAATTATTTATGTCAATAGGCTACATAACGGTATGGACTTGGCCGCCGGGTTGCAATCCTTCTTTGATAAAATATCCAATTTTAGAAATGCAAATCAGCCAGTCTCAAAGAAAAAAGCAGCCATGCAAGTTGTTTATAACAAAGGAACAGCTGAAACCAATGTTCCAGAAATTGAGCACGAGGAGGAGGATGATTTCCAATCAAGACTAGATTATATCTTAGATAAGATAAATGAAATAGGCTTCCAGAATTTGAGCGATGAAGAAAGAGAATTCTTAGCGCAGGCGAGCAAAAAAGATTAGGTGTATCGACTTATTTATTTTGTGAATATATGCTGTGTCATTGGATTACTTTTAGGGTATGTTAGTCCATATATAAACCCAGAACTGTCACAGTCTATGACCCTCTTTGGTCTCATTTTTCCCTTGTTAGTGCTCGCGAATATTTTCTTTCTAATCTTCTGGCTTTTTACCCAACCCAAGTTCTGTTTCCTTTCTCTTCTTTCTTTAGTCCTCGGCTACAATTCAATCGGTGGGATTATACAACTTGGAAATAGTCCGGCCATTGATGAGGCAAATTTGAACATCATGAGCTTTAATGTTCGAGGGCTACATCTAAGCCCAAATGATAAAAAAACGGCGGAGGCCATGGGCAACTACTTCAAAAAAGACAATAATATTGATGTTTTTTGTATCCAAGAAAAAAGAGCTGCTGGTAAGTCTTTAGTTAGTAAGGTTTTAAAGGAATTTGACTCGATCGAAAGCGAATTCTACATGGCCATATTCTCAAAATTTCCAATTTTAAAAAAAGGTATTGTTCCGGTCGGCGGTAATACGATGGAAGCAGTATGGGCAGATATCCAACATCCAAGCGGGAAAATTTTCCGGCTCTATAGCTACCACTTAAGTTCAAATCTCATAAGCAAAACTACCGATAATCTTATAGAAGAAGTTAGCTTCAGTGAACGCACATTAAGTGGATTAAAAACAATCATTGGTTCCTACACTGGACAGACGACCATGCGAAAAAAACAATTGGATATCTTGTTGGCACATGTCAGGAAGTCTCCGCATCCAGTAGTCATGGCAGGTGATATGAATGATATACCACAATCTTACATCTATCGTCAATTTAGAAAACTATTTAGGGATACCTTCCGCGATAAAGGTCAGGGATTTGGAACTAGTTACGGCGAAAACTTTCCGCTGCTTAGAATTGATTATATATTTCACGATAAAAACTTTATAACCCAAAGCCATAAAGTAGACCAAGTTAAATTTTCAGACCATTATCCAGTGAAGGCTGCTTTAAAGTTTTAAGTTAATCCTAGCATTCTACTATCTTTAAATAATATCTTTCTCCACCTTAGTGTGTTCCTTTAAAGTGACAGAACTTTACGTAAACGTTATACTACCCCTGGCAATGCCGATTGAAACGACCTATAAGGTCCCAGTCGAACTTGTACCCGCAATTCAGATGGGAATTCGGGTGGAGGTACCATTACGTAAAAAGTTATACGCGGGGCTCGTTTCGGAGGTTTTAGAAGAAAAACCACCAGTAGACTATGCCTTAAAATTAGTCGTTTCCGTGCTTGATCTTCAACCGATTGTTGATAAACGGCAATTCACCGTTTGGCGATGGATGGCAGAATACTATTGTTGTACCATGGGCCAAGTTATGAATATGGTTCTCCCGTCAGGTTTAAAACTAAATAGTGAAACACTTCTTAAAACTTCCAGCGACTATCTCGAGCAGATGGATAGACTACCGGACAAGGAGTTTTTAATAGCTGAAGCCGTCTCCCTTCAAGACAAGTTAAGCATCGATAAGGTCCAAGAGATTATCCAGCAAAAAACCGTTTACCCCCATGTCAGAAGTTTGATTGACAAGGGTGTCATTAGCATCGAGGAAGAGCTTGTAGAAAAATATAAAACCAAACAAATAGATTTTATTTCCCTGCAGCCTCAATTTAGAGGTGAAGGATTAGAACTAGCGCTAGAATTGTGCACGCGGTCGCAAAAGCAAACGGATGTATTACTGGCTCTTGACGATACAACAAAAAAAGAGCCTTGGATCTCCAAGCTTGACATCTATGAGTTAACTGGGACCAATCAATCAGTTATTTCAGCCTTGGTGAAAAAGGGAATTCTTGGAATTGAGAAAAGAGAAGTCAGCCGATTAAAAATGTATACTGGAGAAATTATTAAGGCCTCACCGCTATCTGAAGAGCAGAAAGAAGCAACAGCGGCGATTCGAAAATTGTTTGAAAAAAAAGATCAGGTTTTACTTTACGGGATAACTGGTAGTGGCAAAACGAGAATATATATTGAACTGATTCAAGAACAGATTAAGGAAGGCAAGCAAACCCTTTTTCTCGTCCCAGAAATTGCACTGACCACTCAACTCATTCAACGTTTGCAAAAAGTATTTGGAGATGACATTGGTCTTTACCACAGTAGAATGAGCAACAATGAACGCGTGGAGTTGTACCATGAAGCAGGTAGTGGAAAACTTATTTTTATGGGTGCCAGGTCCTCGCTATTTCTACCCTTCAAAAACCTAGGTTTAATCATTATTGATGAAGAGCACGATCCTTCTTATAAACAGAATGATCCGGCACCAAGGTACAATGCAAGAGATACCGCAGTCCTTATGGCCAAAATATATGGTGCCAAAGTTTTGATGGGTTCCGCGACCCCTGCACTGGAAACTTTCCTTAACACCATTGAAGGAAAATATGGCCTGGTAAAATTATTAAAACGACATGGAGCATCTGTGCTTCCGCAAATAGATGTGGTAGATTTGAGAAAATCCTATGAAAGTGGAGAAGTCCGTGCACACTTCAGTAAAGATCTGATTGATGGGACTATACAAGCCATTGCCAATAAGGAACAGGTGTTACTTTTTCAAAACAGGAGAGGCTACGCACCGACCATAAGATGCAACAGGTGCAACTGGTCTGCTGAATGTCCCAATTGCGATTTAACCTTAACGGTTCACCAATATTTTGAAGAACTAAGGTGTCACTATTGTGGTCATCGAAAAGCACTGATTCATGAGTGTCCAGATTGTGGAAATCACAAATTGATCAAACTAGGTTTCGGTACTGAAAAAATTGAAGATGAACTCCGAGCGATAATACCAAGTGCAAAGATTGCAAGGTTAGATTTTGATACAGCAAAGACCAAGTCCAGCTATGAACGTATTCTTTCTGATTTTGAGTTAAAGAAAATAGATGTTTTAGTAGGAACCCAGATGATTACCAAAGGACTTGACTTTGAGAGCATATCCTTGGTTGGGATATTGATGGCTGACAAAAGTCTTTCCTTCCCAGATTTTAGGGCAGGCGAAAGGGCTTTTCAATTATTTACTCAGGTGGCTGGGAGATCTGGTCGGAGAGAAAAACAAGGAAGAGTAATTATTCAGACCTTCTCCCCAGAGCACGATGTGATTGATGAAACGGTCAACAATAATATTCAGAAGTTTTATAAAAGAGAATTATACGAAAGGCAGACTTTTCGATATCCACCGTACTATCGTTTGATACAGCTAACGCTGCGTCATAAGACCCCATTAACCGTCAGAGAGACCGCTAAAAACCTAGCGGCTACCCTTCGTTCAAAATTGGGTAAGCGGGTCTTAGGGCCTACGCAACCAGGAGTAGCAAGACTGCGAGGAATGTATATAGAACAAATAATGATTAAGATGGAAAAAGATTCTCAGACCATCGTTCAGATCAAAAAGTATCTAGCACATTGTATCAAACATATGAAGCAGGATAAAATCATGAAGTCAGTTAGGGTGACGATTGATGTAGATCCTTGATATTAACTTAATGGTAAGCAGCCAAACATCTAGGGATGTTTTCGGAATAATATTAACTGAATGTCAACCGTCAATTAATCAGTTATAAGTCAATAGTTAGTGATTTTTGGTGTTTTATTAGTATTTTTCTACAAATGCTGCTTAATAAGAACTACTTCCACCTAAATGGTACTTACTTATTAGACTAGTCATTTTACTTGTCAAGCTAATTTTTTAGCTCCAAAATTTGATTAATATTTAATTCGTAGGACGATGAACAACCCAACACCTAATACTCTGGCATTATGCCTTACACTTTTTCTTACATTCCAATATTTCACTCCTGTTTCTTCACAATGTGATTTGCCGGTTCCAATTTATGATATTTCCCTTAGTAATGAGCTTGATGCCGTATTTGAAGGCACCTTTGCTTTCGGTGGTGAATGTTGTGATCCTCAACCTGGTACGAACTCTTGTTTGATTTTTGACATTTTTCTTAACGGTGAATTTGTAGGTTTGGAGTTTTGTGTGGATGGACCTTGCTCTATTGTAGGATATGATGGAGCTGCATGTGGGTTAGGAAGTGCATTAGACCTATGCAATGAGAGTGGCCTATGTTTTTTGGGGACAACTAGAGAAATTCTGATTTGTACACCAGAAGCTGCCGCTGACCCGATAGATGTTAGTATTCTTGGTATTCCTTGGATGCAAGAATCATTTCATTTTGCGGATGCAGGCTGCCCAGAAGATATTTTCACCTATAATAGACCAATACCTAGTTGTGGAGCTGGAGGGACAGTTCAATTCAATCAACCTTCAACGGTCTGGACTTCATTAGATGATCCCTTATTAGAATACTTATCATGTACCAACTGTGATGAACCAATTTTCACTTACACTGGACCTCCAATACTAGATTGTGACGGAATTAACATCGTCTATACGGCAACTGCAGATGGTAGTAATGAATTTATTGATTGTATAAACTATGATACAAGGGCTCCAGTGAATGTCAAAGTTCGGCCGGAATTTTTTGGGGTTATTGAAACTGAATGTACACTTCCAACTTCAACTTTTACTTACATTCCAGAATTCGATTGCTTTGGTAATGAATATGAATGGTATAATAGTTCAGGAGCATTGGTTGGTACTGGTTTAACCTTAGAAGTTCCAAGTAATGGAATGACCTATACCCTGTTGACATATTATCAATTTGAACCTGATTGTACTTTTGAAATTTCGGCAACTGCAGATTGCTGTTCATTTGATGCAGATTGTATTCTTGATCCTACCCCAGAACCTTTATTTGCTTGTTCTTTCCTTGAACTCCCAGAACCATTAACCGAAATTTCTTCAGTTTTTGGTGTACGCGATTTTTGTGGATCGCTTATTTTTAATAGTTTCAATCGATTTGAGATGGCTTCTGGTTGTTCGGATGATCCCATTCCAGCTGCCATAGTTTATACATTGACGGATGATGTCAATAGTAATGGTTTTTCCGACCCTGGTGAACCTACTATTCAATGTCGACAAAACTATTTGATAATAGATAACAATCCCCCCGTAGCTCCAGTTGCTCCCTCTAACGTTGAGGGTAATTGCGATGCAGATATCCCAGCTCCCATTGAATTATCAGCCATGGATAATTGCGATGGGGAAATTACAATTTCTCCAGTAGATGAAATTTTTCCAAATGATTGTCCAAATGACTTCATTATTGTACGGACCTGGACCTTCATTGACGGGTGTGGGAATAGTGCAGAAATTGAGCAAACCATTGATATTATGGATAATGACCCACCAGTTCCTCCTTCGTTAATCTCAGAAATTGTCGTCGAATGCGTCGAAGAAGTCCCTGAAGCAATGGAATTAACAGCCATTGATAATTGTGATGGAGAGATTACAGAAGCTCCGGAGGAAGTGACTGAGCCTGGCACCTGCAATATGATAACACGCACCTGGACCTTCACAGACCTTTGCGGAAATTCAACAGAAATTATGCAGACCATAGTCATTGACGATTCAACTGCCCCTGTTGCTCCCATTCCTCCTGCTGATGTAATTGCCCAATGTGCAACAGACGTTCCACCACCAGTAGAATTGACGGCTACAGATGCATGCGGGGATATAACTGTAATGCCAGTGGAGGAAATAGTTCCAGGTGCTTGCGCAAATGATTTTGTAATTACAAGAACCTGGACTTTTACAGATGAGTGTGGAAATAGTTCAGAAGTTTCACAAGAGATTGACATCATGGATACCACTCCCCCAGAAGCTCCAATGCCACCAGCTGATTTCTTTGGCCAATGTGCCTTTGATGTTCCTCCTCCAGTTGTATTGACGGCACTAGATAATTGTGATGGTCCTCTGGTCGTTTTACCTTCGGAAGTTTTGCTTCCTCGCGCTTGCGCAAATCAATTTGAACTTATCAGAACCTGGACCTTTGTTGATGAATGTGGGAACACCAGCGAGGTAGAACAGAAAATTACCATAAAAGATACGACACCTCCAGTAATCCCAATTGAATTAATTCCTGGCTTTGAAAATATAAACGATGGAGACACTTACTTTTTTCCCTGCGTTTCCAATGATCTTGAAGTACTCACAATTCCTGAATTAGCGGCGCTTGAATTTTTGACCAATGATAATTGTGAAGGAGATATATTTTATGAATTGACAGATACTTTTTTGGGAACTGCATCGTGTGAAGAGGATGGATATTTTGCCAGGTACTTTTGCGAAATTGTAGCCATCGATGAATGTGGCAATCAGTCTACCTTCGATTTTTATGTTGAAGTGGTAGATGATACTCCTCCGGTATTTACTTCCTTGCCTCCGAGTAGCACCTTAACGGTAAGTTGTGATGAGATCCCAGAACCTTATGATGTTCAAGCGACGGATGAATGCATCTGCGCGGATATAACTTTTGAAGAAATCATCGATGATGATGGATGGAATCCTTGTCGGGTGATTTATAGACATTGGATTGCTGAAGATCATTGTGGAAATACCACAGAATTTAGGAGAACCATTTATGTGAACGATGAGGATCCACCGCAGGTCAACCCCAATTTCTTGACTGGATTGGATGACTATTATTGTTATGCTGATGCGCCCATTCTAGGTTTGGAAAATGTCATAGAGTGTTCTGAAGTGACGGATCTAGATTATTTCGATGAGTTATATGAAACGAATTGCAGTGACCTAACTTTGGTTGTGAGATCTTGGTTGCTTTTGGATCAATGCGGAAATGCAAGTACCTCACCGCAATACTTTTACATAGTGAACGGTGATATGTTTGGAGAAGATGTGCCGATTATTGAAGAAGGAATATTGGCAGGAACTCCTTTGAATAATTCTGTTGAGCTTACGCAAATGGAAATTGATATTTTTAGAACACAAGTGGACAATGTTGACCTTGAATTACCAGTCTTGTGCAATGTGGATTATGATGTTGAAGTAGCGTTAGTGTCTGATGAATTTTCTTGTAATGAAGGATACAAACAGGAATTAATTTATGAGTGGGTATTCGAAGATGACTGTGGGAATTCCAATATTTATTATCTAGAGATAAACATTCCAACAATTCCAATAGAAGTAAATGCACCTGAGGAAATAACTTTATATTGTACCGAATCAATTCCATCATACGATTTCATGAGCAATGAAAATGTTTCAGAAAATAATACCGTTTCGGAAAGGGATTGTGATTATCAATACATTCTTGATCGACAATTTTATTATACGGATACCTGTGGCACCCAGCTAATCCACGATCAACGAATAATTGTTTTAGAGGCAGCTCCTGAATTTCCACTGACTTCTGAAATATGCGCAGATGATGTCCCGAGGGAATATAATCTTGAAAGTCCTTGCTCGGAAGAAATGATAAAATATACTATTATCAGCAGCGACACCCTTGCAGGCTGCCAACATTCTACCCGGATAAAGCATCGATACGAATCTGAACTAACACAATGTGGCAATCAGTTTTCTCACGAAGTACTACAAATTTTAGATGACAACACCGCTCCTCAAATTAGGGCCGAAAACGGGATAATTAATGAAATAATGATAGGTCAGCTGAGCACCGTCCGGACTAGCAATTTTTGGCTGTGGAATGTGGTGAGTGAGTATATGTATTATCCAGATCGGTATGTGCTAAGTGCCACAGATGATTGTGGAGAAAATGTAGCACTTGATACAGAGATTGGTTTTGAATTATTGAATTGTTCTGTCAATGATGGGGTGTATCAACGAGTAACATTCAAGTGGTCGGCTTCAGATCTTTGTGGTAACCACAATGAAATTACTCGGACCGTAGACATCATTGATGATACCCCTCCACTTTTGATGACACTAACCGCTGGAGCTTTAGTTCTTTGTGAAGACCTACCAAACGTTCCCGAGCCGACGTGGGTGGATGACTCTGAGTTTACAGTGAGTGTCGTGAAGAATTTGATTAGCGAAACAACGGAGGAAATTATTGAACAATGGGTCTGGACAGCCATAGACGTTTGCGGAAACGCAAATACTGCTTCTCAAACCATCAACATCAAGCAAAACCCTCCGTGTGAAATCGAAGTTGGAGAAGATATCATATGCAATAGCATTGAAAACACGGCACGGGCGGTTTCAGGGAATGGCAATTACCAATATACTTGGAGTATAATCGGAGAGGGTTGCCAAATAACCTCAGGAGCCAATGCCCAGATTATGGAATTTACCATGGGCTTCGAAAGCGTAGAAGTCCAAGTAGAAATCACCGATGCTTATGGTTGTAGAACTATTTGCACGAGCCCAGTTAACTGTACGGAAAAACCGAAGGATGATATCCAAAATAATGAACAGACTGTGGATAGATCTTCTAGCAAGATGGATTGGACGGCAAAGATTTATCCTAACCCAGCATTGGAAGTATTAAACGTTGAAGTAAAAGAAAGTAACTTTTTGGAACCATGGAATTATAAAATATTCCACAACAATGGTTCGCCTCTGAAGCAAGGAATACTATTAAGAAATCGTACCATCAATGTTTCATCATTAAGTCCAGGATTATATATTCTTGAACTCAGTAACTTAAATGAAAAAAGCTATTTCAAGTTTATAAAGATAGAATAGCAATATTGATAAAACTATAATTATTACGGGGGGTTGGAATTTATTTCCAATCCCTTTTTGTTGTAAAAAATAAAATTATTCCCCCCAGCGATAGGAATCCATTTCTATCTCTAGGTGATCTATGACTCTATCAACGACGGTGTCCACGACCTCTTCAATGGTCTTTGGTTTAGAATAAAAAGAAGGAGAGGCCGGTAAAATTGTTGCACCAGCCAAGGCCAGAAGTTTCATGTTTTCTATGTGGATCAGATTGAAGGGGGTTTCTCTAGGAACAAGAATCAGTTTTCTACGCTCTTTTAGGATTACATCTGCAGCCCTGGTCATTAAATCATTGGATATTCCGTGAGCAATGCGACCTAAAACACCCATGGAACATGGTAAGACAACCATATACTTAAAGCCTGCGGATCCAGAAGCAAAAGGAGCGAAAAAATCTTTCTTCCCATAAATGGTAAAAGGAATATCTGAGGCATTGAACGTACCGATCTCTAGTTCCCAATTTATAATGGCATTATCACTCATGATGACCCCGACCTCGAGGCCTTCAACAGTAGAGAGCTTGTCGATTAATCGCTTAGCATAAATGGATCCACTTGAGCCAGCGATGGCTAATACTATTTTCTTTTTTCCAGACACAAGAGTGTAACAGATTAAATGAACATTGGTTTAAAGTACTTCTGCAACAACAAAAATACTCCCGACCACACAAATTAAATCTTTTTGGTGAGCTTTTCTTTTGGCAGCAGCTAGGCCTCTGCGCACGGTAGTATAGGCTTTGCCTTTTAGATGGTATTTTTCTGCTGCCGTCTTAACCTCAGATGAAGAAAGGGCACGAGGAATATCTGCATGTACAAAGTAATATGTGGCTTCCTCTGGAAGGTAGGATAAAACCAAAGAGCTGTCCTTATCCATTACAAAACCAACAACGATATGTAGGTTTTTGTAACTTCTTTCTTTAATGGTTCTCAACCATTCAACCATTCCAGCCTCATTGTGCGCACTGTCAACTAAGATTTCAGGCTTAGAACCAATTTTTTGCATCCGGCCGATGTACTTCCAGCGCTTCAATAATTTAGGTAATTGCTGAATGCTCTTAGGGTCAAATTTTATATTGTTGTTTCTCTTTAAAAGATAAAATGCAGCAATGGCCGTCTTCAGATTTTTCTGTTGGAATACAGTATCAAAGGTCCAGTTATATTCATTCCACCCTCCTCCACCAAACTTCATCTCAAAACCAGCCTTCTTAGATTTTAGTTTCACAAGATCACGAGCATAACTCAAATCCGCTTTCATTTTGTCCGCCTTTGAACGGAAGGTTTTCTCTAGCTCTTGTTGATGCTCTCCGATAAGCACGGGAGTATTCTTTTTTATAATGCCTGCTTTTTCTCCAGCAATTTTAACCAATGTATTTCCTAAAAAGGATTGATGATCAAAGCTGATATTTGTAATGATTGAAAGCATTGGACTAATGATGTTGGTAGAGTCTAAGCGACCGCCCAGACCAGTTTCAATGACTGCAACATCTACCTGATGGTCTTCAAAAGCATTAAATGCCATCGCTACGGTTAATTCAAAGAAAGAAGGTTGTTTTTCAAACTCTTGTTGGAACGATGACTGATACTTTGTCACGAAAGTTCTTACATATTTCTTCTCCAACAATGCGCCATTAATTTTTATCCGCTCTCTGAAGTCCCTATAATGAGGCGAGGTATATAGTCCAACCTTTAATCCCGAGTGCTCTAATAAGGCTGCAATGATATGTGCCGTGGTTCCTTTCCCATTGGTTCCGGCTATATGAATGGTCGCGATCCTCTTTTGCGGGTTATTGTATAGATGACACAACGTCTTAATATTGTCTAGATTCTTTTTGAAGGCCTTTTTACCCTGGCGTTGAAACATGGGCAAGCTGAAATACAAAAAGTTCAAGGCTTGGGTATAGCTAAGGTTTTTTTTCACAGTCTATCAGTAAATCTATTCCAAAATTCTGGTTACAAATGTAAGTAGTGAGTACATAAAGTGCGTGAGAAGACAATTTTAAAATAAAATTCACTGAAGTTCCAAAGAAGACTTGCGTTTATATATAATTATTGTTAATTTAAGAGTGTAAGTATGGTATTATAATTGTTATATCATGTTTACAAAGCTTCCAAATTACCCATTTACAAAAACAGTCATTATGATAATATTTTCTATCGCCTGCGTTGTTTTATTCGTGAGTTATCTCACTCAACTAGAAACGGCCAAGTAAAAAGGCCCTAGATTTCTCTAGAGCCTTTTCAAATTTCTTTTCTGAGTCTTATTTATAAAGACTAGCTTTCTTAAAGTGCTTTACTAACAAGTAGTAGAACATAGCTCTATACTTATTTCTATTTTTTGCACCTAAAGTAGCAACAACTGATTTTATACCATCATCCAATTTAGGAGTGTCCTTCATACCTAATTTCTTGATTAAGAAATTTTTCTTAACTCTATTAAGTTCTTCAGGATCACTTGATGATACTTTTGAGGCATCAGCTCTATATAAAGAAGGACCGCAACCTTTTGCAACAGCGGTTAATAATTTGGAGTCAACCTTAATCTTAAGTTTTGCAAACTCCTTTTCATAAGTAGCTATGCAATCATCAAATTTACTCATGTTGTTGTATTTAATTTGTGATTAATAATAGTCACAAATATATAAGTCTTAAATGAATATTTATTTCGCCAAAGAAATATTTTACACTTAATCTTTTTACATTGAAGACTGTTAATTTAATATGAATTCAAAGATGGAACTTCAAGAGAAAGAAAGAATTGAAATTGAATTTTGGAAAAACAGTCCTTCTGAAAATCCATCTGTATTTACGGTTGAAAATTTCATCAACAAAAATCGACAAGCCGAAATTCTACTGAAAAAAATTAACAACCATCAGCTGAGGAATAGAAAACCAAAATCTGTACTTGAGCTAGGTGCAGGTCAAGGATGGGCTTCTTGCTTGATGAAAAGATTTATTTTTCCTACGGCATCTTTTACCGTAACTGATATAAGTCCCTATGCCATTGAATCTATCGCCTACTGGGAAAAAATTTACCAGATAGATATTGAAAATAAATTGGCCTGTCGGAGTTATGAGCTACCCTTTGCCGAACAATCTTTTGATCTAATTTTTTGTTATGCTGCAGCTCATCATTTTGTGGAGTTGGAGAAAACACTCCTAGAAATTAAGAGAGTTCTTAACACCAATGGACAATGTATCTTTTTTTATGAACCTACCTGTTCCAAATTATTCTACCCGCTTCACTTCAAATATGTTAACGGCCAACGACCTGAGGTTCCAGAAGACGTTATCATTCCATCAGCGGTTGACAAAATATCTAAAGCCATCGGGTTGAATTATGTAAATCATTATGATCATACTTCACAAAGTTCAGCTTCCTTGGCTATGAAAATTTATTTCTCGCTTTTAAATACCATTCCATTTATTAAAAGATTATTACCTAGTTCTTCCGATTTAAGCTTTAGACATCAATGATCAAAATAAAAGATATAATCATCTACCCAGTGAAAGGTCTTGCAGGGATCTCCTTGAATGAATGCCTAGCCCTTGAAAAAGGACTTGAACATGATAGAAGATTTATGTTGGTAGAGCCTGACGGCAAATTTATTTCTCAAAGAGAATACCCAAAGCTCGCACTTTTCAAAACCAAAATTTTAGGAGAGCATTTAGAGATTAGTTATGGTAATTCGGAACTAAGAATTCCTTTATTAAAGGAAGAAACCAAGCTTCAAGTTGTTACCGTCTGGGAGCATAATGTAGAAGCTTATAGGAGCGACCCTAGCATTGATGAATGGTTTTCGGATCATCTGGGAAAGTCCTGCCTTTTGGTTTATATGAATGAACAGAATAGTCGGGTAAAGCTTTTGAATAAATCACCAGATACAACTCAGGTCAGTTTTGCCGATGGGTATCCATATTTATTTTTGGGAACAGAGAGTATGGAATTATTGAATCAAAAAATGGGACTTGATTATAAGATTGATCGCTTCCGAGCCAACATCATCTTAGAAACCGTCGAGTCACATATTGAGGATACACTTGATCATGTTTCCTTTTCAGGAACTGCATTTCGGATGATTAAGCCATGTGCTCGCTGTCAGGTTACAACCATAGATCAAAATACGGGTAAAAGAGGTAAAGAGCCTTTGAAGACTCTAGCAACCTACAGAAAGAAGGACCATAAGATTTACTTTGGGATGAATGCTGTCTGCTTGACGGAGGGCAAAATTAGAGTCGGCGATGTTTTAGAAACTATTTAAGTTTTGCCCCTAGTTGCTTTTATAAATAAGCTTCCTGAACAAGAAGGTTATTAGCAAGCCTATGAATAGTGAAATGGGAATAAGTGTATATCTAGCCAAGTTTCTAGCCGTATCGTTAGTGACTCGGACCATGGCTTGTTGTTGGTCTTCTGTTCTTTCTTTTTTACTGAAACTCCCATCATTATTTAAATCAAAGGCCATTAATTCTTCCTTTAGAGATTCTTTCTCATATGAAAGATATAACAGAGACCCACCATAAACGGCTGCAGATAAGATTATGAAAATTAGGAATGTTTTTACCTTCATTATTGAGTTCAACAATTTATAAAAAAAGGGTTCACCAAAAATGATGAACCCTCTGCTAATTTATACTTTGAAAGTTATTTCATAAACTCGATGCTCTTCTGAATAAACTCAGACATCTCTTCTCCAGTAAGCATGTTCTGGTTAAGCTTAGCGAGCATGATAAGATAACCAGCAAACTCTTCCTTCTTATCCGCATTCCTCATCTTTAGTAATCGTTCTGAGACTAGCTCGTGATTACTATTAACAACGACTTGATAAGTTTCAGGAAACATTCCCATGCCGCCGCCCTGAAGCGCTTGCATCTCTTGCATTCTTCTCAAGAATTCTGGCTTGGTGATCAATACTGGATGTTCCTTCTTAGATAAAGGTCTCATCTCTACTTTTATTGCACTTTCTTCACCGATAACGCTGGTAAAAATTCCTTTGACCTTTTCTGATTGCTCTTCATTTAAAACGGATTTGACTTTGGACTTTTTTTCAATCAGTTTATCTACTGTATCAGAGTCAACTCTTACAAAAGATACGTTCTCCAGCTTCGATTCTAATTGCTGAATAAAGTGATTGTCAATGACATGATCAAAGACCAAAACGTCATATTTCTTAGCTTCGGCAGACTGAATGTAGCTAAAGTGAGCTTTCGGATCATTGGTGTATAAAATGATCCGTTTATCATTTTTATCTGTTTGCTTTGGCGAAATTTTCTCTAGATATTCATCAATTAAGAAGTACTCGTCCTTGGTGTTTTTAAAGAGGGCAAAGTCTTTGGCCTTATCATAAAACTTCTCTTCAGACAACATTCCGTACTTTACAAAAACTCCGATGTCATTCCACTTTGCTTTAAAGGCATCATTGTCCTTTTTGTACAATTTCTTCAGCTTCTCTGCCACTTTTTTAGTGATGTAGGAAGTGATTTTTCGCACGTTTGAATCGCTCTGAAGGTAACTTCTAGAGACGTTCAATGGAATATCTGGAGAATCTATTACTCCGTGTAATAGCAATAAAAATTCAGGTACAATTTCTTTTACATCATCTGTAACATAGACCTGATTAGAATAAAGTTGAATTTTATTTTTCTGTATTTCTAGGTTGTTCCCAAGTTTCGGGAAATATAATACTCCCGTTAAATTAAATGGAAACTCAATGTTCAGATGAATCCAGAACATTGGATCCTCTGCCATTGGATAAAGCTCTTTGTAGAATGCTTTATACTCTTCATCCTTAATCCCAGTTGGCTTCTTTTTCCAAAGTGGCTTCGTATTATTGATAATGTTATCAACTTCCTTGGTCTTCTGTGTGCGCTCTTCACCTTCACCCTCTGAATAGTATTCCGTCTTGGTTCCAAAACGAATCGGCGTAGGCAAGAACTTAGCATATTTATCTAATAAGCCTTGAATTCTATTCTGCTCTAGAAATTCCGTGCTATCCTCGCTGATGTGTAATATGATCTGAGTCCCTCTATCCTTCTTGTCTGCCGAATCGATGATGTATTCAGGTTCTCCTTCACATGACCAACTTACAGCCTTACTTTTCTTGTATGACTTGGTGATTACTTCCACCTTGTCTGCAACCATAAAGGCTGAGTAGAAACCCAAACCAAAATGACCGATGATGTTTGCCTCATCTTTATATTTTTTGAGGAAATCATGGGCGGAAGAAAAGGCAACTTGGTTCAAGTACTTTTCAACCTCTGCTTCTGTCATTCCGATTCCACGATCCTGAATCGTCAGTGTTTTATTTTCTTTGTCTAGGATGATGTCAATCGTTAAATCTCCAAGCTCTCCTTTAAAATCTCCACGAGATGAAAGTGTGCGCAATTTACTGCTGGCGTCCATCGCATTGGATATAAGTTCTCTTAGGAATATTTCCTGATCACTGTACAAGAACTTTTTTATGATCGGGAAAATATTCTCAGCCTGAACGTTAATGGCTCCTTTCTGCATAGTTATTCTTTTTTCTGTTTGCTTTAATTTATCAAAAGTGATTCCAACCCATATTTTAATGACAAAATGACCAAGCTAGACGCGAAGCTTGTAAAATTGTCTAGGAAATATGACTTTATGACTATGAATTGGTTGTGATGTGAACATACATTTGCGTAAGCGCAAATGTGGCCTAAGACTTATTACAAGGTTTTTAAGTACTCAATTAAGGCCTTTCTTTCAGACTCAATCAAATGATCGCCAAAAAGGTGGCCCTGATTTCCATAGCCTGGGCGCTGGGTATCATAACTAAACTTATCATCGGCGGCCGATAAGGTTTCATACTCCCAACCCAAATTATCGTAATTGTAATTGCTCGTATCCCCGCTTCTTTCCCAAATAACAGGTCTCGATGAACTATTCAAAAGTGATTCCATGTCGGGAACAGAGCCATTGTGTAAATACGGTGCACTTGCCCAGATACCATCCAATGGAGGCGCAATGTAACCTGGTTCCGGCTGCATTCTGGCAGCATGCGGCGCTTGGGCAAACCAAGATTCATTATACCAGTCGGTAAACGCAGTATAACCAAAATTAGCGTTTATCAAGGCTGGGTCTGTCTGCACCACAGAGATATCGACTAGGAGATTTGGGTAGGATTCAACCGCTCCATAAGAGCCATGACAAGAGGCACAATTTGCTAAAAAGAGTTCTTCGCCTTCACCTGCCAGTATTTCATTGATCTCTTCCGGGTAAGCTGGTGCTTCCAAAGAATTTATATAAGCAATCACATCCGCAAAATTATCATCAATCCTTCTGGCTTGAACGGTATCTCGAATAGCCAATAGTGAAGAAGCCATGCTGATCCGTGCAAAGTCTCCTCTACCGACTGCAGTGTAGAACATGCTATTCTTTTTCTTTAAATTCCACCAAGGTGGAATATCTGTAGGGATTACTTCCGATGGAATTCCAAGCATATCTTGATCCGTCCATTCCAAGGTTTCTGCATTTCTATGAGCGCCTAGAACTGCTGCTAGTTTGTCGGCGGGATTAACTCCTACCGTGGCGGTTTTTAGCTGAGGGCTGGTAGCTGCAACCGCTTGAGAAAAAGGAAAATATGCTTCCCATTCTGGGGAATTTTGAGAATAAGTTGCAATGACTAATTGATCCAAAACTACATTTATACCCGATTGGTCTACCGTAAAATCGCCGGTGATATTCCCCAGTCCAGGTATCAATGCACCATTTAAAGTGGAGGCATGACATTGAAAACAGTTAGGCGCCACAACAGCAACCCCATTTTCAGCATTGAAAGCATTAAAATCGTGCGGGATTCCTTCATTCAAACCATCCCTATCCCAGGTGTTTTCCGAAGAAGGATAGGCGGATTTAAAAATGTTAATCGGTATCCCGCTGCCGATGTAGTCACCATTGATCAGATAATCCCAGCCTTTTTCTACTTCACCAATTCTCTGATCTGAGGGTGCAATAGAATATAACTTACTTTGATCAATATCAATCTGGTCTTGACCTGCCATCATGCTGGGAATTTCATCATTGCATCCAATGGTTAGCAAAAGGGCTCCAAGAATAAAAAAAATGAAATTTTTCATAGGTTCTATTTCTATTTTAAGGACACAGACTGAATATTGTTTAGAATTTGAGACTGAATTAATCTAATCAAAACTTCATTGATATCTCAATTCACGAGCAAAAGCCTATTAATCAGCTTTTTACGTATTTAAAATTTCACTTAAATAAAGTTTACCCTCTTCTGGATATGAAAATTTAAAAATTGGCAAGGTATTCGCTCCTTTTGGTTTGTTCAGATTACAGAAGGAGAGTACTTAAGTGATTAAGTTCTTCTTTCAGACCGGTTCATCGGGGGGTTCGAGCCGGTCTTTTTTTTTCTCCTATTTTACAAATTTGTTCACATTTTCACAATCTAGATAAGTCTTATCCACGAAAATGTAAGTTTCTCCTAATTTATCATTTATCCAGTCCGCAAAAAACGCGTTCTTCTTATTGTCCCTAGCGAGCTGTTGAATTTTGGAATAGTCTTCTTTCAAACTTACCTGATGTGGTTTAGTTCTCGATTGTAATTGTATGATTCTATAGTTAGTTTCTCCTAATGGGTTTTGAAATTCCATAGTTTCTGAAACCTCACCTACTTCCATTTCTTCAATTGCAATATATATTTCAAAAGGTAATTCTGACGTTTGAAAAATGGTCTTACCCGTGTTAGGATTTTGGAGTCTTCCTCCATTATTATAACTCTGCGCTGATTCTAAGGAAAATTCTTTCACTGCTTTTTCCCAAGTAATCTCATTTGAGTCCAATTTAATTCTTAAGGAATCTAAATTGGCGACTGCCAAGTCCAAATCTTCCTGAATAATTTCTGGTTTGATCAGGATGTGTCGAAGTTTAATCTTGTTTCCTCTTCTTTCAAGCATTTGGATGATGTGAAATCCATATTCTGATTCTACCGGTTCACTAATTTCATCTACATCTAATTGATAGGCCACTGCTTCAAATTCCGGTACATATGATCCTCTTGCGGCAAATCCTAATTCTCCGCCTTTGGCACCTGAGCCTGGATCATCAGAATATTTCTTCGCTAGATCTGCGAATGAGGCACCATTATCTAAGATGTCTTTTCTAATTTCTAGAATTTGTTGAAGTGCTTTGAGTCTTTCGATTTCATTTACTTGGGGTTCAACCACAATTTCCGCAATTTCCACCTCTGCATTTAGATAGGGTAAGCTATCCTGCGGGATGGAGTTGTAGAATTCTTTAACTTCTTGTGGAGTTACATCTACTTGAGCCATTAATTGTCCCTGCATTCTTTCTCCTAAGATCTGAGAAATCATATCTTCTCTCAAGTTTTCACGCATTTCATCCATCGTCATCCCATAGTACTCTTCGAAAAATTCTTCGTCCCCATTCATTTGTCGTAAGACACTTGAAATTCTGAAATCTAATTGTGCTTCTACTTCAGCATCTGAGATAATGATACTATCTAACTTTGCTTGATGAACAATAAGTTTCTGACCGACTAAGCCTTCAAGAATTTGGCAACGAATGGTCTGGGGATCCGCGTCAGAAGCTTGTTGAGTTGCAAAAGCGAATTGACTTTCTACATCCGACAATAGAATGGTTTCAGATCCTACTTTAGCCACCACCTTATCGATCACTAATCGATCTTGAGCAGAAGCACAACAAAAAACCATACATAAAAGGGATACTAAGAAATTTTTCATGATATAAGATTACTATATATTTTACTTAATGGTATCAGAGAAGATTAGTTTTCAGAATATTTAACGACTGATTTGCTTGAAATAGCCTTTTCATAAAGAGAAGATTTCTCTTCTTGCAATAATTTTAATCTTCGCTTATGCAAAACAAGTTTTTCTAATTGATTTTTTACTACACTAGCTGGGGCTTGATTACCTGGCTTAAGACGATCAACAATCTGCACAAAGTATCGAATACTATCTGAAACGTTTAAGTAGTTAACAAACGCTCCTTTGTTCATTTTAACTTTCTCTGAAATAAATTCAGGGAAATATTCATACAATTGTTCAGAAACCAACCACAGACTATCCAATATTCTATGAGGGAAATTGTTTATCCTGCATAAGGAATCTAAGTTCTCCCAATTAGAACCTTTCCAATCAGCTAGGATCAATTCTTTTTCAGATTCTGGAACCTGAAAAGAGAAAAACAAATAAGCTGATTCTGTAAGAATAAAATCGGCTTTCCGATTTTTATAAAATTGATCCAGTTCTTCTTGTTGAATGACTGTGTCTAATTTTGAGCTGGTAAGTTCTTGTTCATATTTATGAATCAATAAAGATCTTCTGTACTCATCAACAAGTTCATTTATTTCAGACTTATTGACCTTCCTATCTGCTTCCAACTTGAATAGAGTTTCTTTTATCCAATTGTCGACATGATGATTTACAATTTCTAAACTATCCTCATACTTCGTATCTTCGGGTATTAGTTCTTGGAAATCTTCTAGGTATAATTTATCATTTCCAACCTTTACGACTAGTTTTTTGTCTACCTCTACTGGTTTCTCACAGCTGATGGTAAAGCTTAGAATACAAATTAATGCAGTTCTTAAAATCAATGATCAAGCCCTTTTAACCAATGAATTAAAAACGTCCTTGTTTATAGACACCTTAAACTTCGCTTTCAAGGTTTCGATCCATTCTTTTTCCAATTCATCTTGATAATCAGCAATGATGTAACCACGCGCCTCCTTTAAAGTCTTATTTGTTGCTGGTATTATGTTTTTGATCTTTTTAAAAGTATAACTATCGTTTTCTACTTTACCAGGAACAACGGTTCCTATTTTTCCCAGCAGTGGGGCTTCATCTGGCGATTGTTCCATTACAGAATCACTAACTTTTAAAATTTCTTTACCGTCTACATTGAATAAGGTTAATAATTCAGCACTTGATAGTTTTTTAGACTTTTTAAGAAGCTTTTTAATCATGGTTTCATCCGCTGACATGAGTGTATACTCTTCAACTTCCACTCTTTCATTCCATTTATAATTATCCTTATTTCTCTGGTAGAAATCAGCTAAGCCTATACTATCAGAGCTTGCTTTATCCCACACTTCTATTTTAGTAGCTTCAAAAAGTAGAATGCCTTCCTCATATTCTCTCATCAAGGATTTGAACTCAGGATACTTATTGGCTAAGTTGGCTTCCTCATAGGCTAGCATTCTATCATCAACGTATCGCTCATATAAGCTAGCTACTGCTGAATCCAATGGCTCCGTCTTTGTAAATCTTAAACGGCTTCTGGTATCTTTTTTACAGAATTCTGCAAAATCTCTGATGGACTTTTTATAATTGTTTCCAATAACCAAAAGATCTTCATCTTCTAAATCCTCTGGCACGCGCCACTTGTAGGAATAAAATTCTTCATCTAATTTACTGGTGAATTTCGCCAGAGCTATTTGATTTTCTTTGAGATTTGTTTGTTTCTTTATTTTATTTACAAGTTCTTTTTTCGCTGCTTCAAATCTTTCATCCTTAGTGATCGTCCCTTGAATTTTACGTCTAAGCTTTGCTTCATCATCTGTGGATTTAACCGAATGTCTTTTGATGATGTGCCAGCCAAATTCTGTTTCAATTGGTTCAGAAAAATCTCGATCATTTCTAAGCGCAAAAGCGGCATCTTCAAAGCGTCTATCATATTTATTGATCTTGAAAAATCCGAGGTAACCTGCTTTGGTATTCGTATTAGGATCTTCAGAATACATGGTAGCTAACTTTCCAAAATCTTGTCCGCTCTTTAATTCCTTATAAATAGAATCAATCTTTACTTTAGCTTGCTTACTTGTTTTCTTGAGTAAAATATGTGATACCTCCATTTCACCTCTTGCTGGCCTATGGCTTTCAACCTTAATTATGTGATAACCCATTTTGGATTTTATAGGCTTAGCATATTCACCAATGGGTGTTTCATACATGGCATTTTCAAATTGATAAAATCCAGCAGGCAACATGGAAACGTAAAAACCAAGTTTGCCACCTTTCATTCCAGATTTTTTATCCTCTGACAATCTTTTGGCCACTTCATCAAACTTTTTCCCTCGCTCTAGATCCTCATAAATGGCATTGATTTTCTTTTCAGCTTCTGCCGCACTTCCAGGCTTAGAATTGGGTGGATTAGAAACAAAGATGTGGCTTACTTCTACATCTGTTTTCATTCTATCAACGACCTGATCAATAAGTTTCTCCGAAACCTCTTTATCAACAAGGTAACTGGAAGCCAGTTGCTTCCGGTATCCAGCCAGTTCATTTTGCAGTCTTTGAACAGTGTCTAGACCCATAGATTTTGCCTGTTCTACCTTTAATTTGAACTTGACGTACAGATCAAGATATTCATTTAAACTTTCTTCTGAGTAGTCTGCTTTTTCCCCATTATTCTTAGTGTATATGTATTCAAATTCTGAAACCTTTACCGATCTTTCATTCACGGCAAACAAAACTGGATCATCTTGACTGAAAATAGGGCCTGAAATGCCTATAAAAATGGCTAATAGTGTTGAAATTTTCTTTATCATTTGAGATATAATTGTGTAAGTTCTATGCCTTATAAAGAGCACAAATTTAAAAAAAACAACGAATGAAAGCGTTTTATTATTGAATGTATACTCGCTTAACTCTAGGGGCGACACGAGTAAGAATCTCATAAGGAATGGTGTCAGCAGCGCTGGCTAGTGCTTCAATGGGTCTATTTTTGCCAAATATTAACACTTCATCCCCTTCAACAATTCCCTGAGCATTGGAGATATCTACCATTGAGAGGTCCATGCAGATACTCCCAATGAATGGAACTTCTTGGCCTTTTATTTCTACTGAAGCCTTCCCATGGCCGAGATTTCTTAGGAGTCCGTCTGCATATCCAATTCCGATAATTGCGATTCTATGACTTTTGGAAGTTTTCCATTGGTTTCCATAGCCGATGGTTTCATCGGCGGGAACATCCTTGATTTGAATAATGTATGATCTGAGGCTATGAACTCTCTGAAGTAAACCCCGAGAATTTCCTGTCAAATCTATTCCATATAGTACTAGCCCGAGGCGTACATAATCCATCCCATATTGTGGCATTCTCAGAGCACCTGCCGAATTTAAAATATGCTTTAATGGTTTGAATCCTAATTCTTTTGTCACCTGAACATACATAGCTTCGAACAGTTCCACTTGCTTTATAGAAAATTCTTGCTGACTCGGATCCTCGCTTGCTACAAGGTGACTAAAAATGGCTTCGATTTTGAGGTGGGGATGTTTAATTTTTGATGCCAATATGGGCAGATCATTTTGCTTGAACCCCAAGCGATTCATGCCAGTATCCAATTTTAAATGAACGATGATCTCCTCTTTTGTGAAATTTAAAAAGCTTATTAATTTTTCTAAAAAGGAAAAATTAGAGAGCTCAATTCTAAAATTGTTACGAGCAATCTGAGGAAGATCATCTGCATGTGGATTAAAAATAAGAATAGGCTTATTCATTTCAGCAGCTCTGAAATCAAGTGCTTCCTTGGTAATTGCAACCCCAACCATTTCAATCGGGCTTTCATTAATTAATTCAGTCAATTGCGTTGAGCCCGTTCCGTAAGCCGAGGCTTTCAGAACTGCCATCATCCGAGTAGTTTTTGAAATGCTATTCTTTAAGAATAGAATGTTTTCTCTCAGAGCTGAAAGATCAATTTCAAGAATTGTTCTATTCTGTTGTTCGCTGAGTTGCTTACTGATCTTGTCCAGTTGAAATTTCCGTGCACCCTTGAGTAATACAACCGTATTCTCAAAGTCATCAGCATCCAATTGATTCACGTAAGTTGCGGCAGATTCATAACTCTCGATTTCATATTCAAAGCTGTAGGTACTCATGCTTCGTTTCAATTCTCCACCAATGTTTACTAAGTGATCAATCGATACTCCTTTAAGAATTAAATTTAATTTCTGATAGGTCTCCACTTCGTAATTCTGCTCATCTAAATCGGAGATGATCAGTATTTTTTTCTTGTTTTTACCTAAGGAGGATAACTGTTGTAAAGCCATTTTTAATGACTCAAGATCCAAAGAGTAACTATCATTTATGATGGTTGAATTATTGATCCCTCGTTTGATTTCTAGTCTCATTGGTACATTACTCAGCTGCAAAATAGCTGATTGAATGGCCGTATTATTTAATTTCAATTGCTCTAAAAGTAGAATGACATGGGTAATATTTTCTAGAGATAACGGGTCGGTAAATGCAACCTTATACGCACGATTCCCAGCTTGCCCATTTAACTCGATGATAGTATGTGTGTCTGCTTTCGCAAATATTATAGAAGATCCATTAGATGAATCACCAGTTACAGAATCTTTAGTTCCCCAATAAATCAACGCCGTGTCTCCATACCGATGTTTAAAGTAGTCATAGACCATTAAATCCTCAGATGAAAAAATAATCGTTTCAGCCGTTTCAAAAAGATTTAATTTCTCTTCTAATTTTTGTTTCAAGTTGCTAAATCCCGCCTGATGTGCATCTCCTAAATTTGTAAATATTCCAATCTGAGGTTGAATCATGTCTGCGAGAATTTCCATTTCTTCAGGCTTAGAAATTCCTGCCTCAATAATGGCAATTTCATGCTTCTCTTCTACCATTAAAAGAGAAAGGGCTACACCCAATTGGGAATTATAACTGACTGGACTTTTAACAACTTCGAAGTGATTTTTAAGGCACTCATATAACCACTCTTTGACTATTGTTTTTCCATTACTTCCTGTTATTGCAATCATGACCGGATTGAATTTCCTACGATGAAAGCTTGCCAATTTTTGAATGGCGGAATAAGTATTCTCAACTAAAAAAAAATTAGCTAACAAGCCTTCAGGAATCTTTTTTTCATCTGTAATAATGAAATTGCGAACTCCTTTTTCGAAGGCGGCTGCAATAAAATCGTGGCCATCCGACTGCTGCCCTTGAAAGGCTAGAAAAAGGGTGTTTTCCGAGGAAAATAGTTTCCTTGTATCATACTCAATGTGCTCTACATCATTGGCTATCAATGTCTTATTGAATAAAACAGCCTCCGTTATATCTAGTATTTCACGACTACTATATCTCATTATAAGTCAAATCCAATATCTGTTCGATAGTACTTTCCTTCAAAGTTTACTTTGCTTGCTAAGTCCATTGATAATTGAACGGCATCCTTAAAGTTAGGACCAAACGAGGTCAGTGCTAGGACCCGGCCTCCATTGGTTTGAAGTTCATTGTTTTTTAGTTTGGTACCGGAATGAAAAATGATGCTACCATTTAACTCTTTAGGAAGATCAATCTTTTTCCCTTTCTCATAAGCCTCCGGATAGCCTCCAGAAACCAACATAACAGTTGTAGCCGATTGCTTGTTTATTTCTATTTCTTTCTCTTTTAATTCTCCAGTAAAACATGCGGAAATTAGATCGAGTATATCTGATTCTATGCGCGGAATAACCGCTTCTGTTTCTGGGTCACCCATCCGGCAATTATATTCTATGACTTTAGGCTCATTACCGACCATAATCAACCCTACAAAGATGAAACCTTTGTAATTAAGTTTTCTATTCTTGATTCCGTGGATGGTGGGTTTAATTACCTGCGATTCAACCCCAGCCATAAATTCTTTAGTAACGAACGGGACTGGTGAAATGGCACCCATACCTCCGGTATTTAAACCGGTATCGCCCGCTCCTATTCTTTTGTAGTCTTTAGCTGAAGGGAGTAACAAGTAGTCTTCTCCATCCGTGATTACGAAAACTGAAAATTCAATTCCGTCTAAAAATTCTTCGATGACTACGGTAGAAGAAGCTACTCCAAACTTCCCATCCAACATTTCCTTTAATGCTGTTTTGGCCTCTTCTTTTTCTTCTATAATTAAAACCCCTTTTCCGGCAGCCAATCCATCAGCCTTCAATACATAGGGTCCAATATTTTGATCTAGATAGCTCAAGGCTTCCGATACTTGATCCGAATTAAAACTTTTATAGGCTGCTGTTGGAATGTTATGCTCCTTCATAAATTCTTTAGCATATTCCTTTGATCCTTCAAGTTTTGAAGCCTCTTTATCGGGACCAAAAACATGAATATCTGGGTAATTGGACTCAAAGAAGTCTACAATGCCATCGACTAAGGGTTTTTCTGGACCGACGATAATCATGGAAATTGTCTTCTTTTTACAGAATTCACCAATTTGACGAAAGTCAGATAAGGGAATGTCTATATTCTGAACAATCTGAGCAGTTCCAGCATTTCCTGGCAAGGCGTATAGTTCAGCACAATGGTCTGATTGTAGTATTTTCCAACAAAGTGCATGTTCTCTTCCACCGCTACCCAAAACAAGGATGTTATTCATAATAACCTAAAGATTTTTAGCAAAAGTAAGCAAAGAAAACAACGATCATATTAAAGATTTTTGTAATATATAGTTAACTTTGCCTCTTCAGTCAAAAGACATATGTACGCATACTTAGAAGGTAAATTAACATTTAAAAGTCCTACGCAAATATATCTTGATGTGGGAGGAGTAGGTTATTTGCTGCACATCACTTTAAATACTTTTGCAGCCATTGAGTCAGCAGAAAAAACTAAGTTATTTACTCACTTATATGTAAAAGAGGACATTTTAAGCCTTTACGGCTTCCACACGAAGGATGAAAAGGAAATATTCCTGCTTTTATTGTCGGTTTCAGGCATCGGGCCCAACACAGCAAGAGTTGTATTATCATCCATGACTTCGGAAGAAGTTGTAAGTGCCATACTACATGAAAACGTTGCCGCATTCAATAAAGTCAAAGGTATTGGGCCAAAAACAGCAAAAAGGGTGATTTTAGACTTAAAAGACAAGGTAAGTAAGCTCGGAATGGAGGTAAAATCCTCAAATAATTTTGTTCAGAGTGACCTAAAATCAGAGGCAATTTCAGCTTTAATGTCTTTAGGCTTTAATAAAGCACAAATTGTTAAGAAAATCGACCATATCATAGGCAATACACCCGATATAGATAAAGTTGAAGTATTAATAAAAGAAGTACTAAAACAAATGTCTTAAAACATACTCAAAATCAGCATAAAGCCGTTATAAACCATTGTACTCGCTGACAACTCAAATTTTAAGATAAACACGATTCAAGAACTATAATGAAATTTAATAAGAGGCTACTACAGTTATGCATTCTCAGCCTACTTTCGATACAGTTATCAGCCTTCAGTTATGGACCAAGTGATGAGGTTAAAATTGAGATAGCTCCAACAACGATTGATACAATACCAATTACGGAAAGTTATGGTGATTTCTTAACAGATCCCAATACTAATCCATTTGATATTAATCCATCTAACATTGAACAGAAAGTAGAGTATGACGCAGCATCTAATCAATATGTGATTTTTGAAAAAATCGGAGAAGAGTACTACAAGACTCCGGTAACGATGACTTTCCAAGAATATCTAGATTGGACTGCCAAGCAAGATGAACGTAAGTATTTTCAGAAGCTAGCAGGAGTTGGCGATGAATATAAAAGTAAAAGTGGAATATTAGATCCCATTTCTAAGGTTGATATTAAGGATGATATTGTTGACCGTTTATTCGGAGGGTCTGGTGTCACGATAAAGCCACAAGGAAATATTGATCTTACCTTTTTACCTCTTCAATATCAATACAATGGAAATCCAAATATTTTTGTAGAACAACAATCGAATTACATCTGGTTGGATTTTGATCCGGTAATTCAGATGAGTGTAGATGGAGGAATTGGAGACAAGATGAATCTCGGCTTTAACTACAATACTCAATCTACTTTTGACTTTGATCAGAAAATTAAATTAGAATATGATTCTGAGGCATTTAATGAGGATGACATCATTAAAAAAATTGAAGCTGGTGATGTAAGTTTTCCCCTAAGAAGTTCTCTTATTACTGGAGCTCAAAGTTTGTTGGGATTAAAAACAGAATTACAGTTTGGACATTTACGGATTACAGCTTTAGCTTCTCAGCAAAGATCGAAACAAGAAAATCTGCAAATTCAGAATGGTGCTCAAGTTCAAGAATTTGAAATTCGCCCAGATGAGTATGATGAAAATAGACACTTTTTCATCTCTCACTATCACAGAGACAATTACGAAAAAACACTCGAAAATTTACCTTACTTAAACACGGCATTTAGAATTAACCGGATTCAAGTATGGATTTCCAATGACCGTCCGGAGTTTCAAGAAAACAGTACAATGATTACTGCTATTACAGATTTGGCTGAAGGAGATCAAGCCTTGTTTTCCAGTAATAATCCGTTGCTCACTCCACAAGATCCAATTGATCCGTTGTATCGTGACAGAAATCAGCAAATATTACCAGACAATAAAGTGAATACCCTCTATGAAGATCTAGGGCTAGAGACAGATGAAACAACAAGAAGAATAGAAAATACGTCTACAGCTCTTCAATCAATTTATGGGCTTGAGCAAACAGAGGACTTTGAAACTTTCAGAGGGAGGCTTCTAAATCCAGGAGAATATACTTTCAATCCAGAGCTAGGTTTTGTTTCTTTAAATATTAGACTTAAACCAAATCAAGTTTTGGGTGTGGCTTATGATTACTACTATACTTTCAACTGTGATACCCTTTATCAAGTAGGAGAGCTATCTGAAGAAAGTACAATATCAGATGTAAGCGAAACCGGTGAGATAGAATCAGAGTCTGTCATCTATGTAAAAATGCTAAAAAGTTCTAATCAAAAAGTTTCACACCCTACGTGGGATTTAATGATGAAGAACGTATATTCATTAAGAACAAATCAACTGAATCCAGATGACTTTACCTTTGATATTTTCTATGAGGATGACTTTTCGGATGGTTCACTAAAAAAGTTTTTACCATTTGATGGAGTGGAGAATCTTCCACTTCTAAATTTGTTTAATCTCGATCGTCTGAATTCACAAAATGACCCCCAACCAGATGGGGTTTTTGATTTTGTACCAGGCGTCACAGTTATTCCAAGAAATGGTAGTTTGATCTTCCCTAAACTTGAACCCTTTGGTTCGGGCTTAGATCCCCTTGTAGATTTAGGAGTGCCTCAAGCACTGGTCGATAGCTTCAAATATCAGGCCCTATACGATGAATCACTATTTGATGCCAGAGAACAGCTAGAGCTAAATAAATTTGTAATGGTCGGGGAATATAAATCCTCGGTGTCTTCAGAAATAGCATTAGGCGCTTGGAATCTTCCGCAAGGTTCCTTGAGAGTAAGAGCTGGTTCACAGCTATTGGTTGAAGGGGTAGATTATGAGGTAGATTACGGTTCGGGTAGATTGAGAATACTTAATGAGACTTATCTCCAGCAGGGAGTACCTCTAGATATTCAATTTGAGGACACTTCCGTTTTCTCTTTCCAGCAAAAAACAATGATTGGTTTACGCGCGGATTATGCCCTGAGTAAACATGCAAATATTGGTGCTACTTTTCTTCAACTGAAGGAGCGTCCATTTACCGAAAAAGTAAACATTGGAGATGATCCCATTAAAAATCAAATTTTTGGATTAGATTTCGATTATAGCCAGGAGGCACCTTGGATTACAAAGGCGGTTGATAAACTTCCTTTTTACAGCACCAAAGCACCTTCCAATATTTTATTTACAGCGGAAGTTGCTGCCTTAAGACCAGGTCACGCCAAAGGTGTGAATCTGTCCGGAGATAAAGATGATGAAGATAGAGACAAGGGAGTTGTGAGTATTGATGATTTTGAAGGAGCGGTCAGTGGATTGCCTTTAGGTACTCAGACAAACAGATGGTCATTATCTAGCGTGCCGACTACTCTAGGTTATAATTCCTCTGCTGAAATTTTGCCAGAATCAGAACTTACAGATGACCTACAATTAAATTCCAATAGAGCATTGCTTAATTGGTTTGTAGCAGATAGAGGTGGAAGTGAAGCCTTTGATGATTCGCACCCATACACCCGAAGAGTTCTTCAGGATGAGTTATTTCAACGAACGGTAGCACAATCTCAATTGAGAGATTTATTCACTTTTGATCTAAACTACTATCCTGGTGAAAGAGGTCCATACAACTTTGATGTACCTGGAGGAAGAGAAAATTCTGCAGGGATAGTATATAATGAGGCATCTAGGGAAATTGAGTTACTTGAACCAGAAAGTAGATGGGCTGGAATCACTCGATATATGATTAACAATGATTTTCAAGCAACCAATTATGAGTTTATAGATTTTTGGATGTTGAATCCTTACATGGAAAGACCAGATGATGCGCCTCCTCACTTGATGGATGAAGAAGGTAGAATTGTTTTTCAATTAGGGAGTATTTCTGAGGATATCATGAAAGATAATCTTCAATTTTATGAAAACTCTGTTCCAGTAGATGGTCAAGAAACTCCCATAAGAGAAACCAATTTGGGAATTGTTCCTTTGGATATTCCAGTGAATAATGGATTCACTAGAGAAAACCTAGAATTACAAGATTTAGGATTTGATGGATTGGATGATATTCAAGAAGGAGATAAATTTCAAGATTGGATAAATGAATTATCAAGTCAATTTGCTGGGTGGAATACAACGGATCCGGCCAATGATAATTTTCAATTCTATGGTGATGCTGAATTGACAGGTTTAGACTTATTGACAAAGTATAAGCGATTTAACAACCCTCAAGGAAACGCTCCTACTGGTACTGACAGAGTAAGAGGAAATCCGATTCCAGATGCGGAAGATTTAAACAATAATAAATCTTTAGACCAAGCAGAATCTTATTATGAATACATTCTAAATATTAACAATGACGGTAATGGCGAAATAGATGTAGATGCCGCTCGATATATAACGGATGTAAAAGAGGTTAGTAAAAATAATTTTGTCGAAAAATGGTATCGTTTTAGAATTCCATTAAATGATGGAAGAACAATTGGTGGTATTGAAGGATTTCGTTCCATTCAATTTATGCGACTGCTCACCACTGGATTCTCAACACCAAAAACAATGCGTCTTGCAGAGTTTGAATTGGTAAGAAATCAATGGAGAAAATTGCCAACAGCTTGCGGTGACAACGAGCCTGATTTTTCATTGGATGTTATTGGTGTAGAAGAAAATTCTACTAAGGAACCTTTTGGATATGAAACTCCCGTGGGGATAAAGCAAGAAAGATTAGCAAGTGCTATTGGAAATGTATTACAAGATGAAAAAGCGTTGGCCATTAACTTTTGTGACCTTCCAGATTCCTGTGATATGTCTATTTACAAGTTGACAGAATTAGATCTGAGGTTTTTTGAAAAAATCCAAATGTTTGTTCATGCTGAAGCAGACATGTCAGATGAAGCTTTAGAGGATGGGGATTTGGCTATATTTTTAAGATTAGGAAAAGATTTTGTCAATAACTATTATGAGTATGAAATTCCATTGACACTTTCTGATGTCAATGACATGATCAACACTAAAACAGCCAATCAAGTTTGGCGTCCAGAAAATAAATTCAACTTCGTATTAAAATTACTGACAGATCTAAAGAAGATTAGAAATGAGCGTGGGTTTCCAAACCTAGAGCGATTCTCCTCGGATGTTGGTTTCAATGATGGTAGATTACCAGATGGACATGCCATCTATTTAAAAGGTAATCCTACCCTAGGATTTGTTAAAGGAATTCAAGTGGGTGTACGAAATGTTGCAACAAATGAGTTAGAGAATTTCTGTGGAGAAGTATGGATAAATGAGCTCAGGGCGGTAGGATTTAAGGAACAGGGAGGATACGCTGGATTGTCTAGATTAGATGTTCAGATGGCTGATTTAGGAAATATTACCTTGAGTGGAAGTTATAGCAGCATAGGTTACGGTGCTCTAGATCAGAGAATTCAAGAAAGGTCCTTAGAGGAAATTATTGAATACGATGCAGCAACCAATTTAGAGTTAGGAAAGTTTTTACCCAAAAACTGGAATGTGAGTATTCCGTTCTATGCTCAATACGCTACGTCTATTTCCAATCCATTGTATGATGCATATGCCTTAGATTTAACGGTTGATGAAACAAAAGAAATTGCCGAAACAAGTGGAAATGAAACAGTTGAAGAAATTGTTGCCAGGTCTCAGGACCGAACGACCATTAAAACTTTAAACTTCACCAATGTAAGAAAACAAAGGTCCACTGGATCTAAGGATAAGAATAAAGGCCTAAACTTTGATCCAATAGGTAAAGATGCTAAAGGGAAGTTGGCGCTCGATGGTAAAAAGGATGGTGGAAAAGATTCCAATAAAAAAGGAAAGGATAAAGACAAGGATAAGAAAAAGGCATCAAAACCTATGCCTTGGGATATTTCTAACTTCAGTGCAAGTTATTCATATACTGAAACAGAACATAGAGACCCCTTCTTATCAATTGATAATTCTAAGGACTATAGAGTTGGACTTGATTATACCTATTCCAATAGATTTAAAGGCTTTAAACCATTTGATAAAATGGTAAAAAAGCCAGCCTTTAAAATTATCAAGGAAATAAATTTTAATCCAATACCGAGTTCCTTTTCATTTAATACAAATGTCAATCGATTTATAAGTCAGCGTAGATTTAGATTACCAGAAACACCTGTTTTTGAATTTGACGATCGGATCTTTGATTGGAGAAGGCGATATAATTTGAAGTGGGACTTGATGAAGAATCTTAAGATGACTTTTGCCGCTGAGAATAGGTCAATTATAGATGAATTACGTCAAATAGGTATTGCTGAAACTCCCGAGGAAAGAGAATGGGTTGATGAAAAAGGTATTTCAAGATCAGTAGATAGTAGAGAACAAGTTCAAAACTATTGGAAAGATAATTTAAGCTCTGGTGGTAGAAATGCCAATTACAATCATCAAATAGCCCTTAACTATACCTTGCCAACAAAACATATCAAGCTATTAAATTGGATTAATGTTAAGGCAAGTTATAAGGCAGACTACACCTGGACAGCAGGGCCATTAATTGTCATTGATGATATATATGGACTAGAACCGGGAGCAGTCATACAAAATGGACAAGATAGATCACTGAATGGAACTTTCAGTTTCGATAAGTTATATTCTAAGAGTAAATATCTGAAAAGAATTGAATCTAGTAAGAAAGCTAAGAAGAGCAGAAGAGGTACTACTACTAAGAAAGATGAGGCAACTATCTCTACAAACACTAGAGGCAAAGACACCAAGAAAAAGAAAGAAAGAGAAATTTCAAAAGCAGAAAAATTTCTTGTGAGACCTTTACTTTCTCTTCGAACGATAAAATTTAACTACAAGGAAAATCTATCTACATTGGTACCTGGATTTATTCCTTCCCCTACCCTATTGGGCTTAAGTGAAAAATGGACGGCACCAGGTTGGGGGTTTGTAGGAGGATTGCAACCCAATTTAGATTACAATGATCCTGATAGCTTCCTGAGGAATGCTACAGATAACGATTGGATTAATCCTAGTCCTGAATTTAATCAGCAAATTTCTCAGAATCAAAGACAAAATTTTGATGCTACTATAAATCTTGAACCATGGAAATATTTCAAGATTGATATAGATCTTTCAAAATCTTACTCTAAATCTCATACGCAGGAATTTAAAAATAAGCAAGATCCTTTCGCTCCAGACTTCCAGCAATTTGCTTTGAATGATGTTGGTACTTTTGAAGTTAGTTATTTAAATTTCAATACTCTATTTGATGGAGACATTGATGGTTTGTTTAGGAAATTTCTTACTTCGAGATCGGTTATATCAGAGCGTCTAGATCAAGAAGTACCAATTAACGGAACCATTATTATCGATAATGGTGAAACGTATAGAGAAGGATTCAGAAAGAGCAGTACTCAGGTAATGATTCCTGCCTTTCTAGCAACATACACTGGAGATGATCCAAATGATGTTACTTTGGATTTGGAAAAAACGATAAGAAGTAATACATATCTACCAGCTCCAAACTGGAAGGTGAGATACGATGGTCTCACTAAAATGCCGAGATTTAAAGAAATCTTCTCAAGCTTTACCGTTAATCATGCATATAGATCTACCATGAGTATTTCTCAATTCAGAACAGATCCTTTATATGAAGCACCGACGCTTAATAATCCATTGGCGCCTTATGAGACAATCAATGTAAAAACAAATAATTATTATTCCAGATTAGATATTCCATCCATTTCTATCCAAGAACAATTTGCTCCGCTTATCGGTATCACCATAAAGACAAAGTCAGACTTTATACTTGATGCAGAATATCGTAAGTCTAGAAACTTAGAATTGACCGCAGGTATTAATGGAGCAACTTTGATGGAAGTTAGATCAACGGGATTTGAAGGTGGTATTGGTTATACTTTCAAAAATGTTGAGATGTTTGGAAAGAAAAAGAAGAAAAAGAAAACGAGTCGTACAAGACAAAATAATCCAGATGGAATTGGTAACGTCCTTGATAAATTAAATAAGGATGACGAAAAAGCCAAGGCCGATGATGATGATGACGCCAAGAAAGGTAAAAGAGGTAAACGTGGTGTAAATAATGAACGAGGAAGTGATTTAATCTGTGCCTTTGATTTCGGGCTAAAAGATGATGTTACTTACTTACATGAAGAAACCAATAAAAATGCAGAACCGGTCAGAGGAACAAGAACTCTTACTATGCAGCCTTCTATTGAATATGAAGTGAACAAAAATTTATCATGGAGAGCATTTATGAGCTGGAGAAATTCTGTTCCATATGCTACCAATCAATATCCAAATCGAAATTTTCAAATAGGAATAACCTTACGATTTAAATTAGATTAACTAAAAAAGCGCATCACTTGAGTGATGCGTTTTTTTCTTCTCTCTTCTAGATTTCTGTGAACGCTACATTTTTAACCATATATTTGAAATTTTCAATTTATGAATTGTTCCTGCGATATCCTCTAAAAATTCCATGAACTTAAAATCCACTTCTGAAGCTCTAAATTTATGGCTTCAATAGTATGTAATTCAAGATCTACCTTTCAACTTCGTTTTAAAATTAGCTTGTCATCAATACTTACTACTTGATATAAAGCATTCAATTTTTCTGAATTATAAATACCCTCATATCTTACATGATGCTTTGCTGCTAATTCGGTAGTCACGTATTTCTTAAAATCATATGCTACCCCACTTCTCAAGACTAATTTCAGATTTTGTATTCCTTCTAAATTTGTAATTTCTACAACATGTCCTGGTGGTGTGTCAAAAACTGATTGTGTCCTAGGAATAAGAGAAAAATTCCATCCATTTTCCAAATAATTTTAAAATAGACCTTGCTCTTTGATGCTTATCTGAGTTGAAAATAGTCGTCATTCCAAAAATTTCCAGTATACGCTTCCATTTCTTCCATTGATAAATAAGCTAGGTCTGGATTAAAATAAAAGAAAACAGATTTAATAACACGGACATTAAGCATAAATAAAAATACACCTAGTAAATTGTTTGAGAAACTTTGTGGTTTGGCTAAAAAGAAAAAATAGAAAGCCATTAAAGGCACCAAGCTCGCTATAGAAAGATAGTAATTCGAGACTTACTTCCATGTTTATTTGAAATAGACAATCAAGCTATACGTGACTACCTGCTAAGGATTTTTATTTCTACTCGTTGATTTCTTGCTCGACCAACGGTCGTTTCATTCGAGGCAATTGGATTTCTTTTTCCATATCCTTTACACATAATTTGTGCTTTACGCACACCTCTGTTGACTAAATAGTCTCTTACCCTTTCAGCTCTAATCAATGAAAGTGAATCGCAATAATCAGTCTCAGGGATATTATTGGTGTGCCCTCCCAATTCAATAACATAAGTATCATATTCTTTCATGAATCTAACCAACTCGTTTAAAACCCCGTATGAAGTTTTACTTATGTTACTGGTATCTGCTTGAAAATATAAATTTCTAATTCTGATCGGAGCACCCAATTTCAATTGTTCAGGATTTCTAAGCTCCGTCATTATTTTGGGCTGAATATACTTCACAGGTTCAGGATCTACCTCAGCAACAGTTGTTTCCTTTGGTTCTGTACCGGTGTCATCTTCTGTTGATTTCTTGGGCGGAATTTCAGCAATGATATCTTCCACGAATTCATCTTCGTCAGAACAAGGAATTTCTTTAAAATCAGAAGCTTCGTCAATTAGGATATGCCCATTGTATGGAAAAAAGGTTGGGACTACATAGAATGCTTCGATAAGGATGAAATTAATATCAGACTTTGGCTCAATCTTAAACTCATAAACCCTCCAATCTTTATGATCAATTGGTTCTGATTCTGCCAATAGTTGTTCTTGGGCACAATACACACTTCCGCCCCACAATCTAAAAACCGCTGGCTCCACATAGTTCACCGGCTTATCATTTTCTGACGTAATATTATTATTAATATCTCTCGACTTACTCCAATAATCATTAGACCTTGCCATGTAAATAGAAAATGAATAACACTGATCTTTTTTCAAGGGAATATCTAGTCCTTGGGAAATAGATTCCCAGGTATCATTCTGGCGCACCACAAGACCTACATAGGAACGACCCTTCGCCGGAGGTAGATTGTTCTTCCAGTAGTTGTTGGGGTGAATATCTGGTGGTGATTCTGCTGGAAATCTTCTTGTTCCACAATCAAACCAGCCATCTACAGATCTTGTATAATTAAAACCATTAGTTGTGCCTCTCCTTGGTGTATCTTCAAATCCTCTATTAAAGATGGACACATCCTGTGCTGTCACAAATAAGGGAAACATTGAAACAAGAAAGATTGTAATAATAAGGTGTCGCATAAGGGCAAAAATATTTACTTATATTATAACAAAGAACTGGCGTTGAACAGTCCTTAGTTCATGGATTTAATGGAGTTTTAACATTAATAAAAGGCATTCAATCCTGTAACATCATATCCAGTGATGAGAAGATGAATATCGTGCGTCCCTTCATAGGTTAATACCGTTTCCAAATTCATCATATGTCTCATGCAAGGATACTCATTGGTAATTCCCATTCCTCCGTGAATCTGTCGCGCCTCTCGAGCGATATCTAGTGCCATGGCCACATTATTTCTCTTTGCCATTGAAATCTGGGCCGGACTTGCTTTCCCTTCATTGGCTAGTGAACCCAATCTCCAAGCAAGTAATTGAGCTTTGGTGATTTCAGTAATCATCTCTGCCAATTTCTTTTGCGTCAGCTGAAATTGTCCGATCGGCTTATCAAACTGCACTCTTTCTTGTGAATATCTTAAAGCTGAATCATAACAGTCCAATGCTGCTCCGATAGCACCCCAGGCAATACCATATCTAGCCTTAGATAGGCAGGAAAGTGGCCCTTTTAATCCTTTAATCTCAGGGAAAACATTTTCCTTTGGAACCCTAACGTTGTCAAACACAAGTTCACCGGTAATAGAAGCCCTAAGGGATAGTTTACCATGAATTTCTGGTGCTGAAAAACCTTCCCAACTACTCTCAACAACCATTCCTCTGATGGCGCCCTCTTCATCTTTCGCCCATACGACCGCAAGGTCAGCAACCGGTGAGTTGGTAATCCACATTTTAGCTCCATTCAGGATATATGCATCGCCGTCATCTTTGATGTTGGTAACCATTCCTGATGGATTAGAACCATGATCTGGTTCTGTTAATCCGAAACAACCAATATATTCACCACTTCCCAATTTAGGAAGATATTTTCTTTTTTGATCTTCTGAAGCAAATCTATAAATTGGGTACATCACCAAAGATCCCTGAACAGAAGCCATCGACCTGATTCCAGAATCGCCCCTTTCCAATTCTTGCATAATCACTCCATAGGAGATCTCATCCATTCCGCCTCCCCCATATTCCTCAGGAAGACTAGGACCATAAGCCCCAATTTCAGCCAATCCTTTAAATAAGTGCTTTGGACACTCCGCTTTTTCAGAGTAAGCTTCTATAATCGGAGTAACTTCCTTCTTTACCCAAGACCTTACAGCATCACGCGCCAAAAGGTGATCTTCTGTTAATAATTCATCGATTACATAATAATCGTGGTGGTTATATTTATCTACCTTTGCAGAATTGGTCATCGTATCAACTGCCATTTTCTTTTTTTTACAAAATTACAACTATTAGAATAGTTAGGACACTAATATGAAGACAATAATATCATTGGATGGTTTACATTTTCATGCTTTTCATGGCTATTACGAGGAAGAAAGGGTCATGGGCAATCCATTTATCCTGCATGTTTCCGTAGAAATAGGCCCTGCTGTTGACAGCGATAACATATCAGATACTGTTAATTACGAGCACATTTATCAGATTTGTAAGGAGGAAATGGAGCAAACACAGAAACTTTTAGAAACTGTTGTCGTCCATATAGTAGACCGATTAAAGTCGCGCTTTACGCAAATATTGAGTGGTACCGTGAGCTTAGAAAAGGTAGGTCCACAACTAGGTGGTCATGTAGAAAAAGCGACCGTCAGTATTTCTTTTTGATTTTCTTAAAGGTTGTTACGACTTTAATAACTATTCAAACAATAATTCTTTCGTTTATCTATAAAATAACAAACATGAACAGACTAATACTCATTCTTTTGGTTAGTGTAAGCATGGCTGCTTGTGATGCCGCTACCATGCAAAAGGTACTAGATGGAGCTTCTTCTTTCATTGATTTATCTGAAGGAGACATAGCCAATGGTCTTAAAGAAGCACTCGATGAAGGTGTTGATACTGCAGTTAAAAATCTAGCCAAAGAAAATGGCTTCTATAAATCAGCTTATAAAATTTTACTTCCCGAAGAAGCTCAGAAAGTAACTGATAAGCTGAGGATTATTCCAGGTTTCGGAGATCTTGAAGAAAACATGATTTTAAAAATTAATAAAGCTGCTGAAGATGCAGCTGGAAAAGCAACGCCGATTTTTGTTAATGCAATTAAGAGCATGACCATTAATGATGCGATGGATATATTGATGGGAAGCAAGGATGCAGCGACCCAATATTTACATAGGAATACCTACAATGGACTTTACGGTGAATTTAAACCAGTGCTAGAAAATTCACTGAACAAATTTGGCGCTTTAGATTTATGGACAAAAGCGATCACTAAGTATAACTCGCTTCCATTGGTTTCAGACATCAATCCAGATTTATCGGATCATATCAACTCCAAAGCACTCGATGGGTTGTTTACGCTCATAGAGAAGAAAGAGCTGGGAATTCGTACAGATATAAGTCAGAGAAATTCTGAGCTCTTAAGAAGAGTATTTGCAAAGCAAGATTAATAAATAGAAGTCTAAGCTTAAGAAATAAGCTTAGACTTTAAATTTCTATGTTCGAGTGAAATCCATCTTGGTGATATCTTTCAATTCTGTCTTTACCGAATCAGCAATGTTAGTAATCTCCGCCGGCTTTCCATGCATCTCATCAAAATCTGATCTTGTGATTGCTTCAGGAATTATTAACCATAATAAAGGATAAACTAGGAGACTAACTCCGAAGGTAGGAATCATTACCAAAAATAAAATTCTTACCAACCAAGGCTGGCCTATTCCAAAATAAGCCGCAACTCCTGAAGCTACTCCCCCGATCACACGATCATCTGGATTTCTATACAATCGCTTTCTTCTTTTTCTTCCCTCGACAACCACCTCATCTTTCATTGAGCTATCCCCCGAATTGCTGTCTTCAAAAAAGACCTTTGGGTCTCCCATGATTGACATGACTTTATCAACATCTTTTAATACGACAATATCCCTTCCTTGGATTTCCTCAGAAACCAATTCCGAGATACGATACTCTATGTCTTCCAAAAGCTCATCTCCAATCCTAGATCGTTTTAAAGATTTAGAAATAGCATTTATATATTTATCCAAAGCTCGATATGCATCTTGATCAATGGTGAAGGCTGCACCTCCTAAGTTTATGTTTTCAGTTTTTTTCATTAAGCAACAGTTTTGATGGATTTATTAACCGCGTGATTTAATTCTTCCCAAGTATGTATAAGTTCTGTCAGAACTGTTTCTCCTTCTTGAGTAATTCTATAATATTTCCGAGGAGGTCCGGAGTTGGATTCTCGCCATTGATAGCTTAGGAGCGCTGCATCTTTCAATCGATTCAATAACGGATAGATTGTTCCCTCAACAACAATCAGTTTATGTTCCTTTAGCTTTTTAATAATATCAGAAGGATAAACCTCTTCTCCCGAAATGATTGATAAAACACAGAGCTCTAAAATCCCTTTTCGCATTTGTGCCTTTGTCTTTTCTGCTTTCATACCTCAAATCTAATACAAAACCTAGTACTATGCAATGCATAATAGCTAAAATCGTCAAATTTTGAGCCTATTCCACTGTTTTAGGCTATGAAACCGGAAAATATCTCGACAAATGAATGTAAAAGCTAAATTTTAATTCCTTTTAAGAAAGACAGAAGGTGATCTTTTTATGGATTAAGAACTCAAGATTTGCGCTTACGCAAATGAATTGCCTAGGCTATATAAAGAAGGTAAATCTTAAATCTGTGCTTACATATCGAGTTCCAAGCATACATTCAACCGATAAATCCTAGCCGTTCTTACGAGGTAGTTTAATATAGTAGGTGTTATTTATAACGGTCAACTTTGTATCAATTAACCAAGGGTTGTAAATTTTCAATTCTCGATAAGTGAGCCCGTATTTATGTGCCCAGTCACCCCAATCAGATACAGAGGCATCGACTTTTACTTCATAAAAAGCAGGTAGTTCATGATATTTATCTCCATTTTCGAGATAAAAGCCATATACGTCTGGATTGGTCATAATTTCTTTCATGGCAACCAATCTAAAAACATAACGACTACTTTCGTCTCCTACATTAAGATTGTAATAAGAAGATTCTTTTTGGTTACGCTTGATTCGAGAATAATTGGTCGGGCCCATATTGTAGGCAGCAGCAGCATCTGTCCAGGTGCCAAAGCGTTTATGCAATTGCTTTAAATATTTAGCGGCAGCTTCTGTAGATTTTTCAATGTGATACCTTTCATCCACCTCATCATTAACCTCCAGATCAAATTCTTTCGCCGCTAACTTTCGGAATTGCCAGTAGCCTTTAGCATTGGCTGAAGAAACAACGTTTCTGAGATTACTTTCAGCTACTGCTAAGAATTTAAAATCGTCCGGAACTCCATTCTCTGCAAGTATTCTCTGAATGATTGGGAAATACCTAGAGGCGTTTTTCAAATTTATTAAGGTACTTGAATGCCAATAAGCGTTCACAGACAACTCTCGATCCAGTCTTTCTCTTACATCAAAGGTCTTAGGCAATGTTTCACCCGCCAAGTTAAAACTCCCGTCGGTAGAAATGGATTTGATAATTTGGGGAAGAGATGTCAGCACAGGCTTCTCCTCTGGTTTTTCTTCAGCTGAAGCAAAATTGGTGAATAAGAAAAAAGTACCAACAATACTTGTTACGAATAGATAAAGAAGAAATACTTTTTTCATCAGAGTATTTTAATATTATACAAAAGTAAAACTTATCCTCGAAAATGATTCCTTGAAACTCTTAATTATAGATTAAGGAAGTCTATAAATTCAGCTTCGGTCATAATTGTCACTGTTCCAAGTGCTTGAGCCTTGGTAAGCTTTGACCCTGCCTTCTCTCCAACGACTAAAATGTCTAGATTCTTGCTCACAGCAGAAATATTCTTAGCGCCGTGTTGTTCTGCAATTTTCTTGGCCTCTCCTCTTTTGAGATTTAGAAGGGTGCCAGTGAATAAAATGGTCTTTCCTGCAAGTAGTGCATCATCATCTATCTCTAGCGGTTTATCTTCTTCTTTTTGATTAAAATCAAGCCCATAACTTTCCATGCGTTGAAGCATTTCAAAGTTCCCTGGATACTCAAACCACTTTAGTACATTTTCGGCAACGACAGGACCGATGTCCTTTATGGTCGTAAAATCTTCCGGATTCCAATCTTTCAGTTCGTAGATGTGATCAATCTTTTCTGCCAGGAGCTTGCTTGCTTTTTTACCTAGATGATGAATGCTTAGGCCGTAAAGCATCCTCCGATTTGGATTGGTTTTTACCTTTTCTATGGAGTCTCTCATTTTATCCACGGACTTTTGGCCGAAGCCTTCCAGTTCCAAGATTTTATCATAGTCTAAATTATAGATGTCGCTGATGTCTTGTATCCAGCCCATCTCATAAAAACGTTCGACATTCGATTTTCCAAAACCATCGATGTCCATGGCATCTTTAGATACATGAAAAATGATTTTCTGTAAATTATCCCTACCGTATTGACAGACAGGACATCTCCAAGCTGCCTCCCCTTCGTACTGAACCAGTTCTGATGGCTCCTCGTGGTTTCTGGGACAATATTTGGGAAACTCAATGACTTGTTCTTTTCCAGTCCGTAAATCTGGTAGTGATTTAACGATGTAAGGAATGACATCACCCGCTCGCTCCACTAAAACTTTATCTCCTATTCTTAAATCTTTAGATTTTATAAATTCTTCATTGTGAAGCGATATAGAAGAGATGGTGACCCCGGCCAAAAATACGGGTTCTACCTTAGCTACTGGCGTAATTGATCCTACCTTTCCGATCTGATATTCAACATCTAGTAAGGTCGTTGTGGCTTGTTTCGCTTTAAACTTAAAGGCAATGGCCCATCGAGGATGATGTTGGGTATATCCTATTTGTTCTTGAACCAAAAGATCATCGACCTTAACAACCATCCCATCAATCTCATAATCAAGCGTCTCTCGCTTAGCTTCATATTCAATGACAAACTTTGCTACTTCGTTTATGTCTTTAGCTTGTGCGCGACCTGAGGATGGTACTTTAAATCCAATGTCCGCCAGCAAATTTAGATGCTCTGAATGCTTTTTAAATCTGGTTAAAACATCTTGTCCTTCAAGGTCAACCGCATAGCTCATCTGAAAAATAAATACCTCAATACCGCGGTCGCGAGTCTCATTGGGATCTTTCATGCGAAGTCCCCCTGAAGCAGCATTCCTAGGATTGGCAAATATTTTCTGACCCTTGGCTTGTCTTTCTTTGTTTACCTTATGGAAAGTCGACAATGGAATAATGGCCTCTCCTCTTAGTTCTGCTCGATGGATTCCGTGTTTACTAAACAAGGCCTTTAACGGTATGGAAGGAAGTGCTATGGCATTGGGTGTCATTTCTTCTCCTTCTACTCCATTCCCTCGAGTTGCTGCTCTGACCAGTGCATCCCCTTCATAGACCAGTGCGATGCTTCCACCATCGTATTTTGGTTCGATGCTATATTCTACGGCATCATCGTTCTTGGTCAGTTTTTTAATCTGCTTATCAAAGTCCTCAAGATCCTTAGCATTGTAACTATTCCCAAGGGAAAGCATCGGAGTAAGGTGTGTCACAGGATCAAACTCAGGATTAAGGTCGTTGGCGACCCTTTGAGTAGGTGAGTCTGGTTGAATGAGTGTGGGATTTTTTTTTTCTATCTCCTTTAACTGATCAAACAATTGATCGAATTCAAAGTCAGAAATGACCGGATCACTCTTTACTGCATATCTCCATTCATGGTATTGTAATACCTTAATAAGGTTTTTATAGGAAGATGGAGAAGCAGAATTTTCTAAAAACTGCTTCCCTTCTTCAAATAGTTTTTTTTCCTCCGAAGAGCTATACATCAATGATTAAATCTTAATAAATTTGGCTAATTTATTTTGGTCTTCAGCCTTTAGAAAATATAAACCTGATTCCAACATTGAAACATCAATGCTTGAATTGGCATTTATACGGAGATGCGAAATACATTTGCCTTGAGCATTATAAATAGCTACTTTATCTGCTTTAGAATTTTCAATATTCAATAAATCAGCGGTCGGATTAGGGAACACTGACAATCGTTCCTCACGAAGCTCGTCCGTGTTACTAGATCCCATTAAGCTAGTTGTATAGCTTCCTTGTAATACTCCATCTCCAGAAGTAGATCCGTTCCCATTTACTACATTGATCACATAGTAAAAAGTTATTTCTCCTTGATCTTCTGTTGGAGTCCACGGAATTTCTACAGAAGGACCTGTAAGAGTTTGACCTTGCTCTATATAAGATTTCTCCAATAGTGTCAGTTCTTGAACTCCATCTGGCAGATCACCCCAATCTCCTGCATTGGTTTCGTTTTCTGCAACAGCGACCATCTGAAAACCATATCCAGCTGGAGTTCCAGAAAATGATGGAGTGATTCTCACAGTATATTCTACTCCAATTTCATAATCATCTATTAAATTACCCATAGCATCTGCTAATTCTACGGTTGCTCCAGCATCAAAAGCACCGGCTGAGTGACAGCCAACTTTTCCACAACTATTTCCACCTTCTCCAGGAGCCCCAGTTAATGTTTCACCACCAATACTGCCTCTTCCGCCTGAATTTGCCATTAAAATTATGGCACCAATACTTAATCCTACAATTGTAAATACTCTATTCATATTTTTTTTATTTAACTGATTGATACATAAGCCTAACCTCATCCTCTGTAAACTTACCAATAAGACCTGTCTGGAAAATATATTGTTTGTCTCCTTGAAGACGGACATGTCTAAAATCATAATTTATCGTACTATCGCTTCTAAATTTTTCATAGATAAATCCATCTTCATCATCTTGGACAACTTTATTAAAGGTATCCGTAGACTTTACTTCTTTTAACTTTTCACTTTTGATTTTCTTGACATCTGTAGTCATAGCGTCACTTGAAAAAATCTGTAGGTAATAATTATTATCATTCTTAACGGTAACATCTTTCATGAGACCATAATCGCTTACATCGACTACAACATCCTCAGGCGCCTTAATTTTAATAGGGAGTCCTTTGGACATTAAATCCATCTCGGGCAACTTAGCGGCTGGTTCTGTACAACTGAAGACTAAAAAGGTCACGAAAAACAATAAGATAGATCTCATTTATAAATTTTATCTAAAATTAATATTTCTGCTATCATCCACGGCGTCCAAACGTATAAAATGGAGTCTTGATAGTTATTTTTACATTTGCTTATATAAGCTTAACAAATTGCCAGTATTCATTGATCGCACCGCCAAGGATGGTACACGCATGGTTCTTTGGAGAATTACAGAGAGTTCTGAATTCTTTAAAGAGCAATTGCATATTAATCATGAGGAAAAAGAATTCCTGAAAACACTCATTCCTAAACGTCAAAAGGAGTGGATGTCCAGTAGATATTTAATTCAGGATGTTTTAGGAATTAATATGAAGGCCAAGTTAAAGAAGGATGTTTATGGAAAACCTTTTCTTGAGCAAGAGCAGGTGCATATTTCTATTTCACACTCGCACGATATTGCAGCTCTGATTTATTCTGATAAAATAGTTGGAATTGATGTGCAGCTCGAGCTAAATCGAATCACTGGAATTGCTAAGAAATTTGTAAATGCTGATGAAGAAAAATTTATTCAAGAATATGATAAAGTGCCGTACTACCATATTATTTGGGGCGCGAAGGAAAGCATGTATAAGGCCTATGGAAGAAAAAACGTGGATTTCAAACAAGAAATGAATGTTAATGCGTTTAATTGGAATGGTCAGCCAATCAAAATGAATGGACAATTAAAGAAGGAAACACTTTTTAGCTTTGAGATACACGCTGAAAAAATTGACAATTACTATTTAATATATGCTATATCGATTTAAAATTATCCATACCCTATTACTCTTCACTTTACTCGCATCTTCATGCAAGGATCAGTCAAGTGTAAATCAAAATTTAAATGAAAGTGAGGGTAAAAGTAACACGGTTGTATATGACCCAAATGTTGTAGAAATACCAGAAGATTTTCCCGTCTTTTATAACACCTTTCATATTGATCCAGAGTATCAATTGAACCATATTGTCTTTCCGTTGGAAGGAAAATCCGAGACAGAAAAATGGACCTTAGAAGAATGGAAGATCCACAAGCCTTTTACAGAAAATGGAGAATTTAGAAGAGATTATGAAAATTTTGCTGGAATAATTACTGAAACAATTACAGATAACAAGGCCATGTTTTATATCATCCGAAGATTCTCAAAAGTAAATGATGAATGGCAATTAATCTATTATACCCAAGGGACAAACTTAGATGGATTCATCGAACAGTAGGCAGTCATCCATAGTCTAGGAATAATATTCCCCCTTTAATAGAAATTGCTTAACATATTTTTCCACTCCCTGTTCAAGGCTATGAAAGGGCTTTTTATATCCAGCTTGCTTTAACTTATTATTCTCAGCACAGGTATAGTATTGATAATTTTCTCTGATATCTAATGGAATGTCTATAAAGGATATATCCTCTTTTACACCCATGGCTTTAAACGTATTCGTCACTAAATCCCAGAAGGTACGAGCGACCCCTGTTCCAATATTATAAATTCCTGAATCCACCTCTTTCGTAATTAAATATTCACAACAATCGATAGCATCTTCTATATAGATAAAGTCACGACGCTGCTCTCCATCTTTTATCTCTGCCTTATGAGAACGGAATAATTTCATTTTACCTGTGGCTTGTATTTGCCGAAAGGTGTGTAAAATTACTGAAGCCATTCTTGCCTTGTGAAATTCATTGGGACCATAGACATTAAAGAATTTTACACCAAACCATCGTGGAGGTGTGATCGTTTGCTTAAGTGCCCACAGGTCAAAAATTTGTTTAGATTCTGCGTAGGGATTTAAGGGCTTCAAGCGCTCGATCAATGCATGTTCATCACTGAAGCCTAAGTTTCCGTCTCCGTAAGTTGCTGCACTTGAAGCATATAAAAATGGCACCTGATTTTCAGTAGCATAATTCCAAAGTTGTTTTGTGTAATTAATATTCATGTCATAAAACAATTCCATGTCTTGCTCTGAAGTATCGGTGCGAGCCCCTAAGTGATAGATTGCTTTTAACGAAGGAGATTCCGTCTTTAAATATTCAAATAGTTCGTTTCTAGCAATTTTAACCACCCGATCATCTGTAGGGACATTCTTTGATTTTAATTCCCCATTAAAATCATCGGCAATAAATAATCTTTCTGTTTCAGAATTATGAAGTAATTTCTGACATAGACATGAAGCTATGAATCCTGCGGCACCCGTTACTAATATCACTTTTTAAAGGTAAAGTTAATTTTTAGCATAAAAAAAGTCCAACCAAAGTTGGACTATCAAACACCCTTTTATTTTCTCTTGTACATTTAAGACAAGATTTCAGAGCCTCACCCCTATATAAATGCCATTTATATGACAATTAAACCCTCAGAAGGCTCACCAACGGCCAAATGTTCTTGTTTTAGGTAGCGATTTCCTGAAATCCAGCAGATAGCAGCATCTATTTGGTGCCAGTTTTCAGGAGCTCTACGAAATTTTATGGGATACTTTTTACTTAGTAATTTAATAAATGGCGAGAGATCTTTGGATTTTTTATTGTAGCTCTGAGGAGTTTTTAAAACTTGCTTTACAAAGTAAGAAGGATAAGTTTCGTGAAATTCTAGCTCAGGAAAGTCATTTTTCAATTTGATCGCTCTAGCTGTAAGTCCTCCTAAAAACATAGGGGACATGGCAGAGGTCAATCGATCACAGGCTCTGTAGTGGAAACTATCTCCCCTACCAAAGTAAGCTCCAGGTAAACTTAAGGGAGCATCGAAAAAGACTAGATTTGAAGAAAGATCTTGGAATATTTTAGATAGAAAAAGATCCGCATCCTTTTTTTTATCGCATTGAATAAATTCAAGTTGTTGGTTTCGCTCGTGGCAAATAACCGTGTTTCCAGAAAGTTTGGCACCATAATCTATGCCTAAATGACCAATCATTCCGGGTAAGATCTTGAGCTCGCTTTTCCATCCATGACCTTCTTCAAAAAGTCGAGAATGGTTTGATCCTTCGGCTCATAAATAAGATTCATTTTATGCTTGTTGTCATAAACCGAAATATGACCACTGTTTTTATACAGCGTTAATTGAAAGTAAGGGATTACCCAATGAAAAGTCCGATGTATGGATTTGATCCCAACAATTATTCCTTTTGGTCTCAATTCAATATTGCTGTATGCGGTATCTGAAGTTTTGGTGATAAGTGCTTTAATTTCTTCAGAAGAATCTTTAATTCTTAATCGCCCGGAGCCAATGCCTCTCATTTTTAAACGCTCGAAAAAGCTAAAAGCTTTTCCGACCTTGAGATTTATTTCCCGTTCAATTTTATGACTCCTATATGTAACCTCGTAGATCACTCAGCAGCTTTAAAAACTAAAGAAATCGAATTTACACAGTGTCTAGTATTTTTCTCAGTTAATCGTTCGCCTACAAATACATGACCTAGATGACCGTCGCAAGAATTACATACGATCTCGACCCGTCGTCCATCGGCATCGGGTACTTTTTTAACGGCTCCTTCCACTTCGTCATCAAAGGCTGGCCACCCGCAACCAGAATCAAATTTATCATTTGATGTATATAATTTTGAATCACACTGTCTACAGTAATAAGCTCCTTTTTCAAAGTGCTTATCATAAACTCCTGTAAAAGGTCTTTCGGTTCCTTTATTGAGAATGACTCTTTGTTCTTCTTCATTTAATGGTTCCATCTTCTTCTTTTAATAGGGTTGAATATTTCTGTTTTAATTTATTGACCTTAGGAGAAATTACCACTTGACAATATCCTTCATTCTTGTGTAGATTGTAGTAATTGTCATGATACACTTCTGCTGGATAAAAGGTCTCAAGTTTTGCTAGCTCTGTTACAATTGGATTGGGCCATATATCTGCGGCTGGACCATTTATAAAGTTTTCAAAGATCTTTTTTTCTTCTTCTGTATTGTAAAAAATAATGCTTCGATATTGTGTCCCGACATCATTGCCTTGTCGGTTTAAAGTCGTAGGATCATGAAAGCTGAAAAACACTTCAAGAAGGGTTTCTTGAGTGATCAGGTTGCTATTATAATCTATTTTTAATACTTCTGCATGGCCGGTCTTGCCATAACACACTTCACGATAGCCTGGATCTTTAACATGACCGCCAGAGTATCCGGACTTTACATTTAATACTCCCTTAAGTTTAAGAAAAACGGCTTCCAAACACCAGAAGCAACCACCGCCAAGAATTATTGATGAACTCATGGTGTAATAACAATTCTACGTTGAAATTGTTATAAAAAATCCAAAGCTTATTTGACAATCAAGGCTTTCAATTTCTCAAAAATCTGAGTATTATCATAGATTCCAGAGAAATTTTCAGCGCCTGGCCCGTATGCAAAAACTGGAACCATCGTTCCGGTGTGTTTCGGTGTGGTAAACTGGGTAACTAAGGTATCCATGGTCGAGCCAGGATTTATTGCTAGACCGCCGGTTTCGTGATCTGCTGTAATTACCACCAAGGTGTTACCATCTGCTTCCGCAAAGTCAAGCACTGTATTGATAATTTCATTGTATTCTAGAAATTCAGAAACAACATAGCTGGTTAAATTAGCATGTCCTCCCCAATCAATTTGTGATCCTTCAATCATTAAGAAAAATCCTTGCTTTTCTGCTTTAGCTGATAAATAATCTAGCGCCATATCACTTGCAGGTATCATATAATCTCTACCACCCGACACTGGAAGCGGATCATTATCTGAAGTCAGGTAAGCAAATTTTTTGTCGATATTCAGTGGAATAGTATTCAATTCTTCTTTGGCAAAATGTGAAACATTGTAATTTTTTGTTTCTAATTCTTTTAATAAATTTCGATCATCCATGCTGCGACGATCGAAAAATTTCTTGCCACCTCCGACTAAAAAATCTACATCAGAGCCCACCATATCGATGGCAATTTCTTCATAGTTTCTTCGGTATTTATTGTGTGAGTAAAAGCAGGCTGGTGTTGCATGAACGATGGTTGAACTAGCGATCAATCCCGTAGGCATGTTTTTATCCTGAGCATATTTTAAAATGGATTTCACAGGCATCGTATCCTTATCCACACCTATCGCACCATTGTAAGATTTCACCCCACAGCCAAAAGCCGTTGCAGAGGCCGCAGAATCTGTTACAAGGTCATTGTACGCATGTGTTTTTTGCAGCCCTATAACTTTACATCTCTCCATGGCCGTCACATTATCATTACTGTACATCCCTGCACTGATCTGCGTAAGTCCCATGCCATCACCGATCATCAGAATCACATTTTTAGGCTTATCATTCTTCCTTTCTGTCCTTACCTCAGCTTCAACTACAGCCGCTTGGGTGGACGTCGGAGTAATCTGTTGCTTCGTTTCACACGAACAAAACAAAAGCACTAGAACTAATATATTTACATATGATCTCATAACATGAATTTAGACTTGACATTTCCCCGCAAGGGTCTTAAATGGTCTAGGAATATCAAACTTAGCAATAATGAGGACAAGTAAGTAATCAACCACTTTAATTCAATGTGAATTTTAGGAATAAGATGGAATTTCAATATTGCTTGATAGCCTAGCCCAGGTTGAGACCGGTTTCAAGTTGAAACCATCGCTCCTTTAAATAACCAACCATTAGAATTGTTACTCTAGGTCATTACTTTAAGAAGATGATTAATCTATAGCTTATGCTCAAATAAAAAATCTAATTTAACCCATAACATTTGCCCGGAAGGGCACGAACAATTCCTTTAAACTCTAGGCCAAGTAGCAAGGAAGATAAAGATGAAATAGGCAGTTTTAAATCAAAATGAATTTTATCAATATGACTAGATTCATTCTCTTCCAAAAAAGTTACAATCGAACGTTCTGGTTCGCTCAAGTCCAGAATGGGAAGAGTCATTTGGGTAGCTACCTTACGAACATTCCATCCCATGATATATTCTAAATCTTTCACGCTTTCTAGCAAATGTGCTTTATTCTGTTTTATCAATTGATTGCAACCTGCAGAAACCTTGTCATTAATTTTTCCGGGCAACGCAAAAACATCTTTGTGATACTGATTAGCAAGGTCAGCTGTGATCATCGAGCCACCCTTTTCTTTGGACTCGACAACGATTAAGGCATCGGCCATGGCTGCGATGAGTCTATTACGCATCGGAAAATGTTCACGTCCTGGGAGCTCTTGAAAACCAAATTCAGTAATAACTGCTCCATCTTTTTGCATACGTTCTGCTAAAGGTCGATTTATGGCGGGATAGATTTTCTCAAAACCTCCACCCATAAAACCTATGGTTGGTATTGAATTTTTCAGAGACATTCTATGCGCCAGTGTATCAATGCCGTGTGCCAATCCACTCACAATATTCAGATTCATTTGTGCACAAGAATCTATGAATTGCTCTGCGAACATTCTCCCATAATCCGTTGGCTGCCGTGTGCCTACGATCGCGATTGTTCGAGAAGGATTAAGATTTGCTGTTCCCTTAACATAAAGAAGAATGGGCGAATCGGGAATGTTACGTAATCGTCGAGGATATTTATCATCCTGAAAGTAAAGAACATTAATGCGATGTGACTCAATGAACTTCCATTCCTTTTCTGCCAACGAAAGTGCTTGAGATTTATCGATGTTTCGAATAAATCCGTGAGAAATTCCAGGAATTTTAAGCAGTGCATTTTCCTTTTCGTGGAAGAAAGCTTCTGCTGATCCTAACTCATCAATTAATAGTTTAGCCGTTACCGGTCCTATTCCATCAACTTTCGTTAATGCGACCTGGTACATTCGATCTTGAATAGTCACTTATTTATATTTTTCTGCAGCTGTTGGATTTCCTAAAGCCATGTAACCTTGATAAATGGCACTTCGGATATTTGCATTGCTTGGATCTAATTCATAACCCATGGTCAAGTAATGAACCGCCCAATCATTTATCCGCTTCTGTTTAAAGAGTACATTGTATCCAACATCATAGTAGAAGTTAACCATCTGCTGTGTATCGGCTCTTCCCCCATTGAGGTATTTACAATATTCTGTGATGTAACCAATCTGAGGAGCAACTCCGATGACCTCCTTAAATGTGGCTAGTAATTGTGCCAGATCAGTCTCCCCCAATTTATATTTTTCAGCCGCAAATCCTACCTTCATTAAATTGGCATTGGAATAGCCAGGAATAATTCTTAAGGCTTGATCTGCATAAGGGCTTCCTTCATTTAGATACTGAATTTTAAGCGCTCTATCCTGGGTTTCTTGAAACTTATTGAAGAACGCCGTTGCCATAAATGAATTGGCACGAGCACTGTTTTTTGAGACTTTTACTGCTTCTGTGTTTAGGGTAAACGCATTCTCCCATGCCGGTACTCGCATGATGGTTTTTGCAGCGTAGGATATTAAAATAGCGGCAAATACACCATAGAATATTTTTGGGTTCCATTTCTGAGAACCTCTGAATATAAGATCGGCTAGAATCAGGCAGATGCCGAGAGAGGAAATAAAAATAAAACGCTCATTCATAAAGGTTCCAACACCTACGACAATATTGGAAACAATAGAGATAGTGAAGATGTAAAACCAAATCCCGAAACTGATTAATTTATGCTTCTTGAAATTAATCAAACTATAAATTACCAATCCTGCATGGAGGATTAAAGACATGATCACTTTCCAGTTTCCAAAACCAGTTTTAGGAATGTGGTAAGGATAATAATCATGAGTCAATGGGTGAGGGAAAACACTCAACCTTAGGTATTCAAATAAAGTGTAAAATATCGAACCAAATTTTTCTGCTGTACTCATACCGTAAAATGGATTATTCATTACGTCGGTAACTTCTTTACCGCCTAACATATATCCGATAATTCTGTACCTGGTAAACAGATAAACCAAAGTAATTGCAAAAAGTGTAGAAAAAATCATCAAAGTAGGTTTCTTACTGTTGTTTTTAAACAAAAGTAGTGCTACAGGTATGACCGCTAAAAATGTAATTGCATTTTCTTTGGAAAGCAGTCCAAGGAAAAAGAATACTCCCAATAAAACCAGCTGCCATATTTTTCGATCTGAGGCATACTTGAACGAAAACAACATTGTAAGTAAAGAAAAAATCATAACCATGATCTCATCTCTACCCTTAATATTTGCAACAGCTTCTGTATGCACTGGGTGTACTAAGTAGATCATTGTGCCAATGAAAGCAATACTCCACCACCATTTTTTTGATTCAAAGGGACGAGTGAGGTGTTTCATAACAAGAAAAACCAGCCAGGTACACAGGCCGTAGAGGAATATATTAATGGCGTGAGCCACTTTAGGATTCAGACCAAATATTTGATGTTCAATCGCAAAACTTACGAGGGACAAGGGTCTGTACCTCCCACCCTCCAGCAGATCTTTCTTTTCTCCAAAGTATCCTAAAAAAGTATCATTGTTTAAGATATCTACTATCCCTGAAAATCCACTTTTGGTAAAGGTATTTTCAGAATATACAATCTTATCATCTAGTACAAACCCATAGGGAATGCATTGAAAGTATAGAATGAAGGAAATACCTATAAACAGGATTGGTAACCACTTGGGAGAGGTAATCAAGGGCAACTCTTTGACGGATTTCGCCTTTGGTTTTTTAGACATAATCGGTTTAGCCACTTTCTTATTTAGCTTCCTTTTATTTGCTCCAGTCTTTTTAGAATTCTTTTTTGCGGCCATGTGTCTTGATTACTTCTGCAAATATTTAAATTTTTATAATATTTTTATACTTAATTTACAAAAGCTTATGCTAAGAATCCTTTTAATTCTGTTGTTCTGCGGTGCTATTCAATTACATGCTCAATTCAATGTATCTATTGGATATGGCCTCGGATATACTCCTGGAGAAGTTAATAACCAGATTATATCCGACTTCAATAAGGTATTTAGGGACTCGACTTATTTAGGGGATCCAATGTCAGAGCTGCATTACATGCACGGATTGATTGTCGGTGCGAGATGGAAATTTGAAAATTTTTCCTTTGAATTGAACTGGGAAAGCTTGGGAAGGACAAGAGAAGCCTTGGGTGAAGATGAAAATGATGTAGTTTTCAATAAAAGAATTTATTACACAGTAAATAATTACTCCGCAGGCCTTGAATCACATTTTGGAAATTTTGGGTTAGGAATTGCTGCTGGAGTTAGATCATTTCAAGTAAAGGAACGTATTGGAAATACGAATAATAAAGTTTCCTTTCTGACCGATCAACAGTATTTTATTAAGCCATTTCTTTCCATCAATCTGCTTGGAGGCCAATATGTGGGTCTTTCGATTAAGCCATATATTAGTATTCCATTCGGTTCCTTAAATCTGAAAAATTTAGCGACTGAGTTAAGTACTTCCGATAATCCCATCAGTGCACCAGCGGAACAGGAAAGACTTTGGATCGGAGGAATTTCCTTTATCTTTTATAATGGGGTACAATCCTTTTGATTCTGCTAGAGTCGCTCTTGCAACTACATTTCGAATACTTTATTTTCTATTTTGTAAAGCTGTGTTTAATACGAAGGCTTTCTTAGGAGGAGTTTCCCTTCCTCCCGGAATTTACTACGTCTGTTTTACAGACTTGAATTATAAATCATCTGTCTTCAGCAGATGATATTAGAATCAGGGAGGAAAATTTACAATTATAGAAAAATTTGATTGAGCTTCCCTACATGACGATGGAGGGAAGATTATAAATCATCCGACTTCAACGGAGGATATTAGAACAGGGAGGAAATACCTAGGCTTTCATAAGAGATGGTGCATTGATAAGGTATGGAGATAAATTGCATTCCATTTAAACCTCTTCATAAAAAAAGATGATACTTCCAGTCTTGGAAAACATCATCTTTGAGGAATCAAAATTTCTATAATTATTCCTGAAAATATTCTTTAAAATCCAGCTGTTTCATCTTCTACAATAAATCCACCTTGGACTTGAACCTTTTGGTCATCAGAAAGAATTGCGGACTTCTCAATTTTTAGTAATTCGAATCCTTCTAAATTTTCTTTGATCATAATGAATGTCTTTTAGGTTAATAATGGAATTAAATTACATTGCTTTTATTTCTTAGCGAAATTAGTAGTCAATTTTTTTGGGTTGAAAATTACACTCAACTTATTCCCAATGCATCACTTACTAGTTTCGCTTGTACTTGCTCGTAAAGATATTTAAATCCAGTTGCAGGAGATGCGGCAGCTTTTCTCGAAAAGAGCTCAATATTTTCATTCCTCCAATATCTCATTAAGTAAGTCCAAGATCCCATGTTTGCAGGTTCTTCTTGAACCCAGAATCTTTCAGCATTCTTGTACTTTTTAAATATTTTCTCGATGCCCTTTTTTGGTAGAGGGTATATTTGTTCAATACGTACAATGGCGACATCATCAATCCCTTCTTGTTCTTTTTTCTCCAGAAGATCGTAGTATATTTTACCAGAGCAGAGCAATAATCTTTTCGCACTTTCCTTGGCAACAGGATCATCTATGTATTCTTGAAATTTGCTACTACCTACAAAATCTTCTTTGCTAGATACAGCTTTTGGGTGTCTAAGCAAAGACTTCGGAGACATGATAATGAGAGGTTTTCTAAAGTCCCAAGCCAATTGTCTTCTTAGGGCATGAAAGATATTGGCAGGTGTTGTCAAATTGCATACGACCATATTGGTTTCTGCACATAATTGCAGCCATCTTTCGAGTCTTGCACTTGAGTGCTCTGGCCCTTGCCCTTCTTGTCCATGAGGTAAAAGCAGCACCAATCCATTTAATCTCTGCCACTTACTTTCGCCAGCCGATAAAAATTGATCTACCATGGTCTGAGCCCCATTATAAAAATCTCCAAATTGAGCTTCCCATAAAACCAAGGAGTTAGGTGCAGCCATCGCATAACCATACTCAAATCCCATTACTCCAAACTCGGAAAGTAGACTATTGTAAATGTAAAATTTACCTTGCTTATCTTTTATGTTGTCTAGGAGATTAAATTGCTTATAGTTTTCTGCATCGTTCAATATTACATGTCTATGAGAAAAGGTTCCTCTCTTGACATCTTGCCCACTCATTCTTACGTCCTTGTTTTCCATCAGGATAGAACCGTAAGCCATGAGTTCTCCAAAAGCCCAATCCAACTTATCAGCCTCAAGCATTTTGAGTTTAGATTTCTGGAGGCGTTTCATTTTGGACAGCGGCGTCATCCCTTTTGGGAAATCTACCAAGTGTTGAAGTAATTTATCTCTAGTTTTTTCATCAATAGCCGTCGCTGGAGATTCATCAAAGTCATCCTCAGTCGTTGGCATTTTCATTTTGGACCATTCTAGCTCGGGTGCTTGCAGTTTATATTCGCTCGAGTTTTCTTTGGCAGAATCAAGTCTATCCTGAAGTAAAGCCCAAAATTCCTTTTCTAATTTTGCACTCAATTCTTTTTCTGCCTCACCTGCTGCAACGAGTTTCTCATGATAAATAACTCTAGGATCCTTATGATCTTTAATGTATTTATACATTTCTGGCTGAGTAAACTTCGGATCATCTCCTTCATTGTGTCCATGCTTTCGATAGCATACCATATCTATAAAAACATCATTGTTGAACTTTTGTCTATACTCTGTTGCTAATTCTACTGCAAAAACGACAGCATCAGGATCGTCACCATTTATATGAAAAACTGGTGCCTGCACTAAAGAGGCAACGCCAGTGCAATAAGTAGAAGATCTTGCGTCATCAAAATCAGTGGTGAAACCGACCTGATTATTTATTACAAAGTGGATTGTACCACCGGTATAGTAGCCTTCTAGTTGACTCATTTGGACGGTCTCGTAAATGATTCCTTGACCAGCAATCGCTGCATCTCCATGTATTAAGATCGGAAGAATCTTGTCGTAATCACTATCGTAAAGCATGTCAGCTTTTGCTCTAGAATATCCTTCAACAACCGTATTAACGGCTTCTAGATGAGATGGATTTGGTGCTAATTTCAGGTGTACTTTTCCAGACGGAGTATCAACGAAAGATGAAAAACCTAAATGATATTTTACATCACCATCACCAAAACTTAGATCATTCGGCATGACTCCTTCAAATTCATTAAAAATGCTTTCATAAGTTTTCCCCATGATATTGGCAAGCACATTCAGCCGACCTCTATGTGCCATCCCTATTACAACTTCTTTAACTGAATCCTCAACTCCTTTATTTATGATGGCATCTAAAGCTGCGATGGTCGTCTCTCCTCCTTCCAATGAGAACCTTTTTTGTCCGATATACTTTGTTCCCAAAAACTTTTCAAAAACTACTGCTCCGTTTATTTTTTGTAATATTCTTTTCTTCTTTTCAACGTGATGACCGAAATCGTTGGCCAAATCTCTATTCTCGATTTTATCTCGCAACCACAGTCTCTTTTCTCTATTTTCAATGTGTGCGTATTCAAATCCAATGTTCCCACAATAAATCTTTTCAAGCTTTGTAATGATATCTTTCAGCTTGGCTTGGCTTTTCATACCTATTTCGGTTCCGGAGTTAAACTCCAGTTCAAGATCGCCTTGTGATAATTTATAATCTTCTAGTGCAAGATGTGGATTCCTGTCCCGCCTCTGCATTATTGGGTTGGTCGTAGATAGTAAATGACCTCTAGATCTAAACCCATGAATGATTGACATAACACCAAATTCCTTCTGGATGGCTTCGGGAATAACCATTGAACCATTGGCTGCAACCGCAGAGCCATTACCGGTGTCCCCATGGAATTCAAAACCATCAAAGAATACCCGCCAGCCTTCTTCTACACTGTTTCTGTCTTCCTTAAACGACTTATATATGTTATCAATAAATTCAGGGTGGGCATTAGAAACGTATGAATAGTCTTTCATTTTGGTTTATTTGTCAATTATGTTCAAATTTTCTAATAAAACTTGCAAAAAGCTAATTTTAGCAAATGTATTTGAAAATGTTTTAATACGTATAAATTCCTACCATTAAAGCGGTCAATTGTTAAATAAATAGATGATTTATATAAAAAATTATACTACATTTGCAGCCCAAATAATTTATTATGGCACATCATAAGTCTGCAAAAAAGAGAATTAGACAAGACGCAGTTATTCGTCTTAGGAACAGATATTATAAAAAGTCTGCTCGTACAGCTATTTTAAAGTTGAGAGAGATGACTGACAAGAAGGAAGCTCAAGCTTATCTTCCCAAGGTTATAAGCATGATTGATAAATTAGCTAAGAGAAGAACTTGGCATAAGAATAAAGCATCCAACTTGAAAAGTAAGTTGATGAAGCATGTTGGAAGTATGTAGAGAAATAGGATAAATGAAATAAAAAAAAGCAGTTGAATTTTTCAACTGCTTTTTTTATTGTTATCAGATTGCTACCAGCTTAAATTTTCTTCTGTATCATCAGTAGAAGACTCTTTTACTGGTTCGTCTGCTGCGGGCTCCTCGGTTGTAGTAGTTTCAGTTGTTTGGTCTTGAGAAGTCGCTGTATCTTCAGTAGTGGTATTATTTGAGGCTTCTTTTGCCTCTTTTTCAAGGCTTTCCTCCCACTCTTTTTGCCGCCTTTCATAAATTTCGTAATCGAAATCAGGCATAAGTTCATGCTTGACATGATTCACGGTATCATTCAGACTATTCATGAATCTATTGAAGTCTTCTTTGTATAGAAAGATCTTATGTCTTTCATATCCGTCGTCGTTAAACTTCCGAGTACTTTCTGTAATGGTGATGTAGAAATCTTCACCTTTTGTTTTTCGTACATCAAAAAAATAGGTTCTTCGCTTTCCAGCTCTAACCTTAGTTGAGTACACATTCTCCCTATTAAAATCTTCGTTTGCCACCTTACCTGATGTTTAAGTAAAAAAGTTGATTCAGTGAATATATAATGTTTGCGTAGATTTTAACAATTTTAAGCATTTAAATAATCCATTAACACATATAATTATATGACAGATAAATGGGTTATTTAGACGAATCGAAAGAATCAGTCATCTGATTTTCATATTGTTCGGCATAGAATCCACCGGATTGGATTAGCTCATCGTGGGTCCCAATTTCAGCAATTTTACCTTCATCTAGAACGATAATTTTATCGAAGTTCAACAAATTGTAAAATCTATGGGTAATGATAATCGCTGTTTTACCGTCAAGAGCATCACTGAGATATGAAAGGATAGCGTTCTCTGTATTTGCATCAACAGCTGAAAGACAATCATCGAGAATAACAATATCTGGTTCCTTAATAAAAGCTCTTGAAATTGAAATTCTTTGCTTTTGCCCTCCCGATAAATTTACACCTCTTTCTCCAATTCTTGTTTCATAGCCTTCTGAAAATTGTAAAATATCGTCATGCACAGAAGCTTTCTTAGCGAAAAATTTAATGTCCTCATCGGTTGCTTCTGGTTTCCCAAATCGAATATTATTATTTACCGAGTCTGAAAACAAAAAGGAATCTTGCGGAACATAACCTATTCGCTGTCTAAGATTGCCTAGATCGTGTTCTTTTATATCCTTACCATCAATCAATATCCTGCCAGAAGAAACATCATAGAGCCGTAAAAGTAAATCTGCTATTGTACTTTTCCCAGAAGCGGTCTTACCAATGATCGCATATTTCTGTCCAGGTTCAATGGTAAAACTTATATTATTTAAGGCATGAATGTTTGTGTCGGGATAATAAAAATTAACCTGATCAAATGAGATATGACCCTGCAATAGATTTCCCGAAGAATTCTTAGCCAAATTAAATACCTCTGGTTCTTCTAAAAGAAATTCATTAATCCTCTTTTGTGATGCTTCTGCTTCTTGGATAATACTTACCATCCACCCGATGGCAGTGAAAGGCCATGTAAGAATATTCACATAGAGTATAAATTCAGCAAGCGTACCAGCAGAAATTTCTCCACTAATAACCATCTTACCTCCCATAAATACAGTTAATAACGTACTCGCACTTATTAATAGAATCATCAATGGAAAGAAATAGGCGTTGACCTTTGCTAGGTGTATGTTTTTCTGCTTATAATCCTGACATTCTTCTCTAAAGTGTTTGACAAACTTGTCCTCCTTAGCATAAGATTTAATTACTCGAATTCCTGAAAAAACCTCCTGCGAGATACTATTAATCTTGGCTAATTGCTTTTGTATGATTTCGCTTCGCTTATTTATAATTGAGCTCACGAAGTAAATAGAGATTGAAAGAAATGGTAATGGGATCAAGGTGTAAAAACTCAGCTTTGGGCTCACACTAAGCATTGAAAATATCACGATTACAAAAGTGAAAATAAGATTCGAACTGTAAAGAAGAACTGGGCCGAGGTACATTCTAACCTTATTCACATCCTCTGTTATCCTTGACATTAAGTCACCCGTCCGATTTTTCTTAAAAAACGCCGTATCCAAAGATTCATATTTTTTGAATATCTCTTTACGTAGATCATATTCTATCAATCGCGACATCACTATCAAGGTCTGACGAGTAAAGTAAAGAAAGATGCCAGAAATAATTGAAAAGACAATCACCTTACCGGCAAATATTAATATGTCATTTCCATAGAGATCTGAAAAATCACCAACCCTTGGCTCCGTTGAATTGACCTTTTCAAAGATGAAATCTAAGGATTCTCGAATCATCTTTGGTATTAAAAGTTTAAAGTAATTTGATAAAAATACCAGTAGAATACCTGCGACCAGATGCTTCTTGTACTTTAAAAAAAACTTATTTAGAACTTTTAAATGCTTCAGTGAAATTGCTTTTCTTTAGAATGAACAAACTTAGGCCGATAGAGTTACAAAGCAAAATCTAAATAGGGTATTATCTGTTCCACAAAATCTTTTTTTAGGCCCCTTACCTTCTTAAAATCCTCTATATCCACAAAGGGTCCGTGCTCTGTTCGGTAAGCATGAATTGTCTTCGCTGCCTTGTATTTTATTAAGAAATTGGACGACAATTCATCTAGGCTCTGCGTATTAATTTTAATCTTATCGGGTGGAGTTTCGATCGTGACGAAGTTCTTGATTATTTGAAAGGTACTATCTGTCAATCCATAGACCTCTCGGAGCTGTTCAATAGAAGCATAACCTCCTAGAATCTCTCTGTATTTTAATATTCTTGTAGCGTATACTTTCCCAATTCCTCCTAAGGCTCTCAAATCTTCCTTATCGCAAAGATTGAGGTCCACTTTCTTTACATCTAAGGCAATGGGCGCGTCCTTAGCTTTTTCTTTTTCAAATTTCTCTGCTGGCTTGTTAACCATTAAAGATGACTCTTGAGGGAAGGATATAAATGAGCTGAGATTTTTTAGATGATTGTTATCAATTCCATAAATGGAATTTAAATCATTCAGATCTGAATAAACCTTGCCTTTATTTCTAAACTTAATCCATCGCTCGCTCACCTTTTTATCAAATCCTAAAAGCATAAGTGAATCTAAACTTACTGTGTTCGGATCAAAAGAAAAGTAATTATGGGTTCCTGTTGAATTTCGGTTTAGTTGGTTTTCAGTTTTAGATGGAATCTGTTTCTTATTCCAATCTGGTTTTTCTTTCCAATCAGATTTCTCTTTCCAATCTGATTTCTTCTTCCAAGCTGGTTTATTTGTAGTTGTTGTCTCTGCTAATATTTGTTCTTGAAACCCAACCATATCATCAAGGCAGACGGTGTAGGTCTTTTCTTGCTTTCTCGGCAAAAAGTCCATTAATAGGTAAAAAGCTGCAAGTGAAAAAAGGAGCAGTAAGGCTCTTCTTTCTTGTAATGTAAAAGAGACCATAATACTGTAGATGAGATTCAGGCTAGGCAGGTAAACTTATCCTTCTATTTTTTTTCCTCTTTCCTTTCTTCTTTTGCTTTATCGCTTTCTTCGTAACGTTTAATGATTGCTTTTACTAAGCGGTGGCGGACTACATCTTCCGTCGTTAATTGCAGACTTGCTATCCCTTCAATATTATCTAATAATCGAATGGCTTGAGCAAGCCCAGATTTTTGATTTCGAGGAAGATCAATCTGTGACATGTCTCCAGTAATGATGCACTTTGCAGTAGGGCCTAATCGAGTCAAGAACATTTTAATCTGTAGCGAGGTCGCATTCTGAGCCTCATCTAATATGATAAAAGCATCATCTAATGTCCGCCCTCTCATAAACGCTAATGGGGCTACCTCGATGATTCTATTGTCCATAAAGTAGTTAAGCTTATCAGGCGGTAGCATATCGTCCAATGCATCGTACAATGGGCGCAGATAAGGATCAATTTTATCTTTTAAATCCCCAGGTAAGAATCCTAGGTTTTCTCCAGCCTCTACGGCAGGACGTGTCAATATTATTTTCCGAACCAATTTATTCTTAAGCGCACGCACAGCCAATGCGACTGCAGTATAGGTTTTACCAGTTCCAGCAGGACCCGTAGCAAAAATAATGTCATTGCCCTCAGTTAATGAAACCAGCTTTTTTTGATTTCTAGTTTTTGCTTTAATAGGTCTTCCACTACGACCATGCACAATTGCCGTCGAATTAGATTTTACTCCTTCCTGTTCTTCTTCCAATAGATAATCTTGAGAATGACTGCCCCTGATCAGGTCTTCAACGTCATTGTTTGATAATTTTTTTTGCACCTTCAACAACTTCATCATTGACTCCAATTTCCCTTTTACGTCTTGGGTACTTTTTTTTTCGCCTTTGATTTTGATTTTTTGGCCTCTCGATGTGATTGAAACCTCTGGGTAGGCATTTTTTAGAATATTAATCTTAGAATTCTTCTCGCCGTATAGGTCTCTTGGATCTACACCCAGTATTGTTAATTCTATTTCACTCAATAATTCTGCTTTAACTCCAAAAATAGTCTTTGTTTGAGTCCAACACAAATAAGATTTATTATGGAAGGGTTAATCGTGGTAAATAAGCTAAGTCCTTTAGTGTCAAATTCTTAGCTCCATGAAAAACACTACAAAGACTATAAAAGCCGAATATATCGACTTACATGCTAATAGTCAATTGCATATATATTATAAAAATTTATCATATAATAGTTTGTTTCTTGGATGTAACTCCTAAATTTGTTTAGAATTACGTGTAGATGTCCATAATAACGTTAACTACAGATCTTGGTCATAATGACTTTTATGTTGCCAAGTTGAAGTCGTCTGTGCTCAAGCATTTGCCTTCGAGCCAGTTCCTGGACATCAACCATAACATAAGATCTCATGACATACAGTTTGCAGCCTACTGTCTGATGAACGTATGGAAAGATTTGCCGAAAGGCAGCATTCATATTGTGAGTGTTTATAATCATTATGCAACCACCAATGAATATATCGTCTTTGAAAGAGATGGTCACTTTTTTATTGGACCTAACAATGGTGTATTCACTTTAATCTTTCAAGATTTAAGTGAGGCAGAAACTCATTCAATCAATGGAGGGTTTGATACTTTTTTCGAGACCTATGCTCATGCTGCAGCATTGGTAGGAACAGGCGCACCAATTTCAGATATAGGACCAAAGGTTGCCTCACTAAAACAGAAAATAAATATAATTCCAGTCTATACTCAGACTGAAATTCGAGCCACCATCATTCATGTAGACATTTTTGGAAATGTCATCTTGAACATTGAAAAATCATTTTTCAAAGAGATTCAGAAAAATCGATCCTTTGAAATTTACTTTAAATATTCTGATCCCATTACAGCAATTCATGAAAGTTACAGTCAAGTGCCTATCGGCGAAGTTGTCGCTTTGTTTAACATGAACAATTTTTTAGAACTCGGAATCAACATGGGCAATGCCAGTGAGTTACTTGGCTTGTTTGAAAATGGTACGATTCAAATTCACTTTAAAAATTAAAGGCATGATTATCAGGTTAGTGAAAATGCAATTCAAAGAAAATCACAAAACAGATTTTATTTCTTTATTCTACGATAAAAAAGACAAAATACAGAATCATGAAGGTTGTGAATCTGTAAAGTTATTCAACGATATAAAAGATGACTCTGTGTTCTTTACGTATAGCATTTGGAAATCAGAATCAGATTTAAACAACTATAGAAACTCTGAGTTCTTCAAAGAAACTTGGACAACCACTAAATCAATGTTTGTAGACAAGGCGAAGGCTTGGTCTGTAAAAGAAGCTCCGCTAGTTGGTGAACCTACATTCGGATAATTACGAGGTAATTGTAGATGCTTCATGGGCACAGTTTAATGACTTTATTGCAGCCAAAAGCTATTCAAGAATAGTCGTTCTCTTGGATGAGAATACTAAACGCCATTGCTATGATATAATGAAACTTGAGTTTCCTCATACAATCATAGAAGTACTCGCCGGAGAAAATCAAAAACAAATTGATAGTTGCAAAATAATCTGGGAACAGCTCTTGTCTAAGCATTGTGATCGCGGCAGTTTACTGATTAATTTAGGTGGTGGCGTTATAGGAGATATGGGCGGATTCTGCGCTTCAACCTATATGCGTGGTATCGATTTTATACAGGTTCCGACAACTTTGCTTTCGCAAATAGATGCCTCTGTAGGAGGAAAATTAGGTGTAGATTTACAAGGAGTAAAAAACATCGTCGGATTATTCAAAAATCCAATTTTGGTCTGGGTACAAACGGCTTTTCTCACCACATTACCAAAACGTGAATTGAGATCTGGCTTTGCAGAATTAGTGAAACATGCTTTGATACTCAATAAGAATTTATGGGAAGAAATTGTAAAACTGTCCACACTAGATGAGGTCATTGATTGGAATGACTGGGTATCTCGGTCCATTGAAATAAAAAATAAAATAGTTCTTCAAGATCCCTTTGAATCAGGTTTAAGAAAAATCCTAAACTTTGGGCATAGCGTTGGGCATGGAATTGAAACCTTGCTATTGGATGGTTCCTCACCCGTGTTGCATGGTGAAGCAGTCGCATATGGTATGCTCATAGAAGCCAAAATCTCTCAGAATAAGGGTCAATTATCGAAGGAGTCTTACCTTTCCATCAAGAACTTCATAACGAAAATATATGGCACATTTGACAGCAGTCAAATAAACCGTGAAGACTTACTTCAAGTCATTAAGAAAGATAAAAAGAACAAAGGTGGTGTTATTTATATGGCGCTCATCGATCAGATTGGTCATTGTCTGGAAGCCGTAAAAGTAAGTCCAGATGAAATCCTCCGAGCACTTCAAGAGGTTTAAAATTCAACAGAAAAACTAGCGCAAAAAAAAAGCCCCGATTGAATCGAGGCTTTCATTATTTTATAACTCTTCAGATTAATATCTGTAGTATTCTGGCTTATATGGACCTTCTTGAGGAACAGAAATATAATCTGCCTGCTCTTTCGTCAATTCTTCAAGAACAACTCCGATTTTAGCTAAGTGTAATCTTGCAACCTTTTCATCTAAATGCTTAGGTAACATGTAGACTTTATTCTCATACTTATCCGTGTTCTGCCACAACTCTAATTGAGCCAAAACTTGATTTGTAAATGAGTTAGACATTACGAAAGAAGGGTGGCCAGTAGCACATCCTAAGTTCACAAGTCTTCCTTCTGCCAAAACAATGATGTCTTTCCCATCGATGTTGTACAAGTCAACCTGTGGCTTAATTTCATCTTTTGTACTTCCGTAAGTACCATTTAACCAAGCCATATCGATTTCATTATCGAAGTGACCGATGTTACACACGATTGTTTTATCTTTCATTGCTCTGAAGTGTTCTTCAGCAATGATGTTGAAGTTTCCAGTAGCGGTTACGATAATGTTTGCCTCATCTAAGGCATCAATCATTTTCTTTACTTCAAATCCGTCCATCGCTGCTTGTAGTGCGCAAATAGGATCGATTTCAGTGATGATTACTCTGCATCCTGCTCCTTTCAACGAAGCTGCAGATCCTTTTCCTACGTCACCATATCCTGCAACAACTGCAACTTTCCCAGCCATCATAATATCTGTAGCTCTTCTTATTGCATCTACACAAGATTCTTTACAACCATACTTGTTATCAAATTTAGACTTGGTTACTGAATCATTGATGTTGATTGCTGGAATCGGTAACGTACCATTAGCTACTCTTTCATATAATCTGTGAACACCAGTCGTTGTTTCTTCACTTAGACCTTTAATGTTCTGAACCAATTCTGGAAATTTATCTAAAACCATGTTGGTTAGATCTCCTCCATCATCAAGGATCATGTTCAAAGGCTTACCATCTTTAAAAGTGGCTAAAGTCTGCTCGATGCACCATTCAAATTCTTCTTCATTCATTCCTTTCCAAGCGAAAACAGGAACTCCTGCTGCTGCAATTGCCGCTGCTGCGTGATCTTGGGTTGAAAATATGTTGCATGAAGACCAAGTAACATCAGCTCCTAGGTGAACTAGTGTTTCAATTAATACAGCTGTCTGGATGGTCATGTGAAGACATCCTGCGATATTTGCACCAGCTAAAGGCTTGGTATCACCATATTCTTCTCTTAAAGACATAAGGCCCGGCATTTCTGCTTCTGCTAGGGTTATTTCCTTTCGGCCCCAGTCTGCAAGGCTGATATCTTTTACTTTGTATTTAAGTTTGTTCTCAGTAGAAATCATTGAAAAAATTTTTGCAAAAATATTAAAAACATTGTTGTTATGACAAATTAATTAGCACAATAACATATCTAATTTTTCATAAAGTATAGAACGAATCCAAGCAGTATCAGAATCAAAAACATAGCAATAACCATGTTTCCCGACCAATCAAATTTGTCTTGCTCCATGCGTATTTATAACGCTATCTTTTACTAAAAGTTGAGTAGTTTCAAGAAAACTTGAGAATAGGTTGTAGATTTGATTCTGCTAATAAGATTGAGGGGCCTTAGCTTTTCCGATAAATCGGAATCAGGCACTTTCAACAAGTTCAAAAAGGGGCCTTAGCTTCCCGATGTGAAATCGGGACAGGCGCTTCGCCAAATCCCATGGGGCCTTAGCTCAGCTGGCTAGAGTGCTTGACTGGCAGTCAAGAGGTCACGGGTTCGACTCCCGTAGGCTCCACTTAATTTTCCGCGTTATCAACTAATTACCATACTCCTACATTGGCTAATTTCCATCTAATAGTAACGTCTTATTTTTTTAAGGCTCACTATAGTAGATTTATCAAGAATAGTAATTAAAATTTAATTTTTGGTGATCAGAAGTTCAAAGCCTTTAGGTTTTGAACTTTTTTTTACGCTCTATTTTAACTTCAGTGAAATATTATTTTACTAGGAATATTTTTTTATAGCTCTCCAGAATTCTTTTTTAAATCTTAACATTTTTCAAAGTAAGGCGCTTTGTCCTATCATTTTCTGATTAGAGCTGACCGCTTTGGTGAAAGAAAATTGTGGATACAATTGAAGTTAGGATACGAACAAATACATACATTCTGCATTGTCCCAACCCGTTTATTTCAAAAAATAATTTACTAGCTATTGACAACACAATATTATTATTCTACATTTATAATATGATTAGTGAAAATCTATTTTACAATCGAATGATGAACTTTACATAATTTTAAAAAAACTAATTAAATAAAAGTAAAGTGTTATTTCGGTTTTTAAAAGTTGTGATTTAAGGAACCTATTTTGATTTTTATCTAATCCTTATTTATTAATTTTAAACTTTTTAGATATGGAACCACCATACTCGAAATTAGCAAAGGTTCTTGCCTTTGCCAAAATGAATTGCCAAGTTTGTTCTTGATCAGTCCTGACAAATAATTTATATCTTATTATTAAGATTCACGATATTTGATTTATCAAGAACGTAATTTAAAATTATTACTATTTTTTTTGATGATCAGAAGTTCAAAGCCAATAGGTTTTGAACATTTTTTATGTCCTACTTAGAAATCGGTATACTGTTATTTTTAGTAGGCAAAATAAGAGCTCACTACA